>ERZ761609.162-NODE-162-length-91645-cov-44.514139_pt1 | contig 91645 bp, 91 predicted proteins | sample MGYA00511163_ERZ761609 | MGnify/ENA primary metagenome ERZ761609 (study PRJEB28899, sample SAMN02445070) | bioreactor sludge metagenome | biome: EBPR sludge | place: Australia: Brisbane, Thorneside Wastewater Treatment Plant | collected 2011-12-16 ...
ATGACTCAGGATACTATATCTTGTGCGTGACCACGGGAAATCCCAAAGAGCCGTAATTGATCACGTCAATGATTACCTGTTTGATAAGCCATTACTTCTTATTGGCGAAGATGGAGCAAACCTCATCAATCGTTCAACACCTATCGCTTTCATTGCCACAGGTAAATACTGGGTTAATAACCATGCTCATGTGATTGATGGTATTTCTCTAGGATTTCTGAGCTATTTGAAGTTATTCATAAATGCTATTTCTTTGGAACTTTACATAACAGGTACTGCACAGCCAAAGATGAATCAAGCAAAAATGAATTCAATTCTAATAGCGATTCCACCAGAATCTGAACAACACCGCATTGTTGCCAAGGTCAACGAATTGATGTCGCTTTGCGATGCACTCGAACAGGAGCAAGCCGCCAATATTGCCGCGCATCAGACCTTGGTTGAAGAGTTGCTGGCTGCATTGACTAGCTCGACTCCGAACTCACCCCCCTCCCTAACCCTCCCCCCGCAAGGGGTGGAGGGGACAAGAGAGAAGAACCGCGACGCCCTCTTGCTCCCTTCACCCCTTGCGGGGGAAGGGCTGGGGATGGGGGGTATGCCCGCATGGGCACGCATCGCCACCCATTTCGACACCTTGTTCACCACCGAACACAGCATCGACCAGCTCAAGCAAACCATCCTGCAACTCGCAGTCATGGGCAAACTCGTCCCGCAAGACCCCAACGACGAACCCGCCAGCCAATTGCTGCAAAAGATTGCTGCGGAAAAAACCCGCCTCATCAAAGAAGGCAAAATCAAAAAAGAAAAACCGCTGCCAGCGATTACTGACAATGAAAAACCATTTGAATTACCGAATGGGTGGGAGTGGTGTCGCATTGGTGCTTTTACTAGTATTGGAACAGGAGCTACACCTGCAAGATCCAACATTGATTATTATCACCCGGCGGAAGTTAATTGGGTAACAAGTGGTGAAACTTCAGAAAACTTTATTTTCAATGTGAATGAGAAGATTTCACTGAAAGCAGTGGAAGAGACAAATATTTCAATTTATCCTATCGGAACACTTATTATCGCCATGTATGGGCAGGGAAAAACAAGAGGGCAAATAACAGAATTAGCAATTGAAGCTGGAACTAATCAAGCATGTGCAGCGATTCAACTTATTGAACAGGCATTGGAACACAGACGATTTATAAAATTATTTTTTCAGAAGTCATATGAAGAATTGAGATCATTTTCTGCTGGTGGAGCACAACCAAATTTAAATTTAAGTAAAATATCAAACACTGTTGTGTCATTACCACCCCTCGCCGAACAACACCGCATTGTCGCCAAAGTCGACGAGCTAATGGCATTATGCGACGCAATGAAAGCGCAAATCAGCGCAGCCCAGGCAACACAGTTGCAGTTGGCGGATGCGCTCGCAGCGCAGCAAGTCATGTAAAGATTACGGCGCTATCAATCCCCAACAATCTTACAAATTACTCAACATACTGAGTAATTTTACTCGCCACACCAGAAACAACAAGGCTGATCCCAGACCCAACACAAAAAATCCTTGCCGGTAAAACGCTCTCATCTACCCGGCAAGGAAATCTGGCCACAAACAGCCAATCACACAACCCTCAGGAATGGGCCGACGTTCACTTCACCATATCGCGGTAAGCGTGCCAGCTAGCATGGGCAATCAATGGCATGGCGATAATCAGGCCAATGTTAAAGGTCAGGATGCCCGCACCAATCACCACGCTAATGGTCAGCGCCCACAACAACATGGTCAGCGGGCTTTTCAGCACGACACGGACACTGGTGGTGGCTGCTGTCACAATATCCACCTTGCGTTCCAGCAACATCGGGGCGGTGACAACACCGGTGATGAAAGCGAACAAAGCAAACAACAGGCCAACGCCAAAGAAGGCCAGCACAAACATCCAGCCATCATTCATCGTGATCAGCGCATTCCACAACCCTGCATAACCTTCGGCAGACACCGCGACCTGATTAAAGAAAATGCCGGTAATCACCGCTGACAGGCGTACCCAGAACACCATCAGCATTCCCAGCATAATGGCGTACAAACCCAGACTGATGCTATTTTCGCGGATGCCGCCGAGGGAAGTCATGAAACGTGCGGGCTGACCCTGCTCAATCTGGTGGCTGAGCGCATACAAACCCAGCGCCAGGAAAGGGCCGACCAGAAAGAAACCAGTGGTAGCCGCCACGAAAAAAGCCGGGTTGCTGGCAGACACCATCCCCATCAATACCCCGATCAGGGCAAAGATAATGCCGTAGGCCAGACTGGCGGAAGGGTTCACCTTGATGTCATCCCAACCTTGCCGTAACCAGCGCTGGATGGCTGCCGGTTCAACGTGTTGCACAGGGTAACTTTTAAACAGTTGCTCGGCATGGGGAGCCACGGAAGCCGTAGCCGGTTTGCTGACATACTGTTCCATTTTTAACCTCCTTTTGAAACGAATGGCTGAATCAAGTTATTTCCTAGCTTTTTACTCAGGATTGGCCAGACTATAACCCTTAGCATCAGTAGCAGCAACAAACCCCGTAAAAACAGAGGTCAAGCCAGCACAGCCTCACTGCGGCGTAGCCAGTTTGCCCCGCAACCAATGCATCAGCCACCCCAATACCGGCAACTTGCTGTAAACATGCTCTGCCGGATCCCAGTAATCTACATGCTCCAGCGCCAGCCCCGCCGCATTGAAGCGCACCACACTCGTACCAGGAATCTGCCAAGGTTCACCCTTCAGGGTTTGAAAGTGGTAATCCCAACGGATGAACAAGGTTTCCCCATTCACTGCCCATGCCTGCACCACAAAGCGCGAATCACGGGTAGTGGCGTACATGTGCGCAAACACCCGCGTAATCGCCTCCACCCCGCGCACATCATTAAACGGGTCTTTGAACCGCGCATCCGCCGCAAAAATATCCGCCAAGACTGCCAGCCCGTCAGGTTGCAGCGTGGTAAAGGTTTGCAAATAACGCTCGATATGCCGCATCACAGCGCTCCCTTGGTCAGTTTGAAATACAGCCAGTACGGCAAGATACGCAGCAGTTTCATCACATACGCAAAGCGCTTGGGGAACACAATCTCGAAGTTGTGGCGCGGCAACTCACGCAGGATGGCTTGCGCAGCATCCTCCGCTTCCAGCAGAAACGGCATCTTGAAAGTATTTTTGTCGGTCAGTGGCGAGCGCACAAAACCAGGGTTGATCACCCGCAACAACACGCCTTTGGCTTTCAATTCCAGATGCAGCGATTCCGCCAGACTGATCACGGCTGCTTTGCTGGCACTGTAGGGGGCTGATTTGGGCAAGCCTCGATACCCGGCAATACTGGCAGTGACCAGCACCTGCCCACGCCCCTTGGCCAGCAGCAACGGCAACACCGCCGCCAACCCGTTGACCACACCCAGGTAATTGACTTCGCACAACTGGCGGAACAAACCGACATCAAACGCCGCTAGCGGCATTGGCGTGTAATCCCCCGCATTCAACACGCACAGTTCAATCTCACCGCACTCCCGGCTAATCGCGGCGGCGGCAGCGTGCAGAGCCGACACGTCGGTGACATCCAGCGGATAGGGCCGCAACAAGGGGTTACGTGCCTGCATCGCCTGCAATGGCTCAAGGCGTCGCGCACTAATGGCAACACTCCAGCCGTCAGCGGCGAGTGCAAAGGCAAGCGCTTGCCCAATGCCGGAACTCGCCCCCACCAGCCATGCCACCCGTTGCTGTGACATAAGGCTATTGCGCGGCGGGCAAATTGGCTTCGATCAGTTTCACCAGCTTGTCACTTTGCGGGGTCACAAAGCTGCTGAAACTGCCGATCAGTTCGCCCTTGGTGTTCAGGACGTATTTGTGGAAATTCCACGCCGGGTATTCGCCCGCCATCTCACCCAAGGTTTTATACAAGGGTGAAGCGTTGGCTTTCGCCGCGTGGGTTTTCTCAAACATCGGGAATTTCACCCCGTAGGTTTGCTGGCAGAAATCCTTGATTTCCTGTTCCGAGCCGGGGTCTTGCCCCGCGAAATCATTGGAGGGGAAACCCAGCACCACCAAACCCTTGTCCTTGTAATCGCTGTACAGCTTTTCCAGCCCCTCGAACTGCCCGGTAAAGCCGCACTTGCTGGCGGTGTTTACGATCACCACCACTTTACCAAGGTATGCTTTACACAGGTTTACCTCCTGCTCATTACCCAGTTCCCGCAGGGTGAAATTGAGCGCGGCGGGGCAACCGCTATCGGTGGGCGTGCCTTGTACTGGTTCAGCCATCACGTTGGCAGCGGCGAAAAAGCTCATTGCCAGCCCCAGAAATTGTTTCAACATGAATTCACCTCAGTCGTATCAGCGTGCAGCCAGTATGACACGGGCAATTGTGCCCGCCCGAATAGCGTTACAATAAGTGAGGCAGATAGTCGGGAATGTATGGAAAACCCCCATACACTGGCGGTATTCTGCCTGTTACCGTAACCTCACAAACCATAATAACGATAAAAACGGATAGCAGCGCACATGATGAGCAACCGCCTTTCCAAGCAAGCACCCGACAGTGATGCCCCCGCCCAGCGGAACACCCTGCTGCAAGCCGTTGCCGGTGCAGTCAGCCTCCTGTTATCCAGCCAGGATATTGACCTTGCTGTACAACAGGCTCTGGCAATCATTGGCAAGGCCACCCAACAGGATCGGGTGTACCTGTTCGAGTATCATGTTGACCCGGTTAGCGGTGAAAACCTGATGAGCCAGCGCTATGAATGGGCACAGACCAACGTCAGTATCCAGATCAATAATGCCGACTTGCAGAACCTGTCATTCGACGCCCTGTTTCCGCGCTGGTTGCAGTGGCTGTCACGCGGGCAGGCGGTCGCAGGGCTGGTGGCACATTTTCCGCAAAGTGAACGTTCCATTCTGGAACCGCAGGACATTGTGTCACTGATGGTGGTTCCGGTCATGGTCGGTGGGCAATTCTGGGGGTTCGTCGGCTTCGACAACTGCCACATGGATTACCACTGGAGGCAAGAGGAACAGGCCATCCTGACATCAATGGCAGCCTCGCTGGGCGCAGCCATCATGCGCCACCGCGCCGAAGCCGCCTTGCTGGAATCCAACCGCAAGCTGGAACAGGCCACCGCCCATTCACTGGCGCTGGCAAACCAGGCAGCAGAAGCCAATAAGGCCAAAAGCCTGTTTCTTGCCAACATGAGTCACGAAATCCGCACGCCGATGAATGCCATCATCGGCATGAGCCACCTTGCCCTTGCCACCCGGCTGGACAAACGCCAACAGGATTACGTGCTACAAATCCAGAACGCTGCCAACTCCCTGCTGCGCATCATCAACGATATTCTGGATTTTTCCAAAATCGAAGCAGGCAAGCTGGCACTGGAAACCACCGCGTTCCGGCTGGAAGATGTTGCCACCCACACCATTACCCTGTTGCGCCAACAAGCACTGGCAAAAGGTCTGGAACTGTTGCTGGATGTGCGTGCCAACGAGTTGCTGGGGGATGCAGGCACGTTTCTGGGCGACCCGTTGCGGCTGGAACAAATCCTTACCAATCTGCTGACCAATGGTGTCAAGTTTACCGACAGCGGCTACGTGCTGCTGAGCATCGACGTACTGGAAAAAACTCCGGCAGCTTACTGTCTCCAGTTCCGGGTGGAAGACAGCGGCATCGGCATGACCCCTGCGGTGATGGACAACCTGTTTCAGGAGTTTTCCCAGGCAGACGGCTCTACCACCCGCAGGCATGGCGGCACAGGGCTGGGGTTGAGTATCGTCAAGCGCCTGCTGGATCTGATGGAAGGCAGTATCAGCGTCACCAGCACACCGGGGCAAGGCTCCTGTTTCACCTGTACCCTACCCCTGGCAAAGCCCTCCAGCCAGAACGCCGGAATCCCGAACAACACACCCCGCCAGCGTAAGGCACTGGTAGTGGATGACCATCTGCCCGCCCGTGCCGTGTTGCGGCGAATGCTGGGGCATTTTGGTCTTGATTGCCAGGAAGCAGAATCAGGCGAAGTTGCCCTAGCAAAGCTCACACAAGCAGATAGCGCTTACGATTTCGTTTTCACTGACTGGGTAATGCCCGGTATGGGCGGCGAAGAACTCATCAATAGCATCAAGACCCTGCCTGATATTCACCAGCCCGTCATCGTGGTAGTGTCCGCCCACGATCTGGAACAAATTCACACCTACTGCGAACGCCAGCATATCGTGCATTTCCTGCCCAAACCGGTATTGCCAAGGGATTTGTACCCGATCATCCAGCAAGCTGTCGCTGACACAACCCCGGCTAGGCACACCGAGGGCAACGATGATGCCAACCTGATCCGCGACATGCGTATTCTGGTGGTGGAAGACAACCCGATCAACCAGTTGATTGCTGCCGAAATCCTCACCCAGTACGGAGCCAACGTCGATTGCGCCAACAACGGGCAAGAAGGTGTGGCGATGGCCACGGCTGCCAATGGGCAGTATGACGCAGTATTGATGGACATCCAGATGCCGGTCATGGATGGTTACGAAGCCACCCGCGTACTGCGTTCCCAGCCGCGTTACACCGACCTGCCCATCATTGCCCTGACCGCCAATGTCATGCAGGAGGAACGTGAGCGCTGCCTGAGTGTGGGCATGAATGCCCATGTTGCCAAACCGTTCCAGCCGGTAGAGCTGTTGCACACCCTTGCTGCCATTGCCGCCACCCGCAGGACAAGCGCTTGAAAACCTGAGAGGCAATTACGCATAAAGGGAATTTGTCAGTGAGGCGGTTGTGTTAACAATAACGTAACAAGCGCCTCCACACATCCCCACCGGAGGTTTCCTGACCTGTCAACAGATAATGCAGGACATTTTCGTTCTGGGTTGCCCATTGCATATCATGGCTGGTCGGGTAGGAAGCGCACATCAGCAGCCGGTCACTGACTGCCAGACCCGTATCAGCATCCGGTAAAACCATCACCTGTTCCTGACGTTTCAATAATAACGGGATCACAGGTAATTGTGCTTCACGCTTGCGCGGGTCACGCAGCAAATCCCGCAGGGTCACACCATGCGCCAAACAACCTTTGTACAGGGCGGGTGTGCGGGTCTTGTTGATCTTGATTTCCCACAGGTAAGGTACTTCATCGGTGGTTACGCCCAGAATCCGGCTCACCAGCAGGTTGGCCCAGTCGTCATCACGGGCTTTCACTGCCTCGAGGAAATGGCTGATCAGCGGGGTACGCAACAGGGCAAAAATCTTGTGGGCGACAACATCACCACGTTTCATGATCAGGTTGAAATTGGCTTTGTCAAAAATGATGCCGTTATCACGCTGGTTCTGGCGTGCCACCATGAAAATGTCTGGTTTCAGCTCCCGCGCCGTCATCAGGATGGAAAGGTTGTTGGCGTCGTTATCAGTTCCGGCAATGATACCCACGGCACGCTTCAGACCCGCATCCAGCAGGGTGGAAGCCTCCACCCCCGAACCTGCAATCGTGCCAGGTGGTGCATTGGTACGCACGGGGTCAGTTTCGATGACCTGCATCTGGATGCCTGCCTGCTGCAAATGGCGACACAACGCCTTACCAAAACGCCCGTAGCCAGACAAAATCCACACACCGGGTTCCGGGAACAGTGGTTCACGCAAGACCTCATGTGGCACGCCCGTCATCCAGGTGAACAGGGTATACATGCCGGGGGAATGGATCGCCATCGCCAGCCGTCCGGCAAAGGTTTCAAACGGGTCGATGACTTCGTTTTTACCGAAGGAACGGATATTCGCCCCTGCTTCCGCCGATTCTACCCGCGCCAGCACGCGCAGGTCTGGGTTGAGCAGATAGGCACTCAGGGCCACCATCTGGTTGGTCTGGTCGGAATCGGTCAGGGCAATGATACCTACACAGTAGTTATGGGTAATGCCTGCCATTTCCAGTACTGCCGGTTTGGCTGCATCTGCCAACAAACCCAGTGGGCGGCGGATATAATCATTGAGTTCCAGTTCATTGATGCGGTTTTCATCCCGGTCAATAACCACCGACTTGATGCCTTCGTCTGCCAATGCCTTGACCAGAATCCCGCCGGTATCACCGTAGCCACACACCAGATAAAACGGAGTACGCAAGCGTTTCACACTACGCTGAAAGGCATACTCGGTACGCAGCCTGCGGAATGCCGGGTCTTGCAGCACAGTCAGTAGTGAACCAATGCTGTACAGCCAGCCGATCACAGTCAGATGGATAACAAACACCATCCACAGGCGTTGTGCTTCCGTAAAGGCATAGGGGATTTCCCCGAAACCGATGGTGGAAGCCGTGTAGCTGACGACATACAGTGCGTGGAAAAACGACATGTGCCACGGCTGGCCTTCTGCATCTTGCCCCGGAATCAGGGTAAACCCCAAGACCGACACTGCATACATCAGGATCAGCACAATCAGCGGCGCACGCATCCGCCGCAACAGCACATAAAAAATGTCAGGCATGGCTGCCTCCTGCGCTTAGCGACGTACTGTCATGGTTTCAGCAACCAGCAGGATGACGGAGACAATGTTTGCCAACAACGCCCCACCGGAGAAGGACACCACCGCCACCGTTGCTTCGGTATCCATCCCTGCTGGACTGATGTGGGCAGCATAGCCCCAGATCAGGGCTGCCATCAGCAACTGCAAATCTGCTACCAGGCTGGTTGCCAGAAAAATTGCGCCCAGATGGGTACGGTCGCCAAATTTCAACACGGTGGCAATCAGGCTGACGACCAGAGCGGCAAACAGTTCGTACACGTTATGGTGGGCAATATTGTCAATGTCGCCAATGAAAAAACCGAAGTTGAGCGTCAACGCCAACAGGATGAAAAAACCGAAAATTACCTTTTCCGAATTCATGAATGCCTCTCAACAAAATGGATCGCAGCGATGCCCCAAAGCATAGCATCATTACTTTGCCAAACTGGCTGAAATTGCCAGGTGCGACTGAACTTGCTCTCTCCACCACAGCCAACGGCGCACCCGCAGGATGCTGTCGCCCTTGCGCCGGTTTAACGTATAATCCTGCGCTAACCTGATAACTGGACTTTGATTCAATGACAACTTCTGTTGATACCGTCAGCATCATCGTGCCGTTCTACAACGAGGAGGGCAATGTCCTGCCGCTGGTGGAACGGGTTGGTGAGGCACTGGCGAACTTTTCCTGCCCGTGGGAACTGGTGCTGGTCGATGACGGCAGTACTGACCGGACGCTGGATCGCCTGCACGAAGCCGTCAGCAAACACGGCAAGCACATCCATATCGTTGAGCTGCAACGCAATTTCGGGCAAACCGCTGCCATGCAGGCGGGTATCGACGAAGCACGCGGCAGCCTGCTGGTCACGCTGGATGGCGACTTGCAAAACGACCCAGCAGATATTCCCGGCATGATCCAGGAGTTGCACGAGCGTGACCTTGACCTGCTGGTCGGCTGGCGCAAGAACCGCAAGGACACGTTGGTAATGCGCAAGATTCCATCACGCATTGCCAACCGCCTGATCCGCGAAGTAACCGGGGTACACCTGCACGACTACGGGTGCAGCCTCAAGGTTTACCGCGCTGCTGCCATGAAAGGCGTGCGCTTGTATGGGGAAATGCACCGCTTCATCCCGACCTGGATTGCCACGGCTGTGCGCCCTTCCCGCATTGGTGAGCGAGTGGTCAACCACAATGCGCGTTTGAGCGGGGAATCCAAATACGGTATTTCGCGCACCTTCCGCGTGATCATCGACCTGTTGTTCATGTGGTTCTTCATGCGTTTCCGCGCCCGCCCGGGGCATTTCTTCGGCACTATCGGGCTAGCATTCGGCCTGATTGGCTCGTTGATCCTGTTCTGGCTGGGTATCGACAAATTCCTGCTGGGCAATGACATTGGTACACGCCCGATGTTGCTGGCAGGGGTCATGATGGTGATAACTTCCATCCAGTTCATCACCACCGGCATCATTGCCGAGTTGCTGACGCGGGTGTATTTCGAGTCATCCAACCGCACCCCGTATATCATCCGCCCACCGCGTGACGCAGACCAGCGCGGCTGGCACGAGCCGCCTGCCGCATGAGACTCGCATCCGGCTTGCGTCACTGGTTGCTGCAAAGTGGTGACGGTTTCCTGTTGCCACTGGTAGTGCTGGCATTTTTCTGGCAACTGGGTGCTCCTGCACTGTTTGATCTGGATGAAGGAGCGTTCACGGCGGCTACCTGGGAAATGTTGCAGCGGGGCGATTTCATCACCACTTACCTGAATGGTGAGCCGCGTTTCGACAAGCCTATCCTGATCTACTGGCTGCAAGCCATCAGTGTGTCGCTATTCGGGCTGCATGAGTGGAGTGTGCGCCTACCGTCAGCACTGGCGGCAAGTGCCTGGGTGATGGCGACCTATTACTTCGCCAAACCACGGATGCCGCAACAGAATGCGATGCTGGCTGCGGTGATGGTAGCCACTTCCGCCATGATCATCATCATCGGGCGGGCAGCCACCGCCGACGCAGTACTCAACCTGCTGATTGCCCTGAGCCTGTTCGACATCTGGCGTTACTGGGAAAACCCGACCCGCATGATTCTGTTCCGGGTGTTTTTCTGGCTGGGGCTGGGCTTTTTGTGCAAGGGGCCGGTGGCGGTTGCCATTCCGTTTGTTACCAGTGCTTTTCTGTATATCAGCCACGGACAGTGGAAAAACTGGCTGAAAACCGTGTTCAATCCTTACGGGCTGGTGGTGTTTCTGGCAGTGGCAGCGCCGTGGTACATCCTTGAATACCGGGATCAGGGGCAGGCTTTCATCGACGGTTTTTTCCTCAAACATAATGTCAGCCGTTTCTCGGACACGATGGAAGGGCATGGTGGGGTAGTCTGGTACTATCTGCTTGCCTTGCCGTTCATCATCATGCCGTTTGGCGGGTTGCTGATGCAGTTGAGGAAGCCAACGACCGTAACCTTTGAACACTTCCTATGGTTCTGGTTTGCCTTGGTGTTCTTGCTGTTCTCGCTTTCCAGCACCCAGTTGCCGCATTACCTGCTGTATGGCATTACGCCCTTATTGCTGTTGCTGGCGAAACACTGCGGGGAAACCCCCAACCGCTGGTTGGCGCTGGTTCCGCCAATCCTGCTTGCCGGGGTATTGCTGTTCCTGCCGGAACTGCTAGCAACAGCAGCAGCGCAAAATCCGGGTGAGTATTTCCAGGGATTGCTGGAACAATCCCTCAAGGTAACGGGCACACACTACCGTGCAGCCACGCTCATTTACCTGCTGGCACTGCTGTTGCTGCTGCTGTGGCCCAGGGTGCAAAATTTCTGGCGACTGGTAGGAGCTGCCGTATTGCAAACCCTGTTCCTGACCAGCATCCTGATTCCGGTGGTGGCGTGGATTCAGCAAGCCCCAGTGAAGGAAGCCGCCCGTTTCGCCCGCCATTACCTGAACGATTCGGTAGTGGTGATGGATGGGCTGAACATGCCCAGTTTCACCACCTACCGTGAACGGGTGACACCGCAACGCCTGCCGCAAGTGGGTGAATACGTATTTACCGAAAGGGGTTCACTGCAACCGGCAGAAGATTATCAGACAGTGTTCCGTCAGGGCGGCGTGATGCTGGCAAAGCGGGTGAAAGACAGTGCGCGATAGGCTTGAAACAGTGGGTGTACCCGTCATGTTACTGGCATTACTGACGCTCATGCTGGCTATGCTAGACCTCAATATGCCACTGTTTCTCGACCTGCAACCCTGGTTGCGGTTGTTGCCGGATGCTGCGTGGGCAAACCTTACCCTGCTGGGCGATGCGCTGGTATCGCTGGCCTTGCTGAGCCTGCTGGCCTTCCGCTACCCGCAACTGCTTCCGGCTGGCTTGCTGGCGGGTCTGATTGCCACGCTGTTCACCCGCAGCCTGAAACCATTGCTGGCGATGGAACGTCCGCTGGCAGTGCTGGGCGAACAGGTACACGTGATTGGCATCGACCTGCAAAACTTCAGTTTCCCTTCCGGGCATACCACCGCCGCTTTTGTGCTGGCAGGCGTGTATGCGCTGGTGTTGCAGCGCGAGCGCGTAACTGCGGTGCTGTTCCTGCTGGCCTTGCTGGCGGGCATCAGCCGTATTGCGGTGGGGGCACACTGGCCGCTGGATGTGCTGGCAGGTGGCGCTTTCGGCTGGTTTTCCGCTTGGGCTGGCTGGCAACTGGCAAGCCGCTGGCAGTGGGCAAATACCCTAGGCGGGCGTCGACTGCTGGCAGGGCTGTTCCTGCTGTTTGCCCTGCTCCTGTTTGGATTGGAGAGTGGCTATCCACAGGCATTCTGGTTACAGATGACGATTGCAACATTGGCAACCTTAGCCTGTCTGACTACACTCTGGCAAACATGGCGCAAACCCGCCTGACGGATTCCACATGATCATCAACCGCTACCTGTTCAAGGAAATTGCCCTCAGCTTCAGTGCCACCCTGCTGGTGCTGACCCTGATCATTGTCGGCAATACCTTCGTGCGCTTGCTGGCGGATGCCAGTACCGGCGACCTGCCCGCCGATCTGGTCGGTAGCCTGTTGTGGTTTGGCTCGCTGAAACAGTTGATCCGGTTGGTTCCGGTTGCCTTACTGATCGGCATGATGCTGGCTTTCAGCCGCCTGTACCGTGACTCGGAAATGGCGGCATTACGCGCCGCCGGAGTTGCACCACGCCATTTTTACCGGGCAATTTTCAGCTTTGTCTTGCCCCTCAGCCTGTTGTTGGCAGCGCTGGTGTTGTTCGTCTCGCCCTGGCTGGAACAGCGTAGCCTCGACTTGCGCCGCGAAATCAACGAACGCCCGGAAGCCGCCGGAATTCCTGCGGGTGAATTCGTCACCTCCGGTTCTGCCAGTAACAATTACACCGCACTGGCGGAAAGTATCGACCCCAGCCACACCATCATGGAACGCTTTTTCATCCGTGTGCAGGATGATGCCAAGGAAGTATTGATTTGGGCGCGTTCTGCGGTGCTGTTCATCGACTCGGGCAGCGGTGAACGGGTGCTGCAAATCCGTGACGGCTACCGCTATGAAACCGACCCGCTACAAGGCGGCATGACCGTGGTGAAATTTGCCGAACACGGCTTGCGCATTCCGTTGCGCAATTACACCGGCAACAGCAATCTTGGCTCGATCCCCTCGCAAACGCTCTTTCAGGCTCCCGACCTGCCTTCCCAAGCAGAACTGCAATGGCGGGTTGCGGTGATCCTCTCCGCGCCCTTGTTGGCAATGGTCGCCTTCCCACTCAGTTACACGGCTCCCCGCCAGGGGCGTTACAGCAAAATTGCGGTCGCTATCCTGTTGTATGCGCTGTATGCCAACCTGCTGGCTACCGTCAAGGGCATGATTGAACGCGGTGATTTTCCTGCCTTCCCCGGTTTGTGGCCCATCCATCTGGCGATGCTGGGGCTATCTTTCTGGCTGTTGCGCAAGTATTACGGGAAACCGGCATGAACATCCTCGAACGTTACCTGTGGAAAAGCGTACTGACCAGCATCCTGCTCACTTGGCTGTCGCTGACCATGCTGGACAGTTTCTTCGCTTTCCTCAGCGAACTGGGCGATGTCAGCGCAGAAACCCGTTATGGCAATCTGCAAGCCTTCATCTATATCCTGTGGGGTGTACCGAAACGCCTGTATGACTATTTCCCCACCGCCACCCTGATCGGCAGCCTGCTGGGGCTGGGCAATCTGGCAGCCAACAGTGAACTGACTGCGATGCGGGCAGCGGGCATTTCCATCCGCCAGATTGTGCTGATGACCATGAAACTGGGGCTGGCGCTGGTGATCGTGGTATTTGTGCTGGGTGAATGGGTTGCGCCGCGTGCCGAATCCGTCGCCAACAGTTTCAAACTGCAAATGCAGCAAAAGCAGATGGCTGTTGGCAATCAGGGCTTGTGGCTGAAGGATGGCAACCGCATTCTCAATATCAGCAAGCTGTGGTCGGAAAAGAAACTGGAAGGCATCGCCATTTACCAGATTGACCCGCAAGCCGGGCGCATCGACAGCATTACCCGTGCCGCCAGTGCCGAGCGTGATGCCCAGGGCTGGTTGCTGCGCGACATCCAGCAACAGATCATCCGTGCTGATGGCATCACCCAGACAAGCCACCAGGAATTGCGGCAGGAAAAACTACTGCCCGAACAGGTACTCACCATCGCAGCGGTCAAACCCAACCAGTTGGCAGCCAAGGAACTGGCAGATTTCATTCAGCACCAGCGCGACAACGAGTTGAACAGCAGCCGTTTTGAGCAGGCTTTCTGGCAGCATTTCACCATACCGCTTTCCACGCTGGTGATGCTGATCATTGCCGCTCCATTCGTGTTCAGTTTCCAGCGTAACGCTGGGGCTGGGCAGCGGATTTTCATCGGTATCCTGATCGGGATCAGCTTCTTCCTGCTTAACCGTATTCTGGGCAATATCGGCATTGTGTATGGCATCCCACCGCTGCTGTCCGCCACGCTGCCGCTGCTGGTGTTCCTTGCTGGTGGGCTGTGGATGCTGCGGCGGGTGCGCTAGCCAGCATGGTGCTCTGCTTGATAAACGCGAGTTCAAGAATTACTGGTTTGAAACCGGCACACCCACTTTTTTGATCGAACAGATCAGAGCACGCAAAGCTGCCACGCCCAATCTGGGTCAGTTGAGTAGTCAAACAGCGTATCGCGTTGCACGAGTTGCTAAGCAAAACAATTTTAACGGGCTGAAAAATCTGTTCCACAGTTTTTTTGCCAGCATTTCTCACCACTGGTATGCCAATAACGACATCCAGCGATACGAAGGTTTTTACGCCAATGCAGCCAGAAGGCAATGCCTTGCAACAGATCAAAGAACGTGGCTATGCCGACGAGTATCGCGGGATGGGGCAACCAATCCATTTGGTGGGGATGGAGTTCAGCCGGGATTCGCGCAATGTTGTCAGTTTTGGCGTTGGGCAGGGGCTTCTTGCTGGGGGGGTAAGCATACCGTAGTAAAACTGGTGTTCAGTTACGAATTTTGTCGGGTTTGAGTGGAAAGAGGATGGCCTGCTGGGGGTGAGTCGCAGGCCGTGGCACACAGAACATAAATTTATGTTTCATGATAGCATGTCAAGATGCTCAGATAGAATTAGCTATCTTTACACCGCCAATAAACCCAAACAATGCAAGAATCATTGTCAGGATTCCCGCAATAAGTTCCTCCATCCCAATTATATGTTTAGTAACAAAATAACTAAAAAAACCTACCAAAGCTGCCGCCAAAAGACCAAACGCCACCTGTTTGGCAAACACATAAACGACACCTATCACAAGTATGGCGAGTGCCAGAAAAATAATAGTATCCATATTACACCTCTCCCAACAAAAAAACCGTGGTTTTTTATTTGCAGTCCACCAAAATAAACACTCCCCCTGATACAGCACGCAAATCAATGGATAAACGTCTTTCGGGATAAGTTTCATTAGCTATCATATAAAAATCTAATCTAGAGACTTATCACCCACATGCTGCATATTTTTATCTTCTATTTTATCCAAGAAACTAGGCACAAACCTCTCACTAAATCCAGCCAAGGTTGACATAAAAGCAAGAACCCAGAAATTTTTATCATCAAACATCCATAAATATTTAGTTGGAGGGATATGATTATTTTCAAAAACCGTGTCAATAAACGGAAACACAATTCCACTCCTCAACGCCACATATAATATTATCGCAGCAAACATACCCGTCATAACCCTGATCACTGACTCACTCCAATGCACTATCCGACCAGCCGATGGATCTACTTTCATCTGATGTAACCTGACGAGAATAGAAAACTGTGCCCCAATAATTCCAAATCCCATAGAAGCAAGCGCCAACATAATATGACTATTTATTGAAATCACCCATAAAAGCAAACACGCAAAAAGTGACACAGCAGAAGTTGTTATACTCGCCTGCACCATCCAGATACGTGCTTTTTCTTTAGCTCTTGAAACGATAAATTGCCTAGTTATCTCCACGATTCTGCGTGCACTTTCAGCCTTATTGGAACTGACGAGAGATACAGCATGACCTAACATTGATGCCCAAGCTGCCCGCTGACGGTTACTAAGATAATCTACTGGTAAGGCAGAAACATTTTCAACGTCCACTAAAATCTTACTTGTTTCCATATCCAAATCTTGTTCACACTTATCTCCCAATCGCCAACGCAAGTTATCTTTTCTATCCCAGTAAACAATATAATTTTGATCATGTTCACGAAGAATATTTTCTTCACTTTCATCTTTAAGGTTTTTCCAAATTTCGCGGCGTAAATCTTCATTTAAGGGCACAGCAACAGAAAATCCATATCCATTAGCCACTGATTCTTGACCAATAGATCGGACTCCCGGCAAACTATTATCTGTTTCTGCAAAAGAATTTTCAGGCAATTCTTTCACTACGTCATTAAACATGACAAACCTCACTTAAAGACCCATAGTCAATACAACAATAAGTAATCGAGCCAAAGTTTTCGCGCACCACGAGATTACACGCTATTTTAACTTATAGAATAAATCTGAGAAAACGCTTTCATGGCCACTTACTCACCACGGCTTATAAATATTTTCTGAATAAATATTCCATTCGCATTCCCTTCTATTTTTTAACCCTTCATTCTCTTTTTTTTGCGATTTATTATAAGCATACCAAGCAGATTGCAACGTCGAATAAGCTGTCTTGACACCAGGGTTATTTATCATCTTAACTACTGATGAGTTTTTAAATGCACCCGACCCAATATTAAAAGCCAGCATCACCAGAGCATCAAACTGATATTGCATTAGCTGAACAGTCACAAAGTCAGTCACATTTTTATAGAAACTTGACAAATCACTTTCAAACAAAGTCTCCGCATACTCTTTGGTAATTCCGTCCTTGAAAAAACTCCACTCACTCTGGGGAATCAAATGCCCATATCCTATCGTTGCTCCCTGCGTCCATTTTGATATAATCAACCCTGTTTGATCATCATAGGGTTTCAAGTTAAGTCGCTCAATAGATTTAAGCAAATCCAGCCCTTTGTCACTCATTACAGATGGATAAAAAACTGCACCACTGCTTGTTATTGACTGCTTAGGAAGCACCATATACCCCCCCAAACTTTCAACCACGCTAAAAGTCCAGCCTTGATGATGACCTTTCATTTGCCTGAGCCTTTTTTCCGCATCATCCTTTGTTTTACACATAATCTTTTCCGGCATCCAACTCACATTATTAGAAACGCTTGGCATAAAAACCTCCCATTATTATCCAGCCAATATATCGCCCCAAGAAAATCAAATTAAAAGTCGGCTATCATCAAGATAATTCGTCGGATCAATCAAATCAGATCGTCGCTCAAATACCGTTCCGGGCTGGGTCAATTTTCCATTTGCTGTTCCTTTATACATTTCAAGATGCAGCATTGACCTACCTGAATTAAGTTGACCTACACGAGCAATAAACTGACCACGAATGACTTGCTTGCCCTGTTCAACTCCCGCTGGAAGGTCACAAGATATTTCACAATAACGGATAATTACTCCATCCTTGCTTTCGACTTCCAGAGCATATGTACCATCATAAAAACAATATGGCCCTCTGATTACAACGCCATCTGCCATTGCAAAAATCTTTGTTCCTGGCGGAGCAATCAAGTCACAACCAGCATGTTTTCTTCCCTCGTTACGATCGGCACCAAACTTTCTGCATCCAACATGATAATCTATGCTATCATCCGGTCTTTTCAAAAACGGGAAACAAAGATACGTCGAATTCAACTTATCATTCTGATCTTCGGGTGGTGTTGCAACAACGGAGAATGGGGGAGAATCACCCACAATTTCAACCTCCCAGTTTTCGTGAAGCCGCTTCAGTTGTCGGTATCTATTTTTTGCCAACTCGAGCGTTTCACATGGAATAACCTGTTGAGTTAACATATCAATTCTCCTTTTCCCCCAAACCCAATTCGTCAATTATAACTTTTTGCAGCGATGCATATTTAGCATTTGCATTTCCTTCGTTAATAAGAGCAACCGCAGATACAGAGTTATCAGTCGATCTAGAATCAATAATACTTTGAATTTTTCCAAGCCTAGCAAACTCTTCATTTTCATCCTTTGCATCAACCACATAAGTGTCCAGTATTCGTGCATAAATTCTACTTTGCTCAGCACTCGGTGCAACAACAACATCATCACCAACCTTATGGAAAGGTTTATCCTTATCAATAACCGACGACTTTTCCACATGTACTAAGTGATGGGACAATGCTTCCCCCTCAGATATAAAGCCAACAGAATCAGGAGTCAAACCGGAACTCTCCAAACTCTTATCTACCGAAAAAGCAACATTATTATTAAGCCTCATTAAAGCTCCCATAATAGTTCCAGCCTGATAATATTCATCAAGATGACGCAACGCTAATGGAAGCGGATATGTTTCATCAGAATAACGTTTCAAATTACTCCATATTTTTTCTGCTATGTGACTTCTGTCACGCTGCATTTGAATTATTAAAACTGGCAACGTCCTATCAATTAAAAGATCCTTAGTGAATGCCTGTCGCCCACCTTTCAATGCAGTATCCAACCCCGCCAATACTTTTGTTGTCTGACTTGGCTCCGCAACAGAAGCCCAACCGCTCAACAACAGGCTAACAAGATCAGTTCCAAATGCACCACCTCTAAGCTCCTGTACAAGATCATTTGTATAACTTGCAAAGTTTATATCTGATACATATAGCCGCGCAGAAACAATCTGGTCTCGAATTACCCTACGCTGATCATAATCTTTCTCATTAAAATAAGCCAAAACCTGTTCAGAACCAGCCATAGGTAACAATGTATTAATTTCAATTTTTGGATCAACAACTGCTTCAGGCCCACCTGAAATACTAACGCAGCCTGAAAAAACCAGAGCACACATCAACACAACTACCGAAGAATGCATAAGAATGCCCTATTTAAAAACCAGTAAAAACCCAAGGACACCACATTGCAAGCTATCCTTCAGGAAACTCTTTATGCATATAATATTTTTTTCATAAACTTAAAAAATAGGCAAAAAGACCAGTGAATGGCATATGAGCATTAACAACAATGTGGATATTTATTGACAATTTAATTACACCAGCATTAAACGAGCGGCCGCCTGCACCGCTTCAGTCCGATTCCTTGCACCCAATGCCCGGAAAATCGCGCTGACATGCAATTTGACCGTGCCATCCGAACACTGTAACCGCTCGGCAATCGCTTTGTTTGGCAACCCCTCTGCCATCAAGGACATAACTTCACGTTGGCGGGGAGTCAGCAAATGGGTTGCTGCTGGAGCAGGAAGCCTGACAGCAGGGCTGGCAAACTCCCCCAAGTTGTCAATCAACAAGGAAGGAGAGAGATATACCTCTCCCGCAAGCACAAGATGGATGGCATTGCGCACATCCCCGGCTCCCGCTGTTTTGGCAATATAGCCGCTCGCCCCCTGCTGAAGCAGCTCTTTGGCAACCGTAGGGTCAGCCAAGCAGGAAATAATCACGATTTTGCTGTCCGGTGATGTCTTGCGCAGTATTGCCAACCATTCAAGACCCTTCAGCCCCGGTACAGACGCATCAAGGATAATCAATGCAAAACGTGCATACATACTCAACACGCCTTGCGCTTCCGCAACGCTATTCGCTTCAAATACCGTTGCTTCCGGGTACATCACCTCAAGATGAATGCCTAACGCTTCGCGGAACAGTGGTTGCTCATCCACAATCAAAATACGCATAGCCAGCCCCTCCAAACAGATTGGCGACCCTGACTCCCTAACTAATAGTATAGGCAACCAATATTACGGATAGACAAAAGTAATAATAATTTTCTCGAATAAATTTTATATATCTCACAATATGACAAATAAAAAGATCGCCTAAAATGAGACCTCTTCAGCACATGGTTGGGATCACGCTGCCAATAGTTGCCCCCTTACCCACATGGACATCGGGCATGGTGGCAATCCATTTGTGGATAAAATGCATCCGTTGAAGAGACAACAGAATTATCTTTTGGAATAGACTCGTAACGAGGTAGATATTTCACCCTCATGTGTAATCCGGCAGGTGTGCTACACTCCTGCCATTACCTCCAACGAGACATAACGATGAAAACCAGACTGTTACCACTGCTGTTGTGCATTCCCGGCGCTGCACTGGCTGATTCCCTGTTGCCCGCCGATCTGGGGTTGGGCGTTACCGTTAGACAATCTCCGTTTGTCGGTGGCGACACCAGTACAGGCGTCGCCCCCGCCACCCCTGACCGTGATGGTTTCGACATTTCCGGCCTGAGCGTAGATTTCGGGCAAAGCGAAACACAACGCTTTTATGCCGGAGTCGGGCTGGATGAATGGGATCACAAACGCGGCGACAGCCCGCAACTCAGCGACATGCGTAAACTCGACCGCGCCATCAATCTACGACTGGGTTCTGCCTGGAAACTGCCTTCCGGGGTGCTGAATGCCGAAATCGGCAAGGATGTCACCGCCCACAAGGGCACGCAAGCCAAAGTGCGTTACACCTTCAACTCACTGTCAGACAAACTGGTGGTGCGCCCCTATGTGGAAGGCCAGTGGCTCTCATCCGACCTGACCGATTACTACGTGGGTGTGGATGCCACGGAAGCCAAGGTAGGCCGCCCCGCTTATCAGGCCAATGACAGCCTTGCCATGAAAGCTGGAGTCAAACTGGAAAAGCCCCTGACAGGCAAATGGACACTGGTCGGCAGCGTGGATGCCACCCATTACGATACCGCCATTTCCGACAGCCCGATTGTGGCAAAAGATACCGTGTGGGGAGGCAAAATCGGTCTGGCTTACCAATGGCGTTAAACGCAAATGCCTGCGCGTAACGTCGTCATCGGCATTCTGGGGTCGCGCCTCGACCATCAGGGTTTGGGTAAGCGCCGCCATTCACGCTGGCGGCCTACTGTCGGCATCGTCATGCAGCCGGATTTCCCGGTGGATGAATTCGTCCTGCTGCACCATGCAGACGAGGCAGAACTGGCGGGCAGTACCCTGCGTGACATGCGGGCACTCGCCCCCGCAACCCGCTTTGCCGCGCATGTGCTCAATTACAGCGACCCGTGGGATTTCGGCGAAGTCTACAGCCAGTTGCACGATTTCACTCACCAATACCGTTTCGACCCGGAACAGAACAACTACTACGTGCACATCACCACCGGCACGCATGTGGCGCAAATTTGCCTGTTCCTGCTGACCGAAGCCAATTACATCCCTGGCAAGCTGCTGCAAACTTCCCCCAGCAACGAAGGCGTGCAGGGAGCCATCCAGATCATCGACCTCGACCTGTCGCGTTACGACCAGATTGCCTCACGCTTTGCCCGCGAAACCCAGGAAGGCATCGCCTACCTGAAAGGCGGCATCGACACGCGCAATGCCGCTTTCAACGCCCTGATCGTGCAACTGGAACAGGTGTCGATCCGTTCCACCGCCCCCATCCTGCTGACCGGCCCAACCGGGGCGGGCAAGTCGCAGCTTGCCAAACGCATTTTCGCCCTGAAAAAACAGCGCGGACAGGTCAGCGGCAAACTGGTGGAAACCAACTGTGCCACCCTGCGCGGCGACAACGCCATGTCGGCATTGTTCGGGCATGTGAAAGGCGCTTTTACCGGCGCACTTACTGCCCGCACCGGCCTGCTGCGCGAAGCCGACAAAGGCTTGCTGTTTCTGGATGAAATCGGCGAACTGGGGTTGGATGAACAAGCGATGCTGCTACGTGCCATCGAAGACAAGGTATTCACCCCGTTCGGTAGCGACCGTGAAACCGGCAGCGATTTCCAGTTGATTGCCGGAACCAACCGCGACCTGTTCCAGCGGGTGCGCGAAGGCAAATTCCGCGAAGACCTGCTGGCACGCATCAACCTGTGGACATATGAACTCCCCGGCCTGCGTGAACGGCTGGAAGATATGGAACCGAACATCGAATACGAGCTTCAGCAATTCACTCACAAAGTTGGGCACAAGGTCAGTTTCAACAAGGCTGCGCGGGAACAATACCTCGCTTTCGCCCATTCTGCGGCAGCAAGCTGGCGAGCCAATTTCCGCGACCTCAATTCCAGTATTACCCGTATGGCAACACTGGCAAATGGTGGACGCATTACCGAAGAAATTGTCAGCGTGGAAATCGGGCGCTTGCGCTACGACTGGGGTGGTTTCCATGAGAAAACCCCCGCCAGCAGTGCTGACAGCCTGTTACGTGAAGTGCTGGAGGCGGAAGTACTAGCAGGCATCGACCATTTCGATCAGGTGCAACTGGTGGAAGTGATCCGGGTATGCCGTGAGTCCAAAACGCTGGCAGAAGCAGGCCGCACCCTGTTCAACATCAGCCGCACCCAGCGTGCCAGCAGCAATGACTCACACCGATTGCGGGTGTATTTGCAGAAATACGGGCTGGCATTCGCTGAACTGACCGATTGAAAGCCAGTTCAGCCGGATGCCAGCCGCTGCCTTATTGCTTGCGGCTAGCCGCCTCCACCGCCGCAAACGCCGCCATGTTCACAATCCCGCGCACCGTGGTGCTTTCGGTCAGGATATGCGCCGGGTAATTCGTCCCCACCAGCATTGGCCCGACCGGCAGACCATCTGCCAGCATCTTGGTCATGTTGTAGGCAATGTTCGCCGAGTTCAGATCCGGGCACACCAGCAGGTTCGCCGAGCCTTCAAAGGCGGAACATTTGAACAAACGGTCACGGACTTCCTGTGACAGCGCGGCATCGGCGTGCATTTCGCCTTCCACCACGATATGCGGGTATTTCTCGTGCAGGATTGCCAGCGCCTTGCGCATCTTGTCGGAATGCTCGTTCATGCGGCTGCCGAAGTTGGAATGTGACAGCAGCGCGGCTTTCGGTTCCATCCCAAACCCTGCCACCAGTTCCGCTGCCAGCGCGGTATTGTCGGCAAGCTGTTCGGCAGTCGGGTCAACCCCCGCGTGGGTATCGGTGAGGAAATACGTGCCCTGCTTGAGGATCAGCATGGTGACAGCCGCCACATCCGTCAGGCCGGGGCGAGCGCCGATCAGGTCACGCACGTAATGCAGGTGGGAAATGAAGTTGCCTTCCACCCCGCAGATCATGGCATCCGCATCACCACAACGCACCATCACCGCTGCAATCTGGGTAGTCCGCGCTGCCATCACCCGGCGGCTGTAAGCTGGAGTCACGCCCTTGCGGCACATGGCGGCATAATGTTCAGCGACGTGCCGCTCGAAATCGGGGTTGTTACGTGGGTCGACCACCTCGATATTTTCACCGATGGTCAGACGCAAGTCGTAGGCATTGATGTTTTGCTGGATCAGTTCCGGGTTGCCAAGCAGGATCGGCTTGCAGATGCCGTCATCCACCAGGATTTGCACCGCATTGATCACCCGCTGTGATTCACCTTCGGCAAACACGATGCGCTGCGGGTTGCGTTTGGCTTTCTCGAATACCGGTTTCATGGTCATGCCGGAACGGAACACGAAACTTTCCAGTTGGCGCTGATAAGCGTCGAAATCGGCAATCGGGCGGGTCGCCACCCCGCTATCCATCGCCGCTTTCGCCACCCGTGGCGGAATGATGGTCATCAGGCGCGGGTCAAACGGCTTGGGAATCAGGTAATCGCGCCCGAAGTGGAATTCTGCCCCACCGTAGGCGGATACCACGGCGTCGGAGGCTTCGCGCATCGCCAGATCGCCAATCGCTTCCACCACCGCAATTTTCATCGCTTCATTGATTTCGGTTGCGCCGACATCGAGTGCGCCACGGAACAGGAACGGGAAGCACAGCACGTTGTTGACCTGATTGGGGTAATCGCTGCGCCCGGTGGCGATGATGGCATCGGAACGCACTTCGTACACCAGTTCGGGGCGGATTTCCGGTTCAGGGTTGGCAAGGGCGAGGATCAGCGGGTTTGCCGCCATCACCTTGACGTGATGCTGCTTGAGCACGCGCGGGGCAGACAGGCCGAGGAACACGTCCACGCCGTCCATCACGTCATCCAAGGTGCGGGCGTCGGTGTCGATGGCGTAGGCAGAATTGTACGGGTTCATTTCATCCACACGCCCGGTGTAGATAATGCCGAAGCGGTCGTTGACGGTGATGTTTTCCTTCTTCAACCCCATTTCCACCAGCAGGTTGAGGCAGGCAATCGCGGCTGCACCTGCGCCGGAACACACCAGTTTTACGTCCTGGATATTCTTGCCCGCCACGCGCAAACCGTTGCGGATGGCGGCTGCCACGCAAATCGCCGTGCCGTGCTGATCGTCGTGGAATACCGGGATTTTCATGCGTGCTTTCAGGCGCTTTTCCACCTCAAAGCATTCCGGGGCCTTGATGTCTTCGAGGTTGATACCGCCGAAGGTTGGCTCCATCAGGGCGACGGCTTCCACCAGCTTGTCCACGTCCAGCGTATCCAGCTCGATGTCGAAAGCGTTCACCCCGGCGAATTTCTTGAACAGTACCGCCTTGCCTTCCATCACCGGTTTGGAAGCGAGTGCGCCGATCGAACCCAGCCCCAGTACCGCCGTGCCGTTGGAAACGACCGCCACCAGATTGCCACGGGTGGTGTAATTGGCAGCACAGGCCGGGTTGTCGGCAATCGCCAGACTCGCCGCCGCCACACCGGGGGAATAGGCCAGTGCCAGATCGCGCTGGTTGACCATGTTCTTGGTGGGGGTCACTTCGAGTTTGCCGGGGTTGGGGTAACGGTGATAATCCAGCGCGGCCTGGTTCAATTCATCGACCATAGTTGTTGTGCTCCTCTATCTCATGCATCTTTGATGGTTAATTAACAGACATGATGCCGTATGAAAGAATCGTACCCATCATGGACTGCCAACAATCTATTATTCTAACTGGATGATATATGTGAATTTTTATCTAGTTATCAGCAGCAATATGTATTGCCCGCCATGCTACCCACCGGCGGCATTCCGCCCCCGAAAAGCACGGCACACAGGCAAAATAGCGCCGCTGGTCTGATATTACCTGAGTTTTTTACGCTGCGGAAAAATGTTTGTCAGGAAGGAGTGGATACAGGAGAGGGATATTCGTTTCTATCCATTTCTGGCTATACCCCTATCTCTTTTCGTTGTGCAATGCAATATAAAATCTTGATATAGATCACTATTGCAGCGCACCAAGTTGGGTAATTTGAATGTCATGTTTCCCCAAAACAGGACATTGTATCGTGATTAACGTCAGCATTCTTTCCGCAGACACCGTAGTTGCCCTAGGTTACATGCTGGCCTTGGGGGTTTCTCTCGCCGTTATTCTGGCAATCGCTAACCGTTTCCTGTTTGTGTACGAAGACCCGCGTATCGACGAAGTGGATTCTGCCCTGCCCCATGCCAATTGTGGCGCATGTGGGGAAGCCGGTTGCCGCATTTTCGCCGAAAAGCTGATTGCGGGTGAGGTCAAACCCGGTCAATGCACCGTAAACGCACCTGCCAATAACGCTGCTATTGCCCAATTTTTAGGGGTAGAACTGGGCGTTCAGGAAAAACGTGTCGCACGGCTGGCTTGTGCCGGTGGCAATCACGTTGCCCATTCCCGCGCCTTGTATTCCGGGTTGCATTCCTGCCGGGGCGCGGCAATGGTCGGTGGCGGCGGTAAAACCTGTACGTGGGGCTGTTTGGGAATGGGCGATTGTGCAGATGTCTGTGAGTTCGGTGCTATCACGCTCGACAAAAACGGCTTGCCAGTGGTCGATGCCGACAAATGCACCGCCTGTGGCGATTGCGTCGATGTCTGCCCGAAAAAGCTGTTTGAACTGCACCCGGTCAGCCACCAGTTGTGGGTGGCTTGCAAAAACTTACACCACGGCGCAGAGGCTGAAGCCGAATGCGAAGTGGCTTGCAATGCCTGTGAGCGTTGCGTGAACGATTCCCCAGAGGGATTAATAACGATCAGGGATAACCTGGCAATCATTGATTACAGCAAGAATTCCCTGGCTTCCAAAGTCAGCATCCAGCGGTGTCCTACCGGTGCCATCGTCTGGTTGAGCAAACAAGGGAACATCGTCAAAGGCCATAAGGCAAAACCTGTCATCAGAAAACAGGCATTGCCGGTTAGCCGTGCATAAACCCTTTCACTTCTCACCCGTAGAGGCAGTCAATATGTTCGGATTCAAAAAAACTACCCCACCTACCGTCAAGTATCCCGGCACACGCATGGCAATGGACGGCAACGCCGCCGTCATTATGTGCGAACGCGAGGCATCGGATGCTGCGGGCGCATACCCGATTACCCCTTCCACCCAGATGGGCGAATACTGGGCAGAGGAAGTGGCGAAAGGTCACGTCAATACCTCCGGGCAACCGCTGATTTTCGTTGAACCGGAATCCGAACACGCGGCGGCTGCCGTGACTGCCGGGATGTCGATGACGGGCTTGCGTGCCACCAATTTCTCCTCCGCACAGGGTGTGGCGTTCATGCACGAATCCTTGTACGCCGCTGTGGGTAAACGTCTGCCTTACGTGCTGAACATTGGTTGCCGCGCCATTACCAAAGCCAGCCTCAACGTGCATTGCGGTCACGATGACTACCACTGCATTGACGACACCGGTTTCTTCCAGATTTTTGCCAAGAATGCACAGGAAGCGGCTGACCTCAACCTGATCGGGCGCAAGATTGCCGAACTCTCGCTGACCCCGGCGGCGGTCGCGCAAGATGGCTTCCTCACTACTCACCTGATTGAACCGCTACAAGTGCCGGAACGTGAGCTGATCGACGAATTCCTCGGTAGCCCCGCAGACATGATCGACTGCCCCACCCCGGCGCAGGAAATGATTTACGGCCCGAAACGCCGCCGCGTGCCTGAAGTGTGGAGCGTGGATAACCCAATGGTGGCAGGCACGGTGCAAAACCAGGATGCCTATATGCAGGCAACCGCAGCGCAACGCCCGTATTTCTTCGACCACATCCGCACCCTGTCCGAAACCGTGATGGCGGAATACGCCAGCCTCACCGGGCGTTACTACGGGCGCATTGCCGAATACCGCTGTGACGATGCCGAGTATGTCATCCTTGGGCAAGGCAGCATGATCGTGCAAGCGGAAGCGGTTGCCGATTACCTGCGCGATACCCGCAAGCTCAAAGTGGGCGTGATTAACCTCACCATGTACCGCCCCTTCCCCGGCGATCTGGTCAGCAAGGCACTCAAGGGCAAGAAAGGCTGCGTGGTGCTGGAACGTACCGACCAGCCGCTGGCAGAAGATTTACCGATCATGCGTGAAATCCGTGCCTCCCTCACCAAGAGCATGGAAAACGGTTTTGCCAGCCGTGGCGAACTGCCCTACCCGCTGTATGCCAGCTACAAAAGCGGCGAAGCCCCCACCTTGTATTCCGGCTGCTACGGCTTGGGTAGCCGCGACCTGCAACCGGAAGGCATTATTGGTGCTATCGAAAATATGCTGCCGAATGGCAAAAACCAGCGTTTCTTCTATCTCGGCATCGACTTCTACCGCAACGCCGCCTCGCCGCGTCAGGAAGTGTATTTCAACGAACTGCTGACCCGTTACCCGCAAATCAAGGATTTGTCGGTGTATGGCAGCGAAAATCCCAACCTGATGCCGAAAGGTTCGATCACGGTGCGGATGCACTCGGTCGGCGGCTGGGGTGCGATCACCACGGGTAAGAATCTGGCGATGACCCTGTACGACCTGCTCGGTTTCGACATCAAAGCCAACCCCAAATACGGCTCGGAAAAGAAAGGGCAACCGACCACTTACTACCTGTCCGCCGCGCCTGAACCGATTCGCTTATCGTGCGAATACCATTTCGTGGATGTGGTACTGTCACCTGACCCCAACGTATTCCTGCACTCCAACCCACTGCACGGGCTGGACAAGGATGGCGTGTTCATTATCCAGAGCAGCCTTGGTTCACCCGCCGAAGTGTGGGCGCAAATCCCGCGTCAGGCACAGAAATACATCGTTGACCACGGCATCCGCATTTACTACATCGACGGTTTCAAGATTGCCCGCGAAGAAGCTTCCAACGCCGAACTGCAATTCCGTATGCAGGGCAACGCCTTCCAGGGCGCGTTCTTTGCCGCTTCCCCCTTGATGGCGCGTAACAACATGACCCGCGACACCCTGTTTGCGGCGATTGAAAAGCAGTTGCGCGACAAGTTCGGCAGCAAAGGCGCACGGGTGGTCGAAGACAACCTCAAAGTCGTGCGCCGTGGTTTCGATGAAATCATTGAAATCACCGAAAAAACCGTCGGTTTGACCCCCGAAGCGGTACGCAAACAAGCCAGTTCCTTGCCGATCATGCTCAAGCAATTGCCGGAAGGTGACGGGCGTTTGTCCGACATCCACCGTTTCTGGGAACAGACTGGCAGTTTCTACCTCGACGGCAAAGGCAGCGGCAACCTTGCCGACCCGTACATGGCAACGGGCTTGATGCCGGTCGCCACCGGCTTCTACCGCGACATGACCCAAATCCGCTTTGAATACCCCGAATTCAAGCCGGAAAACTGCACCGCTTGCGGCAACTGCTACAGCGTCTGCCCGGATAGCGCGATTCCCGGTCTGGTCAACTCCATCAGCGACGTATTCAACTCCGCGATTATGACCATTGAGCGCGGCGGCAACCCGACCCGTTTCCTGCGCCGTGAAGTGCGTACCGTTGAGAAAAAGCTGCGCGGACTGATTGAGCAAAACGGCGAAGCTGCCAACGTCAACCAGCTCATCGACCACGCGGTGCTGGAAACACTGGCAGAATCCCCGTTGGAAGGGGCTGAAAAGCAGAGTCTGGAACGCGAATTCAGCCGCCTGCTCGCCACCATCGGCGACTTCCGTTTTGCCATTACCAAGCCTTACTACAGCACCCGCGAGAAAAAGCAGGCAGGCAGCGGCGGCTTGTTCTCCATCACCATCAACCCTTACACCTGTAAAGGCTGCATGGAATGTATCAAGGTCTGTGACGACCAAGCCTTGGTGGCTGCCCCGCAAACCGAATCAGCAGTGGAGCGGATGCGCAAGGAATGGAAATTCTGGCTGGAACTGCCCACTACCGCCCCCGAATTCAACCGCATCGACGATCTGGATGAAAAGGTCGGCGCACTCGAAACCCTGTTGCTCGACAAGCACAACTACCATGCCATGCTCTCCGGTGACGGCGCGTGTCTGGGTTGCGGCGAAAAGACCAGTATCCACCTGTTCACCGCCACCGTGACCGCCTTGCTGCAACCGCGCGTCAAAGCCCATCTGGAAAAGATCGACACCCTGATTAACCAGCTCGAAACCAAGGTGCGCATGACCTTGGCGAACAATATCAACCTCGGCGACACCGCTGCCTTCCGTGCAGCCATTGACGGCAACAAGGAACACGACCTGACGCTGGGCATCCTCTCGCATTCACTGGAAGCCGACGGCCCGACCCAGCCACTCAACCAGCAATGGCTGAAAGACATTACCAAGCTGCTGGATGCCTTGCGTAACCTCAAATGGCGTTACACCGAAGGGCAAACCAAGCAAGGGCGTGCCGAAATGGGCATTATCAACGCCACGGGCTGTACCTCGGTGTGGGCTTCCACCTTCCCGTTCAACCCGTACCCGTTCCCGTGGGCAAACCATTTGTTCCAGGACGCGCCGTCCATGGCGATGGGTATTTTTGAAGGGCATATGGCGAAAATGGCAGACGGTTTCAAAGCCATCCGCAAAGCCGAGCTGATTATTGCCGACAAATACGACCCGGCGGAACACGATGCCTTCTTGACCTACTTCAACTGGAAAGGCTTCAGCGATGAAGAATGGCGGTTATGCCCGCCCGTGGTTGCGGTCGGTGGTGACGGCGCGATGTACGACATCGGTTTCCAAAACCTGTCGCGTGCGCTGATGTCGGGGATGCCGATCAAGGTGCTGGTGCTGGATACGCAGGTGTATTCCAACACCGGCGGGCAGGCGTGTACCTCCGGCTTTATCGGACAGGTATCCGACATGGCTCCTTACGGCAAGGCATGGAAAGGCAAGACCGAAATCCGCAAGGAAATGAGCCTGATCGGGATGGCGCACCGCACCTCGTTCGTGCTGCAAAGCTCCATTTCCAACATGACCCACATGATTGAGGGCTTCATCGACGGTTTGAACAGCCGCCGTCCGGCACTGTTTAACCTCTACGCGGTGTGCCAGCCCGAACACGGCGTACCGGATGATGCCGCCGAACAGCAAAGCAAGCTGGCGGTGGAATCGCGTGCTTACCCGCTGTTCCGCTTCGACCCGGATGCAGGTGAAACCCTGCAAGACTGTTCCAGCATCGAAGGCAACCCGTCCATTGACACCGACTGGCCGACTTACACGCTGGAATACACCGACGAAAAAGGCAAAACCGCCAGCATGAAAGTGCCGATGACCTTTGCCGACTTCGCCCTCACCGAAGGCCGTTTCCGCAAGAGCTTCCGCAAAGCCCCACCGGAAACCTGGAACGACAATATGGTGCAGTTGCACGACTTCATCAAACTGGACGAAGACGAGCGCGACGGCAAGTTCCCCTACATCTGGGCAGTGGACGGCAAAAACCGCCTGATGCGGGTACTGGTGGCGCAAGAAATTGTCCTTTCCACCGAAGAACGCCGGGGTTTCTGGCATCAACTCAAGTCACTGACCGGGGTCGATCAGGTGGTGGATCTGGATGCGATCAAACTGCAAGCCAAAGCCGAAGTCGCGCAACAACTCACCGCCACCCTGATGGGCATGGCGGCGGGCAGCGTACCTGCGGGCTTACTGGCAAGCGGTGGTAATGGCGCATTGTCCCCGGCGGGTACTGGCACGGCAGCGGCTAACGCGGGCAGTTTCGAGCCAGTGTGGGTTGATACCCCGGAATGTACCGCCTGTGACGAGTGCATCAATATCAACCCAGCTATCTTTGCTTACAACGACCAGAAAAAGGCGATTGTGATTAACCCACAAGGCGGCCCCTTCAAAGACATCGTGAAAGCGGCAGAGAAATGCACGGCAGGTTGCCTGCACCCTGGGACTCCGCACAACCCGAATGAAGCTGGCTTGGACAAGCTGGTGGCGCGGGCGGTGAAATACCAATAAAGAGGGGAATCCCCCCCTCCCTAACCCTCCCCCCGCAAGGGGTGGAGGGGACAGGAGGCGCGACCTTCTTGCTCCCTGCCCCCCTTGCGGGGGAAGGGCTGGGGATGGGGGGGAATTACGGGGAGTAAGTAATCAGTGCGAAACCCACAGCAACAACGTAACAGGTAACTCAAATGCTTGCTCTGTTTGAAAAATTTCGCAAAGGCCGCTTCTCGCACGGCATTCACCCGCGTTACCACAAGGACGCAACGCGGGGGAAGGCGATCCAGCGGCTGGCGTTCCCGCCGCGCCTGATAGTGCCGGTGGCACAACACATCGGCGCACCTGCCAAGCCCGTGGTCAACGTGGGGCAGGAAGTGCTGCGTGGGCAAATCATCGCCGAGGCGGATGGTTTCCTATCCGTCCCGGTACACGCGCCTGCCACGGGTGTGGTCAGCAGCATTGGGCTGATGCCGAGTGCGGCTGGCCCCAAAGTGCTGTCAATTGTGATTGAGGTGTACAAAGCCTCATCCCAGTACGTGCTGTACGGCAACCCGGTCGAGCCGGAAACGCTAGACCACGACGAACTGATCCAGCGGGTGCAAGCCACTGGCATGGCAGGTCTGGGTGGGGCGGCGTTCCCGTCACACGTCAAATTGCGCATTCCGCACGGCAAGACTGCGCACACACTGGTGGTGAATGGCTGCGAATGCGAACCCTACCTCACCTGCGACCATCGGGTGATGCTGGAACAGCCCGCCGATTTGCTGCAAGGCATCCGTTACGCCCTGCATATCACCGGGGCAAAACGCGCCATCGTCGGCATTGAGGACAACAAAGCCGATGCAGCAGAAGCGATAAAAGCCGCCCTCAAACCCGACGACCCGATTACGGTGGAACTGGTGGAAACCAAATACCCACAGGGCGCGGAAAAGATGCTGCTGAAATCGCTGCTGGGCGTGGAAGTGCCTGAAGGTGGCTTGCCCATTGACATCGGCATTGTGGTCAACAATGTCGGCACGCTGGCGCAACTCGGCAAACTGTTACCCAAGGGCGAAGGGCTGATTGAGCGCGTCGTTACCGTGACGGGTACGAATGTCGCCAAAGCGGGCAATTACCTGATGCCGATTGGCACACCCGTGCGCTTTATCCTTGAGCAACTGGGCATTACTGCCGACCACGAAAAGGTGATCCTCGGTGGGCCGATGATGGGGATGTCGCTGCCCTCGCTGGATGTGCCGATTACCAAAGGCACGTCCGGTTTGCTGGTGTTTCAGGAACGCACTTTCATCGGCGAACAGGGCGAAACGGTCTTCCCCTGCATCAAGTGTTCGCGCTGCGTGGATGCCTGCCCGATGCACCTCAACCCGGCGCAAATGGGCTGGCTGGCGGGCAAACGCCACTACGCCGAGATGGAAAGCGATTTCCACCTCAACAGTTGTTTTGAATGCGGCTGTTGCAGCTTCGTGTGCCCCTCCAATATCCCGCTGGTGCAATATTTCCGCATTGCCAAAGCCGTCAACCGTGAACAAAAGGGGAAAGCATGAGCAAGAAACACATCGTCCTGCACACCGCGCCACACGTGAAAAAGCCGCAGGATGTGCCGACCATCATGCGCCATGTGGTGTACGCGCTGCTGCCGATTGTGGCGTTCGCGGTGTACCAGTTCGGCATTAGCGTGCTGGTACTGGTGATTGTCACCACGCTGGCTTGCCTTGGCACGGAACGCTTTTTCAACTGGATGGGCAACAAACCCAGCAGCCTGAGCGACTGGTCGTCCACCATCAGCGGGATTTTGCTGGCGTTGACCTTGCCACCCGGCTTCCCGTTGTGGATGGCGGCAGTGGCGGGGATTGCCGGGATTGCCATCGGCAAGGCGGTGTTTGGCGGGATCGGTTATAACGTGTTTAACCCGGCACTGGTGGGGCGGGCGTTTGTGCAAGCGGCATTTCCGGTGGCGATTACCACCTGGACTCCGGCATTTTTTACGGGGCGTTTCAGCGAGTTTGTGCCTTCCAGCCTGACCCTGCCATTTATGATGCCGCCGGAAACCGCCGAGTGGGTGAAACAGGTGGCAGTGGATGGGTTCACCGGGGCTACACCGCTGAGTTTGCACAAGTTCCAGCACATCAGCACTGCGCCGTTTGACCTGTATACCGGGATGGTAGCGGGTTCGGCGGGGGAAACGTCCGCGCTGCTGATTCTGGTGTGCGGGATGTATCTGGTGATCCGCAAGATGATGAACTGGCAGATTCCGGCATGGATTTTCGTCGGGGTGGCGGTCACGTCGGGCGTGTTGTACCTGATTAACCCGGAGAAATTTGCTGATCCGGTGTTCATGCTGTTTTCCGGCGGGCTGATGCTGGGGGCAATGTTCATGGCTTCCGACATGGTGGGTTCACCGCTGACACCCAAGGGCGTGATGATTTACGGCTTGCTGATCGGTTTCCTGACCGTGCTGATCCGCCAGTTCGGGAGTTTGTCGGAAGGGATTATGTACGCCATTTTGCTGGGCAATGCGGCAACACCACTGATTGATACTTGGACACAGCCACGGCTGTTTGGCGCACGGAGGAAATCCGCATGAGTGGCAGAAATAGCACGGCGATGATCGCCACGCTGGGGTTTGTGACCGCGCTGTCGGGCTTCCTGATTGTGACGGTGTTCCAAGCCACCAAACCAGCGATTGAGGAAAACAAACGCTTGGCTATCCAGAAAACGGTGCTGGAAGTGATCAAGGGCGCAACCGCTGACAAGCATTTCATCATCAATGAAAAAGGTGAATTGCGCGAAGCTGTTCCCGGCATGAAAGGCATCAATGTGTACGCGGGCTACGATGCCCAAGGCAAACTGGTGGGCGTGGCGGCGGAAGGCAGTGCGCAAGGTTATTCCGGTGCGGTGGACACCATTTACGCCTACACCCCAGCTTGCGAGTGCATCACCGGCATCAAGGTCATCAAACAAACCGAAACGCCGGGGCTGGGTGACAAGGTGATTACCGACAAAAACTTCGTTGCCAATTTCGACAAGCTGGAAGCCAAGGTGAATGCGGCGGGCGATGCGCTGGCAAACGCGATTGTGGCGGTCAAGCACGGCGCGAAACAGCACCCGTGGGAAATTGATGCCATCAGCGGGGCGACCATTTCCTCCAAAGCCATCGCCAAGGGGCTGAATGGCAGTGCGCAAGAGGTGCTGCCCAAGGTCGTACCGCTATTGCCGCAAATCGAAGGAGCCAAACCATGAGCCTGATCAAACAGGATGACCGCATCACGGTCGATACCTTTCTCGAAGGCATCTGGCGCGAAAACCCGGTATTCGTGATGATGCTGGGGATGTGTCCGGTGCTGGCTGTCACCAACTCGGCGGTCAATGCACTGGCAATGGGCTTGGCAACGGCATTCGTGCTGGTGGCATCAAGTTTGCTGGTGTCGCTGTTCCGCAACCTGATTCCGTCGGAAGTGCGCATTGCCACCTACATTGTGATCATTTCCACCTTTGTAACCATCGTGGATTACACCATGCAGGCACTGAGTCAGGAGGTTTACAACGCGCTGGGGGCGTTCATCCAGTTGATTGTGGTGAACTGCATCATCCTTGGGCGGGCGGAAGCCTGCGCCTCACGCAACAAGCCTTTGAAATCAATGGTAAACGCGGCGGGTATGGGGCTGGGTTTCACGCTGGCCTTGCTGTGCTTGGGCGTGGTGCGTGAAATTCTCGGCAGTGGTTCGCTGTTCGGCTTGCCGCTGTTTGGTGAGCAGTTCCAGCCCTGGGTGGTGATGGTATTGCCACCGGGCGGTTTCTTGGTACTGGGCGGCTGGTTGCTGTTCTTTGAATGGCTGAAAACACGCAAACAATCTTTGGCGGAGGGTGTCACACATGGGTAGTACCGACAGCATTACCTTTATCTTTTTCAACGCTTTTTTGGCGAACAACTTTGTGCTGGCGATGTTTTTGGGGTTGTGCCCGTTCCTTGGCGTATCCGGCAAGCTGAATACCGCCGTGCCGATGGGTTTGGCAACGTCGTTCGTGATGCTGGTGAGTTCGGTGTGTGCGTATTTCCTCAATGAATTGCTGGTGGCGTTCAATATCGAATATTTGCGCCTGATCAGCTACATCGTGGTGATTGCATCCGCCGTGCAATTGGTGGAAATGACCTTGAAGAAACTCAGCCCTGCGCTGTTCCGTGCGCTGGGGATTTATTTGCCGCTGATTACCACCAACTGCGCGATTCTGGGGCTGGCGTTGTTCCAGACCTTCAAGGAATACAACTTCATGCAGTCACTGGCGTATGCGCTGGGCGCGGGGGCGGGGTTCATCCTCGCCTTGCTGCTGATGGCGGGGCTGCGCGAGCGGCTGGATTTGGCGAAGTTGCCGAGCGTGACCCAAGGGGCGGCGTTGAGCCTGATTCTGGGTGGTCTGCTGTCGCTGGCGTTTATGGGATTTGCAGGACTGGGAGCGGAATGATGCGGGATTATCTGATTGCAATGCTGGTGATTCCGGTGTTGTTCGGCGCGTGGATTGTGGTGCAACGCATCGTGAAGGAATTTGCCTTGCGTCACCCGGAATTTGGCCCACCACGCGAGGAGGGCGGCGGCTGCGGGTCGTCGTGCGGGTGCAGCGGCAAGAAGGCGTGCAAGAACCGCGACAAACACGAACATTGAAGAGAGAGGATTTTATGACGGATACCAACGAACAAACTTACGGCAACACCTGCGAAGCCATCATCCGCTCCAGCAAGCGCATCACCGATACCAAAACGGATGAGGTGCGCGAGCTGGTGCTGACCGTCCATGACCCGGCGTTCCGGGCGATGGCAGGGCAAAATATTGGCGTGCTGATTGAGGGCAAACACCCGTTTGGCAACCGTTTCCATCACCGCTATTACAGCGTGTTATCGGTACAGCCGCATGGCGAAGGCTCAGACATCGAGATTCTGGTGCGGCGTTGTTCCTACATCGACGAGGTGTCGGGCGAAGAATACCCCGGTATTGCGTCCCACTATTTGTGCGATGCAGCACCGGGCAAACAGATTACCTTGACCGGGCCTTACAAGGCGGCATTCAAAGTACCTGCGGATAAAGCCAGCAATTTGCTGATGATCGGCACGGGGACAGGGATTGCGCCGTTTCGTACTTTGATAAAGTCGGTATACGCGCAGCATCAGGGCTGGCAGGGCAAGGTACGCTTGTTCTACGGCGCGAAAAGCGGGCTGGATGCGCTGTACATGAACGACCAGAACAACGACCTGACCAACTATTACGATCAGGCGACCTTTGAGGCGTATCAGGCGATTGACCCGCAAGCGTGGCGCGATGCGTCCGGCAATCTGGGCAAGAGTCTGGCGGAAAACGGCGCGAAAACCTGGGTGCTGATGCAGATGCCGAACACTTACGTTTACCTCGCCGGGTTGAAGAAGCAGGTGGCGGTGCTGGACAAGGTGATGGGCGAACTGGCAGGTTCGGCGGCGAACTGGCAGGCGTTGAAGAACCGGCTGGTGGCGGAGGGGCGTTGGGCGGAGTTGGTGTATTAAACACTAACCCACGAATCTTTGCTCCCTTCACCCCTTGCGGGGGAAGGGCTGGGGATGGGGGGTTAGATTCGGAGTGATAACCCCTGCAATTCCTCCAGCTCTTTATCGCGGCGGTGGTAGCCGGTTTCGTTGATGAGTTTGGCAGCGGCGGCAATGTGGTACGCAGGGTCAGCCGCTTCGCGGCTATTCCCCCCTTCCCCAACCCTTCCCCCGCAAGGGGGGAAGGGAGCAAGAGACTCCGCCACCAACAGCCGCGCCATCTCCAAATGATAATCCGTCAAAAACAGCCGCATCCCGCTGGGTTCGGCGATGTCGAACACTTCCTGCAAGTCCTGCCGGGCGCGGGCGAAGTCGCGGGTGTGGCGGTGCAGTGCAGCGCGGGCGAGCAGACCGTGGGGTAGCATCTGCTGGTATCCTGCTGCACGCAAACCGGCTACGGCCTGATCCAGCCACCCTTCGGCTGCCTCTTGCCCCTCCCCTGATAAGGGGAGGTTGGGAGGGGTTTCTTCCACCGCTTGCTGCAAATGCGCACGTCCGAGGGTGAGTTGGTCCAGGGCAATATCCAGCAACCAGTTTTGTGTTGTTACCCATCCCAACGTCTGTTCCGCCCGCTCCAGCACCTCCGCCGTGCTGCCCTGCGTCAGCAGCAGGTCGCAGTAGCGGAAACCCCGCAGCGAATACAGGCGCGGATACTCTGGCTGGTCTTCCTGCTGGAGTTGCTCCGCTTCCCGGAACAGGGCAAGGGCGGCGGCGGTCGCGCCAGCCTGATGCAGGGCATCGGCGTGGGCGGTGCGGTCGCTCATGCGCTCGAACATATCCCCGGCCTGGTCGGCGTAGCCCACGCTGCGTTGGCTGCTGGCTTGCGCTTGCGCCACCTCGCCGAGGGTGAGTTGCAGTTCGCTGAGGTTGCTGACCTGTGCTGCGGCTTGTTTCCAGTCCCCCTGTTTCGCCAGCATATCAAGGCTTGCCTGCATCGGCTCCAGTGCCTCACGCAGCCGCCCCAAGGCGCGTAAACAGAAGCCTGCCTGATTTAGCAACCAAGCTTTGTCCGCTTCTGTCAAACCCGCTGCGGGGGTGTGCCACGGGGTCGTGAAGAAATGCGCCACGGTGGCGAGGTCATCGCTGAAAGCACCGAGTTTTTTGACGATGTAAGCTTCTTGCTTGCGCCGAATACGAGGCCAGTAAACCTCCTCCAACGCCTGCTGGTGCAACCCCGCCGCACACCCATGCGCCCCCGCACTGAACAACGGCTGCATTTCTTCCAGCGTATCGGGCAATGGGTTCTCCGGCAGGGCTTTGTAGTAGCCGTACAGCCGTTCATGCGCTTGCTGCCACGCTTGCGGCTGCTGGGTTTGCAGTTGCCCGCCGAAGTATTCGCGGATCAGCGGGTGGCAGTCGAGGTCGCCGCCGCCGGACTGCTGCGACAACAAGTGGTGTTCTTCGCGCAAACTGGCGATGGCTTCCAGCCATTCGTCTTCATCAATGTCGGCGGTCAGGTGTGGAATCTGCGCATCCCACAGCATTTGCAGCACGTCTTGCCCGATGGGGTGGTCGAACAGCCCCAATAAGTGCAGCAATGCCAGTTCCGGCTCACCAGCAAACCATTCCGCGTAAGCCTGCATCACCTTGAAGGCGTGGCGGCTGTCGCGGTTGCCCGTGGCTTTGACCAGTGCCTTGAGCGTGTCGCGCTTGCGCACATCGCCCTGATGCCGCAGCCGCAACACATTCCCCAGCAAACTCAACGCCAGCGCATGACCACCGTATTCACGCACCGCCTTGCCCAGTTCCGCCGCGCTGCCTTTCACGCCCAGCGATTGCAGCAACTGGATGCCATCCGCCGCTGTCAGGTTTTGCAAATCGTGGCGGATGACGCTGGGCGCGTCACGGTCACTGAGTTCATGCAACGCAATCCGCGTGGTGATAATGCACAAACCGCACGGATGGCGGGCAAGCTGGCGCAGCAACTGGCGGATGGCTTTGTCCTTGAGTGCGCCGCGCATCGCCGCGCCGCCGTGTTGCAGCGGCTCCAGACCATCCAGCACCAGCACGTAGCGTTTGCCGTGCAGCAATTCGGCGAGGTGGTCGCCCTTGTCCTCCTCCGACGCAAACCGCTCGCGGGTCGAACCCAGCTTCGCAAACGCATGGCTGAAAAACGGCGTGGCGGAAGTCTGCTTGTCTTCGCTTGCACCTTGCGAATAGAACGACCATGCGATCAGCACCGGGATGTCGGCGGTGTGGTCAAGCCAATGGCGCAGGAGTTTGGTTTTGCCCGTACCACCGGGGGCAATAAACTGAATAATGCGCGTTCTTCCTCCCCCTCGCCCGCTTCGCGGGAGAGGGGGCTGGGGGGTGAGGGTTTCTTCCTGCCATGCGTCGTTGAGGAGTTGCAGTTCGGCGGTGCGTCCGAAGAAGCCGCCTTTGACGATGGGGAGGCGGTCGGAGTGGATGGAGGGCGTCGTCGGGGAGATTGTCGGGCTGAAGCCCAACCGACAAGTGCCCACTAGATCGTGTATCTTTTCTGCCAGCTTACACAGGATGTCATCCTGCTGATGCTCAACCAAGGTGGATAACGGTACGTTGTCGCGTGATGCCCCCTGCATGGCATTGAGCCAGCCAACCTTTTTCCAGGGACAGGGCTTTAAAATCAGCGGGATGACGCAAATCCCTTGCTGCTCTCGCCGCTCCAGCAAACGCGGGATTTCTTCCCCCCGGATGAATTTGGACGTGAGGAAATCGGCGCTGATCAGCAGGATGGCGACATCAGCGGTGTTAAGCGCTGTTTCGATTTCAGGATACCAGCTATCACCCAGAGCAATCTGGCGGTCTTCCCACACCGATAACAAGCCCTCCATTTCCAGTACGGCAAGCTGGGTTTGCAGGCGGTCTTTCCACGCCTCGTCTTTGTGACTGTAACTGATGAAAACCCTGGTCATGTGAGCAAGCCTGTTCACTTTACAATAGGCTTGATAATACCGTTTATCGGCGATTTTGTCCGGCTTTATGAACATTTGATCACCGCTTCCATGTGGCGATATTGACAATAATGAGTCAACATTCAAGACTCTAGGTATCGGCAAATAGGAGAGTCAAATCATGACCACGCTAAACATTTCTTTACCCGACAATATGAAAATGTGGATCAACCAACGGGTAACGGGGGGTGATTACAGCAATATCAGCGATTACATCCGCAGCCTCATCCGCCGTGACCAAGAGCAGCTACAAGCCCAGCGTGAGCAAGATGCCCGCAAGTGGCAACTGATACAGGACATCGCCCGCAAAAATCTGCAACAGCGTTTGGCGGAACCACCACCCGAAGAATTTGCCGACATGAGCGAAGCAGAGGTGATGCAAATGGTGCGTGAAGAAATCCACGCTTCCCGCAAAAGCAAAGCATGAGGATTGTCATTGATTGTAACGTCCTGATTTCAGCAGGGCTGACAGCGGGAACATGCCGCGCCGTGGTCCAAACGGCACTGGCACATTACGAGATAGTGATGTCACCCGATATTTTGGCTGAATATCAGGACGTGGTATCCCGCCCCAAATTTGCCCGTGTTCGTGACAAACTGGAAGGTTTCATGCTGGACATGGCACGGGTAGCTGAATTTGTTTACCCAGAGCCGCTTGCTTATCCACTCCCAGACCCAAAGGATGTGCCTTATTTGTTAGCAGCACTGGCAAGTGGTGCGAAATATTTGGTAACGGGCAATGGCAACGACTTTCCAGCGGATGTCTGCGTGGGTGTTGATGTGGTGACACCAGCGGCATTTCTCAGGCTTGATTTGCCGGATGAACCAATTTTACGTTGAGCAATTTATCGGCTTAGTCGTGTAAGTAACGCCCACCCTCTTCCTGCACCTGATTCAACAGCGGATTATGAATACGCACCCCACCAATCACCTGCCCATGATTGAGGTCTTCACTCAGCAGCGTTTCCGCCCCCGCTGCATGTGCCGCCGCAACTATCAGTGAATCCCAAAATGATAGCTGCGCCGTTTCCTGAATGTTGGAGGCTATCTGAATCAGCGCCGGGTCAACCTGCACGACTTCCCACGCTTCGTACAATTTCAGCTCGGCTCTGGCGGTCCCATAAGTCATCGGCTTGCGTAATTTACGGGTGGCATTGTTGTAGAACTCTTGCATGACCTGCGTGCTAATCACCCCGCAACGTTGTCGCCACAAATCCTGCACGACTTGTTTGCAGATTTCCTGCTTCCAGCCAGCCGCATGATCGTAGACATACAACAAGATATTGCTATCAACGAAAGTTTTTGCGGTCATACATTTCCTCGCGTGTTAAGTAATTGCCACCGCCGAAGTCATAACCTTTTTCCATCGAAGCTAGTGCTTGCTCCATCGCTTGCAGGTAGGCATCGTCTTTCTTTGCCAAACGCTCCAGCTCTGCTGTCAGCAAGGCACTGATTGACGTAGAACGTTGTGCTGCCAGTACCTTAATTTTCTGGAGCAGTTCTTTTTCCAACGAAAGCGTAATATTCTGTTTCATGTCATCACCTCCACGCTTTCATGTGTAGCACGCTTTTACGTGAAAAACAACGTGTGATAATTTTCGGATTATGCTCTAAACTAAACTTTAGACTAAAGCTGTTTTTTATTGAAATGGGTTTAACAGACGATGATTTCCCCCATCCTCCGTCAGACATCTGCCTTGATCCTCGCCCGACGGCAACCCGAATACCGCCGTTTCCTGCACACTTGCATCGACTTCGGCGAACAACTGATCGGCATCAAGGGCGCACGCGGTTGTGGCAAAACCACCGTGCTGCTACAACACGCGCAAAGCTGCGGCTTGGAAGCCTCGCGCATCCTGTACATTGCCTGCGACCACCCGGCGATGGTGGATGTGGACCTGTATGCCTTGGCGCAAACCTTTTACCAAGAAGGCGGGCAACTGCTGCTGATCGACGAAATCCACAAGAGCAAGGGCTTTGCCGTTCACCTCAAAGCGATCCGCGACACCTTTGATTTGCAGGTGATTTTTTCCGGCTCGTCGGCGTTGCGGCTGGAACACGAACTGGCGGATTTGTCGCGGCGGGCGGTGGTACATGAGTTGCCGGTGCTGTCATTGCGTGAATTCATGGAAATCGAAACCGGGCAACAGTTCGCGGCTTATGCCCTGCCTGACATTCTCGCCAATCACGGCAACTTGGCGGCAAACGTCATGCAAACGCTGCGCCCGATTGAGCAGTTCAAGAAATACCTGCGTTACGGTGCTTACCCGTTCTACCGCGAATCGCTCGATAATTACACCAGCAAGCTGCTGGAAGTGATCAACCTGACGATTGATTCCGACCTTGCCAGCCTCTACAGCATCGCCCCCGACAAACTGGATAAGCTGAAAAAGCTGCTGTATATGCTGTGCAGCACTGATCCGGTGGAATTGAACATTTCCAAACTGAGCGCGGGGGTGGGTACGTCCTGGCCGACACTTTCGCGCTATCTCGACAGCATGAGCGCGGGCAGTCTGGTGCATATCGTGCGCGGTGGCAGCGGAATGCGCACCGTCAATAAGCCGGACAAGCTGCTGCTGGACAACACCAACCTATTTTACGCGCTGTGTGCCAGCCCCAATGTCGGCTCGCTACGCGAAAGTTTTTTTGTCTCGCAACTGGGTTATCAGCATCAGGTGCATTACCACGACAAGGGCGATTTTCTCGTGGATGACCGCTGGGTATTTGAAATCGGGGGTGCGGGTAAGACGCTCAAACAACTGGCACAGCACCCGGATGGCTATGCGGTGGTCGATGATGTGGTCATTGGCGATGGCAGGCGGATTCCGTTGTGGTTGTTTGGGATGTTGTATTGAGTTACGTGAAATGCTCTTAACCGACTGGTTTTCCCTGCTCGCTATCTGTTTGATGGGTGCAATGTTCCCCGGTGCAAGCCTTGCCGTGGTGCTGCGCAACACGCTCAATCATTCACGCTTGCACGGCATGGTGACTGGCATTTCCCACGCGCTGGGCATCGGTTTGTACGCGCTGCTTTCGGTACTCGGTCTGGTTTTGCTGCTGCAACAATCACCGCTGCTGGTCAAAGCCATTAGCTACGCGGGGGCTGTTTACCTGTTGTGGCTGGGCTATCAGGGCTTGATCGCGAAAGCGCACACCGGGCGGCACGCCGCTATTCAAACGCATCAAACCACGCTGCTGGACGCTGCCCGTGACGGCTTGCTGATGGCGTTGCTCAACCCCAAGGTAGGGCTGTTTTTCCTCGCGCTGTTCAGCCAGTTTGTGCAGGAAAACATGAGTTTTGCCGCCAAAGCCGTGTTCGTCAGCACCATTACGCTGGTGGATGGCGGCTGGTATGTGCTGGTGGCAAGCGTCCTGTCCCGCAGCCGCCTGCTCGACACCTTACGCCAGCAACAGGTATGGGTGGAACGCATCCTCGGTGGCATCCTGATCTTGCTGGCACTGAAAATCCTGCTGGGTAACGGTTATTGAGCCGTCTGTTATTTGTTGCCATGGCTGACAACATAAAACTTGTGTAGACACCTGCCAGACACTGGCGGAATTCCGCCGCCATACCTTTGCCATTATGGCGGAATTCCGCCGTTCGTCGGCTTCTTCCCGACTTACCAGCCCAACCAGCGCAACACCTAAATAATTGTTTTTTAATATTATTAATTTTATTTTCAGCAGTATTGTCCAGATTGGCACGTTTCTTCCAATACCAATGGCGTGTTTAACCGCAATTCATTGGAGAGAGAGATGAAAAAGACCCTGTTGACCCTGACTACTGCCGTTGTCCTCGGCTTGTCCAGCATGTACAGCTACGCTGCTGACCCGATCGTGATCAAGTTCAGCCACGTGGTTGCACCCGATACCCCGAAAGGCAAAGCGGCTGACAAGTTCAAGGCGTTGGCTGAAGAAAAGACCAAAGGCGCAGTCAAGGTTGAAGTTTACCCCAACAGCACCCTTTACAAAGACAAGGAAGAAATGGAAGCCCTGCAAATGGGTGCGGTGCAAATGCTTGCGCCTTCATTGGCAAAATTCGGCCCATTAGGTGTAAAAGAGTTTGAAGTATTCGACCTGCCGTACATTTTCCGCAACTACGACGACCTGCACAAAGTTACCCAAGGCGAAGTCGGTGCTGGCTTGTTAGCGAAACTCGAACCCAAAGGCGTGAAAGGTTTGGCGTATTGGGATAACGGTTTCAAAGTCATGAGCGCGAACAAAGCGCTGCAAACGCCGGAAGATTACAAAGGTCTGAAAATGCGCATCCAGTCTTCCAAGGTGTTGGAAGCGCAAATGCGGGCATTGGGCGCAAACCCACAAGTCATGCCGTTCTCCGAAACCTACCAAGCCCTGCAAACCGGGGTTGTCGACGGTACTGAAAACCCGCCATCCAACCTGTTCACCCAAAAAATGCACGAAGTGCAAAAGAATGCGACTGTCACCAACCACGGCTACTTGGGTTATGCAGTAATCGCGAACAAAGATTTCTGGGAAAAACTGCCAGAAGACGTGCGTAAAGGTCTGGATGAAGCAATGAAAGAATCCACCGATTTCGCCAACCAAATCGCCAAGGAAGAAAATGACAAGGCACTGGAAGCGGTAAAAGCCTCCGGCAAAACCGAAGTCTACGTCCCGACCGAAGACGAAACCAAAGCCATGCAAAAAGCCTTGGCACCTGTCCATGCCGAAATGGCTGAGCGGATTGGTAAAGACGTAATCGACTCCGTTTACAAAGCGACCGGGTTTGATCCTTCCAAGTAAGAGGGGGGAACCCCTCACCCCCACCCCTCTCCCTCAAGGGGAGAGGGGCTCAGAGGAGAGCGGTTGTATTGACCTTATTTCTTGTTCCCCCTCGCCCCTTGAGGGACGACCCTGTAAGGGGGCTGGGTGCGGGGGCTAGGGGGTGAGGGGTTTCTTAGGAGGAGAAATGTATGAAGTGGCTCGATCATCTCGAAGAAGTGTTGATTAGTGTCTTGCTGGCGGCTGCCACCATCGTGATTTTTGTGGCAGTGGTACACCGTTACGCGTCCGGCTTGCCGCTGGGAGCGCTCCAGGATTTTTTATTAAGTATTCACCTGAGCTGGGCGCAAGAATTGTGCATTATTTTGTTCGTGTGGATGGCGAAATTTGGCGCGGCTTACGGGGTGCGTCAGGGCATCCACGTTGGTGTAGATGTGGTGGTAAACAGCTTATCACCTGACAATCGCCGCATCACCACCATCATCGCCTTGTGTGCGGGCGCATTCTTTACCGCATTAGTCGCCGTGCTGGGGTTCAATCTGGTCTGGCATAACGGCATGGCTTACGCGGTGTTAAGTACGTTGGGGATGGAAACCGCCCCGTATTACGAGGGCCCTACCACGCCGGATCTGGAATGGCGTACTTGGGTGGTATACCTCGCTGTACCCATTGGCTCGGCGTTGATGTGTTTCCGTTTTCTGCAAGTGCTGGCGAATTACTGGCGCACCGGCGAATTGCCGCATCATGACCACGGGCATGTGGATGGCTTGCACGATACCGATCCATTCCCCGTAGTGGAGCAAAAGCCATGACTGCATTAATCATTTTCACCTTATTGATGTTATTGATGCTCACCGGAATGCCCGTGTCGATTGCACTGGGTTTAACGGTCATGACTTTCCTGTTTACCATGACTTCTGTGCCGGTGGAATCGGTGGCGTTGAAGCTGTTCACGGGGATTGAAAAATTCGAGATCATGGCGATTCCGTTTTTTATCCTAGCCGGTAACTTCCTCACCCATGGTGGGGTGGCAAAACGCATGGTCAATTTTGCCACGTCGATGGTCGGGCATTGGTTCGGTGGTTTGGGCTTGGCGGGGGTGGTGGCTTGCGCTTTGTTTGCCGCCGTTTCTGGTTCCAGCCCGGCAACCGTGGTGGCGATTGGTTCAATTTTGTTACCAGCCATGGTACGGGCAGGTTTCCCCAAGGAATTCGGCGCGGGGGTGATTGCCTCTTCCGGTGGTTTGGGAATTTTGATTCCGCCCTCTATCGTGATGGTGATGTACGCAGTGGCAACCAACTCGTCGATTGGTGCGTTGTTTATCGCCGGGGTGGTTCCGGGGATTTTGCTGACGCTGTTTTTGGGTGGCATTACCTGGTATCGCGCCCGCAAAGGCAATTTCCCGCGCCAACCCAAAGCCAGTTGGATGCAACGCCTGAAAGCTTTTAAAGATTCGGTGTGGGGTTTGCTGCTGATCGTGGTGGTGATGGGCGGGATTTACACCGGCATATTCACCCCGACGGAAGCAGCGGCGATGAGTGCGGTATACGCCTTTGTGATTGCGGTATTTGTCTACAAGGACTTGAGCCTGAAAGACATACCGCGCGTGCTGCTAAATTCCGCCAGCATGTCTGCCATGTTGTTGTACATCATCACCAACGCGGTGCTGTTCTCCTTCCTGTTGACCAATGAAAACATTCCGCAATCATTGGCTTCGTGGATGACGGAACAAGGCATGGGCATTATCACCTTCCTGATTGCGGTGAACATCCTGCTGCTGTTGGCGGGTAACTTTATGGAACCGTCCAGCATTATGCTGATTTTCGCACCGATTTTATTCCCGATGGCAATGGCACTGGGGATTCATCCGGTACATTTCGGCATTATTATGGTGGTGAATATGGAAATCGGGATGATCACCCCGCCGGTGGGTTTGAATTTGTACGTCGCCTCAGGGATTACCAAAATGGGCTTGTCAGCACTCACCGTGGCGGTATTGCCCTGGCTGTACACCATGTTGGCGTTCCTGATGCTGATCACGTATGTGCCGGAAATCAGCCTGTGGTTGCCACGGGTCTTGGGGATGCTGTAAGGAGCTAGGAGCATGAGTGAAATAAAACCGTTCCAAACCATTTTGTACGCCACCAATCTGGGCACACACATGCGCCCAGTATTCCGGCAGGCGATCAATCTGGCACGGATTCACAAGGCAAAGATCATTATGTTGCACGCGGTTGCACCCATTGGCACGACCGGCTCAGCGATCTTGTCGATGTACATGCCGGGCAAGGAAATCCACGACATCGAACAGGAAAGTATGCAGCAGGTGATTGAAACCATGCGCGAACGCCTGAAAAACTACTGTGCGGAAGAAGACGACATCTGCAAGGACAAGGACGAGTTGATCGACAAGATAGCGGTCAGCGCGGGCAATCCGGCGGATGTGATCAACTATTACGCAGAAACCCACGGGGTGGATTTGATCGTGATCGGCAGCCATACGCGGCAAGCAGGCGGGCATACCATGCTGGGGTCAACGGCGCGGACGGTGACGCAACACAGTAAAGTACCAGTGCTGATCATCCCCAACGGGTAAAAAACCTGTTGCAAACCGTTTTGTGTGGAAGTTACGCCTGCCCGAATTCAGCATCGGCAGGCGTTTTTTTTGTGCCGCACATGACCCGTTTCCCGTCACTTTACACTAGAACCAGCGATCAATAAGGAATGCGGGCAAGATAAAAAAACGAGTTGGCTGATCCCTTGATCGGGGCGACAAATTTTGGCATCACTGCTCCATGTCAGACTGCTGCTGACGCTCACGCCAATACGCCAGCGCTTCAGCAAAATCCTCCAGACTGATGCTGACAGGCTCCGCATAATCATCACCATACAGTTCCTCAACCACAACCTCCTGTGGCTGCAACTGCACAAAATAACTGTTACCGCTGAGGGAGTAAGGCTTGGCTGCGGGGGTTTTCCTGATCTTGTCCAAAGCTGCCTGCAAGGTAGCCAGCATGGTCAGGTTGCTTTGCACATCCAGCAGCAAAAAGGCAGCGGTAGCAGCATGGCCTGCGCCTTGTTGTTGCCATTGCTGCCATTCGTGTTCATGTATCATCGGGATTGTTCCTCAAGCAGCGGGTTAGCGTAGGGGAAACGCGGTGTTGACACCACCACGGGACGACGATGCACCTGCAATCAGATAAGGCGTGCCGTCAGCACTGCGGCAATAAGCATCTGACTGATCCTGTTTGGGGGCATTAGCCCCGCACCATGCCCACTTGGGTGCGCTTTGTGGGCAATCTTGCTGATTGCGGGCGGCATACCCGATGGTGTTGATCACTTGGGTAGGGGTGCAATGATCAGGATAAAAGGTGGAAAACTTGTTTTCGCTCTTGTTGCCGCCCCATTCCCATTGCCCGGCATAAATGCCCTGCTTGTTGGGTTTTTGGGTGATGCGTACATTGGCTACTGTTTGCGGATCATGGCCTTGCGGGCGTGAATGGAAACCTGCCACCCGCCCCTTGTTGTTCAACTCGCCGCAAAAGATATGCGCGTAATTGATCTCGACACCATTACTTGCCTTGACCCACTGATGTGAGGGACAGGTAACGCTTGCTGTGTTGGTGCTGGTAACGCCAGCGGTTGGCTGGTTGCTTTCCTGCGCGGGTTTGCAAGCCACCAGACCAATAGCGACCACACCCAGCGTTGCCCAAAACATTGGTTGATGGTGATGCCCCATGCCATCTACTCCCAGGATGCGAAAAAGGTGCATCCTAACCCATTCGGCGCAAAAGTGCCTGTCAGAGTGGCGGGCGGCTCGTGGCTAAATTGCAATATACCGCCACCCGTTCCGCATGTGCTGTACCACGAATTCTACCGCTGATGGCGCCACTTCCGTACCTTCCACCAGCTCCACCATCTCGTCACGTTGCTTGTAGGCATACAGGGTATTGCTGCACGCCACAAAACGCAGATGCGGGTATTGCTGGCTCATCTGAAAAATGCGCCCTTCGTGCCGGGTTGTCCCCAACCGCAGCAAATCAAGACCTTCCGCACTGGTGACTACGTATACGCTACCATCGGTTTTTGCCACTTGTGTCGCCAGCGTTTCTGCCTTGTTCAGGGTTTTTTCCAGCTTGGCAGGCTCGTGCGAATCGAGAAACACGATGAAACGATTGTCATGCGCGGCAGCATTGTCGAGCGTCAACCCTTCCACAGCATTCCAGCGTGAAAGGTAATGGTTACCTGCCGCCCCCGCCAGCAGGGTCAAGGCAAAAGCCAGCACATAACCAGCAGCCAGTCGCCAGTAGGTTGTGCTGCGCCGATGCGCGACAGGTGCTGTTGCTGAGGGCAACGGGTAAGCCGACTGTACCATGTGCCTGATGCGCTGGATTTCGCACAGTTCCTTTTGCAAGCCAAGGTCGGTTTCCAGCAGCGCCAGCACCTGACGGCTTTGCTCCGCATCCAGTTGTCCGTCAGCGAGGGCGTGCAGCCGGTCGCGGATGGAAGACTGTTCCCAATTCATTTCACTCTCCTTAGATAGCGAACATTGTCCGCCGTGCGTATGCCTTGCAGACGTTTTTTCATGTTGTCACGGGCACGGCTCAAACGGCTCATGACCGTGCCCAGCGGAATCTCGAGGATGAGCGCTACCTGTTCGTAACTGCACCCTTCCAGATCGACCAGGGTCATGACCTGACGCTGCCCCAGTGGCAGCGAAGCCACTGCTGCCTGTACCTGTTCCGACAACTGGTCGGAAGCAAAACGCTGCTCCGGGCAGTCGGTGCAGGTCAGTTCTATCCCGTCGATGTCAAATTCCGGGCGGCGGGTACGCAGGTACTCCATCCAGCAGTTATGCAGGATTTTGTACAGCCATGCCCCAAGACGCTCGTCATCCTTGAGTTGCTCCTGCTTTTCCAGTGCTTTGGTCAACGTATCCTGAACCAGATCGTCTGCCAGTACCGGGTCGCCGCACCAGGCTAGTGCCATGCGATGCAAACGCGGACGTTGTTCCGACAACTGACGGTCAAGCCGGTTAAAACGAAAATAATGGCTCAACATTCTTGTAATGCTCTCTAGCGGTTTCCACGGATGATGCCGAAAACCCGTGAAATATTCCAAAAAAGATGGAATATTTTGTACTTCACCCCGTCACTCTCCCATCGTGAAATCATTTCCTATCGCAAAACAACGTCAAACGTTTGAGGAGAGCAACAACGTGAGTATGAATCGCCGCGAATTTCTGCAAATGCTGGCAGCCGCCAGTGCCGCCGGTTTCAGCCTGAACAGTGCCTTTGCCGCCGACGCCAGCAAGGAAGGCAGCAAAACTGATGCAAAAGCCCCTTCCAACCCGTATGAGTTGCCCAAATTCGGCAATGTTTCGGTCATGCACTACACCGACTGCCACGCCCAGCTCCTGCCCATTTATTACCGTGAACCCAATGTCAACATCGGTATTGGCAAGATGAAAGGCGCAGTGCCGCATTTGGTCGGCGAGCATTTCCTGAAAAAGTACGGCATTGAACCCGGCACGATGGATGCTCATGCCTTCACCTATCTGGACTACGACGCAGCCGCGAAGAAATACGGCAAGGTCGGTGGTTTTGCCCACCTGAAAACCCTGGTGGATCAGGTACGGGCGCAACGCCCCGGCAGCCTGTTGCTGGATGGAGGTGATACCTGGCAAGGCTCCTGGACTTCCCTGAAAACCAATGCACAGGACATGGTGGATGCCCAGCTCGCCCTGGGTGTGAACGTGATGACTCCGCACTGGGAAATGACCTTCGGTGCTGATCGCGTGAAAGAAGTCATCGAAAAGGATTTTGCAGGCAAGATTGATTTCGTGGCGCAAAACGTGATCAGCAACGACTTTGAAGAGCCGGTGTTTGCCCCGTATGTGATCAAGGAAATCAACGGTACGCCAGTTGCCATCATTGGTCAGGCATTCCCGTATGTGCCGGTTGCCAACCCGCGCCATATGGTTCCTGACTGGAGCTTTGGCATCCGTGATGACCGGATGCAGGAAATGGTCGATGAGGCCCGAGGCAAAGGGGCAAAAGTGGTGATAGTCCTGTCCCACAACGGCATGGACGTTGACCTGAAAATGGCGAGTAAAGTTACCGGCATTGACGCGATTATGGGCGGTCATACCCATGACGGCGTATTCCAGCCAGTGGTAGTCGAAAACGCAGGCGGCAAGACCCTTGTCACCAACGCCGGTTCCAACGGCAAATTCCTTGGCGTGCTCGATCTGGAAGTGAAAGACGGCAAGGTGGCAGATTATCGTTACAAACTGCTGCCGGTCTTCTCCAACCTGTTGGAACCCAACAAGGACATGCAGGCACTGATCGACAAAATCCGCGAACCTTACAAGAAGGAACTGGCGGAAGAACTCGCGGTGTGTGACGAAACCCTCTACCGTCGCGGCAACTTCAACGGCACATTCGACCAGTTGATCTGTAACGCACTGATGGAAGGGCTGGATGCACCGATCGCGTTCTCACCCGGTTTCCGCTGGGGTACATCGGTACTGCCGGGTCAGCCGATCACATTCGAGCACGTGGCTGACCAGACCGCCATTACCTATGGCACTGTCACCCGCAACGAAATGGCAGGCGAAATGATCAAGACCATTCTGGAAGACGTGGCAGACAACCTGTTCAACGCCGATCCTTACTACCAGCAAGGCGGCGACATGGTGCGCGTGGGTGGCCTGAAATTCAGTTTCGACCCGACTGCCAAAATGGGTGAACGTGTCAGCGACATGGAACTGAACGGCAAACCACTGGATGCGAAGAAAACCTACCCGGTAGCAGGCTGGGCAAGCGTGCAGGAAGAAGTGCCCAAGAACAAGCAAATCTGGGAAGTGGTTGCTGATTACCTGCGCAGCAAGAAAACCATCGGTAAGATCGAACTCAACACGCCAAAGCTGAAAAATGTCGACGGCAACGAAGGTCTGGCTTAAGCATTCCTAACTCCTGCCGGGCTTATGCCTGTGCAGTTTGGGCGAACCTGCGGGTTCGCCTTTTTGTTGGCGTAATCGTTACGGGCACTGCCCTGCCACATACCCGCGCACTTTTGGGTCAGCGCAAGCGGTACAATCATTGGAAAACATCACCTGTTCCTCGGATGGGCAGGGTGTGGTCACACAGCGGATTCCCGTATCCTTGCTGGCGCAGACCGGCGCATAAATTTCGTAACAGATTTCAGGGCGTGGATTCTGGCAGGTGACGAAACCATTATCACCACTGCCTTGCCCCTTGATGGCGGAAATATCCGGTTCCTGGGCGTCTGAACGGCTACAACCGGACAGGGAGAACGCCAGTAACATGCTCCCTATCAGCAGCATTCCTGACTTTTGCATACATGACCTCGCGAATGGATTTGTTTTGTAACACTCAACAACTTGCAGCAACCCGCCGTAATCCGTACCCTTACCACATTCTTTTGCCTGGAGCCTGCACGTGAATCTGGAACAAGCCCGCTTTAACATGATCGAACAGCAGATACGTCCGTGGGATGTACTGAATGAGACCGTTCTCAGCACCATTGGTTTTATTCCCCGTGAGAATTTTGTCCCACCCGTACACCGGAAGCTGGCATTTGCCGACATCGAAATCCCGCTGGGGCACGACGAGTACATGATGCACCCGCGTATCGAAGCCAAAATGCTGCAAGCACTTGCCATCACCAAGAATGACACCTGCCTGGAAATCGGGACAGGCAGCGGGTTTGTTACTGCCTGCATGGCTCATCTTAGCAAACATGTGGATAGCGTCGACATCCATGAAGCGTTTACCCGACAGGCGGAAGAACGCCTGCTGGAAATGGAAATGAAGAACTACAGCCTGCACACCGGCAATGCCATGCGTGGCTGGACTTCAGGTCAACTATACAACGTGATTGCGATCACAGGTTCGGTTCCCGCCTATGTTGCACGCTTTGAAGAGCAGCTTGCACCTGGCGGTCGCCTGTTCATCGTGGTCGGTACGGGTGCAAACATGCAGGCCATGCTGGTAACACGTCAGGAAAACGGCGAATACACACGCACCAACCTGTTTGAAACCAGCCTCAAGGCACTTGACGGTGCCAGTAGCGGCAGCACTTTCGTTTTCTGACCCCATGCGCCAGTGGACACCCCAGGAACTTGCCGGACATCTGGAAAATCCCCAGCAAAAGGTACAAATGCTGGATGTACGCGAGCCTTGGGAATACGCTATTGTCCATTTCGAGGGCTCCACCCTTATCCCGCTGGGCAGACTGTTGCAGGAAATGGCTACACTGGACAAAAGCAAAGAATGGCTGGTGGTGTGCCACCACGGTATCCGTAGCGCACACGCCTGTTATTTCATGGAACGCAGCGGCTTTCACGTGATCAATCTGACAGGTGGCATTGATCGGTGGGCAAGGGAAATTGACCCCGACATGCCGGTTTACTGACCTATGAGACATATATCATCATGAAAACACGGACACTGGCACTACTGGTTGCAAGCACGTTCACTGTTGCCACACCGGCAGCCTTCGCCGAAAACCTGTTGCAGGTTTATCAGCGAGCCAAAGAATACGATGCCCAATTCAAGGCGCAGGAAAGCAACCATTTGGCTATCGTCGAAAAGAAACAGCAAGCATTGGCAAGTCTCAAGCCACAGGTCAACCTGAGTGGCAACGCTGCGTACAGCAGTGAGCGCAACAGCCTCACTGGCAATACAGTAGATGGCACAGCAGGCAGCTACACCCTGGGTGTCAGCAAATCGCTGTACAACAAAAACCTGAATGCGACCGTGGGCAAAACCGACGCCCTGATTGCCCAATCCACTGCCGCACTGGAATCTTACCGGCAAGACCTGATTACCCGCGTGGCAGATGCCTATTTCAGGGCACTGACCGCACAAGACAACCTTGAATTTGCTCGCGCGGAAAAGGCTGCCATCGGTCGCCAGCTTGAACAGACCAAGGCTTATTTCGATGCAGGCCGTTCCGCCATTACCGATGTCAAGGAAGCCGAAGCCAGCCACGCCGCAGCCAGCGCCCAAGAAATTGCCGCCACCCAGCAACTGGATGTTGCCCGCGAGCAATTGCGCGTGCTGACTGGCGGTTTCTACCAATCGCTGAATGCACCACGCACCAACATGCCGCTGACCATGCCGGAACCCAACGGCATTGAGGCATGGGTCAACACCGCCAAGCAGAAAAACCACTTGCTACGTGCCAGCAAACAGGCGATTGCCGCCCAGCAAAAGGAAGTGGAAGCCCAACGTGCTGCCAAATCCCCCACGGTCAATCTATTTGCCAACCACACAGGGGCGTATGCAGACAATGACACTTTCAACAACCGGCGCTCCAACGATTCATCAGTCGGTGTAAATCTGAGCGTACCACTGTATACCGGTGGCGCAATCTCATCCAAAGTGCGCGAAGCCCAGCACAACCTGCGTCAGTCACAACAGCAACACGATTTTCAGGAGCGCCAGACCGAGCAACTGGCACGTTCCGCTTTCCTGACCGTGCAATCCAGCATCAGTCAGACCAAAGCCGCCCAGCAGGCACTTAGCGCAGCCGAAACTGCCGCAGAAGCGACCCAGGCCGGTTTTGAAGTGGGAACCCGCACTGCGGTGGACGTGCTGAATTCCTTACGTGGCGTGTTCCGCGCCCGCCGCGATTATGCCAGCGCCCGTTACAGCTACCTGCAAAACCAGTTGGCACTGCGGCAGGCTGCCGGAACCCTGAGTGAGAAAGATGTGGCGTCCATGAGCGCTTTCATGACCGCCGCTCCCAAGCAAGTAGCCGCTGACAGCAGCCAAGACCAACCGGAAGCTACCGACCAGATCAGTGAACAGGTGAAGCCCGCAGCACCAGCAGCAGTGGAAAAATCCTCAGCAGCAGATGGTGGCTATCAATACTACGTCATGCCGGAGCAACCCGGCAAAGCAGCCAAGTAAGCCAGCTCAGGGTTTGAGGTAAGCAAACTTCCAGCGGCAACCGGATGCCGCCGCCAACACATCCAGCAAGGCGGCATCCGGCACAGCTTCCGCTTCATGCACATTGCCGATCAGCACCCATTGACGCACCCGCAACAGCGGCTTGCGGATGGGCTGGAATACCGTTTCGGCATCATCCACCGGCACACCTACGTAACAGAACGGCTTGACAGGGTGGGGTTCCAGCTCAATATCCGGCGAACATCCTAGAAAACAGACGTGTTGGAGAAACTGTTCGCCCGTTGCAAATACGCCCTCTTCCAGCGCTTTCCCCAACAGCCCCACCGCCTGCAAGACAGGCAAGACCGACGCAGTGGTTGCACCCTGCGGATAAAGCAGCAAACAGTAAGCGGATAATGGCATCAGGCAGCCCCCTAAAAAGCCGCCAGTGTATCACTTGACCGACTTGAGGCGCTGCACAAGCTGGTTGGCGGCTTCTTCCATCTGGAAACGTAACCATTGGTGGGTAGGGTCGCGTTCATGGCGCTTGTGCCACAGCGCCGTCGTCACTGAACCTTGCTCCAGCACAGTGAGGAATATTTGCAGGGAACGCCCATCCAGCGTCAGGTAATCTTCATCTTTCATAAAAATAATAGTAGCACCCGAATTTTGTTTTAGAAATTCAGGATTATTCCGTTCGATCAGGATTTTTTAGGGGATGGTCGGAAATAACCGGAACACCGTTTGGCAAACAGATGCTTTTTTCCCATCACCGGACAGGTTATGCTCAGATCATGAAATACAGCAATGCCACTTACATCGCCCAGACCCGCTATTGGCTGGAAAACGTTGTCCTCAAACACAACCTGTGCCCATTTGCGCACAAACCGTTCAAAGGAGGGCAAATCCGTTACGTTGTTACTGATTCCGCCCGCCCTGAATTCCTGCTGGAAGACCTGCAACAGGAACTGGAGCATCTGCGGACTACCCTGGTAGACGAAGTTGAAACCACCTTGCTGATCCATCCCAACACTCTGGTGGATTTTCTGGATTACAACGACTTTCTGGACATTGTGGATGCACTGCTGGCGGAAGAAGGCTACGAAGGCGAGTTTCAGGTTGCCAGTTTCCACCCCGATTACCAGTTTGCCGATACCCAACTGGATGATGCCGAAAACTACACCAACCGTTCACCCTGGCCGATGTTGCACCTGATCCGCGAAGACAGCCTGGAAAAGGCCGTTGCCAGCTATCCTGATGTGGATGCCATTCCTGAGCGCAATATCCAGACCATGAACACATTGGGCAAGCGCCACCACCAGCAGGTGCTGGAGGCCAGCCTGCAACAAGAAGAGGAACCCTCGTGACCAGTCATGTCCACCGCATCCGCGAAGAGTTGCCCGCAGTCCTGTTGTTCATTGCTGCCATTTGGGGAGTCTTCCTGCTGGATCGCATCTTGCCGCTGGAACGTTTCGGGCTGGTTCCGCGTGACTGGGGCGGCCTGATTGGGGTGGCGACCATACCGTTTCTGCACGCCAATTTCAACCACCTGCTCAACAACACTATTCCCCTGGTGGTGTTGCTGGCCTTGCTGGCAGGTTCACGGGCTGATTCGCGGGCGGTCGTCGTAATAACTGCTGTGTTGGGGGGATTATTATTGTGGCTGTTCGGGCGCAGCTATTCGATGCACATTGGTGCAAGCGGCCTGGTGTTTGGCCTTGCCGTGTTCCTGATTGTGTCCGGCATTCTGGAAAAACGCACGATTCCCTCTTTCATCAGCGTGCTTGTAACCCTGTTTTACGGCTCCAGCCTGCTGACCGGCATCTTGCCAGGGCAGGCAGGCGTGTCGTGGGATGGGCATCTGTTTGGTGGCATCGCTGGCGGGGTGGTCGCTTGGCTGTTGATGCGCAAGCCGGGTTAGCCTTTACGCATCCCCATACAGCTTCCGGTATAGCCCATCCTGCTTCAACAGTTGTTGATGACTTCCCTGCTCGCTGATCCCGCCGTCTTCAAACACGAAAATATGATCGGCCTGACGCACTGCACTCAAACGGTGTGCCACGATCAGAGTGGTACGCCCGCGCAGGAATTCTGCCATTGCCGCGTGCAATTGCTGTTCGGTAGCCGTATCCAGGGCGGAAGTGGCTTCATCAAGAATCACCACGCAGGGGTTGGATAAAATCATCCGCGCAATCGCCAGCCGTTGGCGTTGTCCACCGGACAAACGCATTCCCTGCCGCCCGACGATGGTATCCAGCCCTTGTGTCTGCGCACGGATGGTATCATCCAGTTGGGCAATGCGTAGTGCATCCCACAACTGCTCATCAGGCAAGTCACGCCCCAGGGTCAGGTTGGCTCGGATACTATCGTTGAACAGTGCCGGTTGTTGCAAGACAGTGGCAACGTGTTCACGCACGACATCCAAACCGATTGCCGTGACGGGTACACCGTCAAAATACAACTGCCCTTGCTGCGGCTGGTAAAGCCCCAACAACACTTGTACGAAAGTGGATTTGCCGCCACCACTTGCCCCCACCAGCGCAATTTTCTGCCCGGACTGGATAGTCAGATTGACGTTTTTCAGCACAGGTGGTTTGTCACCATAGGCAAAGGTGATGTTTTCTGCCCGCACGCTGACCGTGTTTTTACCCAGGAACGGGTTGTAGGTATGGGGATAATCAGGCTCAGGCGGCATTGCCAGCAAGGTATTGATACGTTGCAAGGCCGCTTTCGCCCCATACCAGCCGTACTGGATGGCCAGCACTTCCTGCACCGGCCCCATCATGAACCACAAGTAGCTGAACACTGCCAGCATTTCACCAATGCTTAGATCGGAAAACACCACCATCAACATGCTGACCGCACGGAACAGATCAAAGCCGGAAATGAACACGGTAAATGACAAGCGGCTGGCAGCATCACTGCGCCAAGCGAATTGTCCGGCATGGTTTCTTACCTCGTGCGCGTGGTCTGCCACCCTCCCAAAAAAGTTGCTGGCACGGTTGCTGGCACGGATTTGCTGGATGGTGTCGAGCGTTTCGGTCAGGGCTTGCTGGAACAGCTCAAACGCACTGTTTTCCTGACGTTTCAGGTCTTTGATGTATTTACCGAGCTTGAGAGTGATTAAAACCACCAGCGGGTTGAGTAACAGGATAAACAACGCCAGTTGCCAGTGCAGCCACAGTAACACCGCTGTGACTCCCACCAGTGACAAAACCGCCACGATGAATTTGCTGATGGTTGCACCGAGGAAAGTGTCAATGGTTTCCACATCCACCACCAGCCGTGAGCTGACCGTGCCGCTGCCGAGGGTTTCATATTCGCTCATGCGGATGGTTTCGATGTGTTGTAACAGCCGCTGGCGGATACGGTAGGTTAGATCCTTGCTGATCAGGGTGAATTCGCGGGTTTGCCAAACGGAAGTGAATAGCCATGCCAGTCGCATGATCACGGTCAGCACCGTCAGCGCGGTAATATACAGCACTGGGCCCTGCCAATTGGCAGGAAACAAGCTATTCATACCGGCGACCATCCAGCCCGGTTTGTGCAGCAGGACTTCATCAACCAACAGGGGAATCAGCAGCGGGATAGGCACGCTGATGAGTGCAGCAAGCAGTGCCACCACGTTGGCAATCAGCAGTTCCTTGCGGTGGTTTAATGCCTGTCGGAACAGGTCTTGCCAGGTGTATTCAGCAGTGGAGGTTGTCATGCAGCAATACTACCTGTTTTGGGTGCAGCACAAAAAAGAAAGGCGCTGGTTAGCGCCTTTCCTGATCATGGCTGGTAAACCCGTTTTATTTGGATTGGGCAACCATGTAATCAACGGCTGCCTTGATTTCAGCATCAGACAGCGCTGCGTTGCCACCTTTGGCAGGCATAGCGCCTTTGCCATTGAGTGCGTTGCTGTACATCGCATCGTTACCAGCAGCGATACGCGCACTCCAGGCAGCTTTGTCACCCAGTTTGGGAGAGTTGGCAACACCCACATCATGGCAGGAGAAGCAGGTAGCCTTGTAGATTTTTGCACCATCAACAGCAGCAGCCGGAGCAGCCGCTTGCGCAGGAGCCGCAGCCATGCCGGACATACCAGCCATGCCTTCCTGTGCTGGAGCCGCAGCCATACCGGACATGCCAGCCATGCCTTCCTGTGCTGGAGCCGCAGCCATACCGGACATACCAGCCATGCTTTCCTGTGCTGGAGCCGCAGCCATACCGGACATGCCAGCCATACTTTCTTGCGCAGCAGGAGCAGCCGCTTTCTTAACCTGACTAGACAAGTCATGACCAGCTTTGCCCGTCATATAAACGACGGCATTGGTCAGCTCTTCATCAGTGATGGTGGGATCACCACCACGCGCAGGCATGGAATTCAGGCCATTGATGGCATTTTTCATCAAACCATCCAACCCGTTGCCAACACGTGGAGCCCACGCCGCCTTGTCATCAATTTTGGGAGCACCCAGAACACCAGCGCTGTGGCATGATGTACAAACGGCATTGTAGACAGCTTCACCGGAACGGGCAGCCTTGGCAACAGACTTGTCTACCGCGTTTACCTTGCCGATTGGCGCGAGGTTGATCTCAGCCGCTGCCGCTTGCATGGAGGTATCTTCAGCACCTTTGGTTGAGTTTTTCTCAATGGTGCTGAACAGGTTGGATACCAGTACGGCAACTGCCGCACCGATCAGAACAAGACCACCGATCAGCACGGGTTTTGCCATTGGGTCTTTAGGTGTTGAGTGAGCCACTTTTGCCTCCTGTAAACCGGGCGCAAACTCGCCCGACAATCAGTGAATCTAGGATGTTAGAAAATCATGAACCGGCGGATTATATTCAATATTGCTAATACTCGCTATCCATCAGGGAAGAAAACTTGATATGAATCACACGAAAAAATGGGGTTTTCGCCTCACACACGGCAATGGACGTGAAGGTCAGGGTTGGGTATGATGCACTTCCCACGTCGCACCCGTAGCTCAGGGGATAGAGTATTGGCCTCCGAAGCCAAGGGTCGCTGGTTCGATTCCAGCCGGGTGCGCCAACCATATCAATCACTTGCATAGAAATAAAAATAAGCCCGCCTTCCTTTCCATCCTTGACCTACAGCTTATCAGAAAAATTCATCCACCTATCCCCGGCAGACAGACTAACGGACTTGATATTCTTATTGTTTTAACTGGGAGTATCACACACGCTCACCTTCTTGGGGATTCATCATGAGCAAGGCCGTTACATCATTGTCGGTATCTGCCGTTCAGTCACAGTTCAAACAGCAGCGCAATGCTTTGCCAGAGCGCGTTCAAGCCGTTTTTCGACCGGAAGCTCCCATCACTGCAATACCCTCACAGATTCGTTCCAGCGTAGAAAAAATAGCAACCAGCCAGATTAGCCAGCTAACCCTGCGACCTGGAGCCGAGATTATCATCGTGGTTTCATCACGCGGCACCATCCAGATTTACCGCAAAAACCCGGATGACACCATCGGACGCCTGATTCTAGAAACAGGCATGACCAGTGATACCGAGGACTAGGCAGAGGGAAAACCAGCCTGAAAACTCAAAGGTTAGGGTCAACCAGAATACGCCCCTGCACTTTCCCCGCAACAATATCACGCGCCGCCTGCGGCACATCTGCCAGTGCTATCACTTTGCCAAGATCGGCATAAGCACTTTCCGGCAATTCGGCAGCAAGGTGTTCCCATGCCTGTGTGCGGCGTGATAACGGGCAACTGACCGAATCCACCCCTCGCAAACTGACATTGCGCAGAATGAAAGGCATCACCGTGGTATGCAGCTCGTGGCTGTTGGCAAGACCACAGGCGGCGACCGCGCCACCATAATCCATTTCCGCCAGCACCCGTGCCAGGATACTACCCCCGGCTACATCCACCGCCCCTGCCCAGCACTGGGATTCGAGCGGACGGGCCGGTTGTAGCATGGTTTCACGCGCAATAAATTCTTTTGCGCCCAGTTTACCGAGGAATTCATGGGTTTCCGGGCGACCGGTCACTGCCACCACATGATAGCCGCGCTGTGCAAGCAATTGCACTGCCACACTGCCAACCCCGCCTGCCGCCCCTGTCACCAGCACTTTGCCAGAGCTAGGCTGTACACCAGCCTCTTCCAGTGTCATGACACACAGCATGGCGGTCAAACCTGCCGTGCCAATGGTCATAGCCTTGTGTGCATCCAGCCCTGCTGGCATTGCCACCAGCCAATCGGCCTTGACCCGTGCTTTCTGCGCATAGCCACCCCAGAAACGTTCGCCCACACCCCAACCAGTGAGAATCACAGCATCACCTGGTTGGAAACGATCCGAAGCGGATTCCACCACCGTACCGGCAAAGTCGATACCGGGAACCATCGGGAAGGAACGGATGATCTTGCCCGTACCGGTTACAGCCAAACCATCCTTGTAATTGAGAGAGGAATAAGCAATATCGACTAGCACTTCACCGACAGGCAAATCAGCTACTTCAAGCTGGCGGATGGCTGCCGTGGTTTTACCATCAGTTTGGTCGAGCAGCAGGGCATTGAACATGGGGAAACTCCTTGGGTGGTAGCGGTTGTATGTTCAAGCCATGATAAGGGAATGATGCAGCGCAAACCAGAGCACGCACTACCAGCGAACCTGTTAGCCCTGCCGCCAGTAAAACCGGTCAGGAATCCACTGCCCACGCCCCAGCCTGCGCCCTGCCTGCAAACTACCCCAGGTGTATGCCTGTGCGGCAGCCACTGCCTTGCTGACATCCATGCCTTTGGCCAGATTGGCAGCACAGGCGGAAGCTAGGGTGCAGCCGGAACCGTGGTAAGTTTGCGGCAAACGTTCCCACAGCCAGGTACGCTGGCGCTTGCCATCCGCATAAAGGGCATTTTCCACTCGCTCAGTGGCTGCATGGGTTCCGGTCAGCAACACATATTCACAGCCCTGATCCAGCAGGGAAAATGCGTAATCATCCTGTGTTTCACCTGCCAGTGCCAAACTGGCAGCTTCTGGCACATTGGGAGTCAGCAAGGTGGTCAGTGGCAACAGGTATTCACGGATGGCTTCCAGCAACAGGTCGCTGGAAAGGCTTTGACCACCACCGGCTGCCAGTACCGGGTCAAGAATGACCGGCACATCGGGCGCTTGCAACAGGATGCGATGCACCGCCTCCACCACCGCCACACTACCTAGCAGACCGATCTTGAAAGCGGCGACCGGCATGTCTGCCAGTATCGCTTCCGCCTGTTGTTCGATCAGGTAATCGGCAACCGGATCAATGCGTTGCACATTGCGGGTATCCTGCACCGTCAGGCAGGTAATCACCGATACCGGGTGACATCCCTGGCTAATAATGGCTTCCATGTCTGCCTGCACCCCTGCCCCGCCAACCGGGTCATGCCCTGCCAGCGTCATCACCACCGGCACTACCAGACGGTTTGTTTCTTCCGTTAGCAACAGATGTCTCCCAATCGCTTGACCACAATAACGATATTGTCATCCATTTCACTGCGGTGCTTGTCGAAGCCGAGACGCTGCATCAGTTTGAGCATCCCGGTATTGTGTGACAGCACCTCACCTTCCACAGTACGCAACCCACGGTTGCGAGCAGCATCAATCAGGGTATTCATCATCAACCCGCCAAGACCACGGTTCTGCCAGTCATCCGCAATGACCAGTGCGAACTCGCAACTGGCTTTGTCAGGATTGATGGCGTAACGTGCCACGCCGATTTCCACTTCCTGCCCATCCTGTTTGCTCAGTGCCACAAACGCCATTTCACGGTCATAATCAATTTGCGTAAGACGCACCAGCATGTCCGGGGTCAGCTCACGCAATGCCTGCATGAAACGCATGTAACGCGACTCTTTCGACAGGTTGCGCACGAATGCCTGTTCCATTTCTGCATCTTCCGGGCGGATCGGGCGGATTACAATGTCAGTGCCATCCGCCAGTTGCTGACGCTTGACCAGATCGTTCGGGTAGGGGTGAATCGCCATGTGGTCATAACGCCGCGCCGTGGTTGGCGGGTAGTTGATGATGAAACGCGCATCCACTGCCACCACACCCTGCTCGTCTGCCACCAGTGGGTTGATGTCCATTTCCACCACTTCCGGCAGCTCACATACCATCTCGGAAACACGCTGCATCACTTTCCACAATGCCTCAAAATTGATCGACGGCATGTTGCGGAACTGCCCCAGTTGCCGTGCCACACGGGTACGACAAATGGTTTTCTTGATCATGTAATCGTTAAGCGGTGGCAGTGCCACGGCGCGGTCACGGTGCACTTCCACCGATGTACCACCCGTACCGAAACTGATCACCGGGCCGAACACCGGGTCGCGTACCACACCGATCATCAGTTCGCGCGAAGCCTTGCCGTGATACATGCTTTCGATCGTCACGCCTTCGATGCGGGCTTCCGGCATACTGCGGCGGGCAGATTCAGTCAGCTCCTGATAGATGCTGCGTACCGCATGAGCACTGGCAACATTCAGGCGTACCCCATCCACATCCGATTTGTGCTGGATGTCGGGGGAACTGATCTTCATCACCACCGGATAACCGAGTGATTCTGCCGCCACCAACGCTTCCGACGGGCTGCGGGTAAGGATGGTCGGCATGGAGGGAATGCGGAATGCCGCCAGAATGGCGCGTGATTCCGTGGTGGAAAGCGAGCGTCGCCCTTCTGCCAGTACGCTTTCAATGATCAAGCGAGCACCGCCCACATCCGGCTCGCGTGCCTGCTCTTTTACTGAGGGAGGCACCTGCATCAGCAGTTTCTGGTTACTGCGGTACTGGGTGAGGTAGGCAAAGGCTTCCACTGCCGATTCAGGCGTGCGGAAACGCGGCACGCCCGCATCAGCGAGAATCTTGCGCCCTTCCGCCACCTGTTGTTCACCCATCCAGCAGGTCAGGATCGGTTTACAGTTCTTGCGGTTTTTGGTGTCCTTGCAGATGTCGACCACTGCCCGTGCCACCCCTGCCGGGTCGGTCATGGCCTGCGGCGACAGGAGCACCAGAATACCATCCAGGTTCTCTTCCTGCATACAGACCTTGAGAGCTGCCGCATAACGTTCCGGGGTGGCATCACCGAGAATGTCCACCGGGTTGCCATGCGACCAAGTAAACGGCAACACCTTGTTCAATTCTGCCAGCGTAGTGGGGCTGAGTTCCGCCATGCGCACACCGACTTCCACCACCCGGTCGGTCGCCATCACGCCCGGCCCACCACCATTGGTGACGATCAGTAGGCGATCCTGCTGGGCACGCAGACCGGAAGACAGGATTTGGGCTGCGGCAAACAGTTGGCTCACGTTGTTGACCCGCACCACTCCGGCACGCTCCAGCGCGGCTTCAAAGGCATCATCACAACCAACAATCGCACCGGTGTGGGATGCAACCGCCCGCGACACCTCAGCATAACGCCCGGCTTTCAGCACAATCACCGGCTTCATACGCGAAGCAGTACGCAAACCACTCATGAAACCACGGGCGTCATGAATGCCTTCCACATACAGCAGAATGCTGTCTGTTTTGGGGTCAAGCGCCAGAAAATCGAGCACATCACCGAAATCGACATCTGCGGTATCCCCCAGGGTCACGACGGTGGAGAAACCGATTTGCTGGCTGGCTGCCCAGTCAAGGATGGCGGTACACATCGCCCCAGACTGCGATACCAGTGCCAGATTGCCTGGTTGTGCCTGATTGCGGCTGAAAGTGGCATTAAGACCGACGGAAGGGCGCATGATGCCCAAACAGTTGGGGCCGATGATGTGAACGCCAGACTCGCGGGCAATATCCACAATGTCTTTTTGCAGACGCTTGCCTTGTGGCCCGGTTTCGGCAAAGCCGGAGGAAATGACAACCACACCTTTGACACCATACTCCCCACACTGGCGAATAATGGCTGGGACTGTTTTGGCAGGCGTTGCAATCACCGCCAGATCAACCTGCTTGTTCAGATCAGTCAGGTTCGCCCAGGCTTTATGTCCTTGAATTTCGGCATGTTTGGGGTTAATCGGATAAATAGCCCCCTTGAACCCCGCAGACAGCAGGTTCTGGAAAACCAGGGTTCCAACCGCATTTTCCCTGTGGCTGGCTCCAAAGACTGCAACATTCTGTGGAGAGAATAGTTGATTTAAGTAATGGTGACTCATGACCAAAACCTCTATGATGTACGAACACACTGCACAAAAGCCTATCTTTTTGTGCAATGCAGCATATTCTACTCCCATTTTATTTAAAAGAACATGACAGTTGCCGTAATTACTCACTCACACTGCCATTTGCACGATAACGGTACTCCCCATCACCCGGAGTGTTCTGATCGTCTGGATGCCATCAACAACCGCATGATCATGTCGGGGGTGGACTGGATTTCGCGCCACTACGACTCCCACTGTGCGGAACGCGAACACCTGTTGCGGGTACACGATGCCGCCTACGTGGATCGGGTATTTGCCACGGCTCCCAAGGAGGGCTTTGCCGACCTTGACGGCGATACCGGCATGAATCCGCATACGCTGGATGCAGCCCTGCACGGGGCTGGCGCGGTCATCATGGCAGTGGATCTGGTCATGGCGGGAACCCACAAGCACGCTTTCTGTGCCATCCGCCCACCCGGTCATCATGCCGGGCGCAACCGCGCCGCCGGTTTCTGCATTTTCAACAATGTCGCAGTCGGTGCTGCCCATGCAATGGAAGTGTACGGGGTGGAACGCATCATCATCATCGACTTCGACGTACACCACGGCGATGGCACGGAAGAAATCTTTGCCAACGAACCACGGGTGATGTTCTTCTCCTCCTTCCAGCACCCCTTCTACCCATTCACGGGCGCGGATACCGATTTACCCAACATCCGCAACCTGCCATTACCGGCAGGCACAGGCGGGGCGGCCTGGCGTGAAGCCATCGAAGCGCAGTGGCTACCTGCGATGCGTGAGTTCAACCCGGAACTAGTGATGATTTCCGCTGGTTTTGATTCCCATCTGGAAGATGACATGGGCGGTTTCAATCTGGTGGAACGCGATTACGTGTGGATCACCAAACAACTGTGCCAGATTGCCAAGGAACATTGCGGCGGGCGGGTAGTTTCCTGCCTGGAAGGCGGCTACGAGCTGTCACCACTGGGGCGCAGCGTCACTGCACACATCAAGGAACTGGCGGAATTCCACTGATTCCGGCGCTTATTTGGCGAAATAGACAATGGCTGCCACCATGGCAGTCAGCACGCCCCACCAGAAAAACTGTTTCAGGGTAGCCATCCATGCCGCCATTGGCGATGGCGGTGGCTTGGGCGGAGCGGGCTTGGATGTCAGTTTGGTGTACATTTCCTCGCGTATCTGCTTTTCGGTATCTTCCAGCAAACCGCCCTTGGAACCGGCAATGCTGTTAAGCACCCGCTCGGTCACACCTTTCTTGATACCCAGCTTTTCGCCTTCTTCCTTGCCTTTTTTCAAGCCATCCTGCCAGCCCTCCTGATAGCCCATAGCCCCACCCCGGCGCAAACCAGCGGCGTAGCCTATCCATACAAGTGCTGCGATAAAAATTCCGAACCAAATAAAGTCCATATGTTGCGCAATTTGATGATGGGGTTATTATCGCAAAATTCTGACCCAACGGAGAGCAAGAAACAATGAAAACCTGGATATGCGTAGTCTGTGGCTGGATTTACGACGAGAAACAAGGCGCACCGGAAGAAGGCATTCCCCCCGAAACACGCTGGGAAGATGTCCCGGATGACTGGCGTTGCCCGGAATGCGGTGTGACCAAAGATAATTTTGAAATGATGGAAGTCTGAAACTCGGCATGGCTATGCTAAACTACGCCGCATTTTTCGGGAACAACGACGGGAATTGGAGACATGGCCGGTCATAGCAAATGGGCAAACATCAAACATCAGAAAGCCGCTGTTGACAAAAAACGCGGCAAAATCTGGACAAAAATCATCCGTGAAATCACGGTAGCGGCACGGGAAGGCAAAACTTCCGACCCCAATGCCCACCCGCGTCTGCGTTTGGCAGTGGACAAGGCTTTGGGTGCAAACATGCCCAAAGACACCATCGAAAAAGCCTGCAAACGCGGTGCAGGTGAAACCAGCATGGAAAACTATTCCGAAGTACGTTACGAAGGCTACGGCCCCGGCGGCATTGCCGTCATCATCGAAACCATGACCGATAACGTCAACCGCACTGTCGGCGAAGTGCGCCACGCCCTCACCAAGCACGGCGGCAACCTCGGCACATCCGGCTCGGTGGCCTTCCAGTTCAAGAAAATCGGCGTGATGAACTTTGCCCCCGGTATTGACGAGGAAAAGCTGATGGAAGCAGCCCTCGAAGCTGGTGCTGACGACATCCAGATGGATGAGGACGGTTCCGCCGAAATCATCACCGCACCGGAAGATTTTGCTGCGGTGAAAACCGCCCTGATTGCTGCCGGTTTCACCCCCGACCACGATGAAGTTACCATGCGTGCCGACAACCTGACAGCGGTAGAAGGCGACACTGCCGAAAAACTGCTGAAAATGATCGATATGCTGGAAGACCTCGACGATGTGCAGGAAGTTTACACCAACGCCGATTTCAGCGATGAATCGCTGGAATCTCACGGCTAAGTGGCAACACGCCGCATCCTCGGTATTGATCCCGGCTCCCGTCAGACAGGAGTCGGGATAATCGACACCGATGGGCAACGCACCAGCCATGTATTCAGCACCTGCCTACGCTTGGGTGACGCCCCCCTCCCGGAACGACTCGGTGTCATTTTCGCCGAACTCACCCATATTATCCGCCAGTACCAGCCGCAGGAAATGGCAATTGAAAACGTATTCGTCTCCAACAATGCAGCCTCTGCACTAAAATTGGGACAAGCACGTGGCGCTGCCATCTGTGCAGGCGTCACCAGTGGCTTGCCAGTCTCGGAATATAGCCCCAAGGAAATCAAACAGGCGACTGTCGGCAAAGGCGGAGCAGACAAGTCACAGGTGCAGCACATGATCAAATACCTGCTCAACCTGCACGGACACCTGCAAGCCGACACTGCTGACGCATTGGCTGTTGCCTTGTGTCATGCCCATGCCAGCCATTTGCAAAACCGTATTTCCCAAGCGGCAGGCTTACCCCCCACCCCAACCCTCCCCCATAAGAGGGGAGGGAGCAAGAGGCAACCATCATGATTGGATTACTGCGTGGCAAACTGCTCATCAAACAACCACCCGACCTGATGCTGGACGTAAACGGTGTGGGTTATGAACTTCAGGCATCCATGACCACCTTTTATGACCTGCCGGAACTGCACACGGAAGTCACGCTGTACACTCACTTCGTAGTACGGGAAGATGCCCAGTTGTTGTACGGTTTCAGCTCGCAAACCGAACGTGAACTGTTCCGCCAGTTGCTCAAGGTCAATGGTGTAGGGCCGAAAATGGCGCTTGCCATCGTTTCCGGGATGAATCCGCTGGAATTCCGCCAGGTCATCCACGCTGGCGACATTACCCGCCTCAGCCGCATCCCCGGTGTCGGCAAGAAAACTGCCGAACGTTTGGTGGTAGAGCTGCGTGACCGCCTGCCCCAAACCGATGACAGTAGCAACGCAAACCTGCCTGCCATGTCCCAACCCCTTGCTGTCCCTGCCAGCGAGGAAGCCATCAACGCCCTGTTGGCACTGGGTTACAAGCCAGCCCAAGCTAGCCAGATGATCGCTGCTTACGAAAATCAGGGATTAAGTGTGGAAGACATGATTCGTCGTGCCTTGCGAGCCAGCCTTAACTGATACAGGCTGTCACATTGTCACTTGTCAAACCCGCCCACTGAAAACTGTCAATCCTGTCACTTTCTGACATAACACACTGATCAAGCTATCCATAACATCTTTCAAATAAAACAAACTAATTATTAATAAACATATACTTATTACAATATAAGCCAGTTGGCACGGGGTTTGCATTATCTTTGGCACAGACCGGGAAGCAACAGCCAAACGGCCTGTAAAGGGACGACAAAAACAACAAGAAAGGGTTAAAGGAAGATTTACCAGCAAGCCCCAAGAAGTAGAGAGCAGGCATAAACATCAATAACAACAAGACGCCTGACCATGCTTCGACTCCTCTAACCCCCTGCGGATGACGCGGGGGGAATTTACCCCGGAGTCATGGCGCTCAAACAGCAAGCGACAAAAAGTTTCAGCAAGCCCCAAGAGGCAGAAAGCAGCCCAACATCATCAATAACAACAAATTGCTGCTTGCCTTACGACGCCCCCTGTTTTCAGGGGGAAGATCGGCCTCGGTGCAGGAGCCAAACACTCACTGCTATGGGCGATGCAAACCGGCTAACAACAACAATAAACATAATAATAACTTTTGCCCGTGTTGACTGCCCCCGCTCGTCGGGGGCTTCGTTTTTCAGGGCACATTTAGCTACCGCCTGTCGTTTTCTCTTCCTGCTTGACGATTAACCAGGCATTTTCCATCTGCTCCAGACTAGCATCTTCCAGTGTTATGCCTTGCGCTTGCAACAATGCCTCCACCCGCAGGAATCGTTGCTCAAACTTGCGGTTGGAAACACGCAAGGCATTTTCTGCATTCACCCCCAACAAACGAGCCAGATTGGTTGCGCCCATCAAGACATCGCCGACTTCCTCCTCAATACGCGCCTGTGACTCACCCAAACGCACAGCATCCTGGACTTCACCTAGCTCCTCATGAATTTTGGGTATGACCTGCTGCCACTGATCCCAGTCAAAACCTACCCTAGCAGCACGCTGTTGCAGTTTCTGACTGCGACGCAAGGCTGGCATGGCGTGAGGAATACCCGCAAAAAAACCATCATTGACACCCTTGTCAGTGCGCTCCGCCTGTTTAATGGTTTCCCACGCCTGCTTCTGTTCACGTTCATCGGCATACACCGTTGCACCGAATACATGTGGATGCCGTCGCAGCATTTTCTGGCTGATCCCCTCAACCACATCATTAAAATCAAACAGACCCTGTTCCTGTGCAATCTGCGCCAGAAACACAACCTGGAACAGCAAATCGCCTAACTCATCACGCAAAGCAGCCGTATCCTGCCGGTCAACAGCATCGGCGACTTCGTACACTTCTTCCAGTGTATGGGGAATAATACTTTGCCATGTTTGTTTTACATCCCACGGACAACCGGAGTGTGGGTCGCGTAAACGTGCCATGATGTCCAGTAGTTGTTGAATTACCATACTATTGACCTTTAATAATGTGCGGATGAGGCATTGTACCCCCCACCATCTGTAAGAAAATTTGCCCTCAGCTATAGTCACTTAATAGAGATTTAGCCTATAATCGGAACGTTTGTTGTATATTTAAGACACTATAGACAATTTGGTTCCTATAATGCCACACTAGGCGGCGGAACCAGATAATCCGACAACGTTAAACTCGAAACCAGGCTTAAGGAGATCACAATGACTCTGAAGAAAATTGCAGGCGCCAGCATCGCTGCACTGATGGCAACCATGATGGCAACTACTGCTTATGCAGAAGATGGCAAATACGTTCAAAACAGCGACAAGCAAGCTGTCAAAAACAGTGCAGGCGAGTGCGTCAATGCACAGTTCGGCAGCACACCTGAAGGCTGCGAAGCTGCACCGGCTCCCGCTCCAGCACCCGCTCCAGCACCCGCTCCAAAACCAGCTCCAAAACCAGCTCCAATCCAGAAAATGACTCTGGGTGCTGATGCCAACTTTGACTTTGACAAGGCTGACCTGAAAGCTGAAGGCAAAGCCAACCTGGATAAATTCATGGCTGGCCTGGCTGGCGCGAAAGTATCCGGCATCAGCGTTGTTGGTCACACTGACAGCGTAGGTTCTGACGCTTACAACCAGAAGCTGTCTGAAAAGCGTGCTGCTTCTGTTGCCAACTACCTGTCCAGCAAAGGCGTTCCTGCTGCTGCCATCCAGGCTGCTGGCAAAGGCGAATCCCAGCCTGTTGCTGACAACAAGACCAAAGCTGGTCGCTCTGCGAACCGTCGCGTAGAAGTTGAAGCTGCTGGTACCAAGTAATCCGGTAGCGTAGCTTCCTGAAAAGCCGGGGCAATCCTCGGCTTTTCTTTTGCCTGCCCACAATGGCTATTCCCCTTCCTCATCAGATTCAGCTAATATAGCCCGCTTTTATTTTGGCTGGATTATACTTTCCTGCCTAACATTATTACATCATCACCACAATCCGTCTGGAGACAGAACCTATGTCCATCAAAGTGGCTGTACCCAAGGAAACTGCCGAGGGTGAACGCCGGGTTGCCATGGAAGCCAGCGTTATTGCCAAGCTCGGCAAACTGGGCGCGGAAATCCTGATCGAAGCTGGGGCTGGCAGTGCCGCCCACATCCCGGATGCTGCCTTCAAAGGGGCAAGCATCGTCACCACCACTGCCGAACTTTACCAACAGGCTGACATCGTGCTGAAAGTGCAGCCCCCTTCCGAGGCGGAAATCGCCCAGATGAAGGATGGTTGCGTGCTAATCGGCACACTCAACCCATACAAACACCCTGAACGTATCGCTGCCCTTAAGGCCAAAAACATCACCACTTACGCGATGGAACTGATCCCGCGCATTTCGCGGGCGCAAGCGATGGATGTACTGTCCTCGCAAGCTGCCGTGGCAGGCTACAAAGCGGCAATCATGGGCGCAGACCTTGCGCCACGCTTTTTCCCGATGCTGACCACAGCGGCTGGAACCATCCGCCCTTCCAAAGTCATTGTCATCGGCGCAGGCGTGGCAGGTTTGCAAGCCATTGCTACCGCTCGCCGTCTGGGTGCGGTGGTGGAGGGTTACGACGTGCGCTCCGCTACCAAAGAGCAGGTGCAATCGCTGGGGGCGAAATTCATCGAGCTGGGCATCAAGGCCGAAGGTGCTGGCGGTTATGCCCGCGAACTGACTGCTGAAGAAAAGCAGCAACAACAGGATGAACTGGCGAAACACATTGCCACTGCTGACGTGCTGATTACCACGGCTGCCGTCCCCGGTCGCCCTTCACCCAAAATCATCCCTGAGTCCACCGTGGCGGGCATGAAATCCGGTGCGGTCATCATTGACCTGGCAGCGGAAGGCGGCGGTAACTGCACCCTGACGCAACCGGGGCAAACCATCGTCCACAACGGTGTTACCATTCACGCGCCGTTGAACGTGCCAAGCCAGGTGCCAGTCCATGCCTCGGAAATGTACGCCAAAAACCTGCTGAATTTCCTATCCCCGATGCTGAAAGACGGGCAATACGCCCCCGATTTCAACGACGAGGTGATTGCAGGCGCGTTACTGACGCATGAAGGCAAGATTACCAACGCAGCCATCCGCCAACTGGTCGAAGGAGCATAATCATGGACGGTTTTCTCGCAATTTACATCGTCATGCTGGCGGCTTTCACCGGCTATGAAGTGATTTCCAAAGTGCCGGTCATCCTGCACACCCCGCTGATGTCCGGTTCCAACTTCGTCCACGGCATCGTGCTGGTGGGTGCAATGGTGGTATTGGGTCAGGCGGAAGGTTTCATGGAGCAACTGGTCGGTTTCATCGCGGTGGTGCTGGCAGCGGGTAACGCAGTCGGCGGCTATGTCGTCACCGAGCGGATGCTGGACATGTTCAAAAGCAGCAGCAAAGGGGAGAAGTAAACCATGAATCTGTTTGTGGAAATTGCCTACTTTGCGGCAGCCATCCTGTTCATCCTCGGCCTCAAGCAGATGTCCTCGCCCGTCACGGCTCGGCGCGGCATTATCTGGGCGGGCGTGGGCATGGTGCTGGCAACCCTGTTTACCTTTGCCCACCCGCACATCAACAGCAACTACCTGCTGATCATCGTCGGTATCGCCGTCGGTGGCGGGCTGGCGTGGAAAACCGGCAAGGAAGTCGCCATGACCGACATGCCGCAGATGATTGCGCTCTACAACGGTATGGGCGGCGGCGCGGCGGCAGCGATTGCGGCGGTGGAACTGATCAAGCAACACCCAATGAGCTTTACCGTGCAACTGATGGCGGTGTTCGGGGCGCTGATTGGCGCGGTGGCTTTCTCCGGCTCGCTGATTGCGTTCGGCAAGTTGCAGGGTATCAAGCAATTGCGCGGCGCAATCCGCTTCAAGCACCAGCAGCGCTATAACGCAGCCGTGTTCGTCACCTTGGTATGGATGGCGTTCGGCATTACCACCAGCAGCACGGATTACGGCATGTTCACGCTGTTCCTGTTCTTCGCGCTGGCACTGGCGTTTGGCGTGATGATGACGCTGCCAATCGGTGGCGCTGACATGCCGGTGGTGATTTCGCTGTACAACGCCTTCACTGGCCTCGCGGTCGGTTTTGAAGGTTTCGTGCTGGATAACCCGGCGATGATGATTGCCGGTATCGTGGTCGGTTCCGCCGGTACGCTGCTGACGCAACTGATGGCGAAAGCGATGAACCGCCCGATTTCCAACGTGCTGTTCAGCAATTTCGGTGAAACCAGCGGCGAAGCGCAGGAAGTGACCGGCAGCATGAAGGCCATCGAAGCCCCGGATGCTGCCATCATGATGGCATTCGCTGAAAAGGTGATCATCATCCCCGGTTATGGCATGGCAGTAGCGCAAGCGCAGCACAAGATCTGGGAAATGGTCAAACAGTTGCAGGAACGTGGCGTGACGGTCAAATTCGCCATCCATCCGGTGGCAGGGCGGATGCCGGGGCACATGAACGTGTTGCTGGCGGAAGCGGGTGTGCCGTATGACATCATCTACGACCTTGACGAGATCAACGAGGAATTTGCCACCGCCGATGTCGCGCTGGTGATCGGTGCGAATGACGTGGTAAACCCGGTAGCACGTACCGACCCCAATAGCCCGATTTACGGGATGCCAATTCTGAACGCGGATTACGCCAAGAACGTGATTGTGGTCAAGCGTGGGCAAGGCGCTGGTTTCTCCGGGATTGAGAACCACCTGTTCTTTGCCGACAACTGCCGGATGCTGTATGGCGACGGTCAGGCGGTGGCGAATGCGTTGATTGCGAACATGAAGGAACTGTAAGGGGCTTCGCCTTGTTTCCACAATATGGTCAAAAAACTGCACCCAGTCTGAACATCAAGTCTTGACAATCAGTAAAAAAGCCCGGTTCATCCGGGCTTTTTCGCAAGTTGTCCACATATTCATCATCCGTTCATAAACGGCTCAACATCATCAATAAATTTTTTTCAAAAACACTTATCCATTTGAAAATAAAGATATATTTTAGCATGTATATTTTTTAGTCAATATGAAAACAGGCTTATCCCACAAGGCTTTCAGGATGATTTCCGCAGTTCTTCCACAGAGTTATCCACAGCTTTTGTGCATAACCCCATAACCTCTACCAGAAACAAGCAGTTGTCTCCATTTCGCACGTTTTGTCTCAATAAAGGGACTTAAACTCGATCACCGCCGGGCTTGCAATTCCGTTAAACTTCCCCTATGAGCCAGCAATCACACATCATACACGTCGCCGTCCCCCGCCCTTTGCGCACCACATTGACCTACGCCCTGAACGAGGGACAAATGCCTATGGTAGGCGCACGGGTAAGCGTACCACTGGGCAAACAAACATGTGTAGGGCTGGTGCTGGCGGTTGAAGCCCTGGCTACGGATACCGAACACACCTTCGCGCTGAAACCAGTCGGTGAAATTCTCGACACCACACCTTTGCCGGATGCCCACTGGCTGGAACTGCTGGAGTGGGCAGCACGCTATTATCAACACCCCATTGGTGAAGTGCTGTTTTCCGCCCTGCCCGTTGCCCTGCGTAGCAGCAAACCGCTGTCCAAACGGATGCAAAAACGGCTGGCTGCCACACCTGTCGTGGCACAGACACCGCCACCATCGTCGCTCGCCTTGACCATGGAACAGCAACACTGCCTGCAAACCATCCAGCAATGGCAACGAGTAGACACCCCGCGCCCGGTGTTGCTGCACGGCATTACCGGCAGCGGCAAGACAGAAATCTACCTGCGCCTGATTGCCCCCTTGCTGGCAGATGGTAAACAGGTGCTAGTAATCGTGCCGGAAATCGGCCTCACCCCACAGTTGCTGGCACGTTTCCAGCAGTTTTTCGCTGATACCTACATCGTGTGCCTGCATTCCGCCCTGAGTGACGGGGAGCGCTTGCAAGCCTGGCTGGAAGCCCGCAATGGCAAAGCCCGCATCATCATCGGCACACGCTCTGCCGTGTTTACCCCAGCACCGCAGCTTGGCCTGATCATTGTTGATGAGGAACACGATAGCTCACTCAAACAACAGGAAGGCTTCCGCTACCACGGGCGTGATCTGGCTGTAAAACGGGCGCAGATGCTGAATATTCCGATCTTGTTGGGGACAGCAACACCCTCGCTGGAATCGCTGTATAACGTGCAAACAGGTCGTTACCACCATACCCTACTAAAACAACGCCCTGGTGCTGCACGCCCACCCGGCCTGCAAATCCAGGACAGCCGACCGTTCACACTGGATGCAGGGCTATCCCCACCCAGCCTGCAAGCCATCCGCACCACCCTGGCACGTAGTGAACAGGTCATGGTATTTCTCAACCGGCGTGGTTTCGCCCCAGCCCTGTTCTGCCCATCCTGCGGCTGGCAAGCCAGTTGCCAGCATTGCAGCGTCAACATGACCTGGCACGCCCGCCGCAACCGGCTGGTTTGTCACCACTGTGGGGCGGAACAAGCCACCCCAAGCCAGTGCCCTTCCTGCCACAATCCCAAGCTGACTACCCAGGGACAAGGGACGGAACGGGTGGAGCTGGCACTGCAAACGCTGTTCCCCCATTTCCCGGTGGTACGTATCGACCGTGACAGCACCAGCCGCAAGGGGGAACTGGCAGACAAGCTCGCCACCGTGCGCAGCAATGAACCTTTGGTGCTGGTTGGCACACAAATGCTGGCAAAGGGACATGATTTTCCCAACCTGACCCTAGTGATCATTCTGGATATTGACCACTCCCTACTCAGTAACGATTACCGCGCCTTGGAAAAGCTGGGGCAACTACTGGTACAGGTTGCCGGAAGAGCCGGGCGGGCAGACAAACCGGGACAGGTTATCCTGCAAACCAGCCAGCCGGAGCACCCCCTGTTGCACCAACTGGTTGGGCATGGCTACACTCCGTTCGCCCGCCAGTTGCTGGAAGAACGCAAACGCTGGCATTTTCCGCCGTATGGTTATCATGCCCTGATCCGTGCCAGTGCTGGCACTATGGAAAAAGCGCTAAAATTGCTGGATCATATCAGTCATCTGCTAGCCAATAGCGACAATAACCTGCAACGGCTCGGCCCCATTCCAGCCCCACTGGAAAAAAAAGCCAACCGTTACCGGGCGCAATTGCTAGTCGGCGGCAAGCAGCGTGCCACCCTGCATAATGCCTTGCGGCAGTTGCTGGCTCATGAAAACAAACTACCGGGACGATCGAGTGTCCGCTGGTCGATTGATATAGATCCGGTTGACTTGACTTAACCGGACGCAATCGTAGACTTTACTGAAAATTTGCACTATAAGTCATTAATAGTTCAAATCTTTAGTGATTTTTACTATAATTTTGCTGAATTACCGATTCGGAATCATAACCATGACCAAAGATTTCAAACAGCAAGCTGTTGCCGACAGCGGTATGGGGCAGTATGGTGCAAGCTGGATGTTGGGCGGTATCGCCATGGGTCTGGTAGCGGGTTTGCTCATGTATGTACTCGCCAGCAAAGATGACGGCGGCAATACAGCACAAGCGCAGACTATCGCCAACACCACCCAGTATGCATCTGTCAACCCGACACAAACCGGCGGCACAACCACCGACACGACACCTGCCATGCGTGATGTACCCGCTGACACCACCTCCCGCAATACTTCCCCCGGCTTCAGCTACCATGCTGTGTTGCCACAACTGGAAGTGGGCATCCCGATAGCCGTGCAGGAAGAACAGGCAGCCCAAGCCAAAGCAGAAGCAAAGCCAACGACCAAAAAAGAGGAAAAACCGGCACAAACACCTGCGGAGCAAGCGAAAACCACAGCCGATGCCCAGAAAAAACCCGAACAACCTGTCAGCAAACTGGGCAATGCCAACGGCTTTCAGTTAGGGGCTTACAAAACCCAGGAACAGGCAGCCGCACTGCAAAATCGCCTGAAAAAGAACGGCCTCAACACCCGGATAGAACCCGGTCTGGTCAACGGTGAAACCTGGTTCCGGGTACGTATTGGCCCTGCCACCAGCCCGGAAATGCTCCAGAAATGGCAACAAACCCTTTCTGGCATGGGAATTAGCGCCCTGCCCATCCGTATGTAACAATGCACAAAAATCTGCTGCAACCGCGCAACAAGGAGTAACATCACATGGCACAACTAGACATCGCTTCCGGCAACGTCGTTGCCAACGCCAGCGAAAGTGAACGCGCTGGCTTTATCCGTCGTACCTACCTACATCTGGGTGGGGCAATTCTCGCTTTTGTCGGAGTCGAAGCTGCCCTGATCCAGTCCGGCATCGCCGAATCCTTTGTTCACCTTTTACAAGGCAGCAAATGGATGTGGCTGGTCGTGATGGGAATGTTCATGGGCGTATCCTATATCGCCGACAAGTGGGCGCACTCCGCCATTTCCAAGGAAATGCAATATGCTGGGTTGGGGCTGTTCGTGCTGGCGGAAGCCATCGTCTTCATGCCGCTGATTTACATTGCCCTGAACCATGCGCCTGACGTGCTGAGCCATGCTGCCCTGCTGACCCTGATGCTGGTAGCTGGCATCACGTTTACGGCTTTCACCACCCGCAAAAACTTTTCATTCCTCGGGCCAGTCCTGAACATTGGTGGCTTGATTGCCCTAGGCGTGATTGTTGCCAGCATCATCTTCGGCTTCACACTGGGGTTGGTTTTCTCCGGCATTATGATCGTGTTCGCGGCTGCGGCAGTGTTGTACAGCACTTCCAACATCATTCACGAATACCACACTGAACAACACGTGGCAGCTTCCCTGTCACTGTTCTCCAGCGTTGGCCTGCTGTTCTGGTATATTCTGCAATTCCTGATGAGTCTGACGGGCCAGGACTAATTCTGACGCAAACACCCTTTCGACAGGCGCCCAATCGGGCGCCTTTTTATTTGGCAGGAAACAACATGGCAACTTACGCAATCGGCGACCTGCAAGGCTGTTACGAGCCACTGCTGCGCCTGCTGGAAAAACTCCGTTTCGACCCCGCTGAGGATACCCTCTGGTTTGCAGGCGATCTGGTCAATCGGGGCAAGCATTCGCTGGAAACCTTGCGCTTCATGCGTTCGCTGGGCAAAGCTGCCATTTGCGTACTGGGCAATCATGACATCAGCCTGATAGCCGCTTTCCACGACTTGCGCAAACCGCACAAAAGCCTCAAGGCACTGGTAGAAGCCCCCGATTACGCCGAACTGATTGAATGGGTGGCACAACGCCCCATCCTGCATACCGACCAGCAACTAGGCTACGCCATCAGCCATGCCGGAATTCCCCCACAATGGGATATGCACACCGCCGAAACCTGCGCCCGTGAGGTAGAACAAATGCTTGCCAGCCCTGCCCGCGCCGTCTGGCTAGCGCAAGTGTATGGCGATTTGCCGGATGTATGGAATAGCCACCTCCCCCTCTTTGAGCGCCACCGTTATATCCTCAATGCCTTTACCCGGATGCGCTACTGTCGCCCGGATGGCAGTCTGGAGTTTGAAGCCAAACAACACCCCGATACTTACGCCGGAAAAAATGACAAAAACCGGAAACTTATTCCCTGGTTCAATTATCCAACAAAACATGCACTTGGCATGACCATCCTGTTTGGACATTGGTCAACACTGGGGTATTATGCTGGCAACAAGGTCATTGCGCTGGATACGGGCTGTGTTTGGGGCGGTCAGCTCAGCGCAATCAGAATAGATACCAATAATCCAACTCTCATCACCGTAGAATGTACAGAATATGGCTGATAACAATCAAAATCCCATGCCGGGTAATTATGCCGGTACGATAAAAGTCACCGTCAGGGGACGTGACTATTACGTGCATAGCTCAGCACCGATGCCGATGATGCCATTGGCTGATCTGGAAGAAGCCCTGATCTGCAACCGCCAGATCCTCAAGGACAGTCAGGACAAGCTCCGCGAAAGTTTCATCCAGGAAGCCTTCGAATACGCTCCACCGTGGATTGTCAATTACGATGCCCCCATGCAGGACGCCATCCAGGCACACCTCAACATCAACATGCTGGTTCCACTGATCAACCTCAAGGGCGGTCATGCCACCTTTGAGAAGCCTGAAACCCTCAATGTCCAGACGCGCATGGAAATGATGCGCAACGTGGCAGAAAGAGCCGTGTTTCTGGACAAATTCGGGCAGCGCAACAGCGTCAACACCGCCCTGTTGGTCAGTCTGGCCTTGATGCTGTTGCTCGCGCTAATCCTCGTCTGAAGTAACCGTCTGCTCACCGCTCAGTTGCAGGATTTCGGCCAGCACCGCCTCAATCGCAGGCAGGTCAGGAATGAAACATAGCAGATGGGAAGCCCGTACCTGCCTTGCCACATAAGGGCAACGCTGCACATTGCCACTGTGGTCATCACGCAGGGTATCCGGCAGGATGTCGAGTGTGTTCAGGTTGCCCTGCACCCGCAAGGCCAGAAACGGCAAACCCGGCACGGCAGACACGGTATGCAGGATGAGACAACGCCCTTCTTCGGCTTCGCCCGGCTCTTCCTGCATACACAGGGATTCCAGCGACACCACTGGAATCTGCCGGTTACGCCATTGCAACCAGCCCTCGATACCGGGGTGGGCGGACGGGCTTAACGCATCACCTTTCACCAGTTCTGCCATCAGGTTCAGCGGTAGGATCAAGCTGCCCTTGTGCAAACGCACAATCAGGCTTTTGACGGCAGGCAACGGTTGGGTACTCATGCTGGCACTAACTCCTCGGGGTTGATGTGTCCGCTTGCCAACACGCCTTGCAGCGTATCCAGCAGGATTTCATTCTGGTAAGGCTTGCCAAGGAAGCGGGTAGCCCCCAGCGACAAGGCATGTTCACGGTGTTTCGGTGCGGTGCGGGAACTGATCATCACCACCGGCAAATTGCGCCATTGCGGATCACGCCGTAGATGCCCCAACAACTCGAAGCCATCCATGCGCGGCATTTCGATGTCCAGCAATACGGCATCCGGCAGGAACTCGCCGACCCGCTCCAGGGCTTCCATCCCGTCCTTGGCGGTTGCCACCACGTATTCCCGTGCATTGAGGAATTTCTCTGTCACCCGCCGCACCGTGACCGAATCATCCACCACCAGAATACGGGGCGGGCCGGAAAACTCTTCCACCATTGCAACATCCGCCTCTTCAGCAAACGCTATGGTTTCCGCTGCATCAGTCTGCATAACACGCCGCGCCAGCTCCGTCATGTCCGGCACGAGGAACACGCTGCCATCCGGCGCCACCGTTGCTGCCGAATACAGACGGCATTCCTTGAACAACACACCCAGAGGTTGTAACACCACTTCGCGCCGCCCCTGCACATGCTCAATCACCCAGGCAATCGCCTGCTCTTGCAGGTTGATGAAGACCACCGGATACATTTCATCCGGCACATACGTAATCACCCCGCCTGCACCGAGCTGTTCTGCCAACTGGCAGAGCCGGTAAGGCTGCCCGGCAAATTCCAGTTGCGTGCTACCTGCGTCCAGTGCCCGTTGGATGTCCGCCCCTGACAAGCGTGCCAAACCCTGAATGCCGCCGATGGGCAAGGCAAACACCTGACCTTGCACCTCTGCCAGCAACACCGGGTTGACCATCAGGGTAAACGGCAAGCGCATGATGAATTCCAGCCCTTTCCCTGTTTCAGACTCGATTTGCAGGCTACCGCCCAATGCTTTGAGTTCGGAATACACCACATCCATGCCCACTCCACGCCCGGCAATCTGGCTGACACTGGCGGCAGTGGTGAAACCGGTACGCAGGATCAAGCGGTCAATTTCACTATCCGGCAACATTTGCCCCGGCTGTACAAAGCCCAGTTCCAGCCCGCGTCGGCGAAGTTGCTGGCGATCCAACCCCTTGCCATCATCGCGGAAACGGATGACGATTTCGGCATCATCACGGCTAACACTGAGCATGATACGTCCGGCAGGTGGCTTGCCTAACCGTTCGCGCTCGGCAGGCATTTCAATACCGTGGGCAAGTGCATTGCGGATCAGGTGTTCCAGCGGAGCCGTCATATTCTGCAACAGGTTGCGGTCAAGTTCGCATTCCTCACCCTGTACTTCCAGCGTGACCTGCTTGCCCAGTTCGGTAGCCGTCTGACGGGTCAGGCGGCGCAAGCGCGGAACCAGCACGGTCAGTGCCACCAGACGGGTTTCCAACAAATCCTGCTGGATCTGGCGAGTAGTACGCATGTCTTCCTGCAAAAGCTGTTCGCCCTTGTGCAACTGCCCGTTGAGGTCGGCTTCCAGATTGACCAGATCGTTGAGGCTCTCTGCCAGTGACCGGGAAATACGCTGGATTTCGGCGTACTGATCCATTTCCAGCGGGTCGAAACCGTCTGCCGTCGCACGAGAAGCTGTGCGGGAATGACGCCCGTCATGAATCTGTGCTTCGGATTCCAGTTCCAGCGCCCGAATTTGCTGGCGCAAGCGGGCGACGGTACGCCCCAGTTCTGCCACATCACCCCCCATGCCGTTGAAATATTCCGACATGCGGATTTGCTGGACATTCAGCCCCACTGCCCGGTCAATCAGGCGATCCACAAAGGCCGCAGGCAAGCGGATGGTTTCGTGACTGGCAGCCTTGCTATCATCCACTACCACACTCGCCACTTCTGCCTTGACCGGCATACCCAGCACGCTGATGTCGGGCAGGCTGTTAGCCTGTTCTGCCAGCATTCGCTCCAGCAGGCTGCTGAATTCGCCCTGTTCACCACGCAGTTTTTCCCTAGAATCCGTCTCGGCAACGGATTCTGCTATTGCGGGTTCTGTGGCTTCAGCAACTGGGGTGGCTGATTTCTCCGGTACTTGCCCCCCTGCTATCGGCACGTCAGTCAGGCAAACCAAAGAATCGGTCATGACTGGTGGTTGGGCAGGCAAGGAATCAAGCTGTTTGACGATACCCTGTTTCTGACAGGTCTCTGCCAGTGAGTGCAGGTTGTCAATGGCGGTTTGCAGGGTTTCCAGCACGGATGGATCAATGCCACTACCCGCTGCCAGACGGTTTAACAGGTTTTCGGCTTCATGGCTGACATCCGCCAATGGCGTAACCTGTGCCATACGTGCGCCGCCTTTGAGGGTATGGAATTCACGTTCCAGTGCGCGGATGGATTCGTGATCGCTCGGGTCTTCCCGCAAACGTTGCAAGTTCTGGTCAAGGGAAGCGAGCTGGTCGGGGACTTCTTCCCAAAACAGTTGCCAGACCAGCAGGGTATCGGCATCGGCTTCCTCAGCCTCGTCCATGTCCACTGCGTCCGGCATTTCGACTTCCAGTTCCACGCTGTCAGTAACCTGTAAAAAGAATGGTTCTGGTTCGGGTTCTGGCTCAATAACGGCCGATGGAACTGGACTGGAAAAGTCCAGCACCTCCTCTTCGCTGTCAGCAGCATCATCCACCAACCAACCATCAGGGGCGATGATCTTACTGGTAATGGCGACTGTTGGCTTGGGCGGTAAGGCAGCCTGGAATACCGGCGTTTGCTCGTCTTCGCCTGCCATGATAGCTTCGGCGACTGCCACCATCGTTTCCACACCCGCATCTTTTTCCTCTGCGGTCTGAAAAAACACCTGTCTGGCTGCCAGTTCCTGAATGGCGTTGTGTACCTGGGAGGCTACCCGATCATTGGCTGGCAACTGCCCGGACAACACCTGATTCAGCAGGCTTTCATGCGCCCAAGCGAAATCACCCAGCGCAAATGCCCCCGCCATGCGTCCGCTGCCCTTGAGGGTGTGGAAGCCACGGCGGATTTCGACCAGCAGGCCGTGGTCGTGACGATCCTTGTTCCATTGCGGGAAGAGATCACCCAGCGTCTGGATAATCTCGGCAACTTCTTCGGTAAAGATTTCAAAGATTTCATCCCCCAGCGTCTCACGCAGTCTGGTAGCTGGCAGTACTGCCGGGGAATCGGCTGGTTCGCTCAGGCAGGCTGCGGTTGCAGGCTCTGGTTGCGCATCCGCCGGAATAGCGTCGTCGCTGTAAGCTGTTGTGCTTTTTTTTTTGCTTCAACATCCTGCATCCGGCTGTTCAGATCCACACCTTCCAGCAGGTTCAGCTCGCTTTGCTGATCCAGCTCCCGTAGCTTGTCATAACCGGTCGGCAGCAGTGACAAATAGTCCTCATCATGTTGGCGGGCAGAAATGGCAGCTTCCAGCAGGGTCAGGATGTCAGCGAATATCGCCAGTTCCTGATCTGAGGGTCGACGCTGCTTGACCAGCAAGTCTTCCCGCAGGTAACGCAAGGCAGTATCCACCATCGGCTGCAATTCCTCTGCGCCAAGGATGTTGAGCGCCCCACTGATGTTGTCCAGCGCTGCCACGACTTCATCGAGATAATAGAAGGCTCCCTCATCCTTGCAGAATGCCACCATGCGTGCCTGAGCCTTGTTCAGTTCCGCCTGGGTTGTTCGCATCAGGCTGCGGGCAGTAGAAGGATCCTGATTCTCGCCTTCCCCGCTGAACACGGCATCCGTCGTGTCATAGCCGGTCTGGGCATACTCGCGCAAAACCTTTTCCAGTCTGACGTAGTGGGTACTGATGCGCAGCAGCTCATCCAGACCCTGCGGCTGATGGAGGGCAGACTTGTCCAGCAACTCCTCACCCAACTGGCGGGTCAGTTCACTGGCGTGCCCCAGACCGATCATGCTCAGGGTGCTGGCAAGACGGGAGGTCTTGTCTGCCAGTTTGCCCAGCAACTCCGGCTGCTGCTCCTCATCCTGCATCCCTTCCAGCGTACCCTGCAAACCCTGCAATTCGTCGATCACGGAGTTGGCTACAGCGTGCCACAAGTCCCGCCCTGGCATGGTGTAATGCTGACGCAGTTCCACCAGGGTTTCGCCACGTGGCAGGTACAAATCCAGGTTGTAAGCAGCCTTGACCCGATCCGTCACTGCCGCGCCGGATTCTGCCAGACCGATGTAATACAACAAATTTTTGAACAGTTCGTCAGGCACGGTTTCGTTATAGTGCGTTTCACCCATTTCACCAAAACGGCGGATTTCACGCTCCATGCGCCCCATCAGCATCTTGACGGCGACACTGTGTTCCAGCCGCCCCTGTTCCAGTGCTTCCGACAGCGCTGAAGTAATCCACCACAAGGCACGCAAACGACTGGAAACATTCAGTACCACCATGTTGCCTGCCACCTTGCTGGCAGCTTGCAACATGCGTTGCGGTTGTTCGTTGCGGAACCAGCCCAGCAGGGCTTTCTGGAAATAGAAACGCAGCTTGGTGCTGACTTGCTGCAAACGCTCGGTTGCCAGATCGACGAATTCTTCCGTGCCGATCTGCTCGTTGCCCACATGCCCGTCTTCCGGCAGGAATACCAGGTGTTCAGACAGCAATTCGGCATCACGCGCCGCCCGCAGGTTGTTCAGGGTAGGCAATACCACCACCGGCAGGTCGGCATAACCATCTTGCAAATGTTTGAGGTACTCGGACAATTGCAACAAACCTTCAGCAACCGCCTCTTGCGCGGCCTTGAGGTTTTCGACTTTGTGCTGGATCAGGGCGTCCAGCAGCAGCACGATTTCACGCCCGAGCATACTGGCCCCGTCAGCCCCGAGTACATCCAGCACACCCCAGATCAGACGACAGGCTTCCCGGCATCCACTGAGCGCACTGCCATCATTCGACTGGCTGTACTCAGCAAACAACTGTCGAGCCTTCTCGATGGATTGTTCCGCATCGTTCATGATCCAGCCGAGACGGCTTGCCAAACTTGATTTATCCGAAATCATATTTCACCTGTCGTTATTTTTTTTCTTCTGCCAGATTGAAACCGGCAATCGACTGACGCAAATCTGTCGCCGTAGCATTCAGGTTTGTCACCAGCGTGCGGGTTTCCTGACTGTATTGGGCGGCCTGGCGGGTCGTTTCCTGTATTTTTCCCATTGTCCCACTCACCCGTTCCGCCATGTCAGCCTGTTTGCCAGCCGCATCTGAAATGTTGCCAATCAGTCGGGCAAGCCCCACCGTGACGTTTTCCACTTCATCCAGCGCCTCACCGGCAGCACCGGCATTGCGTGCCCCATCCACCACCTTGGCAGTGGTTTCCTCCATGGAAGCCATTACCTCATGGGTGTCTGCCTGCATGGTTCGGATCAGCACATCAATCTTGCGTGAAGCACCGGCTGCCTGTTGCGCCAGTTGCTGCATTTCGTCCGCCAGCCGCCGGAAACCGCTGTTGCCCCCCGCAGCATTGCTGGCGGTGGTCTGGATGGATGCATTCAGCGCCAGAATATTGGTCTGCTCGGCAATGTCATTCATCAGGCGCACGATGTCTCCCACTTCCTGCGAACTTTCCCCCAAACGCTTGAGGCGCTTGGAAGTTGCCTGTATCTGCTCACGGATCGCCCCCATGTCATCAATAGTGGCACGTACCGTGCGTGCCCCTGCTTGGGCAATTTCCAACGATTTGCGGGCAACTTCGGCTGAACTGGAAGCATTGCGCGACACCTTCTGGATAGATTGGGTCATGGTCGCAATCGCCGAGCTGGCAACACCGATTTCCTGTGTTTGCCGTGCACTGGAATCTGCCAACTGGTTGACCCGCTCATCCGCATCCTGGGCAAAACGGGTCAGACGGTTGGAGGTCGAGTCCATACGGATGACCAACGCCCGCAAGGCATCCACCGCGTAATTGACCGCATCGGCAATCGCTCCGGTCACATCTTCCGTCACAGTGGCTCGCATAGTCAGATCGCCATCCGCCAACGAACTCATTTCATCCAGCAGACGCAGGATAGCCTGTTGCTGCTGGCGGGCATCACCGGCACTTTGCCGTCTGACCTGTTGTTGCAAACGTACCAGCAACCCACCCAGTATCAGTGCTGCCACCAGCAACAACCCTGCCAGCAATTGCCATACAAACAGACTCATGCCAGCACCTCCCGGCTTTCCAGAGCCGCCACCAGTTTGCCTGCATCCAGCACTGCCACGGTTTCCCCTTCCAGTGCCAGCCACTGGCGCACGTAACACAACCAGAGGCTGGAACTGTTTTCAGGCGCTGCCACTTCGGGCGTATCCGACCAAATGTGATGTACACCTTCAAACACATTGACCTGTAGACCAAACCACTCCTGTTTGCCCTTCATGACAAACGCACGGGAAGATGCAGTTGGTGTCTTGAACTCTCCCAGCAACAGACCCGCCAGATCCACCAGCGTCACCAGTTGCGCCCGGAAATACGCCACACCCCGCACCCACGGAACAACACCACGCACCCCTGCCACAGCAGTCGGCGTAATCACTTCATCAACCTGCTCGCAAGGAATCAGACAAACCAGACCACCAATCTGTACCCGGAAACCAGACCACTCCTGCAATTCCAGCTCATCACGTTGGCGAAAGCGGCGCTTTTTCTCACGCAGCAAAGCCAGCCCTGCCAGTAACTCATACGGGCTTGTCATGAAAACCTGCCTTGCGGACAAACTGAGCCAAGGTATCCAGCAACACTTTCGGTGCTACCGGCTTGACCAGATAGGCTTTGGCTCCCTGCCGCATGGCCCACAGACGATCCGTTTCTGCGGATTTGGAAGTACAGACAATGATCGGAATATGTGCCGTTTCAGGTGTACGGGTCAGCTCACGGGTTGCCTGAAAACCATTGACCAGCGGCATCACTACATCCATCAGGATGACATCCGGCTGGCGAGCCTTGGCGACCTGAATACCTTCTTGACCATTGCAGGCCACACTGACCTGATAACCGCTTTTTTCCAGCAGGGCGCTGAAAATACGGGTTTCTGCCAAGGAGTCATCAATAATCAGCACATGTGGTAGCGCCATGGCACATTACCTCTCTGGCTGTACCACGGTTTCCACTTTCGGCTGAGACTGGGGCAAAGGTTCTGCACCCGTACCACCCAGTTCCACATGGGTATAAATGGCTCCCAGCAAATCCTGTTTGGTAAATGGTTTGGTTAGATATTTGTCAGAACCAGCCAGCCGCCCGCGTGCCATGTCAAAGATACTATCCTTGCTGGACAGCATGATGACCGGAATGTCACGGTACTGACGATTGGCTTTGATGAGGGCACAGGTTTGATAGCCATCCAGGCGGGGCATCATGATGTCGACAAAGATGACATCGGGCTTGAAGGAAGCGATTTTCGCCAGAGACTCAAAACCATCGCTGGCGGTCACTACCCAGCAACCCTGCTCGCTCAGCAAGGTTTCAGCAGTGCGCAGGATGGTCTTGCTGTCATCCACGACAACGACTTTCAGGCCAGTCAGGTCGCGCTCAGGCGCTTTAGTTTGGGTATCAGGCGTATTCACACGTAATAGCTCGTTGTTTTTTTAATTATTTCAGACTAACCGGCAACCCCCGGCAAGCCTGTGCCTACAAAAGGTGTGGAAGCAGTGACAAAGCCCCCTATAACACTTTTTTATTCATTATTGGCAGTTTACTGAAATGGCAAACATATCCAAAAACCTTTCTGACAAACGTCACGCCACCAACGGATAGAGATCCCCTGCCACTAGGGTCACATGAGTGATTTCCGGGGCGCAGTTGCGGCGGATAGGCAATCCGGTCGAACCAATCCCCCGGCTGGTATACACCCAGGATTCATTCACACGGTACAAACCCTGCACATATTTTCGCCCCAAAAATGGGCGGATAAACGGCTTGCCCGGTTTGATCTGCACTTGCCCGCCGTGGGTATGCCCGGAGAGTTGCAGGGAAATACGGCTGTCAGCCGCATACCAGTCGATCATATCCGGCTCGTGTGCCAGCAGCACCACCGGTTTGTTGCCACGCAAACGATCCAGCGTAGTCTTGATGTCCGGCTGCCCCAGCCAGCCATCATCAATACCCGCCAGATGGAATACGCCATTGCCGTGCTGGATGTCCAGCCCCTCGTTGCGCAACACCGGAATGCCGTGCCGCACAAACGTTTCCTCAATCAACACCGGGTCAGTCTTGATGTCGTGGTTGCCCATTACCGCAAACACACCGTAACGGGCATCCAAACCCGCCAGTACCGGCACAAGATCGAGGATGTCCTGCTCATCATGCCAGACATAATCCCCGGTCAACACCACCAGATCAGGCTTGAGGGCATTAGTTTTTTCCACTGCCCGCTGAATGTGCTCCACCTGGGTATAAGGCCGCAAATGCATGTCGGTAAGCTGCACGATGGTAAACCCCTCCAGTGCTGGGGGCAGGTTTTTCACCGGAATATCGACGAATTCCTCCACCAGCCAGCGGATTTCATTAGTCCGGTCAGCATGACGGTCGTCGTGGAAATAGTTCAAGCGCCCAATCCGGTTAAGCACCCGTTGCGGGGTCTTCGTCGCTGTCTTCAACATGGTTGCAGCCTCAGGTTACATGCCAAAACGGAAAACCTCCGTCCGGGTAATACCGGATTCACGCACCCCCTTGAGTGCCGCAGCATACGCACACAGGATTCCCCCTGCATAGATGATACGGTCACGGAAGTAAGCATCCGCTTCCGGCTTGTTCTTGTTTGCGTCCTCATTCAGGACAGATTCGACATTGCGCACAATGATATGTTCAGGGATATAACAGATACGATTGTTTTTGTAACTGCTCATTCGCAATTCTGCCACCGGATAGGCGCCACCATCCGAGGAAGACACCGTGACAATCAGGGCAGGCTTGTGCGCCAGCTCATCGGCTCCCCACAGCAGGAAAAAATTTTTCAGCCCTGCCGGAACCTGCCCGTGCCATTCGGGGGAAATAATCACGAAACCGTCACTTTCCGCCAGTTTTTCCGACAAGGGGTTGAGCAATGTCTGCCATTTGGCCTCACCCTGCCAGATCCCCTCATCCCACAAGGGTAGCGGGTTGCCTGCCAGCGAGAATACCTCAGTTGCGGTTGCCTGATTATTATCAAGCAATGAACGGGCAATGACCTGTGCCACCTTGTCGCTTTGTGAATGGGCGCGGTGGCTGCCACTGATCAGCATGATTTTCATAATTGACATTTCCTTCAGCAAAAAGCCGGGATATACCCGGCTTTTTGCTGCTTGTCCAATAAGCCTGTTGGGCTTAGATAAACAGGCAGATGTCGGATTCGCCAGCGAACTCGAAGAACATCGCAGCACCTGCGTATTCAACGCCGTCGATGAATTCCTTTGGCTCCATTTCAAACAGGTCAACTGTCATCTGGCAAGCGATGAATTTGACATCAGCCTCCTGGCATAGCTCACGCAATTCCTTCAGGTCAGCAACGCCTTTGTCCGCCATTTTCTTTTTCATCATGGCAGTCATCATACCCTGCATACCAGGCAGCGCCTGCAACAGAACCGGCATGGGCATCGGCATCGGCATACCAGGGTTGCCAAGGGACGTAACTTGCAGATTCAGGTCTTTTTTCAGCAATTGCAGACCGTAGAAAGTGAAAAAAACCTGTACGTCATAACCGAGTGCAGCAGCCGTGGATGCCAGAATGAATGGGGGATAACCCCAGTCCAGAGTACCTTTGGTTGCGATGATAGCCAGCTTTTTCATGCCTTGTGTCTCATGGTAAATTTACAATTTACGGGTCTGTGAAAACCCACCTCTCTCAAATGCAGTATCACTATAACAGAATTCTCTAATTTAGGCAGCGTTTGGCAAGACCACCTTCATGCCTGACTGATACCAACTAATAATGCCGCCGCGCAGGTTGATGGCGTCAATGCCGGTATTCTGGGAGAGATACATACAGGCTTGCGCGGAACGAGCCCCACTGCGACAATAAAACACGATGGTTTCATCTTTGGGCAGGTCATTCATGCGTAGGGGCAAGGTGTGCAGCGGCATGAATTCGGAACCTTCAATAATGCCCTGGGCAACTTCAGATGCCGAACGCACATCAATCAGGCGAACTTTCTCCCCTGAATCCAGCATTTTTTTCAAACCAGTAGCATCAACTTCACGAATTCCGAACATAAGCACTCCCACACCCAATAAATATCAAGATATACTAATATTCTAATAATGACCATACTGCTGTCAAGTACAGCGATTTCCGCTATAGTCACACCATGAACGCAAACATCGCCAACGCCTGCCTTGTTGCTGCATTGCTCAGTAGCAGCCCCCTGTTGCACGCTGCCACACTGGATTTACAAGCCGCCGATCTGAATGTTCCGGATCTGGGTAGTTCTGCCAGCAAATCCTTGACCAGTACCGAAGAAAGCCTGCTAGGGGTCGAAACCGTGCGTAAACTGCGCGGCAGCGAGCCGGTAGTGGAAGACCCCGAACTCAGTAGCTGGCTGCAAAACCTTGGCAACCGTCTGGCACGTCACGCGCCCAATAACGGCAAATTCCATTTTCTGATCGTCAAGAACCCGGACATCAATGCCTACGCCATGCCGGGTGGCATCATTGCCATCCATTCCGGGCTGATTCTCAATACCCAGTCGGAAAGCGAGCTGGCAGCGGTCATTGCCCATGAAATCGCCCACGTCTCGCAGCGGCATATCGCCCGCATGATGTCCGATCAGGAACTAAACCCGCTGGTGACAGGACTAGGGGTAGTTGCTGGCGCTGCCGCAGCCCGCAACAGCCCGGAAGCTGCCAAAGCCATCATTACCGGCACAATGGCAGCGCAAGCCCACCAGCAATTGTCTTTCAGCCGCCAGATGGAAACGGAAGCCGACCGGGTGGGGCTGCGTATCCTCACCGGAGCCGGTTTCGATCCGCAAGCCATGCCTGCCTTCATGGAAAAACTGGATCGGCGCACCCATGACCTGTACGGCGACATTAGCCGTTACCTGCGCACCCACCCCCTCAGCATCGACCGTCTGAGCGATACCCGCAATCTTGCCAGCCAGATGGGCAAACGGGCTGCCCGCGAAAATGAAACCTATGTCTATGCCAGGGAAAAGCTGCGGGCAATGACAGCACCCGCCTCGCCCGTCAACGCTCAAGGCGACCCGCAACTGACCCGCTATGCCCAGGCGCTCCGCCAGTTGCAAGGCAACCCGCAAGCAGCCCTGCAAACCCTCGGCAACCCTGCGGGCAACCTGCCCGTCACGCTAGCAATCGCTCAAGCCTACAACCAGAGCCACCGGTATGCTGACACGGAAAAGCTGCTAACGCCGCTGGCTAACGGTTCCCAGCGCGAAGCTGTCCTGCCTGTGCTGGCGGAAGCCCTGCTAGCTAATGGCAAAGCTGCGCAAGCATGGTCACTACTGGATCGGGTGCAACTTGTCGAACAGACCAGTCTGGAGTTTCTGGAAATCCGCCAGCGGGTTGCCGAACAGGCAGGACAGTCAGCGGAAGCCTACCGTTCTGCTGCCGAGCGCAGCACCCGTATGGGTGAATACAAACACGCTCGCGCTCTGCTGGAACAAGCAACCCGCATTCCCGGCGTTCCCGCCCAGACAGCAGCCCGGATGCACGCCATGATGCTGGACATAGACCGGGCAGAAAACCGCAGCAAATTGTTGGACAAGCGCTGATTTACTCCTTACACCGGCGAAGCAACTCTCCAAAAATCTCCTTGAATATCAATGCATTCTTTTGCAACGCACAATTTAGAAAGTAATTATATTATTAAATAATAATAAATGATTGATTCTATTAAAACTTTTTGCGTCCCTTCAAACAATCGGTTAAGCTGCGAATCCGGCTATTGATAAATCTCAAGGTTTGGACGGGGGGTAGCTTACATCACCATCCTTTTGCCAGTAGCGGTTCAAGATAGTCCTGACGTTTTTGTTTAGAGAGAGAGGAGGTAAACATGCGGAAACTTTTTCGCATTCTGGCAATGTCGGTGGCAGTCTCTGCCTTGACGTTGAGCGCTGCTATCCCGTCGGCCTTTGCCGCAGACGAGAAAAAAGATGCAGCCAAAGCCGATGCAGCACCTAAAGCTGCTGATGCGGCTCCCAAAGCTGACGCAGCCCCCAAGGCTGATGCAGCCAAACCTGCAGAAAAAAAGGAACTCACCGGTAAAGAACTGGCGTTTGATCGCAGCTTGGGCAATTGCCTCGCTTGCCACATGATCGCAGGTGGTGAATTGCCAGGGAACATCGGCCCGCCACTGATTGGCATGGCTGCCCGCTTCCCGGACAAAGCCAAACTTCGTGCTCAAATCTATGATGCCCGTGTTGCCAATCCCGACACCATCATGATTCCATTTGGGCCAATGGGCGTGTTGACCGATGCAGAAATCGACAAAGTTGTCGACTTCATTTCAACACTGTAAATCCATACAGCATTACCTGGAGAGAGGAACCTATGAAACGCAGAACATTTTTGCAAGGCACCTTGGCAGCTAGCGCAGCCGGTCTGGCAGTCAGCG
>ERZ761609.163-NODE-163-length-91467-cov-840.451254_pt1 | contig 91467 bp, 89 predicted proteins | sample MGYA00511163_ERZ761609 | MGnify/ENA primary metagenome ERZ761609 (study PRJEB28899, sample SAMN02445070) | bioreactor sludge metagenome | biome: EBPR sludge | place: Australia: Brisbane, Thorneside Wastewater Treatment Plant | collected 2011-12-16 ...
CGCATAGATCCGAACGAAGCACGCCGGTACATTGCTCACGCTGCAAACGATACGTCGCTGGCGGCGCGCTCGCGACTGCCGGCGGAGGCCACGCCGGCGGTGCAGGACGAAGGCAGTCCGCCGCCGGCGGCGGCTGTGGTGCCGGCGGCAGTGATGGACGAGATTCGCTCGCTGCGGCGGATCGTCGAACAGCAGTTGGCCGGCTTTGCCTGGGGCGAGGTGGCACGTTCGGAGCCGGCGAAGACCGAGATGCTGCGGCAGATGCTCGACGCCGGCTTCTCACCACGGTTCGCCCGCGAACTGCTTGCCGACCTGCCGCGCGAACTCGATGTGGCGCAAGCACTGGCCTGGGTACGCGGGCGCGCGGAGCGCGGCATGCTGACCATCGATGGCGAAGCGGACATTGTCGACCGGGGCGGAATCTATGCTCTGGTCGGACCGACCGGGGTCGGCAAGACGACGACGGCCGCCAAGCTGGCGGCGCGTTGCGTCCTGCGACATGGGGCCCGCAAGCTTGCACTGGTGACGACCGACGGCTACCGCATCGGGGCGCACGAACAACTGCGGATCTACGGCCGCATACTCGGTGTGCCGGTCCATCTGGCGCGCGACGCAAAGGACCTGCGGGCGACGCTGCATGATCTGCGGCACACGCACATGGTGCTGATCGACACCATGGGGATGAGCCAGAGAGACCGTATGGTCGGCGAACAGGTGGCGATGTTCCGCGACAATGACGTCAGATCGCTACTCCTGCTCGCGGCAACGGGCCGCGGTGATACCCTCGACGATGTCGTGCGCGCCTACGGTGGCCTCGGACTTGCGGGCTGCATCCTGACCAAGGTCGACGAAGCCGCCAGCCTGGCGTCGTCGCTCGACGTCCTCATCCGCCACGAGTTGCGGCTGTACTACGTCTCGAACGGGCAGCGTGTGCCGGAAGACCTGCACCTGCCGAATCGACCGTACCTCCTGCACCGTGCGTTCAAGGATCTGCCGGAGAGTTCTCCACATCGTCTTGCGGGTGTCGAGCCAGGCCTCGTGATGGCCGGTGGCAGTGACGGCATGCTGTCGGTCGGCGGACAGCGTGGCTGATTTTCGCGGTGATCAGGCCGCCGGCCTGCGGCGCCTTCTCGGGCGCCCGCAGTTGCGTGTCGTCACCTTTGCCGCTGGCGGCAGGGGAGTTGGCCAGAGCGTTTCGGTGGCGAACCTGGCAGCGTCGCTGGCGCGGGTCGGCAGGGAAGTTCTGGTGGTCGACGAGAACGCTGAAAGCGGCGTCGCGGCTTTCTTTGGCGCCTTCGCCGCCAGCGATCTGCAACAGGTGATCACTCAGGAGAAGCGACTGGAGGAGGTGCTCGTTCAGGCCGCACCGGGAATCCGTGTGCTGCCGGCCGCCCGCATCGTCGGCCAGCTCGGCTTGCTCAGCGAGCCTGAGCAACGGACCCTGCTGGGCTGTCTGACTGAACTGCTGCCGCCGGCGGACGTCGTGCTTGTCGATTCCTCGGTCGACCACCCTCTCGGGTTCTCGCCGCTCGGCCTGGCCGCGCATGAGACCGTCGTCGTCGTCTCCACCGACGTCACCGCCATCACCGAGGCCTACGCTTTAATCAAGAAGGTCAGCCTGGGGTATGCGCACCGGCGTTTCCGGATCCTGATCAACCGGGCACGCAGCGACGCCGACGCGCGGGCGATCCACGACAACATGGCGCGCGTCACCGACAGCCGCCGGCTGGCGCATCTCGATTACGCGGGGTGCGTGCCGATTGACGAGCATCTCCGGCAGGCGTCGCGCCTCTGCCAGCCGGTGGCGGCACTGTTTCCCGAGGCGCCGGCGGCAGAGGCCTATCGGCTGCTGGCGGAGCGACTGCTGAACTGGCCGCTCAGCAGCGATGAGCCAGGAGGGCTCGAACATTTCGTGCAACTGCTGCTACACTTGAGCCAACGCATTCACGCAACAGCTATCTACGCCTGATAGCTCTCCCACGACGCATGTACAACGCTGCTGGTCAGCTCAACAAGGATCAGCTTGTCCAGCGCTTCGCGCCGCTGGTCAAGCGCATCGCCTGTCACCTGATGGCGCGGTTGCCGGCGAGCGTGCACATCGACGATCTCGTCCAGAACGGCATGCTTGGCCTGCTCGATGCCTTGGGGCGCTTCGAGGCGGGATTGGGTGCCCAGTTCGAGGCGTATGCAGCGCAGCGCGTCCGCGGGGCGATGCTTGATGGCTTGCGCGAGAACGACTGGCTGCCACGCAGCCTGCGCCGCAACTGTCGCCGCATTGAAGCGGCGATCACTCAGCTCGAGCAGGCGAGTGGTCGTGCGCCAACGGAAAGCGAGCTTGCTGATACCCTCGGCATGAGCCTCGCCGAGTATCAGGAGATGCTGCAGGACGTGCGCGGGCACCAGCTCGTTTATATCGAGGACATCGTCGCCGAGCGCGGCGAGGATTTCCTCGAGCGTCACCTGGTCGATGAAAGCGCCGACCCAGCGCAGCTGATCGCGGATGCGGACCTCCGCCTGCGCCTGGTGCAGGCGATTGGGCTCTTGCCCGAACGTGAGCAACTGATGATGGCCCTGTACTATGAGCAGGATCTGAACCTGCGCGAGATCGGTGAGGTCATGGGTGTGAGCGAGTCACGTGTCTGTCAGTTGCACAGCCAGACCGTGCTGCGGCTGCGTTGCCGCCTGTTCGCCGACGGTACGCGCAACACGAGAGTGAAGGTCGAACGGCGTGGATAGGAGCAGCATCATCGGTTTGCTGATCGGCTTCCTGGCCATTATCGTCGGTCAGGTCCTCGAAGGCGGGCATCTCGGGTCACTGGCACAGCCAACGGCGATGCTGATCGTCGTCGGCGGCACGCTCGGGGCGGTCATGCTGCAGAGCCCATACGCCACTTTCGTGCGCGGCATGCGGATGCTGAAATGGATCCTCTACCCGCCCGTTGTCAATTACCTGCAGGTGATCCAGCAGGTCACGGGCTGGAGCCAGGTTTCGCGGCGCGAGGGCTTGCTGGCACTCGACGCGGTGGTCAGCGAACTCAAGGACGACTTCGTCCGCAAGGGTCTGCAACTCCTGGTCGATGGGGCCGAGCCGGAGCGACTGCGGGAGGTGATGGACGTCGAGATCACGACCTTCGAGCAGGAGATGAAGCTCTCCGCACGCATCTGGGAGGCAGCCGGTGGTTACTCGCCGACGATCGGAATCCTTGGCGCCGTCCTCGGGCTCATTCACGTCATGGAGAACCTTTCCGATCCCTCCAAACTGGGGGCCGGCATCGCCGTCGCCTTCGTCGCGACGATCTATGGCGTTGGTCTGGCCAATCTGGTGTACCTGCCGGTTGCCAACCGGCTCAAGGCGCATATCAACCGCCTCGTCGTGCAACGGGAGATGATCGTCGCCGGCCTGGTCGGGATCGCCAACGGCGACAACCCGCGGATCATCGAGAGCCGCTTGCGGGCTTACATCTTCTGACGCCATGGCACGCAGACGGCACGAGGAGGAGCATGACAACCACGAACGCTGGCTCGTCTCGTACGCCGATTTCATTACGCTGCTCTTCGCCTTCTTCGTCGTCATGTATGCCCTTTCCTCGGTGAACGAGGGCAAGTACAGGATTCTCAGCAACTCGATGGTTGTCGCCTTTCGCAATGCTCCGGTGAGCAGCGTCGGGCAGACGCCGACGGTGATTCCGACGCCATCACCCACCGTCGTCACGCCTCTATCGAGCAAGTCGTCGGAGGGTCTGCGACAGAAGGAGCGGGAGAAGATGCGTCAGGTGGCGAAGAACATTCTCGATGTCATGGCGCCTCTCGTCGAACAGGGAAAGGTGCGGGTGCTCGAGACGAGCCGCGGCGTCAGCATCGAGATCAACGACAGCATCCTGTTCTCGCCCGGGCAGGCGCTTCTCAAACCACCTCTGGCGAATGCCATGCAGTCGGTGGCAGAAGTCCTGGTAGCCGCAGATTTTCCGATCACCATCGAGGGGCACACGGACAACATGCCCATCAGCAACGCGCAGTTTCCCTCCAACTGGGAGCTGTCCGCCGTTCGCGCAACCACGGTCCTGCGGCTGTTCGCCGATGCCGGCATTGCCGCCGAGCGGTTGACGGCAATCGGCTACGCCGACACGCGTCCGGTCGAGCCCAATCTGCTGGCCGACGGGCGGGCGCGCAACCGCCGCGTGACGATTCTCATCGACTCCGAGATTCCGGAAAAGAGTACCGAACTCGAACTGCAAGGGCAGGCGCCGCCAGCGGCTGAGCGAACGACCGTACCGCCTGCGGTTCGCTAGGCGCTGTCGCTGATGCGGCCAACGCCTGACGGCTTGCTCTGACCGTCGGGACCGTAAAGGGCGAGGGCGCCGCTGCTGCCAAGGAGCGCTTCGATGGCTTGGGCGTTGTTCTGCAGGCGAAGCTGAATCACCTCACCATTCAGTTCATTGAGTTCTCGTGCGTGGGTGGCCAGAGGTAGCAGTTCCGCCCAAGCGGCGCGCGCGTCATGCTCGCCCGGGTGCGCAGCAAACCAAGCCGCAACGCCGGCCCGATCGGCACTCAACCCCTCGCCAGCAAGGGTCACGCTGCGCTGTTCGGCGATGGCCGTCAGGCGGGCGGCGAGTTCGTTCTTGTCCCGCAGCAGTGCCGGCAGGCTGTCAACCTCACCGTCGATCAGCAGGCTCTGCTCACGCTCGAGCAGGCCGACGAAGCGCCGCACGAGCGCGACTTCCTCCGCGAAAAGCTGCCGCAAATCCGTCACAACGAGCCGTGGTCCGTCGCAGTTGCTGCTCAGGAGCGCTTCTGCGCAGCAACGAGCTCGCTGGCGGAGGCGATCAGCCGCTCGGCGATTGCTTCGGCATTGATCGTGAAACGGCCTTCGGTGATTGCCTGCCTGATCTCCGAAACACGACCGGAATCAAAGGTCTCTGCGTCGCCTGGTGATTGCAGTTGCGCCGCGAGCTCACTCAAATGAACCTCGGTCGCCGCGCTCGTCGCCGGTTTTGCGATGGCGGCGCGGTTGCGCGTTTCGCCAAGCGGGCTGGCGGAGCTGGTTGTACTGTCGATCTTCACGGTGGTGCCCCTTGAACGGTTGTCCTCAATTCACTAATCGGCGGACGACGTTGAAACTTTAACATTCTTTTTGTGAACTCAGGCAGGCCGGCCGATCAGTAGCTTACCTCGACGATGCCGCCCGGGCGGGCAATGCCACTGACGACCTGCCCCGATGCCGTCCGCACCTGCGCAACCTGACCCTCGGCAGCGTTGTTCAAGGCCTTTCCTTCGTTAGTGACGCTGAACCCGGCGCCGGTCGACAGCAGCCTGACGCTCTGCCCCTGCTGCACCGCCCAGGCGGCGCTCAGCAGCTCGCTGCGCAGCGGCTGGCCGGCAGAGACACCGCTGCGTGCCGTCTTGCCGATCGCCTGCGCCGGGTCGGTCAGGACACTCGCGGGCAGCACGCCGAGATCGCCGCTCTGCGACAACAGGTCGGCAGCGCCGACCTGTTGTCCGGGCGCGATCTGCCGCGCCGCGACGAGGTAGCTACCGGCAATCCTGATCTGCACGGGCACGTACACCGTCCAGCGGCTCGGCCCGAGGCAGCGCACGCCGACGGTCGTGCTTCCCCACAGGCGGCTCCCGGGTGGAATGAAGGGCTCGAAGGCGTTGCAGGCTGCGAGCCGGGCGTGTCGGTCGAGCTGGCCGATGTGGACCGACACCGTGCCCGGCAGGCCGACCGTCTGCGCCCGCAGATAATCGTCGAGCGCCGTCGGCAAGGTGGTCTGCGCACGGGCCCCCATGCTCATGAGGAGAAGCGCGATGAGGACCAGGATCGGGGCCAGAAGTGACGCTCCGAGGTGAAACGGGAGGCGCGAGGTTGCAGGCATGTCGCCATTTTGCCTCAATCTGCCATGTCGGCGCACGAACTTCGCTGCCACGCGGCTCGCTGACGGTTCCCGGCGGCAATATTTGCCGCGCCGCCGGCAAGGATGGTCGCTCACCGCCAGCAGGCGCACGCCAGCGAATCGCTCAGCGGCGTTCGGACCCGCCCCGAGTGACGTCGGCGATTGGCGCCAGCAACTCGGGCGGCGGCCCGCCAGGCGGCGGCAGCAGCAGCTGCTGTGAAGCGGTCGGTTGCGCTGGCGCAGGAGGGGACGCTGCCGCGCTTTCGAGTCATGGCACGCCTATTGCTTAAATAAACCTTGTCCGATCGATCGAGGAGCGCCCAATGCTCAGCAAGCTTGACCGCAGCCTTCAGTTTCATCAGCAGGCGCTTGGTCTACGTGCCAGCCGGCAGCAGGTGCTGGCCGGCAATATCGCGAATGCCGACACACCCAACTTCAAGGCCCGCGATTTCGATTTTGCCGCTGTGCTCGACAACGCGCTCGCGGGCCGGAACGTCGGTGCGCTGGCGCTGGCGACGTCGTCGTCGCGTCACTTGGCGGGCGACGTGAATCGCGGGCCGCTGCCGCTGCTGTATCGCCAGCCGGTGCAGCCGAGCGCCGACGGCAATACGGTCGAGATGGATGTCGAGGGGGCGCAACTGGCCGTCAACAGTTTTTACTACGAGGCTGGACTGGGCTTCATCTCGGGCAAGATCAGAACCATGATGACGGCGCTGCAGGGGCAGTAATCATGAGCATGTTCAGCGCTTTCCAGGTCGCCGGCAGCGCGCTGACGGCACAGTCGGTCCGCCTCAACGCGGTCGCCAGCAACTTGGCGAACGCCGAGAGCGTGATCAGCTCCGATGGCAAGCCTTACCGTGCGAAGCAGGTGGTGTTCGCGGCGACGCCGATGGGCAGTGCCGCGGCACAGGGGGTGCGGGTGACGCGGGTCGTCGAGGACAGCAGTCCGGCGCGCCTGGTTTACGATCCGCGCAACCCGGCGGCAAACGAACGGGGCTACGTGGAGATGCCGAACGTGAACGTCGTAGAAGAGATGACGAACATGATCTCGGCCGCACGCTCGTACCAGACCAATGTCGAAGTGATGAATACCGCCAAGCAACTGTTGCTCAAGACTCTGACCATTGGCCAGTAATCGTCGCGTGTTCGAAAGTGGAGGAAAAGACCATGGCAGGTGTTCAGTCAGTCAACGCGGCGAGCGACCTGTTTGCCACGCTCAATGCGCAGACCAGAGCTGGTGCAACGGCGTCGGCGACGACCAGCGAGGACGTGCAGAATCGCTTTCTCAAGCTCCTGGTGACGCAGTTGCAGAACCAGGATCCACTCAACCCGCTGGACAACGCTGCGGTGACGACACAGGTCTCCCAGATCAGTACCGTCACCGGAATCGAGAAGCTGAATGCGACGCTGGAGGTTCTCCTGGGCAGCTACAGGGAGGCGCAGGCCATGCAGGGCGCGGCGCTGATGGGCAGGAACGTTCTCGTCTCCGGCTCCCGTCTGACGCTTGCCGGCGGCCAGGCGGCCGCCGGTGTCAACCTCGCCGAGGCTGCTGACCAGGTCAAGCTGACGATTCTCGATGGCGCGGGGACGGTCGTACAAAGCCAGAATCTCGGGGCGAGGGAGGCGGGCAGCTTCAGTTTCGCCTGGGATGGCAGGAACGATGCCGGGGTGACCATGCCGCCGGGCAACTACAGCTTCAAGGTGAGCGCGCTGCGCGGTGCCGACAAGGTGGCCGCCGAGCCGCTGCAACTTGGCACGGTATCTGCTTTGGTCAAGGGTGCAAATGGTTTTGAACTCGAAGTCGGCGGCATTGGCCGGGTTGGCTTTGACAAGGTACAGCAGATTCTCTAGGAAGATCGGGGGAAAGAATGAGTTTCCAGCAAGGACTGAGCGGTCTCGATGCGGCAGCTTCGTCGCTCGATGTGATCGGGAACAACGTTGCCAACGCCAGCACCGTCGGATTCAAGCGCGCCAACGCCAACTTCGCCGACGTCTTTGCCGCTTCCCTGGGCATCGTGGGTGCCTCACAGATCGGCATCGGAGTGTCGATTGGGGCGATCCAGCAACAGTTCACCCAGGGCAACCTGACGACCACCGACAACGCTCTCGATCTCGCGGTCAATGGCGGCGGCTTTTTCCGCATGAGCGACGACGGCGCGATCAGCTATTCGCGCAATGGGCAACTCCATGTCGACAACCAGGGTTACATCATCAATGACCAGAGGCTTCGCCTGACCGGCTATCCGGTCAGCGTGACCGGCGCGGTCACCCCCGCCAACCCGATCGAACTGCGGCTGTCGGCGAGCCAGATTCCGCCTCGGGCGACCAGCGACCCTCTCTCGGGCAACGTGGCCGCGGTGCTCAATCTCGATTCGCGCAGTAGCGTTCCGGTGCTGGCACCCTTCGACTTCACCAATCCGTCCACCTACAACTTCTCGACCGCGCTGACCGTCTTCGACACCCTGGGTGTGTCGCACAATCTGACCACCTATTACGTGCTGAACGCGCCGACACCGCCAACGGGTGGCGAGTGGACGGTGCATGCAACACTTGATGGTGCCAACCCGCAGATCGTGCCCGGCGGCAATCTGGTTTTCGACACTTCGGGCGCCCTCAGTTCGACGCCGACCTACACCCTGCCGTCGTGGCCGTTGAGCAGTGGCGCCGTGACGCCCTGGTCGCCGGGAGTGATCAACTTCACCGGATCGACCCAGTATGGCAGTGCGTCGAGTGTCGACCGACTGACGCAGGGCGGCTACACAACTGGCAGTCTGGTCGGCATCGGCGTTCTCAGTGATGGCGTTGTACAGGGTCGCTACAGCAATGGTCAGACGCGAAGCATGGGGCAGGTCGTCCTGGCGACCTTTGCCGACCCCAATGGTCTGCTCAATCTGGGCAACAACCAGTGGAGTGCGACTTCGCTCTCCGGGCCTGAACTGGTGGGCGCGCCGGCTTCGGGAAGTCGCGGCGTGATTCAGTCGGCGGCGGTCGAGGATTCCAACGTCGATCTGACGAATGAGCTGGTGGCGATGATCACTGCGCAGCGCAACTACCAGGCCAACGCGCAGACGATCAAGACACAGGATCAGATCATGCAGACCCTGATCAACCTGCGCTGACGGTCTGGGTCCGACGGCATGGAGCTGCAATGGATCGTCTGATCTACACTGCCATGAGTGGCGCCAAGCAGGCCTTTCTGCAGCAGGCCGGAGTGGCGCAGAACCTGGCCAATACGGCTACCGTCGGCTACCGGGCGATGGAGAACAGGTTCCGCGCCGTACCCGTGCTGGGTGCGGGCCAGCCGACGCGCGCCTTCACGATCGACGCTTCGGTCGCCAATGCCTTCGAGCAGGGGCCACTGATGACCACCGGGCGGTCGCTCGATGTGGCGCTGCGTGGTCGCGGCTGGATCGCGGTTCAGGCAGCCGACGGCAGCGAGGCCTACACCCGCGCCGGCAACCTGCAGACCGATGCCAACGGCGTCCTGCAGACCAGCTCCGGCAACCTCGTCCTCGGCGAGGGCGGGCCGATCACGCTGCCGCCCGACAACAACATCGCGATTGCTGCTGACGGGACGGTGTCCGGCGTGCCACGCGCCGGCGCGGGCGCAGCGAGCAGTGTCAATGTGGTCGGTCGGATCAAGCTCGCCAATCCACCTGAAAGTGATCTGGTGCGCGGCGACGATGGGCTGTTTCGTACGCGCAACGCCCAGCCGGCGCCAGCGGACGAGAGCGTACGGCTCGAGCCTGGCGCCCTCGAGGGCAGCAACGTCAATTCGGTCGACGCCATGGTGCGGATGATCAGCCTGGCCCGGCAGTTCGAGATGCAGGTCAGGATGCTGCAGACGGCCGAGGCGAACGCCCGCGCCGCGACCACCCTGCTGACCATGAACCGTTGATCGGAAGACGATGATTACCTCCCTCTGGACCGCGAGCACCGGCCTCAACGCACAGCAGGTGCAGATCGACATCATTGCCAACAACCTGGCGAATGTCAGCACCAACGGTTTCAAGCAGGCACGCGGAATCTTTGCCGACCTGCTCTATCAGACGGTGCGCCAACCCGGTGCACAGTCGTCGCAGACCACCCAGATTCCCGATGGTCTGCAGATCGGCGTCGGCACGGTGCCGGTCTCCACCGGGCGTATCTTCACGCAGGGCTCGCTGCAGCAGACCGGCAACAGTCTCGACATGGCGATCGATGGCGCGGGCTTCTTCCAGGTTCTGCTGCCGGACGGGACGAATGCCTATACACGCGACGGATCGTTTCAGAAGGACAACCAGGGGCAGGTCGTCACCGCCAGCGGCTATCCGCTGCAGCCGGCGATCATCATCCCGCAGAATGCCCTGACGGTGACCGTCGCCACCGACGGCGTGGTCAGCGTCACCTTGCCGAATGCTGCCGCGCCGGTGCAGATCGGCACCATCCAGGTGGCGACCTTCATCAACAACGGCGGCTTGCAGAGTCTTGGCGACAACCTCTACCAGGAGACGGCTTCGAGCGGTACGGCAACGTTGAATGCACCGGGCAGCAACGGCGCCGGAATGGTCGTTCAGTCCTATGTCGAGGCGTCGAACGTCAATGTCGCACAGGAACTGGTGCTGATGATCCAGACGCAACGGGCGTACGAGCTGAACGCCAAGGTCGTGTCGACGTCTGACCAGATGCTGGCGCGGCTGACGCAGCTGTAGGAGCCCGCACATGCCTGCCCGCTCGTCCGTGCTGCTGCCTGCCGCCTTCCTCCTGCTCGCTGCCTGCACCACCGTTCCACCCACCAACGTTCATCAGCCGATGACAGCCCGGCCGCAGCCGCGGCCGGAACAACTTGCGGCAGCGCTGGCCTCGACCGGCAGCATCTATCAGGCAGGAGCCTCGCGCACGCTGTTCGAGGATCGGCGTGCGCGGTATGTCGGCGATACGATCACGGTGACGATCACCGAGAACACTTCGGCGGCCACCAAGTCGAACAACAATATCGCCAAGACGGGCAGCATCAACGCCTCGATCGGGCCGAACCTGAATCTGCCCGGGAAGACGCTGACCGAGCTGAAGGCGAGCAGCAGCAACGTCGCCAGCGGCAAGGGCGACGCCGCCGCCAACAACGTCTTCACGGGGACGATCACGGTGACCGTCGTCGAAGTGCTGCCGAACGGCAACTTGCTGGTGTCAGGCGAGAAACAGGTGGCGATCGGTCATGGCCAGGAGTACATCCGCCTGTCGGGCGTCGTAAACCCCTATTTCGTGAACGCCTTCAACACCGTCGCTTCGTCGCAGATCGCCGATGCCCGGATCGAGTACAAGGAAAGCGGCGCCATCAGCGAAGCGCAGGTGATCGGCTGGCTCGCCCGCTTCTTCCTTACCGTCCTGCCATTCTGAGGAAGCCTGGCCATGCGCTCGATCATCGCCAGGATGTCTGGCTGCAGGCTGGGCGGGTCGGCAGTGCTTTTCGCACTCGCCCTCACCGTGCTGAACCCGGCGTTGGCGGCTGAGAGAATCAAGGATCTGGCGTCATTGCAGGGGGTGCGCAACAACCAGCTGGTCGGTTACGGTCTGGTCGTCGGACTGGACGGCAGCGGCGATCAGACGACACAGACGCCCTTCACCTCGCAGAGCATCATCAACATGCTGGCGCAACTGGGAACCACCGTCACCTCGGCGCAGGGACTGCAGCTCAAGAACGTCGCCGCGGTGATGGTGACTGCCAACCTGCCACCCTTTGCGCGGATTGGCCAGCAGATCGACGTCACCGTGTCGTCGATGGGGAACGCCAAGAGCCTGCGCGGCGGGACGCTGGTGATGACGCCGCTGAAGGGCGCCGACGGCCAGATCTACGCGCAGGCTCAGGGAAACCTGCTGGTCGGCGGCGCCGGCGCTGCGTCTGGCGGCAGCAAGGTGGTCGTCAACCACCTGCTCGCGGGCCGTATCGCCGGCGGGGCGACCGTCGAGCGCGAAGTTCCGACGGCGCTCGGGCAGGGGCCGTTCGTGCACTATGAGCTGGGAGCGACGGATTTCGGTAACGTGCAGAGAGTGGTCGAGGCGATCAACCGCGATACCGCGCCAGGCGTTGCCCAGGCTGTCGACGGGCGAGTGATTCGCGTCATCGCACCGGAGGAGGCGAGCAGTCGCGTCGCCTTCCTCGGGCGCATCGAGAACCTCGAGATTCGACCGACGAAGACGGTGGCGAAAGTGATCATCAATCCGCGCACCGGCTCGGTCGTCATGAACCAGACCGTGACGATCGACTCCTGCGCGGTCGCGCATGGTAATCTTTCGGTGATCATCAACACCGAGCAGAAAGTCAGTCAACCCAACCCGCTGGCAGCCGGAGAAACGGTAACGACAACGCAGAGCGAGATCGATATCAAGCAGGGCGGCGGGGCGCTGATCCACCTCAAGGCCGGCGTCAGTCTTGCCGAGGTGGTAAAGGCGATCAACGCGCTGGGCGCAGGGCCGCAGGATCTCCTGTCGATCCTGCAGTCGATGAAGGCAGCAGGCGCCCTGCGCGCCGACCTCGAGATCATCTGACAGCTGCCGTGACGGAGAACGAAGCCATGTTCCACTCATGAAAGCTCCTGACCTCGCAAGCCAACGCCTCGTACTCGATCCTGCTGCCGCCAGCGACCTGCGCAACCGGCTGCGCCAGGATCCGCAGACCGGCGTCAGGCAGGCAGCCCGCCAGTTCGAAGGAATGCTTCTGCACCTGATGCTGAAGAGCATGCGCGATGCCACGCCGGCCGGCGGCTTGCTTGACAGCGAGCAGAGCCGCTTTTTCTCTGCGATAGGCGATCAGCAACTGGCGCAGGAACTGGCTTCGCAAGCGCCGCTTGGCTTTGCCGGATTGATCGAGAAGCAACTGGCGCAGCAACAGAAGGGCGTTGCGGCAGCAGCGCCGCCGGCGCCTGGGTTGCCGCCGCAGTCGCTGCTGCCGGTAGGGCGGCCGCTGGCGGTCGTGCCGGCAGCACTGCCTGCGGGCCAGCGCCCACAAGCTGCTGCGGCGGCGTTGCCGGCAGGCAGTGCCGACAGCTCGCAGCGGCGGCGCGACTTCGTCGAGCGCGTCTGGCCGCACGCGCTCGACGCCGCGGCGCGGACCGCTGTCCCGGCGCACTTCCTGGTCGCCCAGTCGGCGCTCGAGAGTGGCTGGGGAAAACGCGAGCTGCGCACGGCCGACGGCTCGCCCAGTTTCAATGTTTTTGGCATCAAGGCCGGCCGTGGCTGGTCGGGAGCGACCGTTGAAGTGCCGACGACCGAGTTTGTCGATGGTGTGGCGCAGACGGTGCGAGCGAAGTTCCGCGCCTACGGTTCGTATGCCGAAGCCTTCCGCGACTACGCCCAGCTCCTCAGCAACCACCCGCGCTACTCGTCCGTCATCGGGCAGCAGGATGGTGTGCAGTTTGCCCGCTCCCTGCAGCGGGCGGGCTATGCCACCGACCCGATGTACGCCGACAAGCTGGCGCGCATCATTGGCGGCAACACGCTTCGCCAGGCACTGTCTGCCGCCTGAGCCTTTTTCCGGTGAGGCTAAACTTTTCCGCCACGCTGCCGTTGACCGAACCATCAACCAGGAACTTATCGCATGGGCTCAGGAATCCTCGGTGCAGGTGTCAGCGGCCTGTTGGCCGCGCAGCATGGGTTGCAGACGACCGAGCACAACATCGCCAACGCCAGTACTCCGGGTTACACCCGGCAGCGGGTGATCCAGGGCAGCAATGCCGGAGTGATGACGGGCTCGGGCTTTCTCGGGCAGGGCACGCACGTCGCCACCATCGAGCGGGTCTACAGCCGCTTTCTCACGGAGCAGGTCGATCGCTCGCAGAGTGGCGCCAGCCAGCTCGACACCTATGCGGCACAGATCAAGCAGATCGACAACCTGCTGGCCGACAGCAATGCCGGCCTGTCGCCGGCGCTCCAGGCTTTCTTTGATGGTGTTGCACAGGTGGCGGCCAATCCGTCTCACCTGCCGAGCCGCCAGACGATGATCTCCAGTGCGCAGGGATTGAGCGCCCGCTATCAGTCGCTGGGCACGCAGTTGGCGCAGATGTACGACGGCATCAACGGCGAGCTCAGGGACAGCGTCAAGGCCATCAATTCCTACGCCGAACAGATTGCCCGGCTGAACGAGCAGATCGGCGTCGCCCAGGCCGCTACCGGCCATTCGGCCAACGACCTCCTCGACACCCGCGACTTCCTGGTGGCCGAGCTGAACCAGCTGATCAGGGCGAAAACCAGCGCCAATGGCGACGGCAGCATCAACGTTTTCGTGGGCAACGGTCAGCAGTTGGTCGTCGGTTCGCAGTCGATCGGGCTGGCGATCACCGTTTCGGCGAGCGATCCCTCACGTCTGGTGGTCGGGCTGAAGAGCGGCGCCGGGGTGCAGGAGATGCCCGAGTCGCTGATCGATGGCGGCGCGCTGGGAGGTCTTCTCGCCTTCCGCAGTGAGTCGCTTGATCGGGTGAGCAGCGACCTGGGACGCAGCGCGGTGTCGCTGGCGCAGACCCTCAACGCCCAGAGCGCACTCGGGCAGGATCTCCTGGGGCAGTCCCTGCTGTCGCCGCCGCCGTCGGGCTTCACCCCGGCACTGTTCACCGTTGGCGAGCCCGGAGTGCGCGCCGACAATCGCAATCCCGCGGGCAGCCCGACGGTCAGTGCAGCCTTCACGACGCCGCTTCCGTTCAGCGGCAACTTCTATACCGACCTCGCCGCGAGCGATTATCGCCTCACTTCCGACGGCGCCAGCGTGACGCTGACCCGCCTGGCGGACAAGCGGCAGTGGACGGCAGCCGACATGGCTGCGCTCGACGTGCAACTGCAGAGCGAGCCGCAAGGCTTCTCGGTCGCTGCCTCCGGGCAGTTGCCGGCGGGCGCCAGCTATCTGATTCAGCCGACCCGAGACGCTGCCCGGAAGATTGCGCTGAATCCCGCTCTGGTCGCCGATCCGCGCCTGATCCCGGCGGCGGCGCCGATCCGCACCGCCGCCGGAACGGCCAATACGGGGGCCGCGAGGATATCCCCCGGCAGTGTTGGGCCCGGATACGAGGCCCTCGGCACTGCCTTGCCGCTTACCGTCGTCTACGACAACGGACAGTTGCGCAATTTTCCGGCGGGTACCCGGGTGTCGATCGACGGTGGGGCACCCCAGGTGATCGCCAGCACCGCCAGCGGCGTCGCCTACACCAGCGGTGCCAGCATTACCCTCGTCGGTGCAGGCAATACCACCCCGCCGAGCGGCGTCAGTTTCAGCATCAGCGGCCTGCCGAACAACGGCGACAGCTTTGTGCTGGCCAGAAACACCGGCGCCACCGCCGATGGCCGCAACGTTCTGGCGCTCGCACAACTGCAGACGCTGGACACCATGTCGGGCAGGACGGCGTCTTTTCAGGAAAGCTACGCGCAGTTGGTCAGTGAGAACGGCAACAGGACCAGGCAGGCGCAGATCGGTGGTGAGGCGCAGAAGGCATTGCTCAAGCAGGCAAGGGAGAGCAGGGATTCGTTATCGGGCGTCAATCTCGATGAGGAAGCGGCCAATCTGATCCGCTACCAGCAGGCCTACCAGGCGTCGGCAAAGGCGCTGCAGATTGCCACCAGCCTGTTCGACACGATCCTCAACATCGCTGCCCGTTAGCGTCGCAGGTCGAGCACGGCCGCTGGATGCGGGTTGTGCGCGGGCTGCGGTTGTAGATCATCTTTTTCGCGAGATTGACGTTAGAGAGGTAGGAGGACTGGATGCGCATCAGTACCAGCCAGCTTTACGCGGCGGGAGCAAACGGAATCGAGCGTCGGCAGAACCAGCTCCTCAAGCTGCAGGAGCAGCTTTCCAGCGGGCGCCGCCTGCTCACTCCGGCTGACGATCCGGTCGCTGCCGCGCGGGCGCTGGAAGTCACTCAGGCGAAGGATATCGGCGCTCAATACGCGCGCAATCAGGGCATTGCGACCGACCGCCTGCGGCTCGTCGACAGCCAGCTGACGAGTCTGACCGAGGTCTTGCAGAGCGTCCGCAGCCGGGCCATTCAGGCCGGCAATACCGTCCTCTCGAACACCGATCGGCAGGCGATCGCCAGCGAGCTGGAGGCGAGGTTCGACGAGATGCTTGGCATTGCCAATACCCGCAGCGCCGAGGGCGAATACCTGTTCTCCGGTCACCGCGGGGCGGCGATGCCCTTTGCCCGTGGCGCCGCAGTGCCACCCGCAACGACCGGCTTCGTCAGCTATGCCGGTGACGATGGCGAGCGCCTGCTGCAGGTGGCTGCATCGCAGCAGATGGCGACGAGCGTCGCCGGCAGCGAACTGTTCATGCAGATTCGTGAAGGCAACGGCAGTTTCGTCGCCGCCGCCAGTGGCAACGGGACGGCTCTCGCGAATCAGGGAAGCGGCGTCATCAGCCAGGGCTCGGTACTCGACCAGGGACAGTGGGAGGCTGCCCTGAACGGTGGCTTCGCGTGGCAGGGAACGGAGGATCGCGCCTTGCAGATCCGCTTCTCGTCGGCCGCCGGGGTGAGCAGCTATCAGCTGTTCGACGTTTCGCAGCCACCACCGCCGGCGGCGCCGCTGCCGGCAGCCGCGGTCGGCCCGGTCGTGCCCTTCACGCCAGGACAGGCGATCCCGCTGGTCACGACCCAACCACCGGCGCCGTCGGCAGGGGCCGACTTCGGTGCCCAGGTGGTGATCACGGGATCTCCCGCTGCCGGCGATACCTTCAGCATCAGGCCGAGCGTCAACAAGAGCGCCTTCCAGACCGTGCAGGAGATGATCGACCTTCTGCGCCGGCCGCTCGACTCGAGCACGGCACGTACCGAGTTCACGGGCAGGATGCAGGGGCACCTGGCAGGCATCGATCAGGCGCTGGCCAGGGTTGGCCAGGTGCAGTCCAGCGTTGGCACCCGCCTGCAGACCCTTGAGGATCTGAGCGACAACGCCACCGTGCTCGATATCCAGTATCAGCAGAGTCTGTCCGATCTCGTCGACCTCGACTATGTTCGGGCGATCTCGGATTTCACCCGGGAGCAGGTCAGTCTCGAGGCCGCGCAGAAGTCCTTTGTCGCGATCAGCGGGTTGAGCCTGTTCAAATACCTCTGAACGGCGTCTGCTCCGTGCGTACTCCCGTGGCCTTGCTGTCAGTGGCTGTGCTCGGCGCCTGTGGCACGGTTGACTGGAACGGGCAGCCGGCAGTGGTCAGTCAGCCGTACGACCACGCCTTCACGCAGGCTCCGAACCCGACGGCAAGCCTGCCGCCGGCCAAGGCCGTCGCTCTCGTCGGGTCGGTCGGCTACATGGCGAGCCAGTACGGTGGGCCGGCACAGTACCTGAACTTCAGTGCTGCCGCGGCGGTCGTCGCCTACGTCATCTACGATCCGCTGGCGCCCAACTGGACGATCGAGGAGACCATGCTCGAGGGCGACACCTACCGGCTGGCGATGCGTGCCAAGAGTTTCCGCATCGGCGGTGACGGCGAATCCGGCCTGATCTTCAAGCGGCGAGCGCTGCAGTTGCAGCGCCAGCGCGGCTTCGCCGGCTACCGGATCCTCGATTACTCGGAAGGCATCGAATCGAGCACCCCCTTCACGCATCGCTACGCCGAGGGGGTCTTCCAACTGGTGTCCGCCGACCCGGCGCGAAAACCCTGAGCTGATCCGCCACCAGGCGGGCATGCCGGCAGCGGCTGCTCCTCAGTTGCCACAGCCATCGGCCGGGCTCTGCCGCGACAGTTCACGAATGATCCCTGCCACTGACCACAGCATCAATGCGAGGCCCGCCACCACGGTCACGACGGCGGTCGCTGTGCTCGTCGGGAACCCCGGGATGAACAGCGTCTGCTGTCGCGCCAGCCACATCAGGCCGCTGGCGAGGATCAGTGTGCCGGCAACGTCGAGCAGCGCATAGAGCATCACTTTCACGGTGACTCGCGGGCGGCGACGCTGGTCCATGCGCGTTCTAGCGGACTCGCATGCCGGGCTGCGCGCCGGTATCCGGCGCCAGCAGGAAGATGCCCGGAGTCTCGCCGGCCGCGTCGGAGGCGGCGAGGATCATTCCTTCGGACATGCCGAACTTCATCTTGCGCGGTGCCAGGTTGGCGACCATCACCGTCAGCCTGCCGACCAGCGTCTGCGGATCGTAGGCGGTCTTGATGCCGGCAAAGACCTGTCGCGTTCCCAGAGGGCCGACGTCGAGCAGCAGCCGCAGCAGCTTGTCGGCGCCTGCGACCTGCCCGGCTTCGCTGATGCGGGCGACGCGCAGGTCGCTGCGCAGGAAGTCGTCGATGCTGATGTGCGGCCCGGAGGCTGTCGCGACGGCTGCCTGTGCAGCGGCGGTGGCGGCCATCTTCTCCTGGTGCTCGGCGTGTTTCTGCGGCGCCGCTTGCGGTGTGGCTGCCAGCGACTCGCGATTGGCGGCAAGCAGGGCGTCGATCTGCTGCTTGTCGACCCGCGTCAGCATGTGCTGGTAGGCGTTGATCGTGTGGCCGGCGGCGAGGACCGTCGCGCTGTCGTCCCAGAGCAGCGGCGCGACGTTGAGGAAGGCTTCGGTCTTCGCCGCAAGCGCCGGCAGAACCGGCTTGAGCAGAACGGCAAACAGGCGGAAGAGGTTTATGGCATTGCTGCAGGCTGCCTGCAGTTCGCTTTCGCGGCCCGGCTGGCGCGCCAGTTCCCAGGGCTTGACGCTATCCACGTATTGATTGGCGAGATCGGTGAGGGCCATGATCTCGCGGATCGCCTTGCTGAACTCGCGCGCCTCGTAGTGTTCGGCGATCAGCAGGCGGCGTTCGCGTATCGCCTGGATCGCCGGTAGCGACTCGTCGCAGGTGCACAGGCGACCAGCGAACTTCCTGGCGATGAAACCGGCCGAGCGGCTGGCGATATTGACGAACTTGCCGATCAGATCCGAATTTACGCGGGCGATGAAGTCGTCGAGGTTGAGATCGATGTCCTCCATCGAGCTGCCGAGCTTGGCGGCGTAGTAGTAGCGCAGCCATTCGGCGTCGAGCCCTTGCGCGAGATAGCTGGCGGCGGTGATGAAGGTGCCGCGCGACTTGGACATCTTGGCGCCGTCGACGGTCAGGAAACCGTGCGCGAAGACCTTGCTCGGCGTGCGGTAGCCGGCGTGCTCGAGTTCGGCCGGCCAGAACAGAGCGTGGAAGTAGAGGATGTCCTTGCCGATGAAGTGGTAGAGCTCGGTCGTCGAGCCGGGCCGCCAGTACTCGTCGAAGTCGAGTCCCTGGCGGCGGCACAGATTGCGGAAGGCGCCCATGTAACCGATCGGCGCGTCGAGCCAGACGTAGAAGTACTTGCCCGGCGCATCCGGGATCTCGAAGCCGAAGTACGGTGCGTCGCGTGATATGTCCCAGTCGGTGAGCCGGTTCTCGTCGGCGCCACCAAGCCACTCCTGCAGCTTGTTCGCCGCTTCGTTCTGCAGGCGGCCCTCGGCTTGCGTCCAGCGGCGGAGAAAGATCTGGCAGCGGGGATCCGAGAGGCGGAAGAAGAAATGCTCGGACTGGCGCAGCTCGGGGCGCGCACCAGAGACCGCCGAGTACGGATTCTTCAGTTCGTCGGCGGTGTAGGCTGCACCGCAGCTCTCGCAGTTGTCGCCGTACTGGTCGGCTGCGCCGCACTTCGGGCATTCGCCCTTGATGAAGCGGTCGGGCAGGAACATCTGCTTCAGCGGGTCGTAGTACTGCTCGATCGTTCGCGTTTCGATCAGGCCGGCATGGCGCAGGCGCGCGTAGATCTCGTTCGCGCACTCCCGTGTTTCCGGCGAATGCGTCGTGTAGTAGTTGTCGAAGCCGACATGAAAGCCGGCGAAGTCGCGCGTATGCTCGCCATGTACCCGTTCGATCAGCGCCTCCGGAGTGATCCCCTCCTGCTCGGCGCGCAGCATGATTGGCGTTCCGTGCGTGTCGTCGGCGCAGACGTACCAGCACAGATGCCCACGCATCTTCTGGAAGCGTACCCAGATGTCGGTCTGGATGTACTCGACCAGATGGCCGAGATGAATGGCACCGTTGGCATAGGGCAGTGCGGATGTGACCAGAATCTTGCGTGTCATCGGCGTCGGTGCGAACGGGCAAAGGCTGCATTCTACCAAACGGGTATCGCCGTGCCGGCTTCATCTGTCGCCGCGGCACGGCGTTGTCGCGCGGTCAGGGCCAGCGGCGCAGCATCGCGATGCCGTGCGCGCCGTGCCGGCAGGCTTCGGCGAGCAACCCCGGCTGCAGGCCACCGAGCGCGTAGAGCGGCAGCGGCGAGCGCCGGCTGAGATCTGCGAACCGCTGCCAGCCCATGCCGGCTGCCTGCGGGTGACTGGGTGTCGGCAGCACCGGACCAAGGACGGCGAAGTCGAGCTGCAGGTGAGCGGCCTGCGCGAGGTCTTCGGCGTCGTGGCACGAGGCGGCCACCAGCGGCAGCGGTGGTCTCTTCGCCCTTTGCCGGAGGTGGGCCGAAGAGAGGTGGATGCCGTGCGCTGCGATCGCCGTGGCGAGCTGCAGGTCGTCGTTGACCAGAACCCTGGCTGCCGGATGGGTGGCTGCGAGCTGCATGACGCGGCACGCGAAGTCCCGCCGGTCGTCGGCCGGCAGCGTCTTGTCACGCACCTGGATCAGGCGCAGGCCGTTGCGCAGTGCCGTTCCGATACGTTCGAGTTCGGCCTCGACACCGTTCTCGCTGGCGTTGGTCAGAGCGTAGACCGCCGGCAGCGCGAGCGCGCGCAGAATCGGCCCATTTGCCGGCAGGATCGGAGCAACGCTCGCCGTCTGCCCGGCGCGCAGCCAGACGAGCGCGCTGTGCTCGATCGCCGTCGGCTCGCCGCGCCAGGCGTTGACGCGAAAGAAGCGCAGGCGAACCGTCGCGTGTGGATAGGTGAATTCGCAGCAGACCCATGGCCAAGCCTGCTCGACGCCGATCCCGAGTTCCTCCTGCAACTCGCGCTGCAGTGCGCAGTACGCTGTCTCGCCAGCTTCCACCTTGCCGCCGGGGAACTCCCAGTAGCCGGCGTAGGGCTTTCCCGGCGGGCGCTGCGCGAGGAGGAACTGCGGCGCCGCCGGATCGCCGCGCAGCAGAACCGCTGCCGCGACTTCGGTGATCACGGTCATCGCCGCAGCTGCCGGTCGCCGGGCAGCGTGGCGGCGCTCACGAGCGGCTCCGGGCGCGCTTGCTCGAGCTTGCTGGCAAGACCGGTGCCGCGCTGGCGCCCCTGCTTTGCTGGTGGCCCGCCCAGTCGCGGGCGAACTGCCAGGCGACGCGGCCGCTGCGCGAACCGCGTTCGACGGCAAAGTTGAGGGCGGCTCGTTCGCTGCCGGCAACCTCGTCCGGCCGGCAACCGAAGGACCGCAGCCAGTGGGCGACGATGTCGAGGTACGCCTCCTGGTCGAAGGGGTAGAACGAGATCCAGAGGCCAAAGCGTTCGGAGAGCGAGATCTTCTCCTCGACTGCCTCGCCGGGATGGATTTCCTCGCCGACGCGCCTGCTTTCGAGGTTCTCGGCGAAATACTCGGGCATCAGATGGCGGCGGTTCGAGGTCGCGTAGATCAGGACATTCTCGGGCGCTGCCGCAAACGAGCCGTCGAGTACCACCTTCAGCGCCTTGTAGCGGGCGTCTCCGGACTCGAAGGAGAGGTCGTCGCAAAAGATGATGAAGCGTTCCGGGCGTTCATCGAGCAGTTCGACGATCTGCGGCAGGTCGGTCAGCTCGGCCTTCTCGACCTCGATGACGCGCAAACCCTGTCGCGCGTACTCGTTCAGCAGCGCCTTGATCAGTGATGACTTTCCCGAGCCGCGGGCACCGGTGAGCAGGACGTTGTTGGCCGGCAGCCCGGCGATGAACTGGCGTGTATTGCTTTCGAGGCGTGCTTTCTGCTCGTCGATGTCGCGCAGGTCGGCTAGGCGGATTTGTGGCAGGCGGCGAATCGCCTGCAGGTAGCCGGAACCGTTTGCGCTGCGCCAGCGGAAGGCATGTGCCGCGCTCCAGTCGGGGACCCGCTCTGCTGGTGGCAGCAGCGGCTCAAGGCGATCGAGAAGGCGCTCGGCGCGCGCGAGAAAGGAGGCCAGTTGCGCCAGTGGATCGCTCATCGAACAGAACAGTATACTTGGCAGATTGTACGAACCCGACACTCTAGCCAAATGATCCGCAAAAGCCAATCACGCTGCCTCGTCACGATCTCCCTGGTGGCGCTGCTCGCCGCCTGCAGCACCACCACCAAGCCCCCTGCCAGCAGCGGCACGGGCAGCGTCGAGTGTCCGCCAGCTCCCGTTTGCCCGGCAGCGCCGGCGATCGCCGCCCGGGCCGACGCCAGGCCGTTGCAGCCGGCACGCTGGAGCGATCTGCCAGGCTGGAACGACGACGATGTGGCCGCCGCCTGGCCGCCGTTCCTGCAGTCCTGCCGCGGCCTCGCCAGCCGGCCACAGTGGCCGCAATGGAAGGCGGTCTGCGACGAGGCCAGGGGAATGGAGGCGCCGGCAGTTCCTGCCGTCAGGCGTTTCTTCGAGTCACGGCTGCAGCCCTGGCTGCTGACCAATCCCGACGGCTCGAGCCGCGGCCTGGTGACCGGCTACTACGAACCGCTGCTGCGTGGCTCGCGCACACGCGGCAAACCCTATCTGCAAGCGGTTCTCGGCGTTCCCCCCGACCTGCTGACGATTGACCTTGCCAGCGTCTTGCCAGAGCTGAAGAACATGCGTCTGCGCGGTCGCCTGCAGGGCAACAAGGTGGTTCCGTACTTCTCGCGCGCCGAGATCAGCAGCCGCGACAACGACCATGTTGATCGGGTGCTGCTCTACGTCGATGACCCGGTCGAGTTCTTCTTCCTGCAGGTGCAGGGTTCCGGGCGTGTGCAACTGCCGGACGGCAGCAAGCTTCGACTGGCTTATGCCGACCAGAACGGCCACCCCTATCAGTCGATCGGCCGCGTGCTCGTCGACCGCGGCGAGATGAGCCTCGAACAGGCGTCGATGTCGTCGATCAAGCAGTGGGCGCGCGCCAACCCGGGCCGGGTGAGCGAACTGCTGAACGCCAACCCGAGTTACGTCTTCTTTCGCGAAGAAACGCTCCGGGGCAAGGACGGCGACGGTCCGAAAGGGGCGCTGGGCGTGCCGCTGACCCCCGAGCGCAGCATCGCCGTCGATCCCCGCCATGTCACCCTGGGCGCCCCCGTCTTCCTGGCGACGACTCTGCCCGATTCCGCGCAGCCTTGGCGTCGGCTGGTCATGGCGCAGGACACCGGCGGCGCGATTCGTGGCGTCGTCCGCGCCGACCTCTTCTGGGGTTTCGGCGCCGCCGCCGGCAACCAGGCGGGACGCATGAAGCAGCAAGGGCAGATGTGGGTTCTCCTGCCGGCTGGCGCCGCACCACCGTAGGTCGCCCCTGTTGCGGCCGGGGGCGCTGCCGCCCCGTTCTGGTGCGTTCGGCCTTCGCGATGCACCAGCAGTGTGTGCGCAGCCGCTCCGCGCTGCCGAAAGTGGTCGATTCCGGGGCGTGACAAGCCTGGAACGGGACTTGCTTGATGGCTCCATCCCGAACCCCTGGAGGAGCCATGGAAGCACTCAAGTCTGGTAGCGACGTTCTCTTCATCCTGCTCGGCGGCATCATGGTGCTGGCGATGCATTCCGGTTTTGCCTTTCTCGAACTGGGAACGGTGCGCAAGAAGAGTCAGGTCAATGCGCTGGTGAAGATTCTGACCGATTTCTCGGTGTCGACGATTGCCTATTTCTTTGTCGGCTACAGCATCGCCTACGGCGTGAATTTCTTCGCCGGTGCCGACACCCTGCTCGAGAAGAACGGCTTCGAGCTGACCAAGTTCTTCTTCCTGCTGACCTTCGCCGCGGCCATTCCGGCCATCGTCTCGGGCGGCATCGCCGAGCGGGCCAGGTTCTACCCGCAGCTGGCGGCGACCTTCCTGATCGTGGCGCTGATTTACCCATTGTTTGAAGGCATTGCCTGGAATCAGGCCTTCGGCATCCAGGCGTGGCTCAAGGCCACCTATGGTGAGGAGTTCCATGATTTCGCCGGTTCCGTCGTCGTGCATGCGATGGGCGGCTGGATCGCCCTGCCCGCGGTTCTGCTGCTCGGTGCGCGTTATGGTCGCTATACGAAGGAGGGCAGGGTGTCGGCGCACCCGCCGTCATCGATCCCCTTTCTGGCTCTCGGCGCGTGGATTCTGACCGTCGGCTGGTTCGGCTTCAACGTCATGAGCGCGCAGACGATCGACAAGATTTCCGGGCTGGTGGCGATGAACTCGCTGATGGCGATGGTTGGTGGCACTCTGGTGGCGATGGTTGCCGGCAGGAACGACCCGGGCTTCGTGCACAACGGCCCGCTCGCCGGTCTGGTCGCGGTGTGCGCCGGCTCCGATCTGATGCACCCGATGGGGTCTCTGGTCGTCGGTGGTGTGGCCGGCGGCCTGTTCGTCCTCATGTTCACGCTGACGCAGAACCGCTGGAAGATCGACGACGTTCTCGGCGTCTGGCCGCTGCATGGTCTGTGTGGCGCCTGGGGAGGGCTCGCCGCCGGCATCTTCGGCAGCAAGGCGCTCGGCGGCGTCGGCGGCGTGGCGTTCATGCCGCAGCTCCTGATGACCGCGCTGGCGATCGGCATTGCCCTTGTGGGTGGCACCGTGGTTTACGGGTTGCTGAAGAGCACCGTCGGGCTTCGTCTCGATCGCGAGCAGGAGTTCAACGGCGCCGATCTCTCGATTCACAAGGTGACGGCAACGCCCGAGCGCGAGACGAACTGGTAGCCCGTGGCAAACCCCTGGTGCCGGCGGGGGTCATTGCATCAGTAGCCCGGCTGGGCGTCGCGAGCGGCGACCGGCAAGTAGCGGCTGGCAGCCAGCATCGGTGGCGCCGGGCTGGCCTCGCGCCGCCGCCGATGTCAGTCGGCTGATGCCGCTGTCGGGGGGCTTGCTGCTGTTCCGGCGGACGAAGCCGCTGCCACCGCAGCGAGAACCGGGTGCCGATTCTTCACGAGTTGCCCTGAAGCAGCCTCACAGATTGCAGAACAGCATGTCGAACTCGACATCGCTGTCACAGTGGCGCGGTCGATGATCGCTGTCCGGGCGGGTGAAGCGGATGTTCAGCGCGTACTTGTTGGCGCTGATCTCGGGGATGTAGGGATCGTGCAGCTTGAGCGAGATGCGGACCATCTGCGACGTGCTCTGGGCAGTGCTGCCACCGAGCATGAGCTGGAAGGCACCGCTGGTGGCGACGTGGTGCTCCGAGCGGCCACTGGCGCGCAGCAGACGGAGGACGATCGTCAGGGCGTCACGCAGGGGCAGTAGCGGCTGTAACCAGGCGAGCAGCGCATCGCGGCGAAGGTCGGGTGGCTGATGTCGCCAGTAGTGGTAAGAGGGCAAATCGAACTCACAGACGCCGCCGGGGATGCTGGCACGACTCTTGATGCTCATCAGCCAGTCATTGTCACGCAGGTGCTGGCCGATCTTGCCCGCCATTCCCAGCAGCGCCGCCGAGGCATTTTCGATCTCGTAGAGAGCGCCGGAGAGCGCATCCTCCGAGATGTCCGGATTGTTGCGAAAAGCCAACAGGCTTTGACGCTGGCGCTCGAGTTCCTGAATCAGGTCCATCTTCAGGTCGGCGCGACCGGCCACGTCGAGGATCTCGAACAGCGTCAGGAGAACGACATGGTGCTCCTGCGAGCCGTCCCGCTGCATGAAGCTGCTCAGTTTGTGGAATAAATCCTCCAGCCGCAGCAGTGTGCGTATGCGCTCATTGAAGGGATATTCGTAGGTGATCACACTGCCGCCAGCATCGGGGTGGACGATTTCTGATGATTCTGAAGCATTTGCAGCAAAACCTCAACGGTGAACATGAGCTTTGCTCGCCGCCAGCTCAAGATAGCGGCGGTGCAGGCTTTCCACCTGTGGTACGAGTAGCTCGATGGTGCCGTCGTTGACCACCAGATCGTCCGCCGCTTGCCGGCGTTCGTCGCGCGACGCCTGGCTGGCGATGATCGCCCTGACCTCCGTCGCGGTCAGCCCGCTGCGGCTCATCACGCGCCCGACCTGCATCTCCTCGCTGCAATCGACGACCAGAATGCGATCGGTCCGATCATGGTAAGTCTTTGATTCAACGAGTAGCGGTACGACCAGCACGACGTAGGGCGCCGTCGTCGCGGCGCTACAGCATTCGTCGCTTCGTTGTCGGATCAGCGGATGCAGGATGGCTTCGAGTCTGGCCCTGGCGCAGTGGTCGGCAAACACGAGGCAACGCATCGCCGCGCGGTCGAGCCCGCCGTCGGCGCGCAGGACGGTGTCGCCAAAGACCGTGGCGATTGCCGCCATTGCGCCACCGTTCGCCCCCGTCAGCTGGTGGGCGATGAGATCGGTATCCACCAGCGCTGCGCCCCGCGCGGCAAAGAGGTCGGCGACCGTACTCTTGCCACTGCCGATGCCGCCGGTAAGGCCGACGACGAAGCTCATGGCGCAGTCACCGCGTTCGCCTTGCAGGCTCTGCCAGTCGCCTTGGGCAGCTTGGCCGCAATCGACTGCTGCAGGGCTTCGGCCTGTGCTGCAGGGCCGCGGATTTCAAGGATCACATAGGTCGGTTTGCCCCTGCGTTCGCTCATTCTGGCCGACTTCACTCCCTTTGCGCGCAGGGCTTCGAGGCCGGCGTTGGCCGCCTCCTCGGTGCGGTAGGTGCCGAGCGAGATCGCCAGCTGATTCGGCCCGCTGGCCTGAACGACGAAGAAATCGTCGACGCCGAGCTGCTGCAGTTCTGCAGTCTTCTTGCTCACTTCCTCCTTGTTCGCGAGCGGCGGCACATAGACCCAGTAGCCGCTGTTCTCGTTGACCGTGCGGCGGCTCGCGCGGAATGCCGCAAAGCCCTCCTGCAGCAGTTGCTCGACCTGGTCCGCCTCGCTGGCTGCCAGATCACTCCAGATCTGGCAGCTTTCGTTCGGCTTGCGCTCGCCCGCCGTCTCGCCGTCTTCCTTGTGTCTGGCCGACGGCGGTGGCTCGCCGCGGGAGACGACGACGACGCGCTCCGGCAGCAGCTGCTGCTCGGCGCGGCGCGAATCCGGCTCGGCCGGCGCGCCAAGATAGCCGCGCGCCCAGACGAAAAGCAGCAGGTTGGCGAGGACGAGAGCGAAGACCGCCAGGCGCATCGGGACCACCATCAGAGCTTGGGCAGATGCTCCAGTGAAGCGCGGATCGCTTCCTGCGGGTACTCGAAGTCCTCGAGCTGACCGGCGAAGTAGCGGTCGTAGGCGGCCATGTCGAAGTGGCCGTGGCCGGTGAGATTGAAGAAGATGGTCTTGCTCTCGCCAGTTTCCCGGCAGCGCACGGCCTCGTCGATCGCTGCCCGAATCGCATGGTTCGACTCGGGTGCCGGAATCACCCCCTCGGCGCGGGCAAACATCACGCCGGCCTCGAAGGTCGCCAGCTGCGGCACGGCAACCGCCTCGATCAGCCCGTCGTGATAGAGCCGCGAGACAAGCGGCGAGTCGCCGTGGTAACGCAGGCCGCCGGCATGAATTCCCGGCGGCATGAAGTCATGGCCGAGGGTGTACATCTTCATCAGCGGGGTGAAGCCGGAGGCGTCGCCGAAATCGTAGGCGTAGGCCCCCTTGGTCAGCGTCGGACACGAGGTCGGTTCGACGGCCACGAGTCGCGTCGGGCGGCCGTTGCGCCCGCCGGCGGCGTTTTCGGCGATGAACGGGAAGGCAACACCGGCGAAGGACGAGCCGCCGCCACAGGGCGCGAAGACCACATCCGGCCAGTCGCCAGCCTTCTCGAACTGTTTCTTCGCTTCCTGACCGATGATCGTCTGGTGCAGGGCAACGTGATTGAGTACCGAGCCCAGCGCGTAGCTGGTGTCGGAGCGCGAAGCGGCCTCCTCGACGGCCTCGGAAATTGCGATCCCGAGCGAACCCTGGTTTGCCGGGTCGCGGGCGAGCAGATCGCGGCCGGTCTGCGTCATCGCCGAAGGGCTGGCAAAGACCTCGGCGCCCCAAGTCTGCATCATCGAGCGGCGGAAGGGTTTTTGCTCGTAGCTGATCCGGACCATGTACACACGCACTTCAAGACCGAACATCTGGCCGGCGAAAGCCATCGAGCAGCCCCACTGACCGGCACCGGTTTCGGTCGTGATGCGCCTGATCCCTGCCTGCTGGTTGTAGTAGGCCTGCGGTACGGCGGTGTTGGGTTTGTGCGATCCAGCGGGGGAAACGCCTTCGTATTTGTAGAAGATCTTCGCCGGCGTCTGCAGCACTTCCTCGAGTCTGCGGGCACGAATCAATGGCGACGGCCGCCAGAGGCGATAGATCTGTCGTACGGGCTCGGGAATCGGAATCCAGCGTTCGGCCGACATTTCCTGCTCGAGGATGGCCATCGGAAAGATCATTCCCATCTGCTCCGGCGACACCGGCTTGCCGTCCGGAGCCAGTGGCGGCTCCGGCGGCGTCGGCATGTCGGCGACGACGTTGTACCAGTGGGTGGGGATTTCGGATTGATCGAGCGTGATGCGAAGCGATTCCACAAGGCCTCCCTGTTATGTCTTGCGTCCTGATCCCCGAGTATACCCCGGGATCCGCCGGCTATTCACTGTCGCTGTCGGGGTCGAAAGCGCGCGTAGCGGCCGCGCCGGCAGCGATGCCTCGCTCCAGTTCGCGGCGGACGATCCGTCCTGGTCCAAAGGCGGCGATCAGCGCCTGACAGGCCCGGCGAGCTGCACCGCTGTTGTCCTGGCTGAAGTTGCAGACGTACAGATCGAGCGTCACTGCCGCCGCTTCCGGCCAGGTGTGCACCGCCAGATGCGACTCGGCGAGCACCACCGCGCCGGTGGCGCCGGCCGCTTCCCCGTTGCTGGCGAACTGGTGGAAGACCTCGGCGAGCGGCGTCAGCCCTGGCAGCGAACAGACGGTGAGACAGAGTTCGCGCAGGGCGCCGGCGTCATCGAGGAGTCGCCGCTCGCAGCGGCATCCGTAGAGTTCGGCAGTCAGGTGCAGGCCATGCATCGCCAGTCTCCGGGCATCCGGCAGCGAGTGTCCCGAATGGCACCCGCGCCGCTCCTTTCCTTGTCTCGCCGGGTCGCGCCGCTGCCGTTCGCGCGGCGCGTTTGCCCTCAGCCTTTGGGAACGAAGTTGGTGCTGCTTCCGGTCACCCGCCCGTCCTCGCCGAAATGGACGTTGAAGTACCACTCCATGCCCGAGTCCACCTTCGTCTTCCAGTCCCAGATCGTTTCCCGTTTGAGGGGGAAAAAGGTCTCGTGGGCCGGGCGACCAAGCAGGCGCCGCACCTGGTCGCGAGTCATGCCGACGCTGACCCTGGCGAAGTTCGCCTCGGTCAGAACCTGCTGGACCTCGCGCAGCACATCGTCGGGGCCGATGACGACGAGGTAATTGACGATTCCTTGTGGCGTGCGCGGATACTCCCAGACGCGCGAGCCGTCTGCCTCCCGCCATTCCAGCGTCGGCTCGCCCATCACGGCCTTCACCTCGCTGGCCGTGCTGCTTCCGGGCCGCAGCCTGCCCAGCTGGTCGGCGTCGCAGGCGGCGAGGGCGCCGACCAGCAAGCTGCCGCCAATGATGCTGGCCGAGGCGATCTTGAACATACCGGTTGCTCCAAGTCTGGTTGCCACAAGCAATGGCTTCAGCTGCGGAGTATAGACGAAGCGGCGCCTGCGAAGCCGCTTTTGGGTTGGCACCCTCCGCCGTGGCGCAGTCGTGCGTACAGCGGAAGCACGTGTGCGTCGGCGGTCTGGGCCAGCTCTCGTCGGTGGTAGGGAACCACTGCGGCATCCCGGAATTGGCGGGGTACCGGACAGGGCCGCAGATCGCCCTGGCATGGGATTGATCTTTACTATACTGGGACTGACGGTCCACCTGAGCCGCCAACTTTCTGGAAAGGAGAACATGATGTCGAGAACTGCATCCCATCCATCGTGGCGACGCTTCGCGCCGCCGGTGCTCGCGGCGGTCGTCACGGCTGCGTGTTACGTGGTGCCGGTGGTGGGGCCCGATGGTGGGGTCTATTACCATCATTACCCACTTCCACCGTCCGGAACGCCGCTGCCGACGGGGGCCCCACCGCAGCCCGGGCAACTCGCGACGCGACCGCAGGCGATGGGCACTGCGGCGCAGGCGACGCTTCCGGTTCGACTCTATCCCGCCAACGAAAGGGCGACACGGAGTGGCGTCATCAGTGGGTCGGTCACCAACATGATGACCGGCAAGGGCCGTTTTCTGGTCGAGTACGAGGGCCAGGTCCTGACCGGTGAAGCGACGCGCATCGTCGAGGATGAAAAGCGCGGCGTCGCCAGCGCCTACAGCCCGGGCGGCATGTTCATGTCGTGCGAATACCAGTTGACGACGCCGTATCAGGGGGCGGGAACCTGCACGTTTTCCAACGGCGCAAAGTATCAGATGCACATCGGCGGCTGAGCGCAGACACCGTGATCGGCGGCTAGCGATCGTCCTCAGTCAATCTTTGGTGAAACGACGGTACTGCACGGCTTCGGCAACGTGCGCGGCCTCGATCGTCTGCTGCCCTGCCAGATCCGCGATCGTCCGCGCCACCTTGAGCAGGCGGTGAAAGCCTCGTGCGGAGAGCTCGAAGCGACTGATTGCCTGCTTCAGCAGCGCTGCCGCTGCTGCCTGCGGCTGGCAATGGTGGTCGATCTCGGACGTGCTCAGACGGCAATTCGGTTTTCCCTGGCGCGCGAGCTGTCGCTCGCGCGCGGCCGTCACCCGCTCGCGCACGGTCGCCGACGCTTCGCCATCCGGCGCCTGCTGCAGGACTTCGGCGGGCACCGCGGGAACCTCGAGCTGCAGGTCGATGCGGTCGAGCAGCGGACCGGAGAGCTTGCTGCGGTAGCGCAGAATCTGGTCCGGGGTGCAGCGGCAACGGCCGCGCGCATCGCCGTGATAACCACACGGACACGGATTCATCGCTGCGACGAGCTGGAACTGCGCCGGGAAATCAGCCTGACGGGCGGCGCGCGAGATGTGGATGCGTCCCGAATCGAGAGGCTCCCGCAGTGCTTCGAGAACCCGCCGGTCGAACTCCGGGAGTTCGTCGAGGAAGAGGACGCCCTGGTGCGCCAACGAGATCTCGCCCGGACGCGGAACGCTGCCACCACCAACCAGAGCTGCCGAAGAAGCCGTGTGGTGCGGTGCGCGATAGGGATGGTGGCGAAAGAGCTGCGGACGAAACTGCCCGGTGAGCGACAGCACGGCCGCCGATTCGAGTGCTGCCGCCAGCGTCATTGGCGGCAGCAGGCCCGGCAGCCGGCTGGCGAGCATCGACTTCCCGGTTCCCGGGGGACCTGCGAAGAGGATCGAATGTCCGCCGGCGGCAGCGATCTCGAGTCCACGCTTGGCCTGCGCCTGGCCGCGCACGTCGGCGAGATCGGGATAGTCGCCGTCGCCGCCGCCGCCGTCGCCGGGCGTCGCCTGGCAGACCGGCAAGGCTGCCTGTCCGGTCAGCTGAGCACAGACTTCGAGCAGACTGGCTGCCGCCAGGACGCGTACCCGGCCGGCCAGCGCCGCCTCATGCGCGCTGGCGGCGGGCAGGATGAAGCTGCGGCCGCTGTCACCGGCCGCCAGTACCATCGCCAGGGCGCCGCGGACCGGTCGCAGTTCGCCCGAAAGCGACAGTTCGCCGGCGAATTCGTACTCGGCCAGCGACCGCGAAGGGATCTGGCCCGATGCCGCCAGGATGCCGAGCGCCATGGGCAGGTCGAAGCGTCCGGATTCCTTCGGCAGGTCGGCTGGTGCGAGGTTCACGGTGATGCGCCTGCGGGGAAAGTCGAAGCCCGAGTTCTGCAGCGCGGCACGCACCCGGTCGCGCGCTTCCTTGACTTCGGTATCCGGCAGCCCAACCAGCGTCAGGTTCGGCAGCCCACCCGCCAGATGCACTTCGACGGCAACCTCCGGCGCTGCCAGTCCGTCGAGACCGCGGCTATGGACGATGGCGAGGGACACGGCGAGTAGTCACGCTGGCACGACGACGGACGAGCTGCCGCGTCGGACGACGCGCCGGCACGCCGACTCGCGGCTCTCAATCGGGCTGTGCGGGCGGATTCTCGAGGCGCTCGATCCGTGCCTCGAGGGCCTTCAGTTTCTCGCGCGTGCGTTGCAGCACCTGCGTCTGGATGTCGAACTCCTCGCGACTGACGAGATCGAGTTTGGCGAAGACGTTGGCGAGGAGCGCGCGCGCGTTCCTTTCGATGTCCGCGGCCGGACTGGCAGCGATGATGCCGCCAAGACGCTGGCCGATTTCTTCAAGGATCCTGGGGTCGAGCATGATCTTCACCGCCGGAGCAAGTGGTTGCAGGGTGGACCGAGTTTAGCACAGACGAGGTCTTCGTCTGGCCATGCACCACGGCGGTGCGTAGCCGCGCGGAATTGTTCTATGGCAGTGCAGCATCCGTGTTTGCAGGCCGCCGTCAGCTTGTCAAGTCATTGACGAATTGACGGAAACTAGCTTGGCACGAATTCTGCTAAGTGCTGGTTGTGATCTTTTTCTTGAGGCTCAGACCATGAAGACTACTGCTTTTCTGACGCTGCTCGCGGCCGCTCTGTCTCCGTCAGTGATGGCGCAGACCCCGGCGTTTCGAGCTGGCTGCCGTACTGCTTCAGCAACTCGATGTCCGACGACCACGGCACGCTCGACGTTGGCTCGCATATCAAGGACGCCGGTCGCGGCATTGCCGTGGTTTCCGTCAGCCGCAGCTTCCAGGTGATTGTTCCTGGCAACGATCAACAATCGGTCGGGGAGGCCAGTCCTCCCCAAGACATGGAGAGCAACATGAAACTGGTAACCGCCATCATCAAGCCTTTCAAGCTTGACGAAGTACGAGAAGCGCTGTCGGCGATCGGCGTGCAGGGAATAACTGTCACCGAGGTGAAGGGATTCGGGCGTCAGAAGGGGCACACCGAGTTGTATCGCGGCGCCGAGTACGTTGTCGACTTCCTGCCAAAGGTCAAGGTCGAAGCCGCGATCAGCGACGCGCTCCTTGAGCAGGTGATCGAGGCAATCGAGAAGTCGGCCAGTACCGGAAAGATCGGTGACGGCAAGATATTCATTTCGGCAATCGAGGAAGTCATTCGCATCCGCACCGGCGAAACCGGTGAGGATGCCCTGTGAGGAGTAGATCATGAAGCGCTTATTTGCAGTTCTGGCCGTGCTCGGAGCCGTCGCCATCGGCGCTCCGGCCTGGGCTGAAGACAAACCGACGGCGGCCCCCGCGGCGACAGCCGTGGTGCCCGCGGCGGCAGCCGCCGACGCTGCCGCTCCTGCTGCCGCCCCGGCACCGGTTGCCAACAAGGGCGACAACGCCTGGGTGATGACCAGCGCCGCGCTCGTCATCCTGATGTCGATTCCCGGCCTGGCCCTTTTCTATGGTGGCCTTGTGCGCAGCAAGAACATGCTGTCGGTGCTGATGCAGGTGTTCGTCACCTTCTCGCTGATCAGCGTGCTCTGGGTGGTGTACGGCTACTCGCTGGCGTTCACCGAGGGTGGAGGCTTCTTCGGCGTGTTCGACAAGCTGTTCCTGAAAGGGATCACTGTCGACTCGGTCGCGGCGACCTTCTCCAAGGGGGTGGTCATCTCCGAACTCGCCTACGTCATCTTCCAGGGCGCCTTCGCGGCGATCACCTGCGGGCTGATCGTCGGCGCCTTCGCCGAGCGGGCGAAGTTCGCCGCCATCCTGGTCTTCATGGTGATCTGGTTTTCGCTCTCCTACGTGCCGATGGCGCACATGGTGTGGTACTGGGCAGGCCCGGACGCCTATGTCGACGCGGCAGCCGGCGAGGCGGCCACCGCGACGGCCGGTTTCCTCTTCCAGAAGGGGGCGCTCGATTTCGCCGGTGGCACCGTGGTGCACATCAACGCCGCGATTGCCGGCCTGATCGGTGCCATCGTCATCGGCAAGCGGATCGGCTACGGGCGTGAGTCGATGGCACCGCACAGCCTGACCTTCACGATGATCGGTGCCTCGCTGCTGTGGTTCGGCTGGTTCGGATTCAACGCCGGCTCGGCGCTCGAGGCAAGCGGTGGTGCCGCCCTGGCGATGGTCAATACCTGGGTGGCAACCGCCTGCGCGGCGATGTCCTGGATGCTGGCGGAATGGATGCTGAAAGGCAAGCCGTCGATGCTCGGTGCCGCTTCCGGTGCGGTTGCCGGGCTGGTGGCGATCACCCCGGCGGCCGGTTTCGTCGGTGTCATGGGTGCCATCTGCATCGGCCTGCTGGCGGGCGTGATCTGCCTGTGGGGCGTCAATGGCCTGAAGCGCATGTTCGGTGCCGACGATTCGCTCGACGTCTTTGGTGTGCATGGCGTCGGCGGCATTCTCGGCGCGATCCTGACCGGTGTCTTCGCCGATCCTTCGCTCGGTGGCACCGGCGTCTATGACTATGTCGCGAACAAGGTCGGAGACTACGACATGACGGCGCAGCTGATCAGCCAGCTCTGGGGTGTCGGCACGGTCATCGTCTGGTCGGGCATCGTCTCGCTGGTGGCGTTCAAACTGGTGGACATGGTGATCGGTCTGCGCGTGCCGGAAGAAGAGGAACGCGAAGGGCTCGACATCACCTCGCACGGCGAATCCGCCTACCACTATTGAGCCGACTACCTACAGGTCTCTCCCCCTTCGGGGCGTCCTCGCGGCGCCCCGTTTTTTTTCTGGCTTTCGCTCGTCACGCTCTCCGGTGGCGGCAGCCTCCCCAACCAACACCCGCTCTTCCTTCGCTTGCTCCAATCTCGCCATCTCCGTTTTCCCCTGATCGCCTCCTAGCGTTCGTCGTGGCCGGCGGAAAATTTTCCTACCAGCATGGCAACGAGAATGGTCATGTACAGTTGGCCGGCGAGGCCAATGAGAATCGCCACGGATCGGGTCAGGTGGGAAACGGCCGTCACGTCGCCATAACCCACGGTGGTCAGCGTTATGAACGCCAGATAGAGATAGTCGCTGAACTCGGGTGAACCCTGGTTGGGGAGCGCGATGCCGGCGCTTCCGGGGCCGTTCAGGAAGATATGGGTGGCATCAGCGATGCTCAGCAGCACGGCGCCAAGCACGCCGAGCAGCAGGTAGCCGTTGACCGAACTGAGAATGATTGTCGGCGTCACGACCCTGCTGCGGGCAATATGGCGGATCATCAGCACGACGATGACTGCCAGTGTGATCGAAGACGTGCCAAAGTCGATCAGGTACAGCAGGTCATTCTTGATGAAATGACGGATCCAGGTGGTTCCGGCCGTCAGTATGGCGAGTGGCAAGAGGAGCATCCGGGACCGGGCGGAAAACTCAAGCGAGAATATCCCGGCAAAGAAGACAGCGGAGAGCAGCAGATCGCGAACCAGAGACTTGTCCGCCTGGGAAAACGGGTAGAAAACGATCAGGCTCAGCAAGCAGACGAGAAGGATGACGTTGTTGCGGGCGAGGTGTTCCGATTTCATCATCAGACCGCTTTCGGTAGCTGCAGGGGATTCGAGAAAAGGCGGGGAAAGCCACACCGAGATGGTATGTGCCGCGCCACAGCGTTGCCCGGAGGTGACTACTGCGGGCGGAAATTCGGTGACATTATAGGCAATTCAGTATTCGGGTATCCGGACAGGTGTGGCGATTGCAGGGTCCATGCCGGGGCTGCGGCCTTGGGCGAGGCTGAGGCCGGGCTGCTCGTCGCCGTAGAGCACCGGCGTGGCGTGATCGCAGACGCTGAAGCGCGCGGGGTCGTGCTTCTTGCCGTCGAGCAGCGCCTGCCGCGCCAGGGTGAGGGCGGCGGCGACGTTCTTCGGCTGCGCGTGGGCGAGCAGCGCGCGGTAGAACTCGACCGCGGCTTCGCGCGCGTAGTCGTCGCCGACGGCGTAGCGCATCGCCACCACCGACGGCACGCCGCCCTGCAGCAGCGCGTGTGCGGTGCCGGTGTAGCCGGGCTGCTCATCGAGGGCGAGGTCGCGGCTGTGCGCCTCTCTCGTGTCCGCCTCCTTTGTGCCAGGCTCCTTGCCCTGCGCGACGGCGAGGAAGTCGTTCCAGTCCTGCACGCGCAGGATGTCGCCGGAGTGGCAGGCGCTGAGAAAGAACAGCCGCGGCAGAAAGCCGCCGGCATCATTGAAGAGATCGAGCAGTTCCTGGCCGGAGAGGCGGTCGCTGGCGCCGCCGGGCCGGCACAGTTCGAGCCGGTTCCTGTGCCCGTGCCCGCTCCAGTGGACGATGTGGTAGCCACCATTCTCCTGAATCTGCGCGGCCAGCCGTTCGCGTGTGACGCCGTGCGTGAGGAAGTGCGCGACGATGCGCCGCTGCGGGTAGATCTCCTGGGCAAAGAGCGCCAACAACTGCCGCCGTTCCCGGCGCGCTCCGAGCGGACGCGAGCCACGCGCCTCGGCAAAGACGAAGAGCACGCGCAGCACTTCGTCCGGCGCCAGTTCGATCGGCGTCGAGGCCGGCGCCGGCATGTCGTGCACGACGCGGACGACGAGGTTGCGCTCGCCCAGGGTCTGGGCATCGGCTCGCGGCCGGGCGATTTCCCAGGGCACGCGGGCGAGCGCGGCGGCGAGGTGGTTCCCGGTGTCCCCGGCCCCCGGCAAGCGGATGCGCAGCGTCCGCTGGGCCTGCGACGCCCAGAGTTTCGTGAAGATCTCCGGCCCGAGCACTTGCTCCGCGATGCACACGCCGATCTCGGCCACGGCGGCGCCTTGCTTGCCCGCCTCGACGTAGAGGCGCAGGTAATCGCGCAGGTCGAAGAGCCCCTGCTGGTGGCTGACGGAAACGTTCGCGAACGCCGTCTGCCGGTAGGCGAGCTGCACGCCGGCGGCATCGCACAGGGAAAATTCGGCGCGGCGGCTCGGATGGTCCGCGGCGATGAGGAGATCGAAGTGCGTGGACATGGCCGGTGTCAATCTCCAATCTCAGCCGGTTCGCCCCGGCGGAACCGCGTGCAGCCGGCTGCTGGTGTCGCGGATCCTCTCCGCGCAGCGCCAACGCGCAAAGACCGAGACTGACGCCGCTTCAAGGGGGCTGACCATCGGCAGGCAGATGCTTCCCGCCATTCAGGCAGCCACCAGCACTGAAACCAGGCCTGTCGTGTGATTTGCCGCCTTGGGTCGAATGACGATTTCCACGTCCTTGTCGAGCAGGGTAATGAAGTGCAGCAGGCGCTCCGACGAAAAACGACTCAGCTTGAAGTTGCGCAGTTCGGATACATGGGGCTGGGGGATGCCGAAGATTTCGGCCACCATGGTCTGGTTCAGCTTCCGTTCCTTGGTAAGGTCGTTGAGGCGCATGGCGAGCTGAACACGAAGTTTCCGTTCTCCCGCGTCGGCCAGTTCCAGGTCGTGGAACACGTTGCCCGTACCGATTTCCACCGTTTCAGTCTTCCTTGCCATATCGCACCTCGTAGTCGTTGCGCGCTGTCTTCAATCGTTGATGAATGAGGTCGATGTCGGCCTGGGCGGTGCGGATGCCTGATGGCGATTTCTTCTGGAGGCGGTGAAGAACATAGACCGCCTTGGCGAATCGCACCGTATAGGCGGCCCGATAGGTGTCGCCACGAAAATCCGTCACCAATTCGAAGGCGCCGCTTCCTTATCCCTTCCAGGGCTTTGCCGTTGGCGGTTGCCCCCCCCATTTGCACCACCCCGAGCGCGTAACCGAACTCATCGACCACGTCCTCGGGGAATTCCAGCAGATTGCGCTTGGCCGAGCCGACCCAGTGCAACGGGCCCTGGATTCGAGGAGGAACGTTCATCAGCAAAGCATACCTACCTCGGTATGTTCTGCAAGAGAGCGGAACCACACAAAGCCGGCGCGTGTCGGGCAGCGCGGGGGCCAACTCATGGCATTGGCGAAGAACTTCGATCGAGGCGGAGGTCTTCTTCTCTTCGAACCATAGACGGTTCGAGCAAGAAATTTGGGGTCCGTTTCTGCGGGCAAAGGGCAGGACGAGCTTGTGGCAGGCGCTCAGCGCAGGTTGTGCGCCGAGAGCATGACCACCTTGCCAGCGAGGAAGCTGACGCGAAGGCCGTGTTCCTCGTTGCCCCAGGCGCAGCTGCGCAAACCGACCATTTCGTCGCAGCTTGCCGGATCACCGACGATCTCCCGGACTTCGTCGTAGGACTGGCCGACGCGCAGGCGATTGAAATTGTCGAGGCTGACTTTCTCGCTGCACGCGAGCAGCAGCATGGCGAGCACGGCGACAGTCATCCTGCGGCCCGTCTGCCTGCGGCTGATCCTCATCGGCATTCTCCCCGACTGCTGCCGGCGATCATCTCAGGCATAGTCGACACGCACGTTGTCGCTGCTCAACCATTCGCGCAGCGCCTGCAGCAGGCTGTCCTCGAGCCGCACCCGGCTGGCGTCGCCAAAGACCAGTTCGCAGCTCGCTTCGGCATTGAGGTAGCTGAGGCGTACCGGGCACTCGCCGGGGGTATAGGGCGCCAGCAGGCTGCGTAGCCGCTGCACGGCGTGGCGGGAGTTGTTGCCGGCGGCCTGGCCGTTGAGCGACAGGCGAAGCTGGCGGGCGAAGCGGCCACGTGCTTCGGCGAGCGTCAGCAGCCGCTCGGCGACCACCTTGACTCGCCCTTCGCCGGCGAAATCGTCGCGCTGGATGCGGCCTTCGACGACGAGCACCTCGTCCTCGCGGATCTTGGCTCGTTCGCTCTCGAGCAGTTCGCTGAACACCGAGACCTCGAGCGAGGTGCTGCCGTCGTCGAGCTGGATGAAAGCCATCTTGCCGCGGGCCGTGATCTTGCTGCGGACCGCGACGACCAGTCCGGCGAGCAGCTGGCTTTCCTTGCGTGCTTCGAGCGCGGCCAGCGGCCGGCGGACGAAGTGGGCGATCTCCGCCTGCACGGCGCGGAAGGGGTGACCGGAAAAGTAGAAGCCGAGGGCGAGCTTCTCTTCGTTGAGTTGCTGTCGCTCGCTCCACCGCGGCGCTTCGACGTACTGTGGTCCATGCCCGTAGGCATCGTCGCCGCTTTCGTCGAAGATGTCGAAGAGGCTGACCTGCATGGCATTGCGTTCGGCCTGCTCGGCCGCTTCGATGGCGATGCCGACCGAGGCGAGCAGGCGCGCGCGATGGCTGTCGAGCGCATCGAAGGCGCCGGCGCGGATCAGCGCTTCGATGGTCCGTCGGTTGACCAGGCGCTTGTCGACGCGCTGGCAGAAGTCGAAGAGGTCCTTGAAGGGGCCGTTGGCAGTGCGGGCGCGGATGATCGCCGTCACTGCCTGTTCGCCGGTGCCCTTGACGGCGCCGAGGCCGTAGCGGATGGTCCTGCGATCGACCGGAGTGAAGCGGTACTCCGAGGCGTTGAGGTCGGGGACGAGAATCCTCAGTCCGTTGAAAACGGCGTCATCGTGGAAGATCTTGACGGTATCGGTGAGGTCCATTTCAGACGACAGCGTTGCCGCCATGAAGGCTGCGCAGTGGTGCGCCTTGAGCCAAGCCGTGTGGTAGGTGACGACGGCGTAGGCGGCGGTGTGCGACTTGTTGAAGCCGTACTCGGCGAACTTCTCCATCAGGTCGAAGAGCTGCATCGCCAGCTTCTCGTCGTAGCCCTTGCGGCGCGCTCCCTCCCGCATCAGGTCGCGGTGCAGCGCCATTTCCTCGGCCTTCTTCTTGCCCATTGCCCGGCGCAACAGGTCGGCGGCACCGAGCGTGTAGCCGCCGATGATCTGCGCGATCTGCATCACCTGTTCCTGATAGACGATGACGCCGTAGGTTGGCTCGAGACAGGTCTTGAGATCGTCGATGTAATAGTCGATCTTCTGCTGTCCCTTCTTGCGCAGGATGAAGTCGTCCACCATTCCCGAGCCGAGCGGGCCGGGACGATAGAGCGCGAGGACGGCAATGATGTCCTCGAAGCGGTCCGGTGCCAGCTTGCGCACGAGCTTCTTCATGCCCTCGGATTCGACCTGGAAGATCGCCGTCGTATTGCCGTCCTTGAGAATCTGGTAGGCCTTTGGATCGTCGAAGGCCAGCGCGTCGAGGTTCGGGCGTTCGCCGGTCAGACGTTCGACGTACTGCAGCGCCAGCTCGATGATCGTCAGGTTGCGCAGCCCGAGGAAGTCGAACTTGACCAGGCCGATCTTCTCGACATCGTCCTTGTCGAACTGCGACACCACCGAACCGCCGCCATCGGCCGAGTACACCGGGCAGAAGTCGGTCAGCTTGCCGGGTGCGATGAGGACGCCGCCGGCGTGCATGCCGACGTTGCGGGTCAGATCCTCGAGGCGGCCGGCGAGGTCGAAGAGCTGTCGCACCTCCTCTTCGTTGTCCAGCCGCGCCTGCAACTGCGGTTCGGCCGCAAGCGCCTTGCTTAGAGAGAGCGGCTTGTTGGTCTCGACCGGGATCAGCTTCGACAACTGGTCACAGAAGTTGTAGGGCAGATCGAGCACCCGGCCGACATCGCGAATGACTGCCTTCGACGACATGGTGCCGAAAGTGACGATCTGCGCCACGGCCGCGCTGCCATACTTCTGGCGCACGTACTCGATGACGCGCCAGCGGTTGTCTTGGCAGAAGTCGATGTCGAAGTCGGGCATCGATACCCGCTCGGGATTGAGGAAGCGCTCGAAGAGCAGGGCGTAGCGCAGGGGATCGAGATCGGTGATGCCGAGCGCGTAGGCAACCACCGAGCCGGCGCCCGAGCCACGCCCCGGGCCGACCGGACAGCCGTTGCGTTTTGCCCAGTTGATGAAGTCGGCAACGATCAGGAAGTAGCCCGGAAAGCCCATCTGGACGATGGTGTCGGTCTCGAGCTGCAGGCGCGCGTCGTACGGCGGGCGCTCGGCCTGGCGCACGCCGGCGTCGGGGAAGAGTTGCTGCAGGCGCTGCTCGAGGCCGGCTACCGCCTCCTGGCGCAGGTAGTCGGCGAGAGTCACTCCCGGCGGCGTCGGAAAATCCGGCAGGTAGCTCTTGCCAAGGGTGATCTGCAGGTTGCAGCGCTTGGCGATCTCGACCGAGTTGGCGAGTGCTGCCGGGTAGTCGGCGAACAGTTCGAGCATTTCTTCGCTGCTCTTGAAATACTGCTCTTCGGTATGGAGGCGGGGTCGGCGCGCGTCGCCGAGCATGTAGCCTTCGGCGATGCAGACGCGCGCCTCGTGCGCGTTGAAATCCTCGCGATCGAGAAACTGGATCGGGTGCGTGGCGACCAGTGGCAGCCCGAGTTCCGCTGCCAGGTCGGCGGTGGCAGTGACCAGTTGGTCCTGCTGCGTCAGCCCGGGGCGCTGCACTTCGAGGTAGAAGGCGTCGGCAAACAGGTCGCTCCACTGCCGCGCGCGCTGGGCCGCCTGTTCGCGGTGGCCCTGCAACAGCGCTTCCGCGACATCGCCCGCCGCCGCGCCGGAGAGCGCGATCAACCCGTCGACCCCGACCTCCTGCAGCATCCGGCGGCTGATCTCCGCCCGGCCGCGTACGCGCGGCACCAGATGGGCGCGTGAAAGCAGTTCGCAGAGCTGCAGGTAGCCGCGCTGCGAGCGGCAGAGCAGCAGCAGGCGATACGGGCGATCGGCATCGGCCTCGTTGGCGATGAACACGTCGCAGCCGAACAAGGGCTTGATCCCCTTGCTGCGCGCGGCAGAGTGGAACTTGACGAGGGCAAAGACGTTGGCGAGGTCGGTCAGCGCCAGCGCCGGCATGCCGCAGGCGGCGGCACGGGCGACGGCTGCGTCGAGACGGACGATGCCGTCCGTGATCGAGAACTCGCTGTGCAGGCGAAGGTGGATGTACGGCGTCTCGGGCATGGCTGCATTCTACTCCGCGGCGCTGGCCTGAAGGCGCTTGGCGGGCGGCGTGCCGACGGACCAGTGCCGCGGGGCGAGTGCGCGCTGCGACCGGTGGCGTGGCCCGGAACCGATCCGGTCCGGGCCAGCGCTTCAGCTATTCACCCAGTCGATGATCGGTTGCCACTGTTGCAGATCCCTGGCTGCGCGTGACGCCGACAGGTCGAACATGGTCATGCCGTGCATCGTCGTCTGGACATACAGCTGGGTCGTCCGCAGATGGGTCAGCACTGGCAGATCGTACTGCGCGAGAAAACGCTCGAGTTCGGCGGCGGCGCGGGTCCGCGGGTCGACGCGCATGCCGACGACGGCGACGAAGGCCTGTTCGTTGCGCACCGCCTTCTCTTCCAGCAGCACATCGAGGAAGTGGCGGGTGGCGAGAATGTCGAACAGCGACGGTTGCACCGGCACCAGGACCCGGTTGACCTGCTTGACGACCGTGTCGAGCGCCTTGCCATGCAGACCCGCCGGTGTGTCGAGGATGACGTGCGTCGTCCCCTTCGGCGGCTTGGCCGTCTTGCCGGGTTCGATCTCCCAACTGCGAATGGTCGGCAGGATCGATGGGCGCAGATGCAGCCACTCGCGCGAAGATTGCTGACGGTCGACGTCGCCGAGCATCACCCGGTGACCGCTGCGCGCCAGATGGCCAGCGAGATTGACCGCCAGCGTCGATTTTCCCGAACCCCCCTTGGGATTGGCAATCAGAAAGGATTTCATTGCTTGTCGTCTCCGTTCTCGTTCTTGTCGTCCCTGGTGCCGAGTCTGCGAAGCTCGTCACGAACCAGGTTGATGTGCTCGCGCAAAGTGTAAAGCAGATCGCTGAAAGCCAGCGGGATCTTGAGCGTGCTGGCGGTGTTCTCGATCTCCTGCAACTTCTGCGCGTAGTCAGCGTGTCGTGCTGGATCATGGTGCTGACGCAGGTTGCTCTCGAGCAACTTGAGGTCGCCATAGCAGCGGATCACTTTCGAGCGCACGCGCCAGTTGTAGATCGACGGCGCAAACTTGAGCAGCGGCAGCAGCAGCATGACCAGCGGCAGGATCATGACGAACAGACGCTCGACGAGCACCGCCATCGAGAACGGCAGGTAGCGCTGCAGGAAGGGTGGTCCGGACTTGTAGTAGCGCTCGGCTTCGGGCGACAGCGCGAAGCTCCGGTCGCGATACGCCGGGAACTCACCGGCTCGCTGAAAGAAGCCGCCCTTGCCGTTGACCTCGGTCATCGCCTGCAGCAGCAGGCTGGCCACCGCCGGGTGCAGGTCGTCGCGGACGATGACGTTGGCCGTGGTCGCCAGCAGGACCGTATCGCGCGGCGGCAGATCGCGGACGAGGCTGACGACGCCGCGCGGCAGGATGATCTTCGACAGGAACGGGAACAGCCGCAGGTAGGCATCGGCCTGGCTGAAGCTGACCACCCGCAGGCCCGGCGAACGCAGCATCACCTGTACCACCGGCGCCTCCTGGGCGGCGACGATGAAGGCGGCATCGATCTCCTCGCGCTGCAGGGCCTCGGCCGCAGTCAGCCCGGCCAGCGGCAGCAGGTTGGGACTGTCCGCACTGATGTCGTTGGCGGCCAGGAGTTGCAGCGCCAGGCCGCGAATGCCGCTCCCATCCTCGCCGACGGCAATGCGCTGACCGTCGAGGTGATAGAGCTTGTCCACTCGCCGGTCGCCACGGTAAAAAACCCATACCGGCTCGTAGGCGACGCTGCCCAGCGAGCGCAGAGGACCCGGATCGTCGTCGTCACCTGGTGGTCTGGCGACCACCCCGCCCTGAACGAATGCGACATCGGCCTCGCCCTTCTCGAGACGCTCGACGTTCTGGAAGGAACCGGCCGAGGTCCTGATCTCGAGGGTGATTCCCTTGCTGGCGAGCACGGCGGCATAGCGCTGCGCATAGGCGTGGTAGGCGCCGGCCTCGCTGCCGGTGCTGATGGTGATCCGCCGCGGTGGCTCGGGTGCGACGAACTGGTAGGCAATGACGAGGCCGACGGCGGTGATCAGGATGATCGGCCACGCCGTCGCCAGCATGAAGCGCAGGGCGACCAGGCGGGCACGCAGGCGCTCCATCAGGGCAGCAGGACGGTCGAGCCGGTGTGCTTGCGGGCTTCGAGGTCGCGGTGGGCGCTGACGACGTCGGCCAGCGGGTAGGTCTGATTGATCTCGACCCTGAGCTTGCCGGCGGTGACGACGGCGAAGAGATCGCTGCCGAGGGCCAGCAGGTCGTCGCGCTGCGCTGTGTAATGCATCAGCGTCGGTCTGGTGAGGAAGAGCGAACCCTTCTGTGACAGCAGCAGCGGGTCGAAGGGCGGCACCGGGCCGGATGCATTGCCGAAGCTGACCATCATGCCGCAGGGCCGCAGGCAGTCAAGCGAGCCGGCGAAGGTGTCCTTGCCGACGCCGTCGTAAACCACGGCGACTCCTTCGCCGCTGGTGATCTCGCGCACCCGGCGCGGGAAGTCCTCGCGCGTGTAGTCGATGACGTGATCGCAGCCGTGGTCTGCGGCGATGGCGGCCTTGGCGGCGTTCGAGACCGTGCCGATCACGGTCGCGCCGAGCGCCTTCGCCCACTGGCAGGCCAGCAGGCCGACACCGCCGGCGGCGGCATGGATCAGCACGACGTCGCCGGGCTGCACGCGGTAGGTGCGGCGCAGCAGGTAGGCGCTCGTCAGTCCCTGCAGCATCATCGCCGCTGCCGGCATGAAGTCGATCGCTTCCGGCAGCTTGAGCAGGCGGTCGGCTGGCAGGCAGCGCACTTGGCTGTAGGCGCCGACCGGGCCGCCGGCGTAGGCAACGCGATCGCCGGGGGAGAAGTCGCTGACCTCGCTGCCGACCGCCTCGACGACACCGGCCGCCTCGAGACCGAGACCGTTCGGCAGTTGCAGCGGGTAGAGGCCGCTGCGGTGGTAGACGTCGATGTAGTTGAGGCCGACCGCCCGGTGGCGGACACGTACTTCGCCGGGCAGCGGATCGTCGACCGCGACCTCCTCCCAGCACATGACTTCGGGGCCCCCGGTGCGGTGGATGCGAATGGCGAATGGCATGAAAGTCTCCTCTGCGTGGCGAACACGACAGTCTAGTGCTGCGCCCGCTTTTTAGGCAAGCACCAAAACCCCTTTGACGGCTGCCACTTGCATCGCTGCAGAGGCATTCGTGCACAGGCTTGTCCACAAAACTGGGGGCAAAAAAGCCTCCGGCAGCGGCACCGCGGCTGGCAGCGCTCTGCTTCGCAGCCCCTCAGGCGGGAGTCAGGCGGGAGTCAGGCGGGAGTCAGGCGGGAGTCAGGCGGGAGTCAGGCGGGCGTAGGCCAGGGCCAGCCACTTCATGCTGCCGCCGAAGTTGACCTGCACCCGCGCTTCCTCGCCAGAGCCCTCGCTGGCGACGATGACGCCGGCACCAAAACGGGCGTGGTGCACGCTCTGGCCGATGCGCAGGCCGCTGTCAGCGGCCGCCTGCTGCTGCCGGGTCGGCGCGTTCGCCGGGCGTGTCGCCCTGCTGGCACGGTTGCTGCGGCGCAGGAGTTCGGCCGGCAGTTCGTCGAGAAACAGTGACGGCAGACAGTAACGCGTCTGTCCATGCAGCAGGCGCGTCTGGGCGTGCGTCAGGTAAAGCCGGTGGCGGGCTCGCGTGACGGCGACGTACATCAGTCGACGCTCCTCCTCGATGCCGTCGCGTTCCTGCGCGGCGTTCTCGTGTGGAAAAAGACCCTGTTCGAGGCCGGTGATGAAAACGACGTCGAATTCGAGTCCCTTGGCCGAATGCACCGTCATCAGTTGCACGGCTTCCTGGTCTTCGCCGGCCTGATGCTCACCGGCTTCGAGTGAGGCGTGTGCGAGAAAGGAGGAGAGCCTGCCGCCACCGCTGGGCGCTGTCTCGTCAGCCGCTGTCGCAGTCTCATCGGTGACGAAAACGGTCGCCGCGTTGATCAACTCGTCGAGGTTCTCCAGCCGGTCCTGGCCCTCCTTGTCGCTCAGATAATGCTGCCGCAGGCCACTGCGCTCGATGACCTGCTCGATCACTTCCGGCAGCGGCAGCGTTGCCGTTTCGCTGCGCAGTGCCTCGATCAGCGCAACGAAGCGGGCGATCGCGCTGCCGCTCTTGCCGGCGAGGCCTGCGGCAGCGTTGTAGAGGCTCGACTGCGTGGCGTGGGCCGCCTGTTGCAGTGCCTCGGCGCTGCGCGTGCCGATGCCGCGGGTGGGAAAGTTGAGGACGCGGGCGAAGGCAGTGTCGTCATCGGGATTGACGATCAGCCGCAGGTACGCGAGCGCATGCCGGATCTCCTGGCGGTCGAAGAAGCGCAGCCCGCCATGCACCCGATACGGGATGTTGGCCGTGAACAGCTGATGCTCGAGCACCCGCGACTGCGCGTTCGATCGGTAGAGCAGGGCGACCTGCTGCCGCGAAACACCTTCCCGCACTAGGTCGGCAATCTCCTCGACGATCTGGCGCGCTTCGTCAGCGTCGGAGAAGGCGTCGTAAATCCTGATCGGCTCGCCGGCGCCGGCATCGGTCCACAGGTTCTTCCCGAGGCGGCCACGATTCTGCCTGATCAGCGCATTGGCCGCGTCCAGGATGTTGCCGTGCGAGCGGTAGTTCTGCTCGAGGCGAATCACGCTGGCCAGGCTGAACTCGCGCTGCAGGTCACGCATGTTGCCGATCTCGGCGCCGCGAAAGGCGTAGATCGACTGGTCGTCGTCACCGACGGCGAACAGGCATGCTGCGGGCACATCAGGATGGGTACTGCCGTGTCCGGCGAGCAGTTTCAGCCAGGCGTACTGGAGGCGGTTGGTATCCTGGAATTCGTCGACCAGGATGTGCCGGAAGCGCGCCTGGTAGTGCTGGCGAAGCGGCTCGTTGCGCTGCAGCAGTTCGTACGAGCGCAGCAACAGTTCGGCGAAGTCGACGACGCCTTCCCGCTGGCACTGCGCTTCATACGCCACGTACCATTCGATGCGGCGACTCGTGTAGTGGTCGTAGGCCTCCGCCTGCGCTGCCCGGATCCCCTGTTCCTTGTGGGCGTTGATGAAGTGCATGAGTTCGCGCGGCGGATACTTCTGATCATCGACAGCGAGCGCCTTGAGCAGGCGCTTGATCGCCGCCAGCTGGTCGGCGGCGTCGAGAATCTGGAACTGCGCCGGCAGTCCGGCCTCACGATGATGCGCACGCAGCAGGCGATTGCACAGCCCGTGGAAGGTGCCGATCCACATGCCGCGGGTATTGACTGGCAGCATCGCCGCGAGGCGGGTCAGCATTTCCTTCGCCGCCTTGTTGGTGAAGGTGACGGCGAGGACTCCTGCGGGGCCGACCTGGCCGGTCGAGATCAGCCAGGCGATGCGCGTCGTCAGCACGCGCGTCTTGCCGCTGCCGGCGCCGGCAAGGATCAGCGCGTGCTGCGGCGGCAGGGTGACGGCGGCGAGCTGCGGCGCGTTGAGATGGGCAAGCAGGTCGGACATCTATCGCTCCAGGCGCGTCGGGTGCGGCCGATTATAGCCCGCAGGTTGCGGCCGCGAGGTGCCTTTCGCGGGCGGCCGGGAGGGCGCGACTGTGCCGGCGGCAGAGCCGGCAGCGATGGTTGTCGTCGCCGGCATGCTGCCTGCGGCTGCCAGTCCGGACGGCGGGCCGCGCGGGCAGCGACAGTGACCCGGCGTCGCTTCCAGAAACCCGAGCGCACGGCGAGCCGCCGCAGGACTCCCTGTCGCCCTCAAGCGTTGGCCCCGGGCGGCCGTTATGTGTAGCATCCTGTTGTCCGCGACTGCCGATCTGTCGAGGGCGCCTGCTTTCAGCCGACCGTCCAGAGGAGAAACGCCCATGTCAATCCGGTTGCTGCTCACGTTCGCCACCATCCTCGCACTCGCCTGCACGGCCGTCGCCGCCAGCGAAACGAGGCCGCAGACTCCGACCAGCATCAGTGGTGCCAGAATCCTCACCGTCGACCAGGCGAGGGCGTTGCTCGACCAGAAGGCCGCGACCTTCGTCGACGTGCGCAGCCCGCTGAATTTTGGCAAGAGTCACCTGCCGGGCGCCATTCTCGTTGCCTACAAGGAGAAGAGCGACTATGCAGTCGGCTTCGATCCGGCACAGGACCGTTTCGACCTCGGCCTGCTGCCGGCGGACAAGAGCGCGGCCATCGTCTTCTACAGCGATGGAACGACCGGCTGGAAGTCGTACAAGGCGGCGGTGCTTGCGGTCAGGGCGGGTCATCGGACGGTGTTCTGGATGCGCGACGGCTTCGCCGCCTGGACGGCTGCCAAGCTGCCCAGCGAGCAGTGAAGCGGAGCTGCTGCCAGTGATCGAGTCGCGGTGGAGCATCCGCGCACGCCTGCTGGTGGCGGGCAGCCTGGTGCTTGCCACCGTCGGCGTCCTGGCCACGACCGGTGCCTATGGTTACCGCCTGATGGAGCGTAGCGCGGCGGCGGTCGCTGCCGCCGCGGAGGCGTCGGTCAGGGTTCAACTGACGATGCGTTCGCTTGACGAAATCCTGCTCACCGAAGGCACAGTGACCGCCAGGGAGCTGGCCGCAAGGACCATCCTCGAGTTCGAGCGCGCCTTTCCGAAGCTGCTCGCCGCCACCGACGGCGATGAGCTGCGGCAGCAGTTCGAGAACACCATTGCGCCCAAGTGGCACGAGTTCGGCAGTCAGGCGCAGGCCTTCAGCATGATTCGCTCGCCCGACCCGAGTAACGAGGAAGTGATGATCGCCTTCGGCAGGCTGATCGCGCGGGCCAACGACCTCAGCGCCGACATCGAGCACTGGCATCGCAGCATCAGCGCCAGGGCAGCTGCTGACCTGAGTTCGCTTGTCAGCGTCGCGGCGGTCATCGCCGTGTTCATGGTCGTCACCCTGCTGGCGCTCTTCTGGTGGACCTATCGCGGCATCATCGGGCCCATCTCCGGCCTCGCCAGCGCGATGCGCCAAGTGGCGGAGGAACGCGACTACGCCCTGCGGTTGCCGGGCGAGTGGCACAACGAAGTCGGCGAGCTGGCCAGCGGCTTCAACTCAATGCTCGAGCAGATCGACGAACGCGATCGCCACCTCGCTGCTCAGACTGCCGAACTGCGTCAGGCGCGGGATCTCGCCGAAGCCGGCAGCCTGGCGAAGAGTACCTTCCTGGCGACGATGAGCCACGAGATCCGGACGCCGATGAACGGCGTTCTCGGTATGACCGAACTGCTGCGGCAAACCGAACTCAGCCCGCAGCAACGGCGCTTTGCCGATGCCGTCCATGAGTCGGGCGAGCATCTGCTGGCGATCATCAACGATGTTCTCGACTTCTCGAAGATCGAGGCCGGCAAGCTTGGCATCGAGAGCATCGAGTTCGACCTCCGGCAACTGGTCGAGGATCTCGCCTCGCTGTTCGCCCGCGGCGCCGCGGTCAAGGGCCTCGAGCTGCTGTGCAGCGTGTCGCACGACGTACCGGCCGCCGTTCGCGGTGACCCGGTGCGCCTGCGCCAAGTCCTGACCAATTTGGTGAGCAACGCCATCAAGTTCAGCAGCCGCGGAGAAGTCATCATCCGCGTCCAGGTAATCGACCAGCAACCGCAACAGGCGCACTTGCGTTTCGAGGTCCAGGACAGCGGTATCGGCATCAGCGAGGAGGCGCAGGCCCGATTGTTCTCGGCCTTCGTTCAGGCCGACAGCTCGACGAGCCGGCGCTTCGGCGGTACCGGTCTCGGCCTCGCGATCGCCCGCAGCCTGGTCGAATTGATGGGCGGGCAGATCGGGCTGCAAAGCCAAGCCGGCCGCGGCACGCTGTTCTGGTTCGAAATCACTCTGGCCAAGCAGGACACCAGTGCGCACCTTGCGACGGCGACCGCCGAACGTCTCAAGGGACTGCGGGTGCTGGTTGTCGACGATCACCCGAGCAACCGCGAGATCCTCGCGCAGCAGTTTGCTGGCTGGTCGATGCCTTGCACCTGCGTGTCTGCCGGGCAGCAGGCGCTGCACGAGCTGCAGCAAGCGACGGCGGCGCGAGCGCCGGATCTGGCGATCATCGACCTGCACCTGCCCGGCATGGACGGATTCGAGCTCGCGCGCGCGATCCGCCGTGACGCACGTTGGGCAGCGATGCCGCTGATCATGCTCTCGTCGGTCAATGTGGCGGCAGACCATCCCGAGAGGGCGAACGCGCCGATCGACTGCTACCTGAGCAAGCCGGTGCGCCAGTCTGATCTCTACGACGCGATCGGCACCGTTCTCGGCCGCGAGTCGCCGCGGCTGGCCAGCATGCAGTCGGCGCCCGCGTCGCTGCCCGCCGCGGTTGCGCCGGCCGCAGTCGGTGGACGGGTGCTCGTCGCCGAGGACAACGCGGTCAATCAGGCCGTTGCAGCGTCGATGCTCGAATCGCTGGGGGTGGCTTGCGACTTGGCCGAGAACGGTCGTGTTGCGCTCGACCGCCTCACGCGTGAGCGCTTCGATCTCATCCTGATGGATTGCCAGATGCCCGAGATGGATGGCTTCGCGGCAACCGCCGAGATCCGCACGAGGCAGCGAGCAGGGCTGCTGTGCGAGCCGCTACCGATCATCGCGCTGACCGCCAACGCCGTCACCGGCGATCGCGAGCGCTGCCTGGCGGCCGGCATGGACGATTATCTGAGCAAGCCCTTCACCCGCGAGCAACTGGCAGCAATGCTGCAGCGCTGGCTGCCGCGCACCGAGCGCGCGCCGGCGGGTACGCCGGCCGGCCTGTCAACGCTTGCGGCCATTGCCGGTGCGGCCGTCGTCAGCGGCACTGACGAAGCGATCAATCCGCGCGCGCTCGATGCCATCCGCCAGTTGCCCGGACCGAATGGGGCCCGGCTGGTCGAGCGGGTGATCGATGCCTACCTGACGGACGCCGAAATCCGTTTTGCGCAACTCGCGGCGGCGGTCGGCACCGGCGATGCAGCAGGTTTGCGCCAGGCTGCCCATTCCCTCAAGTCAAGCAGCGCCAACGTCGGCGCCGAGCATGTCGCGGGTCTGTGCCGGGAACTCGAGATGATCGCGCGCAGGGGCAGCGTGGAGGGCGCCGAAACGCTGCTGTCGGACATCGAAACGCAGTTGCCACGCGCTCTGGCGAGCCTGCAGGCGATGCTTGGCGGCGCTGCCGGTGGTACTTCCGGCAAGCCGCAGCGGCCGGCACCGGTCCCGCTCGGCGACACCGGGTAGCAGCCATGCCGTGTCGCTGAGGGCCGCTGCCACCGCTCAGGTGAACTCGGGAGGGCCTTGCGTGATCGTTGCCGGGCAGCGGCAGACGCCGGCTTCGGTGACGATCAGGTCGAGCGGCTGATCGTGTGGCTCGGGAAGCACCGAGTCGAGTCGCGACAGCTCGAAGCCGACACCGATCGCCAGTGGCCGCGGGCGCAGGCTGGCGAGCGTGCGATCGAAGTAGCCGCCGCCGTAACCCAGCCGGAAACCGGCGGCATCGAAGCCGACGAGCGGGATCAGCAGCGCTTGCGGCAACACCAGTTCGCCGCTGGCCGGCACCGGGATGCCGTAGCGGTCGGTGGTCATCGCCAGTCCGGGCGACCAGGCGCGGAAGGCGAGGCCGGTGTCGGAAGCGAGGACGACCGGCAGCAGCGCCATGAAGCGGGGATCGCCCTGACGCTGCCAGTGCGCGATCAGCGGTCGGAGGTCGGGCTCGTTGTCATGTGGCCAGCAGAAGCCGACGCGCAAGGCGGCGAGTCGTGGCAGCGATTCCTGCAGCAGGCCACGAATCACCTGCGAGTGCTGGAGCCACTCGTCTGCCGGCAGCGCGCGGCGACGCGCGAGGAGCGAGCGGCGCAGGACTCGCCGGTCGCCGGTACCGCTGCCGGGCATCAAGCCACTGGCCATGTGTTATCCTCGTCGGCAGTGCCATTCGAGAGACGCAGCTTAGCATGAACTTCCTGTCGACGACCCTCCTGCTACTGCTCGTGCTGCTCGCTCCGGCGACCGTCGTGGTGCGGCCGGCCGCTGCGCAGTCTGCCGATGACCAGTTCCTGGCTGCCCGCGAAGCGGCGCGGGCAGGCGACCGCGTCCGGCTCGAGCGACTGGCGCCGGCGCTGCACGGCTACGAACTCGAACCCTACGTTGATTACTGGCTGCTCGTTCCCGACCTGAAGGACGCCGACCCTGCCGTCGTCAGGGCTTTCCTGGGTCGCCATGAGAACAGCTATCTCGCCGAGAAGCTGCGCGGGGACTGGTTGCGGCTGCTCGCCCGCAAGCAGCAGTGGGAGCTTTTCGACGCCGAGTATGGGCGCCTGCTGCAGCCCGATCAGGAACTGACCTGCCACGCTCTGCAGGGACGCCTGGCACGTGGTGACGCGCGCGCGCTCGATGATGCCCTGCCACTTTGGTTGAGCGTGCTCGAGCCGCCCGAGTCGTGCTACAGCGTTTTCGAGGCACTGATCGTCGACAAGCGCGTCCTCGCCGATGCCGTCTGGGCACGCATCCGTCGTCAGTTCGAAGCCAACAAGATTGCCGCTGCCCTTTACACCATGAACTACCTGCCGCCCAGCCAGACTCCGGAGAGGAAGCTGGCGCAGACGGTGGTCGATTCGCCCCTTCCCTGGTTGATCAGGCTGCCGGGAGATTTTTCCGGCAACCGCATGCAACGCGAGCTGGCGGTGCTGGCGATCCAGCGCATTGCCCGCAACGAGCCGTCGGTGGCCGCCGACCAGCTCGAACGCATCAGTGCGTCACTGCGCGCCGGCGAGAAGTCCTGGGCCTGGAGCCAGATTGCCCGGCAGGCGGCGCAGCGACACATGCCGGAGGCGATGGCCTGGTATCGCCAGGCCGGCAATGCCCCGCTTTCCGATGAGGTCGCAGAGTGGAAGGTGCGTGCCGCCTTGCGCGTGCATGACTGGGCGAGCGTGCGCTCGACGATCGAGAGCATGTCACCGGCGCTGGCGGCACAACCTGCCTGGGTCTACTGGCTGGGTCGTGCCTACCGCGCCGGCGGTCGGCTGGAGGAGGCGAACGCGTTGTTCGGCAGAATTGCCGGCCAGCCGGACTTCTACGGCAGCTTGGCCAATGATGAACTCGGTCGACCGACGATGACGCCGCCGAAAGCGCCGCCGGCCAGCCGCGAGGAACTGGCACAGGTGGCTGCCATCCCCGCCGTGCAGAGGGCGCAAGCCTTCTTTCGCCTGAATCTGCGCACCGAGGGGGTGCGCGAGTGGGGCTGGGCGTTGCGCGGCATGAGCGACCGTGAACTGCTGGCAGCATCCGAGATCGCGGTCCGTGCGGGCAACTACGACCGGGCGATCGCGGCTGCCGATCGGACGCGCAGCGAGCACGACTACTCGCTCCGCTACCTGGCGCCCTATGGCGATCAGGTGCGGCCGGCGGCACGCAATCAGGCGCTCGACGACGCCTGGGTGTACGGTCTGATGCGTCAGGAGAGCCGCTTCGTCAGCAGCGCGCGATCGCCCGTCGGTGCGTCCGGGCTGATGCAGCTGATGCCGGCCACCGCCAAGTGGGTGGCGAACAAGATCGGTCTCAAGGATTTCCAGCAGGCGCGCGTCAACGACCCGGAAACCAACCTGCTGCTGGGCACCACCTACATGCGGTTGGTGCTCGAGAGTCTCGACAATCACCCGGTACTGGCCTCCGCCGCGTACAACGCGGGGCCGGGCCGGGCACGGCGCTGGCGTGCCGATCGCCCGCTCGAGGGCGCGATCTACGCCGAAACGATCCCCTTCAGCGAGACCAGGGATTACGTGAAGAAGGTGATGAACAACTCGATCTACTATGCGGCGCTGTTTGACGGCAAGCCGCAGACACTGAAGAACCGGCTCGGCGTCATCGCTCCCCGCACCGGCGGCGAGATCAAGGGCGAAGATTTGCCTTAGAATGATGCCTTCCGGACTTCTTCTTCCTCGGTAGGACGCTATGGACCTCGCGAATGTGTTGTTGATCGGTGGCAGTGGTTTCGTCGGTGGCTGGATTGCCAGTCACCTTTCGGAAAGTGGCGTGCGCGTGACGATCCCCACCCGCCGCCGCGAGAACACCAAGAAACTCATCACCTTGCCGATGGTGACGATGGTCGAGGCCGACGTTCATGATCCGCAGGCACTGCTCGAACTGATGCAGGGGCAGGATGCAGTCATCAATCTGGTCGGCATCCTCCACGACAGCGATTCCCGGCTGCCGTATGGCAGGGGCTTTGCGGCAGCTCATGTCGAACTGCCGCGGAAGATCGTCGCCGCCATGTGCCAGGCCGGTGTGCGGCGGTTGCTGCACATGAGCGCCCTGCAGGCCGGTCTCGGCGCGCCTTCCGAATACCTGCGCTCGAAGGGTGACGGCGAGATGCTCGTACGGGCGGCGATGGATCGGCTCGACGTGACGGTCTTTCGTCCGTCAGTGATCTTCGGGCCCGGTGACGCCTTTCTCAACATGTTTGCCAGCCTTGTCCGGCTGCTGCCGGTTCTGCCCCTCGGCGGTGGCAGCGCGCGCTTCCAGCCGGTCTACGTGGGCGACGTGGCGGCGGCTTTCGTCCACAGCCTGAGTGACCACGCTACCGTCGGGCAGACCTACGAGCTGTGCGGACCGACGGTGTACACCCTGCGCGAACTGGTCGACTACACGGCACATCTCGTCGGCAAGTCGCCGTGGATCATCGACCTCGGGACCGGCGGCTGGGCCTATCTGCAGGCAGGGCTGATGTGGCTGTTGCCGAAGCCGCCGCTGTCGCCGGACAACCTACGTTCGATGGAAGTCGACAGCGTCAGTGATGGCACGCATGACTATCCCGGCTGGCAGCCGAAGGCGCTCGAAGCGGTCGCGCCGGGCTATCTTTCGCCGGCGGAGATTCCGCAGCTGCGCTTCGACCGCTATCGTTTGCGGGCCGGCCGCTGAGACGGGCGGCGGCTGACACCACCTGCATGCTGCGCCGCCTGCTCGGCGACTGCCCCTGCGCGTCGGTCGCCGAGCAGGTGGCGCTGCCGGCGCAGCCCTGAGTTCCGGTCGCGTGCAGATCTTCAGCGTTGGCGGTGCGGTGCGCGATGAACTCCTCGGCTTGCCCGTGCAGGACCGCGATTACGTGGTGGTCGGCGCTTCGCCCCGCGAGATGTTGGCGCGTGGCTTCCGGCAGGTCGGCAAGGACTTTCCGGTCTTCCTGCATCCGCAGTCGCACGAGGAATACGCACTCGCGCGAACCGAGCGCAAGACCGGCCCCGGTTATCGTGGATTTTCGGTCGATGCCGCGCCGACGGTGACGCTGGCCGAGGATCTGGCGCGTCGCGACCTGACGATCAATGCCATCGCTCGGGATGTCGACGGCGAACTGATCGACCCCCATCACGGCATCGACGATCTGCAGGCGCGTGTGCTGCGCCATGTCGGCCCGGCGTTTCGCGAGGATCCGGTGCGCATTCTGCGTCTTGCGCGCTTTGCCGCCCGTTTTCCGGACTTCCGGGTCGCTCCCGAAACGGTCGGGCTGCTGCGGGAGATGGTCGCTGCCGGCGAGGTTGATCACCTGGTCAGCGAGCGCGTCTGGCAGGAACTCGCCAAGGGTTTGCTGGAGGACCGGCCGTCGCGGATGTTCGAGGTTCTGCGTCAATGTGGCGCGCTCGCCCGTCTGCTGCCCGAACTCGACGCGCTATTCGGCGTACCGCAGCGTGCGGACTGCCACCCGGAGGTCGACACCGGCGTGCATGTGATGCTGGTCGTCGATCAGTCGGCACAGCGTCGCTGTTCGCTGCCCGTACGCTGGGCCGTACTGCTGCACGATCTTGGCAAGGGGCTGACGCCCGCCGCCGACTTGCCGCGCCATCCGGGCCACGAGGCGCGCAGCGTCGAGCTGGCGGGCCAGCTTTGTGCGCGCTTGCGCGTGCCGGCTGCCTGCCGCGAGTTGGCCGTTCTGGTTGCCCGTCATCATGGTGAGGTGCACCGGGCACCGCAACTGACGCCGGCAGCCGTCGTCCGCCTCCTTGAAGGCAGCGACGCACTGCGTCGTCCAGACCGCTTCGAGCAACTGCTCGAGGCCTGCATCTGCGATTTCCACGGTCGTCTGGGGTGGCTCGAGGTGCCCTATCCGGCGCCGGCACTGTTGCGGCGCGCGCTGGCAGCCGTCCGCAGCGTCGATGCAGCAGCGATAGCGGCAGGCTGCAGCGAGCCGGCACTGATTGCCGCGCGCTTGTCCGGCGCGCGCGTCGCGGCGGTCGAAGAGCTGTTGTCCGGCGACCTGGGAGCAGCGTAGCGGGCTTTCGCCGACCATCTGTCCAGCCGCCCATGCTGCCGCGCGATGGTTGTTGCCGGCTTGCCCGCCGCACGGCTCACAGGCTTGCGCTGCGGTCGCCGCTGCGGAAACCGCACAGCGGCTCGGCGATTCGCCTGCCGAGCGCCATCACCTTGAACAACTCGCCCATTTCGGCCGGTGAAACCAGCTTCTGCACCGCGTTGGCGAGCGGCAGATAGCGCAGCGTGTCGTCGACGGGTGTCCTGGCGAGAACTTCGGTCAGCCCGCAGTTGAAGAGGAAGGCGGACTGGGTGGTGTAACCGAGCAGCTCGAGGCCCTCGCTGCAGCCACTCTCGACGATCGCTGTGAAGTCCACGTGCACGGTGATGTCCTGCAGCCCCGGCAGGTAGAACGGATCATCGTGAGCGCGGTGGCGGTAGTGGCACATCAGCGTGCCGGCATCGCGCTGTGGATGGTAGTACTCGTGGCGCGGGAAGCCATAGTCGATCAGCAGCAGCACGCCCTGATCGATGATTCTTGCCCATTGCGCAACCCAGGCCTGCGCCGCGAGCGAGATCTCGCTCAGGTAGGGCGGGCAGATGCCACACTCCGCAGCGAGCGTCCGGGCGCGGTCGAGCAGGTGACCGCTGGCGGGTCGATCGGCCCAGGCAAAATGGTCGCCGCTGGCGATGACGCCACGTTCGCTGATGCGTTCCCCGTCCCAGCACACCAGTTGCGCCGGCATCGCGTCAAGGACCTCGTTCGCCAGAACGACACCGGTGAAGCGCGCGGGCAGATGTTCGAGCCAGCGCACCCGTGACAGGAGGTGTGGCGCCAGGCGGCGAATGGTGTCGTGCTGCCGGCAGCGCAGTTCGCCCGACAGCTCGAGAATCGCGTAACTTGTGGGCAGCATGCGCTGCCCTTCGAGTTCGAGCAGGAGGTCGCTGGCCAGCTTGCCGCTGCCACCGCCGACCTCGATCACTTGCGCGGCGCCGCACGGCAGCAATTGCTGCAACTGCGCTGCCAGCGTCTGGGCGAACGCCGGCGAGAGCTCGGGAGCGGTGACGAAATCGCCTGCCGCGCCAAACTTGCGGGCGCCGCCGGCATAGTAGCCCATGCCTGGTGCGTAGAGCGCGAGTTCCATGAAACGGTCGAAACCGATCCAGCCGCCGGCCGCAGCGATGTCGCCGGCAATATGCCGGGCGAGTTGCTGGCTGGCGGCCAGGGCGTCGGCTGACGGCGGCGGCAGCGTTGCTGCCGTCGCTGGTGGACGAGTCAGCACGCTTACTGGCGAATGAAACGGACCTGGCCGTAGAGTTCCGGATGATGGGTTGCCAGCCAGTGTTCCGCCTCGGCCATCGCACGCTCCCAGGTCGCTGCGCGCAGGGTGACCACCTGCGTGCTGCCATCATCGCGCTGCCAGGGCAGCGAATGACTGTGAAAACCGCCTCGTTCCTGTTGCAGCAGCGGGCAGGTCAACGCGGGTGGCTCGCGGCGCAGCGCGGCGTCGTCGGCGCCTCGCAGATGCAGACGGTAGCGTGGCCCCTTGCCCTGGTGCTGTACGACGAACTGCCGGTCCTCAACGGGTTCCTCGACGACCTGCCATTCCGCGCAGGCTTCAATGATCGCCGCCAGCGCCCGTCCCTCCTCGTCACGGATGATCTCGGCCGCCACCTGATGTGTCGCATCGGTATCGTCGAGCACGTCGTGCCATGGGCGGCCGTGACGCGTCGGTGGCGGGAAGGGCAGTGCGTGCTTGCCCTGTCGGATGCGGGCGAAGAGCGACGACTTCCTGACATCGTCAAGGTCGATTGACGGAAAGGCCGAACGTGGTGCCGAACGGAAGCTGCCGGCACCCATGTAGCCGACGTCCCACAGCGTACGCAACCACTCGGCGGTGTCGAGAGCGACCTGCGCGAGTTGATCGTTGAGGTTGTCGGCATTCTCCTTCGAAGCGTGTTCGCTGGCTGACTGCATCGCCAGGAGATCGGTCTCGTGGCGGCGCGCGCGCAGCACTTCCGCCAGTAGGGCGCCAACCCACTCCACGTCGGCTGGCGGCAGCCGCGCGATGCGCTCGGAAAACAGCGTCAGGTCATCGATCGAGAGCGGGGTATCGGTGCTGTTCATGACTCGGGTTCCGGTTGGAGAGGCCGTCAGTGTACCGCGCTGGCGGCCCGGATGCCTGCTTTTTTCCCGGAAGCGAGCACAAGAATCCGTTAAAATCAGTTCCTTGTTGTCGTCTGCCGGAAATTGGAGATGGAAGGGAAAACGATACTGGTGACCGGTGCTGCGCGACGTCTGGGCAGAGCGATCGCACTCGAGATGCACGGGACGGGAGCCAACATCATGGTGCATTACCATCAGGCCGGGGTGCAGGCAGAGGCGCTCGTCGCCGAGCTGAATTCCCGCCGGGCGTCTTCGGCGGCATGTCTGCAGGCCGACCTGCGCCAGATCGACAGGTTGCCGGAGCTGGTTGCCGGTACCGTCGATCGTTTCGGCCGTCTCGACGCCCTGGTCAACAACGCCTCGAGCTTCTTTCCGACGCCGCTGGCAGAGATCGACCTGGCGGCCTGGAATGAACTCGTCGGCAGCAATCTGCAGGCGCCGCTGTTTCTGACCCAGGCAGCGGCACCGCATCTGATTGCTGCGGCCGGCAGCGTCGTCAACATCACCGATATTCACGCTGAACGCCCGCTTGCCGGCTATCCGCTGTATTGTGCCGCCAAGGCCGGCCTGCTGGGCCTGACGCGCGCGCTGGCGATCGAACTGGCGCCACGGGTAAGGGTGAACGCGGTGGCGCCGGGGCCGATCCTTTGGCCCGAGAGCGAGGTCTTCGACGGCGCAGCGCAGGCGGCGATCGTCGCGCACACGCTGCTCAATCGCGTCGGCTGTCCGCAGGACGTGGCGCGGGCGGTACACTACCTGCTGGATGACGCGGCCTACGTCACCGGCCAGGTGATCAACGTCGATGGCGGTCGCACCGCGCATCTGTGAACCGCTGCTCTGCCGGAGAAAGCTGCTCGTGGAACTGTCGAATACCCTGCTGCGCCTGAGAAAGCGTCTCGAGAGCAAGGCCGGCAAGGCGATCGCCGATTACAACATGATTGAGGACGGGGACACGGTCCTGGTCTGCATCTCGGGCGGCAAGGATTCCTACACCCTGCTGTCGCTCCTGATGGCTTTGCGCGAGCGGGCGCCGATCGCCTTCCGTCTGATTGCCATGAATCTCGACCAGAAACAGCCCGGCTTTCCGGCAGAGGTCCTGCCCGCGTATCTGGCGGGGATCGGGATCGATTACCGCATCGTCGAGCAGGACACGTACTCGGTGGTGCAGGCGAAGCTGCCGGCGGGCAAGACGACGTGCTCGCTCTGTTCGCGTCTGCGCCGCGGCGTCATCTATCGGACTGCCAAGGAACTCGGTGCGAACAAGATCGCTCTGGGTCACCATCGCGACGACATCGTGCATACCCTCTTCCTCAACCTGCTGTTCGCCGGCCAGCTCAAGGCCATGCCGCCGAAGCTCGTCACCGACGATGGCGCGCATGTCGTCATACGACCACTCGCGTATTGCGCGGAGGCGGACATTGCCCGTTTCGCTCGCGGTATGGCGTATCCGATCATCCCCTGCAACCTCTGCGGTTCGCAGAACAACCTGCAGCGGGAGAAGGTTCGCGCCATGATGGCTGACTGGGATCGGCGCTTTCCGGGGCGCACCGAGGCGGTGTTTTCGGCCTTGCAGAAGGTGGTTCCCTCACATCTGGCGGACCATTCGCTCTTCGATTTCAGGAACCTGCGTGCGGGTGACGAGTGGCTGGCAGCGGCTGGCGGCGATGCCGTTCTTGATCCACCAGAGCAGACAGCCTGGTGGTCAGTGCCGGATTCCCTGCCGATTCGGGTGTTGCGGTCGTGAGCGCGAGCGGCGGATCAGCGATGCAAGGGACAGGTCCGGCAGCCCGGCGCTGCCGCGGCTGCGCCGCGGCGCAAGCGGAAGACGATTGATGAGCAACGGTCAAACAACGGTTTCGCTGGTCCACGCCGCAGTCGCCGGCAGTTCGCGCCTGTTTGCCCGGCTGGGTACCACCGAGGCGTTGCATGCGGTCGAGCGCTGCATGAAGCGGATGGTCCGTGGTATCGACGGCTTTCACGGTCGCCTCGTCGGGACCGCACGCGATGAACTGACTGCTGTCTTCGGCAACGCCAGCGATGCCTGCCAGGCGGCAATCGCCATGCAGCGCCGGGTCGCCGATCTGCCACCGGTTTCGGGAGTCCAGTTGGCGATTCGCGTCGGTCTGCACCACGGCGCGTTGGTCGAGCATGAAGGCGAGGTCTTTGGTGACGCGGTGCGTATCGCCGAGTCGCTTGCCGGTCTGGCAGACGCCGGGCAACTGGTGACCAGCGGCACGACGCAGGCCTTGTTGACGCCACAGCTGCAACTGCTGACGCGCCGGCTGGACAGCGCATCAAGCGCGGATCTGCCCGGCGAAGACCCGGTTTTCGAGGTGATCTGGGCGGAACCCAGAGGCGAGCCTCGCCAGCCGGTGGTCGACAAGCCGCAGTCGACGCGCGAGCGGGAACTGCGCTTGTGCATACGCTACGGCCACTATGTCAAGCTGCTCGACCGGCACCGGCCGAGCGTCGCCATGGGTCGCGACGCCGGCTGCGAGATCGCGGTGCACAATCGACGCGCCTCGCGGCTGCATGCCCGCATCGAGCGCCGCGGCGGGAAGTTCGTCCTTATCGACCTGAGCACCAATGGCACCTTTGTGACCATCAATGGCGAGCAGGAGTTGTTCATCCGGCACGAGCAGTTCGTCCTGCGCGGCAGTGGCGTCATCTCGTTTGCCGCCTCGGCGGGCAGCGCCGCTGCGGACGTCGCAGAGTACGAGCATCTTTGAGCGGCGCGGCGCCGATCCGGCCGGAGGTGGGCCGGCGCTGTCAGCTCGCGGGGAGTCGGTCTCGCCGTTCGCTCCATCGCGTCGGGCATCCTGGCCAGCTCGCGATGGTTTCTTCACACCCGCTCAGTCGTGTCCCACTTTAATGTGAAAGTCGCGTCTGCGACTCGCGAATCTCGCTTCTCCCGTGCGCGGGAGAAGGGCCGGGGATGAGGGAAACGGTCATGACTTTCATCATCAGGGGTGTGGCGAAAGTCATGACCGTCAGGAGGGCAGCTTGCTGCGTTCGCCGACAGTCCGGCTGGCGGCGCTCCGGTGAGGACAGTCCGGCTTGGTACACTGCGCGTAGAGGTGGAGGGCGTGCTCGCGAATGCTGAAGCCGCGCTCCTTTGCCACCCGCGTTTGCCGTCGCTCGATTTCGGCATCGTAGAACTCCTCGACGCGACCGCAGTCGATGCACACTAGGTGGTCATGGTGCTGTGCATGACTGAGCTCGAACACCGCCTTGCCCGATTCGAAGAAGTGGCGTTCGAGCAGACCTGCCTGCTCGAACTGCGTCAACACGCGGTAGACGGTGGCCAGTCCGATGTCCAGGTTATCGGCCAGCAGCAGGCGGTAGACGTCCTCGGCGGTGAGATGGCGAACTGCGGTCCTCTCGAACAAGGCGAGGATCTTGAGGCGGGGTGCGGTGGCTTTCAGCCCCATGCTCTTCAGGTCTTCGGGGTTGCTCATCAGCGTGCCTTGGTCGGTTACAGCAAAGGAATGGAGTCTTTTCGAGTATGATATACCGACGACGGCAGCCGTGCGGTACCGGTGCAGGCGTGCAGCCGGATCCGCAAGCGCTGCGGCGACCGCCGGGTGCCTCGATTCGGCCCGCCTGACATTCACCATCCATCACGATTCGACCACAACATGATCTTGCCGCGAATCGCCGTTACGGCCGTTGCCCTCTCCACGCTTCTTGCCTGTTCCTCGGTACCGCGCATCGTCAAGGAATACCGGATCGATGTGCAACAGGGCAACGTCCTGACACAGGAGATGGTGTCGCAATTGCGTCCCGGGCTTTCACGCGATCAGGTGCGCTTCATTCTCGGCACGCCACTGTTGATGGACATGTTCCACGCCAGTCGCTGGGACTATTTCTATTCGTTGCAGAAGGGCCGTTCGGGCGAGATCGAAACGCGGCGGCTTTCGGTCTTTTTCGATGCGGATGGCAGGCTGGTCAGCGTCAGCGGCGACGTCGCGGCGGCGGAGCCGGGGGTGGCGGAGGTCGTGTCGGAAACGCGCAATCGCGAGATCGATCTGGGGGCGCTGCCAACAGACGGCAGCGTGGTCATGCCACCACCGGATGAGAAGGGTTTTTTTGGTCGGATGATGGAAAGCGTGGGATTCTGATATGACGGAACTGAGAATCGCTGTGGCCGGTGCGGGTGGTCGCATGGGCCGCTGCCTGCTTGAAGCGACCCTGCGTGACGGCGAGGCGAGTCTGGTGACGGCTCTCGACCAGCCGGACGCAGGTGTCCAGGGGAGGGATGCCGGCGAGCTGATCGGCATGCCTTGCGGCGTAGCGGTCAGCAGTGATGAAGAGGCCGGGATTGCCCGGGCGAGCTGTCTCATCGATTTCACGCGACCCGAGGCCAGCCTCAGGCACCTCGAGATCTGCCGCCGGCATGGCGTGGCGATGGTCATCGGCACGACCGGTTTCGACGCCTCCGGCAAGCGCGCGATCAGTGCTGCTGCAGAGGAGATTCCGATCGTCTTTGCGCCGAACATGAGCGTCGGTGTCAACCTCGTCTTCCGCTTGCTCGACGTCGCGGCGAGGATTCTCGCCGATGGCTACGATGTCGAGATCGTCGAGGCGCACCATCGGCACAAGGTCGATGCGCCGTCGGGCACTGCTCTGCGCATGGGCGAAGTGGTGGCGGAGGCCCTTGGCCGTGAACTCGCCGAGTGCGCCGTCTATGGCCGCCAGGGCGTCACCGGCGAGCGTGCGCCGGCAACGATCGGTTTTGCCACCGTGCGCGGCGGCGACATCGTTGGCGATCATCAGGTCATGTTCTGTGGTCTCGGGGAACGCGTCGAGATTGGCCACAAGGCGAGCAGCCGCATGCCCTATGCCCTGGGCAGCCTGCGCGCTGCGCGCTTTCTCGCGCAACGCACGAGCGGGCTGTTCGACATGCAGGACGTTCTTGCTTTGCGCTGAAGAACTGCCGTCGTCGTCGCTGCGCCGCCCTCAGGCGGCCGCTGCGGCGGTGGCGACGCGAGGCCGGCCTCGGCTCGTCTGCTTGCCCCAAGGGAGGCCGCCTCCGGTATAATCCGCGGGCTGGCAAGGATCCGAGCGGGAGGGCTGAACGCCTGTCCCGCTTTTGCGTGTCTGCGCCCCGGACCGGCGACGAATTCAACAGCTTCAACAGGAGTCATGCGTGTCCTTGTTACCCACTCTGCCGCCGGCGATTCTCGCCCTGGCTGACGGCACGATCTTCAGGGGTCTGGCGATCGGTGCTGCTGGCAGCACCAGCGGTGAGGTCGTGTTCAACACGGCGATGACGGGTTACCAGGAGATCCTCACCGATCCCTCGTATTGCCGCCAGATCGTCACGCTCACCTATCCGCACATCGGCAACGTCGGCTGCAACGACGAGGACTTCGAATCGCGCGCCAACCATGCTGCCGGCCTCGTCATTCGTGACCTGCCGGTGCGCGCTGCGAGCTGGCGCCTGCGCGAGACGCTGCCGGACTACCTGCGGAAGCATGGAATCGTTGCCATCAGTGGCCTCGACACGCGCAGGTTGACTCGCATCCTGCGCGAGCAGGGTGCCCAGTCCGGCTGCATCATGGCCGTGGAGGTCGATGAGCAGCGTGCGCTGGCTGCCGCTCGCGCCTTCCCGGGTCTCGCCGGAATGGATCTGGCCCGCGTCGTCAGTGTGAGCGAACCCTATGTCTGGCAAGGCGGTGCCTGGGGCCTCGACGGTTACCGGGCGCCACCGCCGGCCGAGTTGCACGTCGTCGCCTACGATTACGGTGTCAAGCACAACATTCTGCGCATGCTGGCTGCGCGTGGCTGTCGGGTGACGGTGGTGCCGGCGCAGACGACTGCCGCCAAAGTGCTCGAATTGCAGCCAGACGGGGTCTTTCTTTCGAACGGCCCGGGTGATCCGGAACCCTGCGACTATGCGATCACCGCCATCCGCGAGATCCTGGCCCGACGTGTGCCGACCTTCGGCATCTGCCTTGGCCACCAGTTGCTGGCGCTGGCCTCGGGCGCCAGGACAATGAAGATGAAGTTCGGACACCACGGTGCCAACCACCCGGTCAAGGATCTGCAGACCGGGCAGGTCCTGATCACCAGCCAGAACCACGGTTTTGCGGTCGACGCCGATACCCTGCCGGCGAACCTGCTGCGCACGCACGAATCACTGTTCGACGGCTCGCTGCAGGGTGTTGCGCGCAGCGACGTGCCGGCGTTCTCGTTCCAGGGCCATCCCGAGGCCAGTCCAGGACCACACGACATCGCCTGTCTGTTCGACCGCTTTGTCCAGATGATGCAACTCGAAAAGAAGCAAGATGCCCAAGCGCACAGACATTAAGAGCATTCTGATCATCGGCGCCGGCCCGATCGTCATCGGTCAGGCCTGCGAGTTCGATTACTCCGGCGCGCAGGCGTGCAAGGCACTGCGTGAGGAGGGCTATCGGGTGATCCTGGTGAACTCCAATCCGGCGACGATCATGACCGATCCGGAAATGGCCGATGTCACCTATATCGAGCCGATCAACTGGCGGGTGCTGGAGAAGATCATCAGCCGCGAGCGGCCAGATGCACTGTTGCCGACCATGGGAGGTCAGACTGCCCTCAACTGCGCGCTCGATCTGGCCAGGCACGGCGTCCTCGATCGTTATGCGGTCGAGATGATCGGCGCGACGAAACAGGCGATCGACAAGGCCGAGGACCGGGAGAAGTTCAAGGCGGCTATGACGCGCATCGGTCTCGGTTCGGCGCGCTCGGCGATGGCGCACTCGATGGAGGAAGCGCTGCAGGTGCAGGCGATGATCGGCTATCCGGCGATCATCCGGCCTTCCTTCACCATGGGTGGATCGGGTGGCGGCATCGCCTACAACCAGGAGGAGTTCATCGAGATCTGCACGCGCGGTCTGGAGGCCAGCCCGACGCGCGAGCTGTTGATCGAGGAGTCGCTGATCGGCTGGAAGGAGTTCGAGATGGAAGTTGTCCGCGACCGTCGCGACAACTGCATCATCGTCTGCTCGATCGAGAACTTCGATCCGATGGGTGTCCATACCGGCGATTCGATCACCGTCGCGCCGGTGCAGACGCTGACCGACAAGGAATACCAGATCATGCGCGACGCCTCGGTCGCCGTCCTGCGCGAGATCGGCGTCGACACCGGCGGTTCCAACGTGCAGTTCGCCATCTGCCCGGACGACGGTCGGATGATCGTCATCGAGATGAATCCACGTGTTTCGCGCTCGTCGGCGCTGGCGTCGAAGGCGACCGGCTTCCCGATCGCCAGGGTGGCGGCGAAGCTGGCGGTCGGCTATACGCTGGACGAACTTGCCAACGAGATCACCGGCGGCAGGACTCCCGCCTCCTTCGAGCCGTCGATCGACTACGTGGTGACGAAGGTGCCACGCTTTGCCTTCGAGAAGTTTCCCGAGGCGGATTCGCGCCTGACGACGCAGATGAAATCGGTGGGCGAGGTGATGGCCATCGGGCGTACCTTCCAGGAGTCGCTGCAGAAGGCGCTGCGCGGGCTCGAGGTCGGCGTCGATGGTTTCGACGAGAAGAGCGCCGACCGCGAGGAGATCGAGGCTGCCCTGAGCGAGGCGCGTCCCGAGCGCATCTGGTATCTTGCCGACGCCTTCCGGATCGGCATGTCGCTCGACGAAATCCATCGCCTGACGGCGATCGACCCATGGTTCTTGGCTCAGATCGAGGACCTCTACCGCAAGGCCGAACGGATTCGCGGTCGCGAACTCGGGTCGCTGTCGCGCGACGAGCTCTGGCATCTCAAGCGGGCCGGCTTCTCCGACAAGCGGCTCGCCACCCTGATGCGGACGACGCAGGCAGCCGTCCGCCAGCGTCGCCACGAGTGGCAGCTTCGCCCGGTGTTCAAGCGGGTGGACACCTGCGCCGCCGAATTTGCCACCGATACCGCGTACCTGTACTCGACCTATGAGGAGGAGTGCGAGTCGCTGCCCAGCGACCGGCAGAAGATCATGGTCCTCGGTGGCGGACCCAACCGCATCGGCCAGGGAATCGAGTTCGATTACTGCTGCGTCCATGCCGCACTGGCGCTGCGTGCCGACGGCTACGAGACGATCATGGTCAACTGCAACCCGGAAACGGTGTCCACCGACTACGATACTTCCGATCGCCTCTACTTCGAGCCCCTGACGCTCGAGGACGTGCTCGAGATCGTTGCCGTCGAGAAGCCGCTCGGGGTCATCGTCCAGTTCGGTGGTCAGACGCCGCTCAAGCTGGCGCGCGACCTTGAAGCCAACGGCGTGCCGATCATCGGCACCAGCCCGGACATGATCGACGCTGCCGAGGATCGCGAGCGCTTCCAGAAGCTTTTGCACGAGCTTGGTCTGCGACAGCCCGCCAACCGGACTGCCCGCACCGAGTCCGAAGCGCTGCGGCTGGCTGCCGAGATCGGCTATCCGCTGGTCGTCCGACCGTCGTACGTGCTGGGTGGACGCGCGATGGAAATCGTCCACGAGGAGCGTGATCTCGAGCGCTACATGCGTGAAGCCGTCAAGGTCTCGAATGATTCGCCGGTGCTTCTCGATCGTTTTCTCAACGATGCGTCCGAGGTCGACGTCGACGCGCTCTGCGATGGCCAGGAGGTGCTGATCGGCGGCGTCATGGAGCACATCGAACAGGCCGGGGTGCATTCGGGCGATTCCGCCTGCTCGCTGCCGCCCTACACGCTGGCCGCCGAACTGCAGGACGAACTGCGTCGGCAGACGCGACTTCTGGCCAGGGCACTCAAGGTCTGCGGGCTGATGAACATCCAGTTTGCCATCCAGAAGGGCGTCGTCTTCGTTCTCGAGGTGAATCCGCGGGCTTCGCGTACCGTTCCTTTCGTGTCGAAGGCGACGGGCCTCCCACTGGCGAAGATCGCTGCCCGCTGCATGGTCGGCAAGTCGCTGGCCAGCCAGGGTCTCACCAGGGAAGTGGTGCCGGACTACTACTCGGTCAAGGAAGCCGTCTTTCCGTTCATCAAGTTTCGCGGCGTCGATACGATTCTCGGCCCCGAGATGAAATCGACGGGCGAGGTGATGGGGGTCGGACGCAGCTTTTCCGAGGCGTTCATCAAGAGCCAGATGGCTGCCAGCGTGCGGCTGCCGAGTTCCGGCCAAGTGTTCGTCAGCGTCAAGGACTCGGACAAGCCAAAGGTAGTGAAGATTGCCGGCGAACTGCAGGCAGCCGGCTTCACGCTTCTCGCGACGCGCGGAACGGCGGCGGCGATCGCCGCCGCAGGCATTGCCGTGACGCCGGTGAACAAGGTGACCGAGGGCCGTCCGCACGTCGTCGACATGATAAAGAACAACGAGATCGTCCTGATCATCAACACCGTCGACGAGAAGCGCAAGGCGATCAGCGACTCGCGATCGATCCGGACCTCTGGGCTGGCGGCACGGGTAACCATCTACACGACGATCTGGGGTGCCGAAGCGGCTGCAGCGGGGATCAGGAACCGTGGCGAACTGGTCGTCTACCCGATACAGGAACTGCACGCGCAACTTCATTAATGTGAAAGTCGCGTCAGCGACTCACGAATCTCCCTTCTCCCGTGCGCGGGAGAAGGGCCGGGGATGAGGGAAACGGTCATGACTTTCATCATCAGGGGTGCCTCGACAGTCATGACCGTCAGTCAATCCTTGCAACCGCCGGCGCCGTGCTGCTGCTCTCGGGCGCCGGAGTCTTGTCACTGGCAGCGAACGATATGAGCAAAGTACCCGTAACCGTCAAGGGCGCCGAGAAATTGCGTGCCGAACTGCATCATCTGAAGACCGTCGAGCGTCCGCGGGCGATCGCGGCAATCGCCGAGGCGCGCTCGCATGGCGACCTTTCGGAGAACGCCGAGTACGATGCCGCCAAGGAAAGGCAGGGCTTCGTCGAGGGTCGCATCAAGGAGTTCGAGAGCAAGCTCGCCAATGCTCAGATCATCGACCCGAAGCTGCTCGATGCCGACGGGCGCTGCGTTTTCGGCGCGACGCTCGACCTCGAAGACCAGGAGACCGGCGCGCGGGTGCGCTATCAGATCGTCGGCGAGGACGAGGCCGACATCAAGGGTGGCAAGATCTCGATCAATTCGCCGATCGCGCGGGCGCTGATCGGCAAGTTCGCCGGCGACATTGCCGAGGTGCAGGCACCCGGCGGCGTCCGGGAATACGAAGTCATCGACGTTCGTTACGAGTGAGAGCGGCCATGCGGCGCCTCGCCGAAATTCTGTACAGCGTCGCTCTGACGCTCTGGGTGGGCGGCCTCTGGTCGATCGGCTACCTCGTCGCGCCGACGCTGTTCCACGCCTTGGGCAGCGATCGCCCGCTTGCCGGGCAGCTTGCGGGCCGGCTGTTCGAACTGATCGGCTGGGTCGGGCTGGGGTGTGCCGGCTATCTGCTGCTCTTCCTGCTCGTGCGCCTGCGGGGCGCCGTCGTTCGGCGCTGGGATTTCTGGCTGCTGCTGCTGATGCTGCTGCTGACCGTCGTCGGACTTTTCGGCGTCCAGCCGCTGCTGGCGCAGCTCAAGGCCGACGCGCTGCCGCGCGAGGTGATGGCGAGCGTCCTGCGTGACCGCTTTGCCGCCTGGCATGGCGTTTCCAGCATCCTCTACCTGCTGCAGAGTCTCCTCGGTCTGCTGCTTGTGGCTGTCGCGGCGCGCAGTGCCCGCTAGGCCGGCAGGCTGCCAGGCGGTCGCCAGCCGGCGAGGTGCTTGCCGTCGCGAACGGCGATCAGCTGCCGGCGCTGCCCTGGAAACTGCGCTTGCTGCGGTGCGGCGCGTTGCGTCGCAGGCGGGCCCTGCCCGGCGTCTGCGGCTTCTCCGGACGCGGTCGCCAGAGAACGAGGAGCTTGCCGATATGCTGCACCGGCGCCGCAGCCAGCCGCTCGCAGAGGCTGGCGAGGAAGCTCTCGCGCGTGTCCCGATCATCGTTATGGACGCGGATCTTGATCAGTTCGTGGGCCGCCAGGCTGGCGTCGATCTCCCTGACAACCGGGTCGGAGAGCCCGTTCTGGCTGATCGCGACCACCGGGTTCAGGGAGTGGGCGCGGGCGCGCAGGGCGCGGCGCTCTTCGGAGTTCAAAGTGAGCATGCTGGGTCCCTCGATGGAGGGCCCATTCTAGCGGGTTTCCGGGCATGAAGCGCAGCAGGTCGAGCAATGCTTGGCTGCGTGAGCATGTGAGCGACAGTTACGTCCAGCGGGCCAGGGCCGAAGGCTACCGCTCGCGCGCCGCCTACAAGCTGCTGCAGATCGATGACCGGGAACATCTGATCCGGCCGGGCGATCTGGTCGTCGACCTGGGGGCGAGTCCGGGAGGCTGGTCGCAGGTCGTCGCGAAGCGCCAGCAGGGGAGGGGTCGGGTCATCGCCGTCGACATCCTGGTCATGGAGCCACTTCCGGGAGTCCTTTTCCTGCCCGGGGACTTTCGCCAGCAGGCGGTTCTCGATCGCCTGCAGGGACTGCTGCAGCAGCAAAAGGTTGGGCTTGTGCTTTCCGACATGTCGCCCAATATCTCGGGCATAAGCCTGTGCGATCAGGCGCAGGGAATGCATCTGGCTGAACTGGCTCTCGATTTTGCGCGGCAATGGCTGCAACCGGACGGCTGCCTGCTGGTCAAAGCGTTTCAGGGTTTCGGCTTCGCCGATTTCCTCGCCCAGATGCGGCAGACCTTCAGGCAGGTGGTCCTGCGCAAGCCGGATGCCTCGCGTGACCGCAGCCCGGAGGTCTATCTGCTGGGCAGGAGTCTGAGGACTTGACGAACCATCGAACGCTTTTGCTTGATTCTCCCACCGGGAATCGGTTTAGAATGCAATTCTGCAACAATGGCGGGGGTTTCGGAACCGGCCATCCGGGCAAGATGAAGAGGTGACGCATTGAATAACATGTTCAAGAATCTGGCAGTATGGCTGGTAATCGGTCTCGTCCTGATGACGGTGTTCAACCAGTTCAACAATCGCCAGGTGGCCCAGACGTCGATGGAATACTCCCAGTTCATCGAGGAGGTGGGCAAGGGAAACATCGCCAAGGTGGTGATCGAAGGGCGTGTGCTCAAGGCGACGACCACCGATGGTCGCAAGTTGACCAGCTATGCGCCGCCCGACCTGTGGATGGTCTCGGACCTTCTCAAGCATGGCGTCAAGATCGAAGCCAAGCCCGAGGAAGAGCAGTCGTTCCTGATGAGCATCTTCGTCAGCTGGTTCCCGATGCTGCTGCTGATCGGCGTCTGGATCTTCTTCATGCGCCAGATGCAGGGTGGCGGCCGCGGCGGCGCCTTTTCGTTCGGCAAGAGCAAGGCACGTCTGCTTGACGAATCGACCAACACGATCACCTTTGCCGACGTCGCCGGTTGCGACGAGGCGAAGGAAGAAGTGTCGGAACTCGTCGATTTTCTGCGTGACCCGTCGAAATTCCAGAAGCTTGGCGGGCGCATCCCGAAGGGGGTTTTGCTCGTCGGCAATCCCGGCACCGGCAAGACGCTGCTGGCCAAGGCGATCGCCGGCGAGGCCAAGGTTCCGTTCTTCTCGATTTCCGGTTCGGACTTTGTCGAGATGTTCGTCGGTGTCGGTGCGGCACGCGTTCGCGACATGTTCGAGAACGCCAAGAAGCACGCTCCATGCATCATCTTCATCGATGAGCTCGACGCCGTCGGCCGGCAGCGTGGCGCTGGCCTGGGCGGCGGTAACGACGAACGCGAGCAGACGCTCAACCAGATGCTCGTCGAGATGGATGGCTTCGAAGGCAGTGTCGGCGTCATCGTCATTGCCGCGACCAACCGGCCGGACGTGCTCGATCCGGCACTGATGCGTCCGGGGCGCTTCGACCGTCAGGTGGTGGTTCCGCTGCCGGACATCCGTGGCCGCGAGCAGATCCTGATGGTGCACATGCGCAAGGTGCCGTTGTCGCCGGATGTCAAGGCTGACATCATCGCCCGTGGAACGCCCGGTTTCTCCGGTGCCGATCTCGCCAACCTGGTCAATGAGGCAGCGCTTTTTGCTGCCCGTGGCAACAAGCGTCTGGTGGACATGGAGGACTTCGAGAAGGCCAAGGACAAGATCATGATGGGCGCCGAGCGGCGCAGCATGGTAATGAACGAGGATGAGAGGCGCAATACGGCCTATCACGAGTCGGGTCATGCCGTGGTTGCCAAGCTCATGCCGAAGTCGGATCCGGTTCACAAGGTGACCATCATTCCGCGCGGTCGTGCCCTGGGGCTGACCATGCAGTTGCCGGAGGAGGATCGCTATGCCTACGACCGCGTCTATCTGATGAGTCGCATCGCAGTCCTCTTCGGTGGCCGCATTGCCGAAGAGCTGTTCATGAACCAGATGACGACCGGCGCCTCGAACGACTTCGAGCGGGCGACGCAGATGGCACGCGATATGGTCACCCGCTATGGCATGTCGGATGCACTGGGGCCGATGGTGTACGGCGAGAACGAAGGCGAGGTCTTCCTTGGGCGATCGGTGACGACGCACAAGAACATGTCGGAAGCGACGATGGAGAAGGTCGACCGCGAGATCCGCCGCATCATCGACGAGCAGTACGCCCTTGCTCGCCGCATGCTTGAAGAGCACCGCGACAAGGTGGAGGCGATGGCGGCGGCTCTGCTCGAACTCGAGACGATCGACGCTGACCAGATCAACGACATCATGCAAGGCAAGCCACCGCGGCCACCCAAGCAGACACAGCTGCCTCCTGCCAACAAGGCCGATCACAATACGCCCGACGCAGCGCCAAGCGCGCCACCGGCGCCGGCCTGACGAAGGGGGCCCGGCGCTTCCTGCCTCGTCCGCTGTCGCCTCGCATGCTGCGTTGCGGAGGTTTCCGGCTGGGTTGCGATCGCCCATTGCTCATGGGTATCGTGAACCTGACAGTCGATTCCTTCTCGGGCGACGGCCTCGCCGACGACATTGCGGGGGCTGTTGCACAGGCGCAGCGGCAGATCGAGGCGGGCGCCGACCTGCTCGATCTCGGTGCCGAGTCATCGCGTCCCGGGGCGCTCCCCGTGACCGCCGACGAGGAACTGCATCGCCTCCTGCCGGTACTAGACGATCTTGCCGGCTGTGGTGTGCCGATCTCGGTCGATACCTACAAGCCGGAAGTCATGCGCGCGGCGCTGCGGCATGGTGCGTCGATGATCAACGACATCTACGGCCTGCGAATGCCGGGGGCTCTGCAGGCGGTCGCCGACAGCGACTGCGCGGTCTGCCTGATGCACATGCAGGGGGAACCGCTGACGATGCAGCAGCAACCCGCGTACACGAACGTCGTCGCCGAGGTGCAGCACTTCCTGCGTCGCCGCGTGCAGGCGGCAATGGCTGCCGGGGTCAGTGACGATCGCCTGCTGCTCGATCCGGGCTTCGGCTTCGGCAAGACGCTGCAGCACAATCTCGAGTTGCTGCGCGGTCTCGATCAACTGACCAGCGAAGGTCTGCCGGTTCTCGCCGGCGTGTCACGCAAGTCGATGCTGGGCGCAATCACGGGGCGCCCGCTCGGCGAGCGCCTGGCAGCCAGCATCGCCGCAGCGGTACTGGCTGCCGAGCGCGGTGCACGCATCCTGCGCGTCCACGACGTGGCCGAAACCCGCGACGCTCTTGCCGTCTGGCAGGCGCTGCGGGCTGCCGACGCTTTGCCGCCGGCAGCGGCAGCCTGAGGCCCGTCGCGCCAGCGCCGCTCCGCGCTTTTGGCCGGGAGACCTGGGGCAAGAAGTGCTCAGGCCGGGCTGCAGCAATGCCCGCGGCCGCGGCGCCGGCAGCGTTCGTGGCAGCTTTCGTGCGTTAATTCGCGGTCCGTTCCCCGAGCCAGTGGGTAGAATGTCAGCTGTGTGACAGGTACCCGTCGGTGCCTGTGCTCAAGGGGAGAGAAAAGCCGTGACAAGAAAGTATTTTGGCACCGATGGCGTCCGCGGGCGCGTCGGCGAGACGCCGATCACGCCCGAGTTTGTCATGCGCCTGGGGCATGCGGCGGGGCGGGTCCTGGCTGCGCGCGACAGCGCCCGCAGCCATGCCAAGGCGGGCGACCGACCAGCGGTGCTGATCGGCAAGGACACCCGGATCTCCGGCTACATGCTCGAGGCGGCGCTCGAAGCGGGCTTTTCCGCCGCCGGAGTCGATGTCTGTCTGGTCGGGCCAATGCCGACGCCGGCGATTGCCCACCTGACTCGTGCCCTGCGCTTGCAGGCAGGCATCGTCATCTCCGCGTCGCACAACCCGTACTACGACAATGGGATCAAGTTCTTCGCGGCGAACGGAAGCAAGCTGCCCGACGAGATGGAACTCGAGATCGAGGCGGCGCTCGACGAACCGCTGACCTGTGTGCCGTCCGCCGGACTCGGACGGGCGCGGCGGATCGACGACGCCGACGGCCGCTACATCGAGTTCTGCAAGGGCACCTTTCCCTTCGACATGGACCTGCGCGGGCTGAAGATCGTCGTCGATTGCGCCAACGGCGCTGCCTATCATCTGGCGCCGCACGTCTTTCACGAACTCGGTGCCGAAGTGAGCAACATCGGCACCGAGCCCAATGGCCTCAACATCAACCAGGATGTTGGCGCGACAGCCCCGGGCGCCTTGTGCACGGCGGTTGTCGCACAGGGAGCCGATCTCGGGATCGCCCTTGACGGTGATGGCGACCGCCTGATCATGGTCGATGCCCTGGGCAGGGTTTACGATGGCGACCAACTGCTGTTCGCGGTGGTGCGCAGCCGACTGCGACAGGGTGCGGTTGCCGGAGTCGTCGGCACGCTGATGACCAACCTCGCTCTCGAACACGCGCTCGGCGAACTCAGGGTGCCGTTTGCCCGCGCTGCCGTCGGTGATCGCTACGTCACCGACATGCTGCGGCAGAAGGGCTGGCTTTATGGCGGGGAGAACTCGGGCCACATCCTCTGTCTCGATCGCCATACCACTGGCGACGGCATCGTCTCCGCGCTGCAGGTGCTGTGTGCCCTGCGCGAGGAGGGCTGCGACCTGCAGCAGTTGCTGGGTTGCCTGCATCTGTATCCGCAGAAGCTGATCAACGTAGCGTTGAGCAAGGGTTTTCCGTGGCAGGACCATCCGCAGATCATTGCCACCCGGGACGAGGTCGAGCGTCAACTGGAGGGCTGCGGCCGGGTGTTGCTGCGCGCTTCCGGAACCGAGCCGCTGCTGCGCGTGATGGTCGAAGGGCAGGATCCGCTGCTGGTCAACCGTGCCGCCGAGAAACTGGCGGCGGCCGTCCGCGAAGCGGTGTCGTCGTAGGCTGTACTGGCGGGTGAGCGCCGCCGGAGATCTCGAGCCGGTGCATCAACCGCGCTGCGCGAGCGCTCTGCGGAGCGGTGCCGTCTCTGGCGCCGATTCGTCTACCCGTTTCAGTAGAGCAGGAAATCCTGGCGAATCTGCAGCCACGCGTCCTCGTCGGCCTGGCTCAGTGCGTCGAGGTCGCCCGGTGTTGCCGCCGGGTCGTCGACCCACTGCCGCAACAGCGGTGAGCCGTTGATGAGGTCGATCGCCAGCCGATCGAGTTCGTACTCGTAGGGGAAATCGCGCCACAGCGGGTAGTCCGGCTGCAGTTGCCGCAAGACCTTGAAAGCGAGACTCTGCAGCCGCCACGGATGAAACTCCCGGTGCTGATAGGCGCTGTCGTCGACATGGATCTGGACGCCATGGCAGAGCTGCCCGGCATGCTTGTGGAAGGTCGGCTCGAACCAGCACTCGCGCAGCCGGCAGCCGCGCAGCCAAGCCGGTGCCAGCGCATGCATGCCGGCGATCAGCCGGCGGGCGTCGAGATCGGGTGCGCCAAACAGCTCGAGTGGTCGCGTCGTGCCGCGGCCCTCGGAAAGCGTGCTGCCCTCGAGCATCACCGTGCCGGGGTAGCAGCGTGCCATCGCCAAGCCGGGGGCGTTGGGGCTGGGGTTGATCCAGCTGCGCTGGCCGGTCGGCCAGCCGTGGCCCGGTGCCGAATCGGGTTCCCAGCCGTGCATGCGGATGACCGTGCAGTCGAGTTCGAGTCCGCAGTGGTCGATGAACCAGCACGCGAGTTCGCCCATCGTCAGGCCGTGGCGCATCGGCAGCGGTCCAGCACCGACGAAGCTCTGCCAACCCGGGCGCAGCAGCAATCCCTCGATTGGCCGTCCGACCGGGTTCGGGCGGTCGAGAATCCACACTTCCTTGCGGTGCGTGGCGGCCGCCTCGAGAACGTACAGCAAGGTGGTGATGAAGGTGTAGATGCGGCAGCCGACATCCTGCAGGTCGACCAGCAGGATGTCGAAGTCCGACATCATCGCCGGCGTTGGCCGGCGCACCGTGCCGTAGAGGCTGAACACCGGGATTCGGTGCTGCGGGTCGAAGAATTCGGCCGATTCGACCATGTTGTCCTGTTTGTCGCCGCGCAATCCGTGCTGTGGTCCGAAGGCGGCCGTCAGTTGCAGATCGGGCAGTGCTGCCAGCGCGTCGAGCGCATGCCTCATGTCGGCGCTGACCGATGCCGGGTGGGCGAGCAGGGCAAGCCGGCGGCCGCGCAGGGGTCGCCGCAGGTCGGGGTCGGAGAGCAGGCGGTCGAGGCCGGTCAGCAGTGCAGGCATCGGGGATTCCTTCAGGCAGAACCGGCTGCCGGGTCGAGTTCGAGACGAAAGCCGTCGCGATGATGGAAGTCCGGCAGACTGGCCGGATGGTGCAAAGACCAGTAGCTGTGGCTGCCATCGACGACATCGGCAGCTTCCACGACTGCGGCGAGGCCGATCTGCAGTCGCGCTGCAGCGGCATTCGGCGGCAAGGCGGCGGCGGCGATCAGCACCTCCAGTTCGAGGCGGCCGGCCGACAGCGTGGCTGTCAGCCGCGGCGCCGGCAGTGGCGCCGCCAGGACGGCGGGCTGGCGGTAGCCAGCGAAGGCATAGCCTGCCCACTCACCGGATGGCGAGAAGTTGAACTCGTGGTACCCCGGCTCGCCGGCGATGCCGACGAAGGCCTCGAAGCAGCTGTGTTCCCAGAGGCCGTCGGCGCGGTCTGGTGCAGCCGGCGGCGGGATCAGCAGGCGGACCATGTCGCCGCGCAGACGGTAGGCCAGCATGAGGTCGCCGTTGGCGGTGCGAGCTGCCCGGGCTTCAAGCGACCGCACCACGGGGGCCGGAGTTGCCGGGTGGCAGAGCAGCGTCAGCGGGAAATCGGCGACAGGCATCGGCAGGGTGGGTAGATCGGCAACAGTCCGAATTCTACCCTCTGCACGGCTTCGCGCGAGTCGCCGCACGTTGCCAGTGGCCCATCGTCAGGTCGTCATGACTCCCTGATCGCGGCGGTGCCACAGAACATGACGAAGGCCTGGTCGACGATGCTGCGCTCGAGCGCCCGGACGATGAACACCAGCCTGCTCTGCCGGTCCTCATCCGGCCAGTCCGGCAGCGAGGCCGCCGGATACCGCATGTGCTGCACGCACTGCACGACTCGCGGCCCGCTTTCCTCGGCGATCGCGACGAGACCCTTGACGCGCAGGATACGGTCACCACAGGTCGCGAGCAGGACGTCGATCGCCTCGGTGAAGTCCGACCAAGCAAATGGCTGGTCGAAGCGCAGGACGAAGGAATGGACCAGCGCGTCATGGCGAGTGGGGTCATGCACATGCAGGTCCCGCTGCCAGCCAGCCTGCTCCGCCCTGACCTTCTCCTCGGCCAGCCAGCGCCGCACATCGGGAGCTTTTCCGGCGGGGTCGTAGAACCCGCAGCCGAGGACCTGTTCGGCACCGATGCGGCCATGGCAGACCTCGATCTGCGGTGCGCCGGGGTTTGCCCGGCGCAGCCGCCGGGACAGCGCGGCGATCTCCGCCGGCTCTGCCAGATCACACTTGGTCAGCAACAGGCGATCAGCCATCGCTACCTGCCGCACCGCCTCGAAATGGCGCCCAAGCTGGCGGCTGGCGTGCGTCGCGTCGACCGCCGTCACGACGCCATCGATCCGGAAGCGCTCGGCGATGAAGAAATCCTCGAGCAGGGTATACAGCACTGGCGCGGGATCGGCCAGTCCGGTGGTTTCGATCAGGACGCGCGAGAAGGGCGGGATTTCCCGCCGCAGGCGACGCATGAACAGGTCGCGCAGGCTGCGGGCCAGTTCGCCACGCACGCTGCAACAGAGACAGCCGGAATCGAGCACGACCAGATTGTCGTCCACCTTTTCGACCAGGTGATGATCGATCGCGACCTCACCGAACTCGTTGATCAGGACCGCCGCATCGGCCATCGCCGGTTGCCGCAGCAGATGGTTGAGGAGCGTTGTCTTGCCGGCACCCAGAAAGCCGGTCAGGATCGTCACCGGGACCGCTCGCTCGGGCGCTGGCGACGACATCAGTAGCCCTCGTCAGCGGTCGCCCGACCGGCGACGACGATTCCGGGTTGTGATCGCCCGCTGATCATCGGTCCCTGCCGGCGCACTGCGCGCAGCGTCCCCGTAGATCGAGTTCCATGCGCGACAGCGAGAAACCTTCCGGCAGGCTCGGTGGCGCGGGCGGCGCGGCGTCGAGACAGAAGACTCGCCCACAGCCGTCGCAGCGAAAATGGGTATGGGTTGCATGTTCGTTACCGCCAGCGGCCGAAAAGCGGAACGTTCGTTGCGCATCGGCATTCCGGTGCGCCAGACCGCTCTCGACGAGCCAGTCGAGGACGCGATAGAGTGTGACACGATCGAGTGCCAGGTCGCCGAGGGCCTGTTCGATCTCGTGGTGGCTGAGTGCTGCCGGCGCCGATCGCAACAGTCGCAGGACGCGCACGCGCGCTGGCGTTGCGCGGGCGCCGGTCCGGCGAATCAGCAGGGCAGCGCCCTCGGCCTCGGTCGGCTGTTCGCCATCGCGCGTCGCAGCAGGTCTCATGGTGCGGAATTAGACCACAGCTGCCGACCACCTGCAACTCTGTTGCAGGTGGTCGGCAGCCAGCCGTGATCCGGCGTAAGTTTTCGCCCCTCGCTGCGACGAATCGGTGCAGTCCGTGCGGCGCAAGGCAAGCTGCGAGTGGTCGCGAAGTCGGCAGGCGCCATGATGGCTGCCGACCTTTGGTTAATGTGACAGTCGCGCCTGCGACTCGCGAATCTCCCTTCTCCCGTGCGCGGGAGAAGGGCCGGGGATGAGAGAAGCGGTCATGACTTTCATCATCAGGGGTGTGTCGAAAGTAATGACCGTTCGCTGCGACGTGCGGGAACTGTCGGGGCGCTTGCTGGCCGAACGTACTCGGGCCATGCACCACCGTTCGTTCGGGCGCTGCCAAGCACTACCGTTTTCGTCCTGTTGGAGAGCATCATGAAGCGCTATCAGACACTGAAATGGCTCAACGGCATCGCTGCCGGCATTGTTCCGGATGCAACTGCGGGTGCGGCGTCGGCCGCCGCGGACGACAGGCTGCAGAAGTCGCTCGCCGAGTGGGCTACCCTGCTGCCGCTGCCCGCCTACCGTGTCCTCTTCGAAGAGGACACCGAGCGTGCCGGAACGAGCACGCTGAATCAGGAGAAAAGCGACGGTACCTTCATCTGTGCGGCCTGTTTCCAGCCACTCTTCGACAGCTCGACGAAGTACGAAAGCGGCACCGGCTGGCCAAGTTTCTGGCAGCCTCTTGCCGGAACGGTTGCCACCAGGACCGATTTCAAGCTGATCTACCCGCGGACGGAGTATCACTGCCGTCGTTGCGGCGGGCACCAGGGGCACGTCTTCAACGATGGTCCGAAGCCGACCGGCAAGCGCTACTGCAACAACGGTGTCGCCCTGCGCTTCGTGCCGCGTGCCGAGCAGTTGCCGGAATTGCGCACATGAGCCGCATGCTCCTGATTGCGACACTGCTGCTCGTTGCCGGCCCGGTTGGTGGTGCCGATGCGACTGGCGGCCAGCCGGCCGACGTACGCACGGCGATCTTTGCCGGTGGCTGTTTCTGGTGCATCGAGGCGGATTTCGAGAAGCTGCCGGGCGTCATCGCCGTCGAGTCGGGATACACTGCCGGGCGAACGCCGAAGCCCACCTACGAGCAGGTCAGCTCGGGCAACACCGGTCACACCGAGGCGGTCCGCGTCAGCTACGACGCGCGGCAGCTCAGCTATGGACAGCTCCTCGACTACTTCTGGCGCCACATCGATCCCACCGTCAGGAACCGGCAGTTCTGCGACGTCGGTTCGCAGTATCGCAGCGGCATCTACTGGCAGAACGAGGTCGAACGCAAGGCCGCCGAAGGCAGTCGTGATGCACTGTTGGCGAGCGGCAAGCTGCCACGGATCGAAACCGAGATCGCCGCCGCCTCAGTCTTCTACCTCGCCGAGGAATACCATCAGGACTACTACCGCAAGAATTCCGTTCGCTACTCGTACTATCGGCTGTCCTGTGGCCGTGACGCTCGGGTCAGGCAGATCTGGGGCAATGACTGATCGCTGCCAGCGCTTGCCGCTGCTTCGCAGGGCGCTCAGTCGACCTGACAGAGCAGACCCTTCAGATACTCGCCTTCGCTGAAGTTCAGTCCCACCGGGTGGTCGGCGGGCGCCGTCAGACGGCGCATGATGCGTGCCTCGCGACCGGCGGCGACCGCTGCGTCGGCGACGATCTCCTGGAAGTGCCCGCTGCTGATGCCGCCCGAGCACGAGTAGCTCATCAGCAGCCCCCCCGGACTGAGCAGCCGGAAGCCATGGACGTTGATGTCGCGATAGGCGCGCGCGGCGCGCTCGGCATGCGCGGCCGAAGGAGCGAACTTCGGCGGATCGAGGATGATCAGATCGAAGCGCTCGCCGCTGCTCTTCAGCAGCCGCAGTTCGTTGAACACGTCGGCCTCCCGCCACTCGGCGCGGCTTGCGTCGAGCCGTGGATTGAGCGCGAGGTTCTCGGCCGCGGTTGCCAGGGCCGGTCCCGACGAGTCGATCGACAGCACCTGGCTGGCCCCTCCGGCGAGGGCCTGCAACGAGAAGCCGCCGCTGTAGCAGAAGCAGTTCAGCGTCCGCCGCCCGGCAGCGAGCAGGCGCGTCAGCAGGCGGTTGTCGCGCTGGTCGAGATAGAAACCGGTCTTGTGCCCGGAAACGATGTCAACGCGCATGCGGACACCGTTCTCGACGATGCTCAGCGGCGTCGGTGACGCTGCACCGAGCAGCCAGCCAGCGACCGGCAGCAGGCCCTCGAGGCGGCGAACGTCCGAATCCGAGCGTTCGTAAATGCGCGCGCAGCCGGTCGCTCGGTGCAGCGCACGGACGAGCGCCTGGCGCCACTTATCGGCGCCGGTGGCCGTCAGCTGCAGGACGACCGTGTCGCCGTAGCGGTCGGCAATGACGCCCGGCAGGCCATCGGATTCGCCATGCAGCAGGCGCAATCCCTCCTGCTCACGCAACTCGGGGAGCAGTTGGCGGCGCTCGACTGCTGCCTGAACGCGACGCTTGAAGAAGGCGTCGTCGACGATTTCCTGGGTATCGAAGGTCCACACCCGGGCACGAATTTTCGACTCGGGACTCCAGGCGGCCCTGGCCAGCGGCCGTCCGTTGGCGGCGACGACCTCGACGGTGTCGCCTGCCCGGGCGCGACCTTCGAGTCTGTCGACGGCGGCGGCGAAAATCCACGGATGGTGGCGGGCGAGCTGGCGATCCTTGCCCGGCAGGAGAACGAGTTGAGCCATGTGGCAGGTGCCCGGTGCTGGTAAATGACGAGGGGCGCAGTGTACACCAGTGGCACGGCCGGCGACGCCCGGCGTCGCAGCTCGCGGCAGCAGTTGCGCTTTGGCAGCGGGCTTTTTGAGCCCCATCAACGAAAGGACCGGCCGGCAGCGCCTATAATCGGCTCATCCCGACACTTGCCGAGGCATTCCCGCGCCATGTCACGCACTCTTCTGCTGAGCCTCCTGATCCTTGTTTCGGGGCCAGTTGCCGCTGACTCCGACCCCGACCCGACGGCAGCTCTTGCGGCGATCGGCGATCTGGGGCGACTGAACGGGCAGGCGCTGGCCTGTCGCCAGACGGCCAGCGCCAGCCAGGCGAAGACGCTGATGATCCGGCATGCACCGAAGACACGGCGTTATGGCGAGGTGTTCGAGGAACGAACCAGCGAGGCCTTCCTGGCCCAGGGGCGGGATGTGGCGGCCTGCCCGTCGGCCGAGGTTCTTCGTGGCCGGCTCGACGATCTGTCGCTGCGGCTGCAGTCACTGCTGCCAGTCGGACAACCGGCGGCGCGATGATCAGGAGCCTCGGAATTGCGCTGTGTGCTGCGCTCGTAGTGTTCTGGCAGGCGCCCGCGGCGGCCGACGACGCCGCAGCAAGCAGCGTGGCCGGGCTGCCGGCGCGCTATCTCCTGATGGACGCCAATGGACGTGCGGTCAGCAACGAGGACTTCCCGGGGCGCCTGCAGCTGATCTCCTTTGGCTACACCTTCTGCCCCGACGTCTGTCCGACGACGCTGGCCGAGATGGCGGCGGTGCTGAACGCACTCGGTCCCGACGCCGAGCGCCTGCAGGCGATCTTCATCACCGTTGACCCGGAGCGCGATACGGCGGGCATCCTGCGCAGCTACGTCAGCTTCTTCGACCCGCGGATCGTCGGCCTCAGCGGATCGCCAGCCCTTGTCCGGCGGGCTGCGGATCACTTCGGCGTGCGCTACGAACAGGTACGTGAGCCTGGTGCCGCAGCCGATCAGTACGCGGTCGACCACTCGGTGGGAATGTTCCTGCTGGGATCCGATGGTCGCTACCTGCGCCGCTTTGCCTATGCCATGCCGGCGGTCGAGATCGTCGAACGTATCCGCGAAATCATGAGCGCGAGCCCGCAGCGGCTGCCGTTGCCAGCCAGGTGATTGCGGGCCCCTTCCCTTTCCGCATCGCTCACCACTGAATGGAGAATCGCCCGATGAAACGAGAAGTCCTTGCCATCCTGCTGCTGCTTCCGGCTCTCGCTGCGTCGGCTGGCGAGCGGTTGTCCTGCCCCGATGTGGCGGCTGCCTTGCAGGTTGGCAATTGTCCGAGCGAGGCCGAGCTGAAGTACAGCTTCAACGGATTCTGCAGTGACAATCGCCGCATCTACCAGGACGACGCCGCGCTGTGCACCGACTACCAGGACTATCGGAAAGCGAAGAACGTCGCCCAATGGGAGTCGGCAGACGGTGCCTTCAGCGCCTACGTCACCTGCGATTCACCGGCGGCCGGCTTGCGCTCGGTGCGTGCGCTGCGCATGGCGGTTTCGCGTCAGGGCGGGATCAGCCGCGTGGCCTGCGACTACGGCGAGGGAATCGTCTTCACCCACCGCTCGCGGCTGCAGTGCCGAGTCGAAGGGGATGGCAACTGCCAGGATGGCCGGCAGCGCTGCACGGCAATCTGTGATTGACGGGCAGCGCGCGGCGAGGCCGGTCAGCTGCCGCTGGCCCCGAGCGGGATGAGGTGTCGGCTGTGCCGTGATCACCGGCCAGATCTGACGCGGAGCCGAAAAGGAAAAGCGGCGCGAACCCGGAGGGTGCGCGCCGCGCGTGTTGCTTTTACCGGCAAGTCAGCTCTTGGGTTTGGCCGGGGTGCTCATTTCGGCCTGCCCATCCTTGGCCTTGTCGGCCGAGCAGGCGATAGCAGTTGCACTCGACAGCGCCAGCGCCAAGGCCATCAGGCCGGCGGCAAGTTTCCTCATACGCGTCTCCTCGTGACTGCCAACATTGGCACTCCCACTCTAGGCGTGTCGGCGGAAAAATACAACCCCGAGTCCGGCAGTGGCTCTCAGCACAGCTTGACGACGATGTTGTCGAGCGCCGCCGCCGCATCGGCGACGCGGTCGGCCGCATTCGACAGGTGGCGGTAGGTCTCGCGCCGCTTGAACATGTGCAGGTAGTCTTCGCCCTGGAAGAGTTCGACGATCGCGCGGCGATAGGCTTTCTCGACCGTACGTTCGGCCTTGCGCGCCGCTGCCGCATCGCCACCGGCGGCCGCCGGATCGCTTCCGAGACGGCCAAAACCGCGCGCCAGCGCTTCCGTACCCTCGCGCAGGTGCATCGCCATCTCCAGGCTGTGCTTGTCGGGCTTCAGACCGAGGACATCCATCTCGACCACCGTCGACTTGCAGTAATTGACGATGTCGTCGAGCGTCATGATCGCGGCGTGGATGTCCTCGCGGTCGATCGGTGTCGAGAAGGCCTCGCTGAGGACGCCGAGGTTGCTCGCCTTGACCCGGTCGGCCTCGTGCTCGTCGGCCCGGACGCGCTGGCTGATCGCCACGTCGCCGGTCTCCATGAACTCGACGAGCAGGCGGGTGGTCTCGGCGGCGTTCGCGCTCTGTTCTCCGAGCATACCGAAGAAGTCGGCGACGGTCGGGAAAACGCGTTCGTAGAGCCGGCGAAAGATCGGCTTGTTGGCTTCGCTAGGGTTGCTATCCATGGTTCTCATCTCCTCAGGTGGTCTAGCCAACGATGATCTTGGCTATTGCGTAAATGACAATGGCGGTCATTGCCGAAGCGGGGATCGTGTACAGCCAGGTTTTGCCGATGTCCTTGGCCTTTTTCCAGCGCACGGCGCGCGGCCGCTCGGAATAGCCGATTCCCATGATCGAGGTGGCGACGACGTGCGTCGTCGACACCGGTGCACCGGCGTACGAAGCCGAGAAGATCAGCAGTGCCGAGGTGAGCTGCGAATCCAAGGCGTGCAGCGGGCGGACACGGTAGATGGCGAAGCCGAGCGTGCGGACGATCCGCCAGCCACCGGAGAGGATGCCGAGCGTGATGGCGATGGCACAGGCGAGCATGACCCAGAACGGCACCTCGAACTTCGGAATGAAGCCGCCGAGCACGAGGACCATGGTCAGCATGCCCATGCTCTTCTGCGCGTCGTTGGCGCCGTGCGAGAAGGCGAGACCGGCGGCGGTGACGAACTGCATCTTGCGCAGAACATCGTTGGCCGCCGGCTTGGCGCCTGCCAGCAGGCGCCGGCCCAGGCGATGGATCAGGAAGCCGACCCAGAAGCCGAGCAGTGGCGAGAGGAAGAGGGACACCAGCACCTTCATCATGCCGAGCAACTTGCCGTCCTGCATCAGCGGTGTCCAGCCCCAGATGACAAACTGCGAACCAGCCGCCGCGACCACCGCGCCGGCGACCCCGCCGACAAGGGCATGCGACGACGACGAAGGGATTCCCAGCCACCAGGTGGCGAGGTTCCAGACGATCGCCCCGAGCAGGCCGCAGAAGAGGATCAGGATCGCCATCTGCTTGTCGAGCGACGACAGGTCGACGAACTTGCCGATCGTGTTGGCGACGGCGGTGCCGCCGAGCAACGGACCAAGAAACTCGAAGAAGCCGACGACGCAGACCGCCTGGACCGGCGTCATCGCGCGTGAGGCGATCACCGTGGCGACGATGTTTGCCGCGTCGTGGAAGCCGTTGGTGTAATCGAAGAACAGCACGATCACCACCGTCGCCACCGCCAGCCAGTAGAGTGTATCCATACCCCTCCTTCCTGTGAAAGCACGCCCCGAGAGGTCCGCTTCATGTAAAAAGTTCGCGGATTATGCACGAAATCTCGAGATTGTCCACGTTTCTCAGCTACTGACCACGATCGGGTCGCGTTGCCATGGGCAATTCATGCGTTCGCGCGCTGGCTCCGCGGTCGCCGTCGATCTGGTAGCATTCAGCCTTGCAGGCGCTCCTGGGACACTGGTCCCGCCTGCGCCGTTCCCGCGCGGGCGCCAGGTTGAAGTCTCGAGAGCACTGATTTCATGCAACATTCATTCGGCTTGTGGAAGGGGTTCGGGCATGCGGCTTGACGACCAGAGTGCGAGTCAGAACGTCGAGGATCGGCGCGGCGCCGGTGGGGCGGGTATCGGGCGGGGCACCGTCGGTGTCGGCACGCTGGTGATCGCGCTGGTCGCCGGCTACTTCCTCGGTGTCGATCCGGCAGTGATCCTTGGCCTGGCGTCGAGCGGCGCGCCCGCGCCGTCGGCCGCCCGCGTGCCGCAGCCGCCGCCGGCTGATGACGAGATGGCGACCTTCGTCGCCAAGGTCCTCGGCAGCACCGAGACCACCTGGCATGAGGTTTTCGCCGCCGGGGGCCGCCGCTACCAGGAACCGAAGCTGGTCCTGTTCACCGGTGCGACGCCGACGGCCTGTGGTACCGGGAAGTCGGCCATGGGCCCCTTCTACTGCCCGGCCGATCAGAAGGTGTACATCGACCTCGCGTTCTACCGTGACCTGCGCGAGCGCTTCAAGGCACCGGGCGAGTTTGCCCAGGCCTACGTCATCGCGCATGAAGTGGGCCATCATGTGCAGAACCTGCTCGGCATTTCGGACAAGGTGCATGCCGCGCAGCAGCACAGCGGCGACCGGGCGGCCGCCAATGCCCTGTCGGTACGGCTGGAACTGCAGGCCGACTGCTTCGCCGGCGTCTGGGGGCATCGTGCCGACAGCAGGAGCAGGATTCTCGAACCCGGTGACGTCGAGCAGGCCCTGAACGCCGCATCGGCAATCGGCGACGACCGCCTGCAGCGGCAGACGCAGGGTCAGATCGTTCCCGAGTCCTTCACCCATGGCAGCTCCGAGCAGCGGGTGCGCTGGTTCAGGCGTGGCATGGACAGCGGCGACATCCGGCAGTGCGACACCTTCAGCGCGGCGACGCTGTGAGAGACCGGTTGGCGCCAGTGTGCTGCCGATGCTGGGTGCTTGGTGGCGTTGTTCTCGCGCTCACCCTGCTGCTCGCCTTGCCGGCGCGTGCAGCGCTGCCGCGAGCAGCCAGCGTTCCCGGTGGTGTGGCGCTGGTTTCCCTCGGCCCGGTCGCGGGTACCGGCGGGCCGCCGCGGGCCTGGCTCGGCGAGCAGCCGGTGCTGGTCACCCGGCGTGCCGGGGAGTGGATCGCGGTCGTCGGCCTGGCGCTGGATACGCCGCCGGGGCGGCATGAACTGCTGGTACAGCCGGTGCCGGCGGCGGCAGCGGCCGAGCCGGCCGTCGCAGACGCGGCGGCCGCCAGCGGCAGGGCAGCATTCTCTGTCGCCGCCAAGGAGTATCCGGCACAGCGCATCACCCTCAAGGACAGCAGCAAGGTCGATCTGTCAGCGGCAGACCTCGCGCGGGTCGAGCACGAGATGGCCGAGATTCGGCGCCTGAAGCGCCACTGGCGCACCGCCGACGACATCGACCTCGACTTCGTCGTGCCGGCAGACGGCAGGATGACGGGACGTTTCGGCGTGCGCCGATTCTTCAACGGCGAAGCGCGTTCGCCGCATGCCGGCTTCGACATCGCGGCAGCGCGCGGTTCGCCGGTCAGGGCCAATGCTCACGGAATCGTCCTCGCCAGCGGCGACTACTTCTTCAATGGCCGAACCGTCTTCGTCGACCACGGCAACGGGCTGCTGAGCATGTATTGTCACCTCGACCGCATCGACGTGCAGGCCGGCGACGTGCTGGCCAAGGGGCAGCGCCTGGGGCTTGTCGGAGCGAGCGGCCGCGCGACCGGTCCGCACCTGCACTGGGGTGTCGTTCTCAACGGCGCGCTGGTTGACCCGCAGCTCTTTCTTTCCGCTCGCGGCGACAGACGCTGACTGGGCGGCCCGGGGCGTCTTGCCGAAAACTTTTTCTGGAGGAATACATGCGACTGGTGATCTGGGTCCTTTGGCCGGCCTTCGTTGCGGCGGGAATCGCCGAGGCGATCTTCTTTACGCTGATCGATCCGGCGCATCTGTATCTGCTCGGCGAGCGAGTCGAGTGGTCGGCGATGGCGACCTATTCGACGGGTTTCCTGCTCTTCTGGCTGGTGTGCATCGGCTCCAGCCTGATGACCTACTCGATGATGCCGGAGGCCGCCAAGGAAGCGCTGCGGACGGCCGCCGGCGAGCGCACAGACCTGGCGCGGCGAAAGCGCCGCAGCGACGCGATGTGACGGGCAACCGGGGCTAGATCGACGCCAGGCCCCGGTCGAGGTCGCGCTGCAGATCGCTGACTGCCTCAAGACCGACCGCGATTCGCAGCAGATCCTCGCCGATTCCGGCCGCCGCCCGCTGTTCTGCGGTGATGCGGCCGTGCGTCGTCGATGCCGGATGTGTCAGCGTCGTCTTGGTATCGCCAAGATTGGCGGTGATCGACAGCAGTCGACAGCCATCGACGACTTTCCAGGCTTCGGCGCGCGCTCCCCTGACGGCGAAGGAGACGACCGCGCCGCCACTTTTCTGCTGCTGCCGGGCCAAGGCATGTTGCGGGTGCGACGGCAGGCCGGGATAATGGACGCGCGTCACCTTCGGATGATCCTCGAGCCAGCGTGCCATTTCGAGCGCCTTGGCGGACTGTGCCGTCAGCCGCAACTGCAGTGTCTCGAGCCCTTTCAGCAGAACCCAGGCATTGAATGCCGACAGGGTTGGACCGGCGGTGCGCAGGAAGCGGAAGACTTCATCGGTCAGCGTTCGCGGCCCGGCGACGGCGCCACCGAGAACCCGCCCCTGACCATCGAGAAACTTGGTTGCCGAATGGACGACGAGATCGGCTCCGAGATCGAGCGGGCGCTGCAGAACCGGCGTACAGAAGCAGTTGTCGACCGCCACCAGAACGCCGCGCGCATGGGCGATTGCCACCAGCGCGGCAATATCGGCGATCTCGGTGAGCGGATTCGATGGTGTTTCGAGAAAGAAGAGCTTCGTTTCCGGTCGCAGCGCCGCCTGCCACGCCATCGTGTCGGTCTGCGGAACGAAGCTGGTCCGAATGCCGAAGCGCGGCATGATCGTGCCGAGCAATTGCTGCGTCGCGCCGAAGAGGCCGTTCGAGGCGACGATGTGATCGCCGCTGCTGCACAGCGCCATGACCAGCGACAGGATCGCGGACATTCCGGAGGCTGTGGCGATGCAGGCCTCGGCTCCTTCAAGCGCGGCCAGGCGGTCCTGGAAGGCGCTGACGGTCGGATTGGTGAAGCGCGAATACACATTGCCCTCTTCCTCACCCGAGAAGCGTGCCGCCGCCTGCGCCGCACTGGTGAAGACGAAGCTCGAAGTCAGGTAGAGCGCCTCGCTGTGCTCGTTGAACTGGCTGCGTTCCTGGCCGGCGCGAACCGCCAGCGTTTCGAGCGAGTAATCGGGAGCGGTCTTCATCGTCCTCAGCCTGCAGACATCAGATTGAGCTGGAGCTGGCGTGTCGCCCAACGTTCTTCCTTGCTGGTGACGCGATGCCCCTCCCTGGCGGTCTCCAGCGCCGTCAGGTACTCCGGGGTGACATCGCCGGTGACGTAGCGGCCGTCGAAGCATGAGGTGTCGAAGTCGCACAGCGCCGGCCTGAGGTCGCGGATCGAGGCCCTGAGTGCCTCGAGATCCTGATAGACCAGCGCGTCGGCGCCGATCTCGTGCCCGATCTCCTCGCCGGTACGACCGGTGGCAATCAGTTCGCCGCGTGTCGGCATGTCGATGCCGTAGACGTTCGGGTAGCGCACCGGCGGCGACGCGGAGGCGAAGTAGACGCGCAGCGCGCCGGCAGCACGCGCCATTTCGACGATCTCACGGCTGGTCGTGCCGCGGACGATCGAATCATCGACCAGCAGGACGCGCTTGCCCTTGAACTCCTGCGCGACGGTGTTGAGCTTCTGGCGTACCGACCGTTTGCGGGTTGCCTGCCCGGGCATGATGAAGGTGCGGCCGATGTAGCGGTTCTTGACGAATCCCTCGCGGTAGGGAACGCCGATCCGCTGCGCCAGCTGCATCGCCGACGGCCGGCTCGAGTCCGGGATCGGAATGACGACATCGATCTGTCCGACCGGAATGTGCCGCAGCAGCTTGTCGGCGAGCCGTTCGCCCATCCGCAGGCGCGCCTCATAGACCGAGACGCCGTCGATGACCGAGTCCGGGCGAGCGAGATAGACGAACTCGAAGATGCACGGCGAGAGAACCGGATTGATGGCGCACTGGCGCTGGTGCAGGCGATGCTCGAGGTCGATAAAGATCGCCTCGCCCGGAGCGACGTCACGCAGCACCTGGAAGCCGAGGGTATCGAGCGCCACCGATTCGGAGGCGAAGAGGAACTCGATTCCGCCCGGAGTCTCGTTGGTGCCAAAGACCAGCGGCCGGATGCCGCAGGGATCGCGAAAGGCGAGCAAGCCGTGACCGGCGATCATCGCGACCACTGCGTAGGCGCCGCGGCAGCGGCGATGAACCGCGGCCACTGCGGCAAAGATGGTGGCGGGATCGAGACGGCAGCCGCCGGCGGTCGCCTGCAGTTCGTGCGCCAGGATGTTGAGCAGAACCTCGGAGTCGGAACTGGTGTTGATGTGTCGCAGATCCTGACGGAACATCTCTTCCTTGAGCTGTTCGGCATTGGTCAGATTGCCGTTGTGGCCAAGAACGATGCCGAAGGGCGAGTTCACGTAGAACGGCTGCGACAGCGCCGAGTCGAAGGCCGATCCGGCGGTCGGGTAGCGACAATGGGCGATGCCCATCTGGCCCGGCAGGGCGCGCATGTTGCGCGTGCGAAAGACATCGCGCACCAGGCCGGCTCCCTTGTGCATGTGAAAGGCGCCCTCCTCGGCGGTGACGATGCCGGCAGCGTCCTGGCCGCGGTGTTGCAGGACCATCAGTCCATCATAGAGCAGCTGGTTGACCGGCGTCGTTGCGACCACCCCGAGGATTCCGCACATAGTCTGTTCCTAGCCAAACCTGATTCGTTTTGCGACGTCCGACGGCAACCAGGGCTTGCTGGCGAGGACGGCCGTCTCGAGTGGCGCAGCGAAGTACGCCTCGCTCCACCATTTCTCTTTCGGCAGTGCCGTCATGCCGCCGATGGCAACGAGGATCATGACGATCACCAGACCTCTGGCAACGCCGAAGATGACGCCCAGGATGCGGTCGCTCAAGCTCATTCCCAGAGCCTTGATCAGGCCACGTATGGCCAGCCGGAGCACGGCCATGCCGACGAGAACGGCGATCGCCACACTCACCCAGCCGGTGACGAGGCGCAGCGTCGGGTCGTCGATGGCGACGAACAGCCGGGCAGCTTCGCCACCCCACCACCTGGCGGCGAAGAAGGCCAGGATCCAGGCGACGAGAGCGATGATCTCGCCGACGACGCCACGCCACATTCCCAGCAGAAGGGAGGCTCCGATGATGATCAATACCAGGTAGTCGAAGACTGTCATTGCCGGCCGGCGACGACTCCACTGACGCCAATCGCCTTCAGCTTGTCGAGTGCTTTTTCGGCAGCCTCCCGATTTGGAAAGGGGCCCGCCCTGACGCGCGTCTTCTTGCCGTCGGGTGTTTCGAGGATCTCGGTGTAGGTGCTGACGCCAGCAGCGCTGATCCTGCTCTGCAGTTGCCTGACGTTGTCGGGGTTGGCAAAGGCGCCGATGACAATCACCTGCTGCCCGCCGGGCTTGGCCACCGGAGGGGCTGGCGGCTTGCTGGAGTGGTTGCCGGCGGCAGCCGGCTCGTCGGTTGCCGGCTTGCTGGCGCCGTCTTCGCTACCCGTTTCGACCGGCTTGTCCACCTTCTTCGGTGGTGCCTTGTCGCTGCTCCTGTCCGCTGCCGCCTTCTCCGGCTTTTTCTCCGCGGCCTTCTCGGTACTCTTCTCTGCTGTCTTGGCGGGGGCCTTCTCGGCGGGCTTCTCGGCTGCCCTGGTGGGTGGTTTCTCCGGAGCTTTCTCGGCGGGCTTCGGCGCTTTCTTGTCCGCGCTCTTTTCCGGTGGCTTCTCGACCGGTCGGGCAGTCTTCTTCTCTTCCGCCTTTTCTGCTGTCTGGTCAGCCGGCTTGGCGACCTTCCTTTCGCCCGGGCCGACGTTCTGCGGCGTCGCCGTGCCGGCCGTTCGCGTGGGCGGCGCCGCTTCGTCGCCGGGCGCTGCACCAGCCGCACCGACTGGCGTCTTCTCGGCGACGGCGGCAGGGCTTTCAGCGGGCGCCGCGACGGGCGCTTCGCGCGCTGCCAGTCGCGGCTGGAAGGGAGGCTGCTCCTGACCGGGGATCCGTATCTGCACTTCCTGCGGCCGCTGCTTTGGTTCCTGGTCCATGACGATCGGCAGAACGACGGCGGCCAGACCCGCGAAGGCCACGGCTCCGACGAGGCGGCGACGAGCCCGTTTCTTCAGCTGCAGTTGCGGGTCAGGCGTTTCAGTCATCGCTATCCGGGAGTCCACTCGCGTCGATCAACGACCATCCTGCCTGCTCCGCATGACGGCCGCGACCGTGTAGAACGATCCAAAGACGAGAATTCTATCATTTTCGCCAGCCAGCTCGGCAGAACGCTGGAAGGCAATGGTTGCTGAAGGAAAGCACTCGATCTCGCCGCCGAGCCCGCGTTCCCGAACGGCCGTCGCCAGCGCCGTTGCCGATGCCCCGCGCGGGACATCGAGGTCGGCCAGCAACCAGTGATCGATGCGGCCGGCAAGTGCTGCCAGCGAGCCGGCGATATCCTTGTCGGCAAGCATGCCGACGACGGCGATCGTTCGTGTGGCGAACGGCAGCTCAACGAGTCTTTCTGCCAGGCCGCTCACCGCCTGTGGATTGTGTGCCACGTCGAGAACGATCGTCGGCCGCCCGGCGAGGACCTGGAAGCGTCCCGGCAGGTCGAGCTCGACCAGCCCACGCCGTACCGCCTGCATGGCGACCGGCAGTCGCTGTCGCAGCGACTCGACGGCAGCGACTGCGACCGCCGCATTGCGCAGCTGGCCGGCGCCGCGCAGAGATCGGAAGAGCACACGTCTGAACTCCAGTCACTGACCAATCTC
>ERZ761609.164-NODE-164-length-90703-cov-43.165122_pt1 | contig 90703 bp, 96 predicted proteins | sample MGYA00511163_ERZ761609 | MGnify/ENA primary metagenome ERZ761609 (study PRJEB28899, sample SAMN02445070) | bioreactor sludge metagenome | biome: EBPR sludge | place: Australia: Brisbane, Thorneside Wastewater Treatment Plant | collected 2011-12-16 ...
TGTTGTTTCGCGACATCGCCGACTCGCTCTATGGAGATCGACAGGTCGCGCAGCGACTCCGGCGTATCGGATTGGTTAAGTTTTCTTGCCCAACTTTCCATCAATCCGGCGGCTTGGCTGGCTTCCGCAAGCCAGCCATAACGCTGGTAAACAGCCAACACACGCTCAGCCACTATCAAATGCTCACGCCGGATGTCCCCCGTTTTGCTGGATAACCGCAGCCACTCATCAACAACCGGTTGCTGTGACTCGGGAACAGGACAATGCCCGCTATCCGCTGCCGCATAAACAGGCATCTGGGTTTCCCGTACACCCTCTGCTACCGCATCCATTTGCAGCAGACTATCGTTCCAATACTCGGTGGCTACCCGCACTGACCATAAATCAGGAATCAGGCTGGCGATTTCCGGCTTCAGGGATTCTGGCAACACAAACAACATCGGGGCAGGATAAGCATTGCGCCACACATCACGCCGTTCATTCAGGCGCAACAATAATTGGCGATACTGGTTCAGAGCTGTAGCATCCTGGGTATGATACAAGGCAATCCACACTGGTGCGTGCAATAAACGCCACTGCTCGTCACGGTTAAGCAGTTTGAGTATGGTGTGTTCCAGCCATTTGGGATCATCAGGCTGGTAAAGGATTTCCTGAAGCCGGGTAGTTTTTCCAACAAAAAAGCGTTCGAGGCGATACTTGAAAATATTGGTCAACGCAACATTGGAGGCGAACAGGAAAAACAGCGCAAAACCATCACTCCACTCCAGATGCTGGCGCAATTCCTGCCACAGTTCTTCACCCTTGCTGTTGAGTCTCGCGTTCATCCAGTACCTTCATCCGCTCCAGTACATAAGCCGTAATCAGGGGATGGATGCCATACCAGCTTTCACCATTCTGGTAATGGATGACCAAATTACGGTCAAACAACAATGCCAACTCTGGCAATCGGTCACGCTCATCCAGTTCGGCCTGCTGGGTTTGATTGACCCGGAACAACCAGCGAGTAGCCACATCATCAATCGGTTGCAAACTGCGGGCGAGTTTCTCTTTTGCCAGACGCGCCAGTTCGCTATCCAGCGGCAGTTGCAAGATCTGCTGGCTCCCCCCTTTTATCAACATCTGGCTAACCAGAAAGAAAAAGTCCCGAATGTCACCGCCGCTAGCCATCGCCAGTTCCTGCAAAACGGCTGGCGTAAAAATTTCACGGGCTGATGCGGAACGGCGGTAAACCATGTCACACAGAATCGCCACACCTTGAGGATCTGGATCACCAGACTGGCGTTGACGTACATGCACACTGGACAATGAAACCGGAATTTCCCCCGCACCAATAGCAATACTGTTCAGGTAAGGCGGGATAGTAATGACCGTATGCATCATTGGCAGCCGCAGGTGTTTGCCATCAGCCCCAAACAGACGTACCACGCTTTCATACACTTGCCGGACGTTACCGTAATAACCCCGGATTTGTTCAAACGAATCAATAATGACCGCCACCTGCAAACCCGGATGCTGGTATTTCTGGCGCAAACCGCCTACCAGGGCTATTACAAAGTCCTGCACCTGCTGCACCAGTTCGGTGATATGCCCACGCACCGCTTTCTGCAAACGTTGCTTGAAAGAGTCGTCTGCTTTCAAACGTGCCGTAATATCCGCACCAAACTTGACCGCAGGCAACTCAACTTCGGCATTCACATGACTGACGTTGATCTCGACCCGCCCCAGAAACCACTTGAGTTTTTCCCACAGGTTTTGTTCCAGCACATCCAGATCGTGTTCATTTTTGGCTTGTGCAGCCATCCCGCTGGCTACAGCAATCAGAAAATCACTGATTTCCACCGGCTCGGACATGTGTAGATAATCCAGCATGTCGATGTAAAACACCACCACACCGCTGTCTTTCAGCAAACGGCGCAGGCGCAACAGTTCCGTACTTTTTCCTGTACCCCGCTGACCCGTAACGTAATACAAGCTCTCGGTATCGTTGAAACCAATTTCATTGCAAATTTCTGCGATGGGGTCATAAGGTAATTGCTGCACATAAGGCACATACCAACGCGCATCCACCGGATCAGCGGGATCCAGCGGTTTCTCGCGCAATGCCTGATACAGTTCTTTTAATTTCAGCTTGGGGGGCAGTGTTTCCATGTATCTGATTCTAGTTACTGATGCCAAGACTTTGCAAATGCCGTGGGCTATTTTCCCAGTTCTCTTCTACCCGTACCCACAGTTTCAGCATCACCTTGCGCTCCAGGAATGCTTCCAGCGCAATGCGTGCCGAGCTGCCGATACGCTTCAAGGTTTCGCCCTTATTGCCGATGACAATGCCTTTCTGATTGTCACGGCTGACCCAGATCACGGCGTTGATTTCGGTCAGTCTGGGCTTTTCTTCAAAGGTTTCGATTTCGACGGCGGTGGAATACGGCATTTCCTGATGCAGGTAGACCATCAATTGCTCACGGATCAGTTCGCCGCAAATGAAGCGGGTGGACTGGTCGGTGACATCATCTTCCGCATAAATCCAGTCCTGCTGTGGCATGACCTTGACCAGCGCGGCTTTGAGCTGCTCGGTATTCGTGCCTTTGGTGGCAGACAGCGGGAAAATTTCACGGAACGGGTATTTCGCTAACACGTCCGGCAACCAGTTCAGCAGCTTTTCCTTTTTTTCCACCCGGTCAACCTTGTTGGCAACCAGAAACACCGGGCATTTGACGTGGGCAAGACGTTGCAACACGAGGGAATCTTCGTCCACCCATTTCATGGCTTCGACGATCATCACCACGGCATCGACCCCTTCGAGGGCAGCGACCGCTTCCATGTTGATGGTCTTGTTGAGCAGACTTTTGGAGGTGCGATGAATGCCCGGTGTATCGACAAACACGAGTTGGTAATCCTGTTCGGTCAGGATACCCCGGATATTGTGGCGGGTAGTCTGCGGCTTGTTGGCGATAGCCGACACCTTGAAACCGATCAGGTGGTTCATCAGGGTGGACTTGCCAACATTGGGTCGCCCAACAATGGCAACATAACCGCAGCGGGTGGTGGAATGTTCCGTCATTTGCTTGTCACCTGTTCAAAAGCCAAACTGGCGGCCTCCTGCTCGGCCTTGCGGCGACTGCTAGCAGTACCCTTGGTGCGGATACCAAACCCAGGAATCACACATTCGGCAGTAAAGGTCTGACGGTGCGCCTCCCCCTGCACATCCAGCAGGTTGTATTCCGGTAAGGCATGACCGCGTGACTGAAGGAACTCCTGCAAGCGGCTTTTCGGGTCTTTCAGCTCGTTTTCAGAGGGCAGGTTATCCAGCCGCTCACCGTAAGCCGTCAGGATGAAATCCTGTGCCGCCCCCAGCCCCTGTTCCAGATAAATGCAGCCAATCAGGGCTTCAAAGGCATCCGCCAGAATGGATTTGCGCCGGAATCCGCCACTTTTCAGCTCTCCAGGCCCAAGCCGTAAAAAATCGCCGATGCAAAGACTGGTGGCAATGTCTGCCAGAGCATTTTCATTCACCAGTGAAGCACGCAAGCGGCTCAGGTAGCCTTCACTAGCCCGAGGCATCTTTTTATAAAGCTCCGTGGTGATAACCAGCCCCAGCACGCTATCACCAAGGAACTCCATCCGCTCGTTGTGTTTGCCATCCGCGCTGCGGTGGGTGATGGCACGGGTAAAGGTATCCGTTGCCATCAGTTCATTGCCCAGCAATTTGGTCAGTTTGTTCAAGTATCTCCAGCCTTTCCGAGTTCTGCCGAATAGTTGAATGTAGTCAGAAATTCAATGTTTGCCATCCAATGCTTACGCACTTCATAGTTGACTGCAAGTGCACGGACATTTCTTTTGCCCTGTATCTGTTCCACCGAAAACGCATCTGATGACAAGGTATACAAGCCGTTGATGTTCATGTAATCCTCAACCTTGGCACGGATTTGCTGCTTGCTTGCCGTTGCCAAGGAGGAATCCTGGGCGATTTCATCCACCAAAGAGCGCACGGCATAAAACTCCAGATACAGCGGAACCAGTTTTATTGCCGTTACAAAAACGAAAGCGACAATACCCGCCCCCGCCATCCAGGAAAAAAAAGTTGCACCTTTCTGCTTGCGCATGATTAAACCACCTTGTTGTTATTGATTGGACGGTTATAGAGCAGCGGCAATCAGTTTTTGTCGATGGATGTACCGATCCGTGAGAAATTCACACCATCGCCACTGAAGTTCCAGTGCATCCACACATAGGTTGCCTTGCCGACAATATTCGCCTCAGGCACCAGCTTCCACGCACGACTGTCATTACTCATGTCACGGTTGTCACCCATCATGAAATAATGACCTTCTGGTACTTCAATCGAGCCGCTAGTACCGCCCGTATTGGGCACGACCAGAATATCATGCTTAACACCCAGCAAGTCTTCCACTAGACGGGTGGTCTTAATCGAGCCACGCTGGTCGGCAACTACATAATCACCCGCCAGAGTACGGTTCAATTCAACACCGTTGACTTTCAAGGTTTTGTTGTTCCACTCCACCTTGTCACCCGGCACACCGACTAAACGCTTGATGTAATCCTTGGTGGGATCTACCGGATAACGGAACACGACTACATCTCCGCGCTGGGGCGAGCCTGTTTCCAGAATTTTGGTATGCAGCACTGGCAAGCGCACGCCATAGGCATACTTGTTGACCAGAATGAAATCACCGATTTCCAAGGTTGGCAACATGGAGCCGGACGGAATGCGGAATGGTTCCATCACAAACGAACGCAACACCAGCACCGCCAGCAACACCGGGAAAAACGAGCGGGCATATTCAACCAGTATCGGCTCTTCCTCAGGGCTTTTGCCACGGTTAAACATGACATACAGCAACCAGATAATCCCGCTGACGACCGTTGCCGTCAGTAACCAGAACTCCAAATCAAAATCCATGTCCTGTTCCTGTCAGTTTTTATTTATCGCTAACTTTCAGCACAGCAAGGAAGGCTTCCTGTGGAATTTCCACACTGCCCACCTGCTTCATACGTTTTTTGCCTTCTTTTTGCTTTTCCAGCAACTTGCGCTTGCGGCTCACATCACCGCCGTAACATTTCGCCAGTACGTCCTTGCGCATCGCCTTGACGGTGCTACGGGCAATGATGTTGCTGCCAATGGCTGCCTGAATCGCCACTTCGTACATCTGACGCGGGATCAGGTCTTTCATTTTTTCGACCAGTTGGCGTCCGCGTGACTGGGCGAAATCGCGGTGGATCATCAGTGCCAAGGCATCGACCTTTTCGCCATTAACCAGAATATCCACCCGCACCATCGGTGCTGGCTCAAAACGCTCCATCGTGTAGTCAAATGAGGCATAGCCACGACTGACCGATTTGAGGCGGTCGAAAAAGTCCATCACCACTTCTGCCAGCGGCAGTTCAAAAGTCAGGGATACCTGATTACCCATGTACTGCATGTTTTTCTGCACGCCGCGTTTTTCGATACACAGGGTAATAACATTGCCCAGATACTCCTGTGGCAGCAAAATCGTGCCGCGAATGATCGGCTCGCGGATTTCCTTGATTTTGTTGACAATCGGCATTTCCGCCGGGCTGTGGATGAATAACACCTCACCACTGGTTTGTTCCACTTCGTAGATAACCGTTGGCGCGGTGGAAATCAGGTCAAGGTTATATTCGCGCTCCAGCCGCTCCTGCACGATTTCCATGTGCAACATGCCGAGGAAGCCGCAGCGGAAACCAAAGCCCAGTGCCTGCGAGGTTTCTGGCTCATAGAACAGCGCGGAGTCGTTGAGCTTGAGCTTGGACAGCGCATCCCGCAGGTTTTCATACTGGTCGGATTCAATCGGGAACAGACCCGCAAACACACGCGGCTGGATTTCCTTGAACCCCGCCAACGCCGTTTCAGCAGGCTTTTGCGCATCGGTAATGGTGTCACCGACTTTGGCAGCGGTGATGTCCTTGATGCCGGAAATCATGAAACCCACTTCACCCGCCCGCAGCGTATCCAGATCTTTCATTTTCGGGGTATACACACCCACGCGCTCGACCTGGAAATCACGCCCGGTGGACATGAAACGGATTTTTTGTTTCTTGCGAATTTCACCATCAATCACCCGCACCAACACCACCACACCAAGGTAGTTGTCGAACCACGAGTCGATAATCAGGGCTTTGAGTGGCGCATCGGGGTCGCCTACTGGTGGCGGAATGCGTTCCACCAGTTGTTCCAGCAGGTCTTCGATACCGATGCCGGTCTTGGCACTGACGTGTACCGCGTCGGAAGCGTCAATGCCGATAATGTCTTCAATTTCCTGGCACACGCGGTCAGGGTCAGCGGCGGGCAGGTCAATCTTGTTAAGTACCGGCACGACTTCAAGGTTCAGGTCGATAGCGGTGTAGCAATTGGCAACACTTTGCGCTTCCACCCCTTGCGAGGCATCCACCACCAGCAATGCGCCATCGCAAGCCGAGAGTGAGCGTGATACTTCATAGGAGAAGTCCACATGCCCTGGCGTGTCGATAAAGTTCAGGTGATAGATTTCGCCATTACGCGCCTTGTAATCCAGCGACACGCTTTGCGCCTTGATGGTAATACCGCGTTCACGTTCCAGATCCATGGAATCCAGCACTTGCGCTTCCATTTCCCGCTGTTCCAGACCGCCGCAATACTGGATAAAACGGTCGGAAAGGGTCGATTTACCGTGGTCAATGTGCGCAATGATCGAAAAGTTGCGGATGTTCTTGTTCGCCTCACCCATGCTGTAATGCTTGCCTCAAAATCGCTTCATCGAAGAAATGCCGGAACAGAATCCGCTCTCCATATGCCACCACTGGGACATCCGCATTAAAACGCGCTTTCAGGTCTGCGTCCGCGTCGATGTCAACCAGCACGAAGCCAAAATCCAGTTCATCCTGAAATTCAGCCAGAAGCGCCACCATTTCGTCACACAGGTGGCAACCGACGCGATGATACACGGTAAGACAGGTTTTTGCTTCACTCTGTTGCATTTGCCTCAACCTTCATGGCGAGGAAACGGGCGGAGCCATCACGCTGCACCAGCACAGCAACCGTCTTGCCCGTCTCAAGACCTGTGGCAATACTGCGGGCTGTCTCCAGCGACGTGACGGGTTGACCGTTAATTTCGCTGATAATATCCCCTGCGATGATGCCTGTTTTACGGGCAGGCTCACCAATCACCTCTTCCACCTGCACCCCTCCTTTCAGGTTAAGGGCTTCAAGGGTCTGAGGGGAAACTGTCAACAGTTTCATGCCCAATACACCCGCCACCGGCTGATGTATTGGCTGATCGGGTTGGCTGGCAGCCGCTGGCAATTCGCGCTCATTAGGCAACTCGGCAATTTTCAGAGTAACATTCTGGCGCTCACCGTTACGCAAAACACCTACCGTCACATCCTTGCCCAAAGGGGTTTTACCTACCAGTGGTGGCAGAGCAGAGGCATCATTGATTTGCACTCCGTCAAACTCAAGGATGACATCTCCCTGTTTCAGGACATTAGCCGCCGGGCCTCTGGGCATCACCTGCGCCACTAGCGCCCCTTCCGGCTTGAACATATTGAAAGACTGGGCAAGCTCGGCACTGATTTCCTGGATGTAGACCCCAATCCAGCCACGCGCCACTTTACCCTTGCTTTTCAACTGGTTAATAACATCCAGCGCAATATCAACCGGGATCGCAAAGGAAACACCCATGAAACCACCCGACTGACTGTAAATCTGTGAATTGATCCCGACCACTTCACCGTCCAGATTGAACAACGGCCCGCCGGAATTACCGGGATTGATGGCAACATCGGTCTGGATGAAAGGCACATAATTTTCTGCTGGCAAGCTACGCCCGGTCGCACTGACGATACCGGCAGTCGCACTATGGTCAAAGCCAAACGGGGAACCGATGGCTAATACCCATTCGCCCACTTCCAAGTTTTGTGAAGTGCCCATTTTCAATACTGGCAAGCCGGTAGCAGCCACTTTTAACAAGGCAATATCGGTACGCTCATCTGTCCCCACCACGGTCGCTGTCAGCTCCCGCCCGTCACTCAGTTTTACCTTGATTTCATCGGCATCCTGTACCACATGGTGGTTGGTGACAACATAACCATCTGCCGAATAGATAAAACCGGAACCACGCGAATCACTATCAAAGCCGAAAGGGTTTTCACCTTTGCCTTCTGGGTCGAAAAAGCGTTTCATCAACTCGTCAAACAGCTCTTCGGCTTCCGGTGTTTTGAATTCTTCCGGCAGCATTTTTTTGGGAGAAAGTTTTTGCTTGATACTGATATTGACGACGGCTGGGCTGTTTTGTTTGACCAGACCTGTAAATTGGGGCAGATCGCGGGCAGACAGGCTACCGGCACACACACACAGCAATGCAAGCAGCATGGCTTGCATAAAACGTTTTAACATGGAAGCCCATCTCCTAACTGGTTGGGGAGCAACAGCGGCAATTATGCGGGCTTATCAGGAATAATCAAGGAGATGGCATCAGCGTGCTATAAATGACCTGATCGCGGTGACGCAAAATAACCGGCTGGAATCCCTTGCCACTCATGGAACGGGAACCCAGTTTGTTAGCAAGCCGCAGGCTACCCAGCAAACCCACCACAGCAGCCAGCACCACACCTGCCTCCCCCTGAATACCCAGCAGGGACAGCAAGCCACCACCAAGCACCGCAGCCAGCAGCATACCAATCAAAGGCAGCAAATAAGCCAGCAGGGAATACAGCACCAAGGCATCAGCCTGAATGCCCACGATCACGGTATCACCAGGACGTGCATAGACGGGATTCAGAACCCGCATTTTCTGCGATTCCTTGCGAATAAACTCAAAACTTGATGAAGAAGAACAACCTGTTTTGGAAGAAGAACATCCGCCACAACTACCATTTCTCCCTTGCGGCAGTACCCATGCGTACCCGCCTTCCACACCAGTTACCAGCGCCGTTTGCTCAATCATTGCCTTGTCCCCAGTTATACTTGTTATAGCTGTATTGTACACAGGGGAGCTTGACTCAAACTTAATCACACCATGTTCAGAATCAGCGGGCACGTTGCAGCCCCTCGCTGATGCTTTTCAGGGTAGCTACCGGCACTTCACCGACCAGCACCACTTTGTGTCCAGCCGATTCGGCAGTGAAAATATTCATTGCACCAGCAGACAACTCCATGTTTTCCAAAGCGCCCGGTTTGCCGGGGTCAACAATGAAAATGGAAACAGACGTCATACCATCCGACAGGATGATCTGGCGCACACCACTGCCAGGCTCCATCAGGCTCTGCACCTGATGAAAACCCGCTGGCAAGGCAGTAAACAACCAGCCGCCGCTATCCTGCGCCTGCCCTGCCTGCGCCATCGCTTGAGGTGCGGCAGATGTCACATTCGGGCTGACGCGGAAAGCTGACGCATCCGCAGCAGCCGGTGCAGGTTGTGCTATATCCAGCGCAGTAAACATCAACTGTTCAACCGGCTGGTGAGATCGGTCAACCAGGGAATATTTCAGCAGCATCCCACTGGCAGGATCAATACAGTAACGTTGCAGGTAACGCATTCGGTCTCGGGGACGCGCAACCACAATGCGACAGGAACGGTTGGCGACCGTTTCATCCCCGCCGAAATCCAGCGAATACGCATCCCCGGCTGGCGGTATCACTGCCTGAAACTTGGCAAGGGAAAAACTTTCCACCGCATCCGGCGCAGCCTCCCCGCCTTGCGACAGACGGATCACACTTTCCTTTTCTGTGCCATCCTCAACCAGATGGCTGATTTCGTAGGTGGAAAGCTCATTACCCTGCGCATAGACCAATGTCCCCTTGTAACTCAGGGAATGTACCGCTGTGCGCATCTGTGCCAGCAAGCTCATCGCGTCACTGGCCAATACGACTGGCGAAGCCGCCAGCATACCTGCCAGCAGGGTAAGCGAAACAGACTGTTTAACGTTCATTGCCATAGGAAACTGCACGTATGGAAGGAGCAATAGCCGTGGTGGATGCGTACTTCACATGCTGCGCCACGTACTGCTTGAGGATGTCGCGGGTCTGTGAATCTACACGCCCAATCTGGCGGATACGGTCATCAACGTTGGTGGCAGAAGCCACAGCGGTTTGCCCATTGGCTGGCAAGGCTGCAACCGCCTGAGGCGCTGATACTGGAACAGGGGCAGCAGCTACCTGCTCTGCTGTCCGGGTTGGCTGTTGCATGAACAACATGCCACCCATTGCTAAAGCAGCAACCGTAGCTGCCATCGCAACACCCCAACCCATGCGGGATGAAGTCATCGCAGCCTGTTTGCGCACTGGCACTTGCACCGCAGGCTGGTCATAAGCCGGTTCATCTACCAATTCGTCCTGAATCCGTCCCAGCAAAGAGATACCCTGGCTGCTACGTTGTGCGTTGCCTGCCCGCATGGTTTCACCAATCAGTGCATAACGAGACAAGGTATTCCCCAACTCATCATCTTTACGCAATTCATCCAGCAGCCTGCGCCGCTCAAATTCACCTGCCTCGTCGTCCAGCAACGCAGACAGGAATTCTGTTTTACTTGTGTTCATTTCATTTCACCTGCACTTGAGACACTACTCTTCGGGGTTTAACTCAGCAGTGGTCTCAACACCTTGTCAATCGACTCACGAGCGCGGAAAATCCGCGACCGCACAGTACCTATCGGACAATCCATCGTCACGGCAATTTCTTCATAACTCATGCCTTCCAGCTCGCGTAACACAATGGCGGTACGCAAATCTTCCGGCAAATCATCAATAGCCCGGTTAATCGCCACCCGAATCTCATCTGTCAACATTTCATGCTCGGGAGTGGCATATTCCTTTAGAGCAGACTCCCCCCCAAATTGTTCCGCTTCTTCTGCATCAATATCACTATCCGGCAAACGGCGACCTTGTGAAACTAAATAATTTTTGGCGGTATTAATAGCAATCCGGTAGAGCCACGTATAAAAAGCGCTCTCACCACGAAAGTTTTTCAGACCACGGTAAGCCTTGATAAAGGCTTCCTGCGCCACATCCATAGCCGTATCATGGTCATGCACATAACGCAGCACCAGATTGATAACCTTGTGCTGGTATTTGAGAACCAGAACATCAAATGACTTTTTGTCTCCCGTCTGAACACGCTGGACCAGATCGAGATCAGTGAGGCTAGCGCCCATCAGGGCTGTTCTCCTTGGTTGTTTGGCTGCAAAGGTTATATGCTACAGATCGCCTGTCAATATTAGAATAGCCAGCGATTATTAATTCGGTTGCTGGCACAAGAGGTTAATGATGTACGACGTACTGATTATCGGCAGCGGAGCTGCTGGCCTGACCCTAGCCCTGAGCCTGCCGGAAACGTGCAAAATTGCCGTACTGAGCAAGGATGTGATCACTGAAGGCAGCACCGTCTATGCCCAAGGCGGCATTTCCGCCGTACTGGATGCGACTGACAGCGTGGATTCGCACATTGAGGATACCCTCAACGCCGGGGCTGGCTTGTGCGATTCCGATGCCGTGCGTTTTACCGTGGAAAATGGAGCGAAATCCATCAACTGGCTACTGGATGCCGGAGTTCCGTTTACCCGCGAAGAAAGTGACACCAACCGCCTACACCTGACTCGCGAAGGCGGGCACAGCCACCGCCGCATCGCCCACGCCGCTGATGCCAGTGGTGCAGCCATCGAACACACCCTGGTGGATCAGGTACGGCAACACACCAATATTACGGTACTGGAACACCACATCGCGGTAGATCTGATTACTGCCCGCAAGCTGGGTTACCGTGATAACCGCTGCGTGGGTGCTTACGTACTGAACCGCAAAGCCAAACGCATCAGCCCGCTTCAGGCACGTTTCACCGTGATTGCCAGCGGTGGTGCCAGCAAGGTTTACCTGTATACCAGCAACCCGGATGGAGCCAGTGGTGACGGCATAGCCATGGCCTGGCGTGCCGGTTGCCGGGTTGCCAACATGGAATTCATGCAATTCCACCCGACCTGCCTGTACCACCCACACGCCAAGTCCAGTCTGATTACCGAAGCGGTGCGCGGCGAAGGTGGACGCTTGCTGCTGCCAGATGGCACACGCTTCATGCCGAAATTTGATCCACGTGCCGAACTGGCTCCACGTGATATTGTGGCGCGTGCCATCGACCATGAAATGAAGCGGCTGGGGCTGGATTGCGTTTACCTCGACATCAGCCACAAACCGAAGGATTTCATCCTCAGTCATTTCCCCAACGTGTACGCCACCTGCCAAAAATTTGGCTATGACATGAGCAAAGAACCCGTCCCTGTCGTCCCCGCCGCCCACTACACCTGCGGCGGTGTCATGACCGACCAGCACGGCTGTACCGACGTGGACGCACTGTACTGTGTGGGCGAAGCCTCCTACACCGGCTTGCATGGTGCCAACCGCATGGCCAGTAACTCGCTGCTGGAATGCATTGTGTACGGGCAGGCAGCCGCACAACACATCATCACCCGATTGGATGAATCGGCTCCCGAGGTAGAAATCCCCCACTGGGACGAAAGCCGCGTCACCGATTCCGACGAGCGCGTGGTCATTACCCACAACTGGGATGAAATCCGCCGATTCATGTGGGACTACGTAGGCATTGTACGCACCACCAAACGCCTGCAACGCGCCCGCAACCGTATTGAATTACTGCTGCGCGAAATCGACGAATATTACGCCAACTTCCGCGTCACCAGCGATTTGGTGGAACTACGCAACCTGGCGCTGGTAGCACGCCTGATTATCCGCTCGGCGCTACTGCGCAAGGAAAGCCGGGGGCTACATTACACTCTCGATTACCCCAAGGCGAATCCACAGATGGAAGCTATCCCCACCATTCTTGACCCAATTACCACTTACCACCCGTATTAACAGCGGATGAATTTACGCTACAATCGCCAACTTTCCGACTAATCGCTTCAGGATACGGCATGGAACTCTCAGCACTGACTGCACTTTCCCCCACCGACGGGCGTTACGCCAGCAAAACGGCGGCATTGCGCCCGTGGTTCAGCGAATACGGCCTGATTTACCATCGCGTGCTGGTGGAAATCCGCTGGCTGCAAATGCTGGCATCCCACCCGCAGATTGCGGAAGTGCCGCCATTTTCTGCCGCAGCCAATGCGTTCCTGGAAAGCATCCTCAGCAACTTTGCCGAAGCCGACGCCCTGCGGGTCAAGGCAATTGAACGCACCACCAACCATGACGTAAAAGCGGTTGAATACTACCTCAAGGAAAAAATTGCCGGACAGGCAGAACTGGAAGCGGTCAGCGAATTCATCCACTTTGCCTGCACCTCCGAAGACATCAACAACCTGTCTTACGCCCTGATGCTGAAAGGCGGCATGGAACAGGTGATCCAGCCGGAGCTGGCAACCACCATCGACGCCATCCGCAAGCTGGCGCACGCTTATGCCGAGATTCCGCTGTTGTCACGAACCCACGGCCAACCCGCCTCCCCCACCACCTTGGGCAAGGAAATGGCCAATGTAGTTTACCGCCTGCAACGCCAGCAAAAACAAATCCTTGCCGCGCAATATTTAGGTAAAATCAACGGCGCGGTCGGCAACTACAATGCGCATATCAGCGCCTACCCGGACATTGACTGGCAAACCACGGCTGAGCAGTTCGTGACCTCACTCGGTTTGAGCTGGAACCCGTACACCATCCAGATTGAGCCACACGATTACATCGCCGAAACCTTCGATGCTGTGGCGCGTTTCAACACCATCCTGATCGACTTTTGCCGTGATGTTTGGAGTTACATTTCGTTAGGGCATTTCAAACAGAAAGTGGTCGCGGGCGAAGTCGGCTCCTCTACCATGCCACACAAGGTCAACCCGATTGACTTCGAGAATGCCGAAGGCAACCTCGGTATTGCCAATGCACTGATGACCCATCTGGCACAGAAACTACCCATTTCGCGCTGGCAGCGTGACCTGACCGACTCCACTGTGCTGCGTACCCTCGGCGTTGGCCTGGGGCATTCGCTGATTGCTTACCAATCTGCGCTCAAAGGCATCAGCAAGCTGGAAGTGAATACTGCCAGCACCGCCGCTGACCTCGATGCCAACTGGGAAGTGCTGGCAGAACCCATCCAGACCGTGATGCGCCGCTACGGCATTGAGCAGCCTTACGAAAAGCTCAAGGCGCTGACCCGTGGGCAACGCATTACACCAGAGGGTCTGCGTGAATTCGTCAATACCTTGGAAATGCCGCAGGCAGCCAAAGATGCACTAATTGCCATGACACCCGCAACGTATATTGGTAATGCGGTTGAACAGGCAAAGGCGATTTAACATGTTTGGTGACATTTCCGTTGAAGAATTCCTGCGTGACTACTGGCAGAAAAAACCACTACTGATCCGCAATGCCCTGCCCAATTTCCAGTCCCCTATCACACAAGACGAACTGGCGGGACTAGCTTGCGAAACAGATACTTCCCGCATTGTCATTGAGAAAGGTGGCAAGCACCCGTGGGAAGTCAGGCATGGTGCTTTCGACGACGATGATTTCACTAACCTGCCCGCAACCCACTGGACGCTGCTGGTCAATGACACCGACCAGTTCCTGCCAGAGCTGAAAGCGGTGATGGAACCCTTCCGCTTCATCCCGGATTGGCGCATTGACGACCTGATGATCAGCTTTGCGGTCGAAGGCGGTTCAGTCGGACCGCATGTGGATGAGTACGATGTATTCCTGATCCAGGCACAGGGGCAACGCCGCTGGCAGATCACGACCCAGCCTGCCCACCCGGACAATTTCCTGCCTGATCTGGAATTGCGCATCATGCGGGATTTCCAGCCGGAACAGGAATGGGTGGTCAACCCCGGTGACATGCTCTACCTGCCACCCAATGTGCCGCATTACGGGGTTGCATTGAACGAGTGCATGACCTATTCGGTTGGTTTCCGCTCGCCTTCGCAGGCTGACATGCTGGAAAAACTGGTGGAAAATTTGCTGGAAGAACCACGCCTGCAACAACGCTTCAGCGATCCAGAGCGTCAATTACAAGGCGACCCTGGTGCATTGACCCAGACAGATATGGACAGGCTGATTGATTTTCTGGTTGATGCTTTGCCACAAGATACCCATGCTTTGCAAATGTGGCTGGGTAAATACCTGACTGAACCCAAATCAGCCAACAACATGCCTGAAGCAGACCCCATCAGTAAAGCTGCTTTTAACAAACTGCTTAACCGCAAAAAGACTTTTATTAAATCACCGAGTTGTCGTTCCCTGTATTTTCTGGAAGAAAATGACACCTGCCTGTTTATTAACGGACAACTCTTTCGCATCCCTGCCAAACAAACTACTTTTGCGCAAATGTTATGCCAACAAGAGCCACTCAAACACTCTGACTATAAAATATTCATGGAAGATGCAGAGTGCTTAGAAGTTATGCATGGGTTAACCTGCAATGGCATGATCCATGTCAAAGATTAATCATAACTCTGATTAATAAATCAAGGGTAAACCCTTATAAGAAGAATACCGTTCATCGGTAATTCAGAATAATACCCGTAACATAGCAGTCATAAATAATCCATATCGTCGAGGGTTTCAAGATATGGAAGAGGGTTTTATTTATTGTTTAAACAGGGGAAAATCATGGAATCTAAAAATTCCATTCTTGCCGCTTTGTGCGGTGCATGTGTCGTGGGCATTACCGCTTTTTCGATGCCGACTATCGCTAGTGCCGATGACGCGAAATACAATATTTCGATGAAACGGGCTAATCCAAATGAGCCGATCAGCCGTGACGGCATTCTTTCCGCAGTCAAAGCCAAATATCAGGGACGTATCCTGTCAGTTCAGGAAAAGCCATCCTCGTCCGCACCTGACTGCCATATCGTGCGAATGCTATCATTAACTGGTGAATATATGACCATACAGGTTGCTTGCGGTGGTTAACCAAGACTGGCAAGGCTTGCGAAAAAAGGTCTGCCAGTAAGATACAAATGCCCGGAAGATTGAGGGATCTTCCGGGCATTTTTTTAGGACAAATCAAATTGATAGTTTTTTATTCCTGATAAGCTGTTGTATCATTGCATGGCTCGTCTTTACTCGCTTTGGGGGCTTGCAGACGAGTCAGACCTAACCCTATGACTAACTTAAAAGAATTTCTGTTATGCGCGTACTTATCGTTGAAGATGAAAAAATTATCCGCGACCAGGTGGCAGAGGATCTGAAAAAAAGTGGTTTCACTGTCGATGTTGCCGCTGATGGTGCTCAAGGCATGTATGTAGCACTGGAGTATCCTATCGACATTGCCGTCATTGACCTCGGCTTGCCCAGCAAACCTGGCGCACCGGTGAACAATGATCAGGGGCTGGATATTATCCGCACAGTACGAACCAAAGGGCTGGATTACCCGATTATCATCCTGACAGCGCGTGACCGCTGGCAAAGCAAGGTTGAAGGTCTGGAAGCTGGTGCAGACGATTACATCACCAAACCTTTCCACACCGAAGAACTCATTGCCCGTCTGCGTGTCCAGTTGAGACGTACCGGACGCTGGACACAGGCAGAACTGAATTGCGGCCCTATCCGCCTGAACACCTCCGAACAGCGGGTTTATGTCAATGAAACGGAAGTCATACTGACTGCCTATGAATACCGTGTGCTGGAACACCTGATCCTGCACGCAGGGGAAGTTGTTTCCAAAACACGCCTGACTGACAGCTTGTACGAAGAAGATGCGGATCGTGACAGCAACGTGATTGAAGTGTTCATTCGTCGCCTGCGGATCAAGCTGGATCCAGACGATACCCTCAAACCAATTGAGACATTACGTGGGCGCGGCTACCGCTTCACCTTGGCTCGCACCTGAGATACAACCCAAAAACCGCACGAACTTACAACATGACCAGATCGTTAAGAAGTCGACAACTCATCAGTGGTTTTGGTGTCATCATGGTCGGGATAGTCATGCTCGGCACTATGCTGCACTGGTTTGCCTATCGCTATAAAATCGACCAAAAGCAGACTGAACTGAAAGAAATCTCTTACAATGTACTGGGGTTTCTGGAATTTCGTGACGGCACTTTTGCGGTAGTAGATGACCCTGAAATGCAGGGAAAAGCCGACCAGATCATCGAAAAACACGCGCTGCGGGATGTTGAAAACCTGCGCTTTGCCTATGTAATGAATGCTTCCACCAAGGACATTGTGTGGAGCGCCAACAGCAAAGGCAAACCGACCCAAGCTGACCCTACCTACTTTCTTTACTTTGATGTAAAGAAAGAAAGTGCCAGTTTCGAGCCGAGTTTCGACCAGAAAAAGCCACTCCCGATCGACAGCACGGCAAGCACCATGCAGGGGCAGAACAAATATACCTATAGCCAGGAATACCTGCTGGCTGTCCAGACTTTTTCCCTGTCACCGCATGGTGACTTCCAGTTTATCGCCGGATTGTCACTCGCTGATATTGACAAGGAAATGAAGGACATGCGGCAAAAGTTCGCCATCCTGCTATTCCTGTCGGCAGTGCTGGTATTGATTGCGCAAATGGCACTGAGCTTTTGGGTGGTTGCGCCCATCAAGGAATTTGAGGATGAGGTCAAATCCATTGAAGCAGGTGAACGCGACACTATTGGTGAGCAATATCCTGAAGAACTGATTCCAGTCAAAAATGCTCTCAATGGCCTGATCAGCCATGAAAAGGGGCAGAAACAACGCTATAAGGATTCACTGGATGACCTTGCCCACAGCCTCAAGACACCCCTGGCTGCCATGCAGAACCAATTGGATCAGTTAAACCGCATCCAGATAGAACAAACCCAAGTCAATCATGGCTTGCAGGTATTTGGTGCACAAATCGAGCGGATGCGTGAAATCATTTCCCACCAGTTGCGCAAAGCGATGGTGACAAATCAGGGAGCCATGCTGCTGGCACAACCGGTGCGCCCGGTACTGTTCCGCTTGCGTGATACCCTGCAAAAGGTTTACCGCGACAAAACGTTTGAAATCCGCATCAATGTTGACGAATACGCCAAATGCCGAATGGATGCAGAAGACATGATGGAGCTGTTCGGCAACCTGCTGAACAATGCCTGCCGCTTCTGCAAAGACGTCGTGGAAGTTTCCGCCCACCATGAAAACAACATGCTGGTGCTGGATATTGACGATGATGGCATGGGTTTCCCTAGTGAAAACCCATCAAAACTGCTGCAACGTGGCATCCGCGAAGACAGCAAAAGTGATGGACAAGGCATTGGTCTGGCTGTCAGTACGGAAATCGTCTCTGCCATTGGTGGCAAAATCGAGCTGCTCGTTTCACCGCACGTCGGCGCACGGGTACGTCTACATCTGCCGATCTGATCCGTTCCAGAAAATCAGCGGGCAACACGCAAGATACCGGGGCTTGCTCCGGTTCCATTCAGTTCCGGTCGGTACAGGTCTTCCACATGTGGGGGGGGAACAACAAACTCGCCTTCCGCAATCACCCTTACAATATAAAACAGGTGATGCCTATTCTTGGCTACTAGGGGCAAAGCGGCGCTATAACGGTCTGCTTGCAACTTTTCCATACGGGGCTTGTTGTTACCCATCAATTCCAGCACTGTTCTGCCATCCCCTTCCACAACCAGACTTTCCAGCCGTTCGATTTGTTTCAGGTCAACCTTTTCAAGCTCGAATGCAGCGGGTAACAGATCCACAACCATTGCATCCCTGATATGGACATTGCTGCTGATTGACAAATGTACAAGCAGCAATTGCCCATGCCGGATGTCCTGCAACTGGACTTTTTTGCCCATCATGTCATACCACTCACGCCGTATTTCAATAGGGTCGTTATCGGGTGTGACTGGTATATCCGGGTAGCCAGTGAGTGACAAACTAGCATACAACGCTGTTTTGCTACCTATTGCCAGGGTAATGCCCTGGTGCAAGACATCGCTCAGGAATGAATGTATCTGTAGACCATTTCCTTCCAGTTCCAGCGTGTCAGCACCCTTTTGCAAGATAGCCTGCCAGCCGCCAGTGGATTTTCGTCCGGCTTCCAGACCAGCCAACGCCACGAACAACTGTTCCTGGGCACTGAGACGGGTACGTTTGCGCAACCATTCAGCCAGTGTGTTGATACGTCCGACCTGTTCATCAGGCGTCAGCAGCTTGTTACGCAGCAGCAGGTAAAACATGGCGGCCTCTTCCCGCAACGCGCTGCCATAGTCACCCACAGATACCCGGTCATCACGCACCCGTTCTGTAGCCTGCTGAATAGCGGCTGCGCCTCGTTGCTTATCCCCCATCATGTTCAGTGCCAACCCCAGATGCACCAGTGGCAAACCGGATACGGCCTTACCTGCTGACTCGTCATACAGGGCACGCAATGTCACCAGTGATATTTTACGGGTGCGTGCCAATACATAACCGGCATAGGCACGTACAGCCAAATCCAGATGTGCTGCGGCTTCGGAACCTGCATAGCGGCGCTCGGCAGGTGCAGTATTATCCTCCAGACGTTGTTGCAGGTTTGTCAGGGTACGTTGCCACAACCATTCCGGTACAGCAAAACCCTGATTCTTGGCATCCTGCATGAAATCTGCCATGTGGGGAGCCAACCAGTCGCTTGCTTCTACTGAACCATCCCATAATGCAAAGCCGCCATCTGGCAATTGCATCCCACCCAGCCGCAACCAGGCATGATTGAGCTGCCGCTGGAGCTGTTCCCTGCTCAAGGCTTCCATACCCAGACTTTCAGCCATGTCGGCTTGCAAATACAGGTAAGGCCATAGCCTGCTGACTACTTGTTCCAGAGAATCGGACGTGTGATGGGACAAGCTCTGCAAGGCCGTGCGTACAGGCAAGGCAGGTACTGGGGAAAGATTCAGGTTAGCCGTCAAGCCAGCCGACATGAAGCCCTGCGTAACGGCTGCGTTGACATCCATACTTTCTTTGGGCTGCAACACCCTGTTCAGCACAAGTTGGCGGGCAGGATACACAGCCGGGCGGATGATCAAGGGCAACTCCCGGTGCAAGGTAAAATGCTTGCCAACCAGTTCCAGACGGATCAAGCCATTTCCCAACATCTGCCCGCTTGTTGCCAACGGAAATTGCAAAGTCGTGCGCTCGCCTTGCTTCAGCAGTATCTCCTTGTCCAGTGTATCCATTTTCAATGCAAGGCTGGCAGACAGTTTCAGATTAATCGCCTGCTGTTCACTTGTACTGTTGTGCAAGTCAACCGACACGAAGGCGTTGTCACCAATAGCCAGAAAACCAGGCGCAGCCAGATTGGCAGCTACCGGAGTAGCTACTTTCAACTCACGTTCGGCATTGCCAAAACTCTCAGCAGTAGCGGCTACTGCCATCAGGCGCAACGTTCCATCAAAAGCAGGCAACTGCAAATCAATGTTAGCAACACCTTGCTGGTCAAATGACACCGCCCCGGAAAACAAGGCAACAATTCCAGCGTTGACTGGGGTGGGCGAGCTTGCCTTATCATGACCTGCGCCCCCCACTACACTTTGCTGCCTGACCAACCCATCATTCTCACGAATGATCTTGCCGTAATCATCGTACAACCTGACAGCGTATTCATGTTGCGAAAAATAGAAGGCAAACGGATCAGGTGTCTTGAAACCCGTAGCAGCCAATGCCGCTGTATCGACTGTCGCCAGCGTCACAATGGCAGCTTGCCCAGCCAATTGCTCTGCCCGAACGGTGACATTGACCTTTTGCTCGGGTAATACCTGCTCAGGTGTTTCCAGCACCAGTTGCAAACGCCGCTCTTCCCGCTCCAGCGGCAAAAACAGTACACCCAGCATCCGCTGGGGAGCAACCTTTTGACGAGGATCAGCAGGATGGAAGCCCATGACCGTGACATACAAATCATGCCTATTCCATTGTTTGTCAACAGGAATATCCATAACCAACCCATCTGTGGGCAAATGGATACGTTGTGACCACAACAATCCATCACCCTCAACTGCTACAACTGCCTCCCCTGCTGCGGGGGGCCTGATGCTCAAGCGAGCGACATCACCTGCCACATAGGCGGGCTTGTCCAGCGACAGCTCAATCCGGTCAGGCCGATTAGCCGCATTTTCCGACTGTTCCCTGTCCCAGCCTGCATGAAAGGGATAAACCGTTTTTAAACCTGTCTGCGGGTCTTCAACTTCCAGACGGTAAAACCCACGCTGTACGGCAAAAACCACCCTACCCAAGGCTTTGTCGTCAAGCTGCACTTTTTGTTGCAAAACGGGAGCAGCGGTGGAAGCATCCTGACGCAACCAACCCTGCTTGTCGCTGTATTTCCAGAAGTAATCCCCGGACTCCTTCACCAACGAAACAACCAGCGGGCGATCCAGCGGTGCTGCCTCTCCTGTTGCCATCACACGTATCAGCTCGAACGCAGCATCGCCCCCGGCATCGACCGTATCATGGGCAAACTCCGGCTTGATACCTACCAATTGCGGTGCAGGCCAGAAAGGCACTTTCAGTTCACCGCTGCTGCTGCGTCCTCCGGTTTCATGCAAACTTGCCATGATACTCACATTCAGCGGTGAATGAATTTTACCCTCCAGCGCAGGTACTTCCAGAAAACCACCTCCCGTCTCGCTGAGCAGCACGTCAGGAAGCTCGCTTTTTCCGGCTAGCTTCCTGTCTTCAGGATGACCAAAATAATAATCCCTGAAAACATCCAGCGGGTGGTGATTCACTGCCACCGACCTGCTGGCAGTCACCCGGTTGCCCGCCGCCGGGACACCATGTAAATAATCGCCTTGCACTGCCACCATCAGCTTTTCACCACTGGCAAGCCGTTTGTTTTCAGTCGCCAGGGAAAGTGCCATCCGCTCCGGCACAAATGCTTCCACGCGAAACGCAAAACGGCTGGCGGGTATTTCGTCCTTGTGGTGGAGACGCACCTCCGCCTGCCATTCGCCATTGGGGGCATCCACCGGGATTGGAAAACGGTAACTGAAAAAACCCAGATCAGGGTTGCTCGCCGTCAGGTCTTCATCCAGCACAACCCGCTGATCCGGGCGCACCAGCCGCAGATTCAAATGGCTAACTGAAACTGGCTTGCCATCACGCTCACGCAACAACGCCGACAAATCCAGTGTATCCCCCGGTCGGAACAAGTCACGATTACCGTAAACAAACGGAGCCAGTACCCGATCCTTGTTACCTGTCACCGCATACCCCGACAAATCGAGTGCCGTATCACGCACATCCAGAAAAGCAAACTGCCCACCCAATTCAGCCATCAGCAGTAAACTTCCCTGTGGCAGATGCGTAAAACTCGCCTGCCCGTTTTCGTCAGTTACCACCTCCAGCGAGCTATTATCACCTTGCAATTCAAGATTGACGCCCTGCAAGGGCTTGCCTGTATCGAGGGCATTAGCAAACACCACCATCCCACGTGAATACAGACGTACATGTAAACCGATATTGCTCACAACAAATGGGGCAATCCGGTAAGCCTCCTCACCGAAACGCCCCGGCTGGCGCATGACCGCAAAATACAGCCCTTGCGTTTGTAGCTCAGGAATAGTCTCCACCGGGATACTCATAGCAGTATCCGCATTCGGCTTGGCTCCTGTTAGATAACGGTTGGCATAAACACTGGTTGTCGCCTCGTGGATTTCCTCCAGTTGCCACTGCCCAAGACGCTCACCCAAACGGATACGTTTGAGCATGGTGTGTAGCTTGTCAGGTTGTACCCGCAGGAATTCAATATCCAGTTCCGGCACATTCACCACCCGGATAGGCAAACCATCTGTTAGCTTGGCGGGCAGGAGGCTTCCCCGACTGGCGAAGTCAAATGCAGGCAGAATGTCGCGGGTCTTGAGAGTAATATCGAGCGGTTTTTGCAGCTTCAACTTGTTCTGGCTAGTGACACCTGGCCTGATCTGGATGCGGTATTCAGTCTGTGGCTGGATATTGGGGAAATACAGGCGACGCGGCTCATTGATCAACACCCAGTTCCCCGCCACTGACTTGCCACCAACCGTCAGGGTTACAAAAGAAGACAGATCATCAGAAGGCTGCAAATCCTGTGAAAAGGTTATAGCAAGTGCAGAACTGTTATCCAGCGTCCGTTCTGCTACATCCACCACCAGCATTTGCGTCAGCAGCTCTTCATTACTGTACTCTGGCAAACCTGACAGTTTTTCCGCAGCGTTCACCAGCGGTGCAGACAACAGCACGCCCAACAGTAACCAGAAATACACGAAGGAAAACCGGCGACAAGCCTGATGAGACATTATTGTTTTCTCCGTCCCTGCTAGAAGACAAAGGTTATATGATAATGGCTGGGGTGAATATTTGCAGCGAGAAAGGGCAAAGGAAAAATACGAGAAAAAAGTGGCGACCCTACGGGGATTCGAACCCCGGTTACAACCGTGAAAGGGTCGTGTCCTAGGCCTCTAGACGATAGGGTCGCTGATGTAAAACCACAAATTGTAACAGGTTGGAAAAGTGGCGACCCTACGGGGATTCGAACCCCGGTTACAACCGTGAAAGGGTCGTGTCCTAGGCCTCTAGACGATAGGGTCGCTGATATAAACTTCCAAACCTATTTGTTGCTGTCTCTTGGCGAGAACAGCACGACTGTAGACAAACCGGCAAATAATACCAAAAAGCCGACTGGCACAGCCATTAAAAATATTTTAGCCAACTCATCACTGTCTGCAAACATGAAACCGAATCCTAATACCAGACCCGTCACTGTTATGATCAAACCAGCAATCAAGCTGTACCGACCAATGCGATCCATACAAATACCTCTCGCAGCGGTCAAAATTTGGTGGAGCTAATCGGGATCGAACCGATGACCTCTACAATGCCATTGTAGCGCTCTCCCAGCTGAGCTATAGCCCCACGGCTAAAGAGAGGCGAATTCTGAGGGAATCCGCCGATTCTGTCAAGCACCTTTTAAGGAATTTGCAAAGATTGCTTTATGCACATCGCCAAGGCTGATGATACCTTTCAGCTTGCCACCTTCTACCACTGGAATACGACGGATTTTTTGCACACACATGAGAGAAACAGCCTTCATCACAGGCATGTCCGGGCTGGCTGACGCAACCAGCTTGCTCATAATGTCGCCGGTCTTAAGCATCAGGGCGTCACTGTAGTCTTTTTCCATTCTTTCAAAGTCGGGCGCACCCTCTTCCTTGGCAACCTCGGAAATATCAGGGAACATCTTGCGCAGCACATCTTTCTCGGAGACAACACCCACCACATTGTTGTTGTCATCCACCACCGGCATACCGCTGATCTTGTTGAAGCACATCACCTCGACAATATCCCTGACCGGAGTGCTTGCCTGGGCTGTTTTTACGTTTGTAGTCATGATGTCTTTAACTTTCATGCTTCCTCCTCGTTGTACGCTGAATTTTATTGCTGCGGCTGCTGTTTTATTTGCAACCGCAGCATGAACATAGCATGAAAAAACCTTACACCATACTGACCTTTAGGGGTGGATCAACCAGCCGCTGGCAAAGAGCGGATAAAGCCGACAGCCCGCAGGATTCTGGCGAGGACACGCTCACGCCCGACCAGTTCCAAGGTGATTTCCAGAGAAGGCGAGGAAGTACTGCCGGTAACAGCAACCCGCAACGGTGGCCCTACCTTGCCCAGTTTCAGCCCGAGTTTTTCGCAGGCGGCATGGATAGCAGCATGGATCGGCTCAGCCTTCCAATCAACCAAGGCTGCCAGTTCCGCATGGACGGCTTGCAGGGTATCTGCGGTTTCTGGCTTGAACTGCTTTTGCACGGCAGTTTCATCATAGGCAGCGAAATCTTCGTAGAAATAGCGACTGATCGCGACCATTTCCACCAGGGTCTTGGCGCGTTCACGCTGGGCATTGATCATGTCCGCCAGTGCCGGGCCGCTGGATACATCCAGGTTTTGTGCCTGCAAATGCCATTGCAACTGGCTCTCCAGTTCTTCCACTGGCAGGGTTTTGAGGTAATGCTGGTTTAGCCACAGCAACTTGTCGGGGCTGAAAGCAGACGGGGCACGGTTAATAGCTTCCAGCGAGAACAGGTCAATCATTTCCGCACGGCTGAAAATTTCCTGATCGCCATTCGACCAGCCCAGGCGTACCAGATAGTTGAGCAGTGCCTGCGGGGTAAAGCCTTCGTCGCGGTATTGCATGACACTGACTGCGCCATGACGTTTGGACAGGCGTTGTCCGTCCGCCCCAAGGATCATCGGTACGTGGGCGAATTTTGGTGGCTCGCAACCCAGCGCCCGCATGATGTTGATCTGGCGCGGGGTGTTGTTGATATGGTCGTCACCCCGGATAACGTGGGTAATCTGCATGTCGATGTCATCCACCACCACCGTCAGGTTGTAGGTCGGCGTGCCATCGGAACGGGCGATGATCAGATCATCCAGTTCCTTGTTGCTGACAGTGATCTTACCGCGTACCAGATCGTCAAATTCCACCGCACCATCCTGCGGGTTGCGGAAGCGGATCACTGGTGCAATCCCCTCCGGCACATCAGTACGCCCCAGGCAACGCCCGTCATAACGTGGTTTTTCCTTGCGAGCCATTTGAGTTTCACGCATCTGTTCCAGCTCATCCTTGCTGCAATAGCAGTGGTAGGCGTGGCCTGTATCCAACAATTGCTGGATCACTTCCTTGTAACGGTCGAAACGGTGGGTCTGGTAGAAAGGGCCTGCGTCATGTTCCAGTTGCAACCATTCCATGCCCTGCAAAATGGCATCGACGGATTCCTGAGTGGAACGTTCACGGTCGGTATCTTCGATCCGCAGGATGAAAGTTCCGCCGGTTTTACGGGCGTATAACCAGGAAAACAAGGCAGTGCGTGCACCACCAATATGCAGGTAGCCAGTCGGGCTAGGGGCAAAACGGGTTCTGACGTTCATGAGCTTCCAGATAATAAACCTTAAGACTAACTGAATGAAAAATAATCAAATTATTCAGTTCCAATTCAGTGCCATCGCCGCACAATAACACCTGTTCAAAGGGCTAAAGGGGTTAATAAAAACAACAATAGGGGCTAAACCCCTTCTTTTTATACCGCACTGAAGCCAGCAATAATAATAACAAGCTTCACGCATTAAAAGCCTTCCATCAGGAAGGCTTTTTGCTATCTGGCCTACAGGAAACGCGCCAGCAGTTGCAACACCAGCCAGGCATACACACCCGCCAGCAAATCATCCAGCATGATCCCCAAACCACCGTGCACGTTACGGTCTGCAATCCGCACAGGCCAGGGTTTCCAGATGTCGAACAGACGAAACAGGGCAAACCCCAGCACAATCCACCACCATCCCTGCGGTGCGGCAGTCATGGTCAGCAGGAAACCGGCGAATTCGTCCCAAACAATACCGCCATGATCATGCACCCCGAGTCGCCGGGAGGATTCCCCACACAACCAGATACCCAACACGACAACCAGCAGTACCGCCAACAAATACCAGCCCAGCGGCAACGGAGCCAACAGCAGATAAAGTGGAATTGCCGCCAACGTCCCTACGGTTCCGGGAGCCTTGGGTGACAAGCCACTGCCAAAACCAAAAGCCAGAAAATGCACTGGCGATGCCAGGACTGTTTTACTCAAATCATTCACAATGATGCTCTTTTACAGATCAATGGTCGTCAGTGGTGCACCACGCATGGCACCACGCCAGACCGGATCAAGCGGTTCCCCGCCAAAACAGGATGTCATCAGCAGCAGGATGTCACCACTACCCGCCACGGCAATCAGTTCTGCCAGCAACTTCAGCGTATCCATGCTGGCAAGATGAATATCCTCCACCACCAGCAAGACCGGCTGGCGGGACAAGCAATCCGTCGAACCACCGATCAGTGCCTGTATGACTTGCCCATCCGTATCCGCAGACATCTGAGGAATCTGGCGCTGGCAGCAGGAAAAACCGTGTGATGCCGCCAACTGGGTGGCCGCCTTGATAATGACGGACTTCTCACTGCTGCTTTCGCCCCGAATCAGGAAACCCTGCCCGCCGATCTGGTCAAGAATGCCCTCTAGCGCACTTTCCAGCAGATACAGAACCCGCTCACGGCTACCCAACGGCTTGCGGCTGGCAGGTTTACCGGAATTACAGGTAAGGCAATAAGCCGCCGCCTCCTCTTCGGCAACAGCAGGGTCTGTGTCCTCCTGTCCTGCCATCAATGCCTTGTACAACGCCTGGGTCGCGGGGTCAGGCTCAACCCCCAGTTCACGTTGCAACAAGCTGCGGCAACGCCTGTACCAGCGCAAGGCGGTCGCCAGATTACCCAGACCGGCATGAGCCTGCATCAGGGCACGGTAGGCTTGCTCCTGCAAGGGTTCAATCCCCAGCAAGCGCACGGCGAAATAGCAAGCTCGCTCATAATCCTGCTGCTCCAGCAACTGTTGCAGGCGCTGCTCGATGGCGGCTGAAGCACGCACGCTGAAATCGGCACGGTAAGTTGCCAGCCATTCGTCAAAGGAATCGGAATGCGGGTTACAGCCTTCCAGAAATTCGCCCTTGTAGGCATCAATCGCCTGATCCAGCGCTGCCTCATCACCAGCCGCCAGACAAGCATTGAAAATATGGACATCAACGTCGATCTGCCCGCTGTCGAGCATGATCCAGTCCTTGGTGGTGTGCAATGGCCCGTTGTCATCGGGAATGACCTTGCGCAAATCTGCCAACGCCTGACGCAGGCTGTGCCGTCCTTGTGTTTCGTCACTGTCAGGCCACAACACTGCTGCCAGTTTCTCCCGTGGGTATTGCTGGTCGGGGTTGACCGCCAGCCATGCTAGCAGCGCTTTGGCCTTGCGGGCGCTTGGTGTGAGGGTTTCACCATTGATATTTATCAAACGAAAACCGCCGAATAACAACAGTTTAACTTTTTTCATCGTCTTCGCCGACTTTGACCTTTGTTTGACGCTGGGGCTGTATTCTGCACCCATCGTATATTGAAACAAAGAGGTATTTATCATGAAAATGATGCGCGGATTTGCAGACCCCATTACATTGGGATTCATTCTGGCTGCTGTTATCGGTGGCGCTGGCGCAATGACTGCTGCCAACACATCATCCGACACCCAGGTCGCCGCAGCGCAAAAACCGGTAGCAACTGCCACTATCAAGATGGCAAACGATACCAGAACCCGCCCGGCAGCACCGGTTGCCACACAGGCTGAACAACAATAAGCCTTTGACGGGTGGCTTGCCCTCCTCCTGCAAGCCACCCGACGTCATTTTCCGTCCCCTGCTCCCCCGTCAATTTACCCTGTTCAAAGATACTCCCGGCATGGAAAATGCAGGCGTAGCACTGTCTGCCAACGTCCTGAGGTTTTACCAATGCCCAATGTCTTCACCTACGGTTCACTGATGTTCGCGCCCGTCTGGTCACGGGTTGTGAATGGCACGTATGCATCCTGCCCTGCCACCCTGCATGGCTATCAGCGGCTTGCGGTCAAGGGGGAGGAATACCCGGTAGCTGTGCTTGCCTCAGCGGCTGACTGCATCGCAGGGCGCATGTATTACGCCGTGAATACGGCAGATATGCAGCGGCTGGATATGTTTGAGGGGGACTATTACGCACGGCTGCCGGTCATGGTAGCCGATGGCAACGGCAAAATGCTGGCGGCAGATGTGTATGTGCTGCGCCCGGAATATGCCGATATTTCCACTGGAAAGGCATGGGATGAAGAACATTTCCGTACAGTGGGAATCAGCACATTTATGCTGAGGTATCAGGGTTTTGGGTAAGTCTTCTCAGGCTCCTGACTGACATGCAACCTAGCAAACTCATCCACGGGAACCTGCACCAGTAAAGGATTGGAGGCGGGCTTCAACCATTTCAGCACCGTCAGCAGATCTTCCTTGCTCATTGCGGTGCAGCCAGACGTTGGCGTCGCCGGGTTCAGCCACACATGCAGGAAAATGGCACTACCACGCCCGGCTTGCGTACCTATCATGTTGTGCCCGACGATCATGCCGTATTCGTATTGGTGATCATCCCGACGCATCCGCTCGAACGAATTCCAGCGCTGTTTGGGTTCATTGGCTTCGGTAAGCGGAATACTGCGCCAATGGTTGTAATCAGGGGAATCGACTGCATCAACAAAGTAATCCCGCTCCCCCACCTGCCGGTACAGCATCCGCAATCCTGTTGGTGCTTCTGCAGCGTAACCGAACACTGTGCCCAAGGGAAAAATGCCTGCGGGTGCTTTGCCGTCACCCTCCATTTTCTCCACACCCTGTACATCAGCGTGCAAGCCCGCGCCCCAGCCCATACCGTTGCGCCCGACCCTGACTGCAATACTGTTGCCGACCGCTCGCCAGCCAGTGGCGGTTTTTTCCATTCGTTGCAAACTGGCGATGGTGCTGTTCCAGCGGCTGCTTTGTACCAGCAATACCTGGCGGGTAGCCTCCGGCAAGCCAAGGTCTGCCAACGAAGGTTGCGGGCTGCGTGAACAGGCTGACAGCAGGGTTAACAACCCCAGTAACAGCAGAACTTGCCAGCCGTGTTTATGTTTCATGTTGCATTCTCCCCGAAAACAAACTTGCCGCCACAATCATGACTGCCCCTGCCCACTCCTGCAAGGTCATGCGCTCAGCGGTCAGCCAGTAGGCCGCCAGTGCAGCTACCACCAGTTCAAACAGGAAAAGGACACTGGCCTGACTGGCAGGCAATCGCGCCACGCCGTATTGCACCGCATAAGTCACGGCGGCAATGGCAAGCGCCAATCCCAGCAACAAGCCGATGGCCTGCCCGGGCAATGCTGGCAACGCTGGTGTGGGGTAAAGCAGCCAACCGGCAGCCGTCAGCCAAGCCACACCTGCCCAGACTGCCACAGTTTTCACGCCATCACTGACGCTTGCCCCCAGATAACGGCCTGCCACTACGCTCAGTGCAAAGGTCATGCCTGCTGACAAGCCCAGCCATTCGGCACGGTTGGCGGGCAATGGCAACCCGGCTTGTGGCTGCCACAACATCACCATTGCGCCGCCCAGTGACAGCAGGATAACCCACCAGCCGATGGCATTCAGGCGTTCCGCCAGCAGCAATCTTGCCAGCAGGACTGTCCACAACGGTGACAGGTAAAACAGCAGCAACACACGCATGATTTCACCTTCCAGAGCGCCCAGCACGTAGCCGACATTGCTCCAGCCGGATGCCAGCCCCAACACCAGCAACCACAACCAGTAACGCCGCGCCTGTAGCAGGGCGTTGGCATAGCGCCAGCCAATCAGCAATAACGGCAGGGTGTAGACCAGGAAAATGGCGGGCAGCCCACCGATACCGAGGTTTTCCAGCAGGCGAAAGGGATACCAGAACAGGCCCCACAGGGTGGCGGAGAACAGCAGGGCTGCGACAGGAAGAAGGCGAATAGCTGAAGGCATTATGCTTGTTTAGCCTGAAACCTCCTGAATCAATGCCATATCCTTGCGCAGCAATTCATTAATCAGTTTCTGCACATCAATACCCTTCGCCTTGGCTTTGACAGAAAAATATTCACGCACATCTTCATCAAGATAGACAGGCAGGTTCAGTGTGGCGTTGGGGCGATAAAACTTGCCACGCTCGGCTTTGGAAAAATCGTATTCTTCTTTCATTTAACCAGCCTCATACTGTTGCTGTTCATGCCGGGTTGCCGGTCTTGCTGAAATGATCCTGACGGTGATTGTCTGGTTATCATGATATTCCACCAGCGTGTGAACCACTACCAACAGACCAGATTTTCTAGTCTTACCGAGTGTTAGCCAACGTTCCTCGTCATCGCTATGGCTGTCATCAAACAGTGTCATTTGCAAAGGATCAAGGAACACTTCCGCTGCTTGCTCAAAACCAATACCGTGTTTACGTCGATTGGTTTCAGCCTTGAAGGGATTCCACTCAAAATTATACTGCACGGTGGCTCCTTTATTATTTTTTGCGCGTCGCCGCTTCGCGGCGTCCCTTGTCTTGACCCCAAGCATCCTACTACTACGGGCAAGCCGTGCCAACGGAAAGGTTTTGAGAAATCAGAAGGTCAGCAATCAGAAATCAGTCGCCAGCACCCAGCACCGCAGAAAAGCCAGGGAGAACTCTCTCTCCCAACACTACTCGAAACCCCAGAATGGGGTCCCGGAGGTCGGGATGAGTCCCGACACGAAAAGCGCACCGCACGAGGTCGGTAGAATTGTACCAGGAACCGCCGCGAAGTATTTTATAATCAACAATATCAAGAGAATCACGCTCAAGCTCCTGTTCTTCCCATTGGTCATACTTGAAATCAGTACTATTGGCATCCTTGCCCCAACGACTACTCGTCCACTCCCAGACATTGCCTGTCATATCATGTAAACCAAATGCCTTCCCCGCCGGAAACATTCCCACCGCTGAAGTTTGACCTATCTTGCCATCATCATAATTCCCCATGCTGGCGTCGGCCTCATCCCCCCACGCATAACGCAGGCCCTGTTGGCCACGGGCAGCATATTCCCATTCAGCTTCAGTTGGCAGACGGATTTGCGGCCTATCTACCACCCCTTCAGGTTTAATATCCGCCAGCAAATCATTCAGCCAAACGCTGTACACCAATGCCTCGAACCACGACACACCAACCACAGGATGGTTATCAAGCCCCAACTTCCTATCCTTCCAGTAATAAGGCTGAAAACGCTTCCTATCGTTTTTCAGCCAGTTTTTATACGCATCACGGCTTTTCTCTGACCATGTCTCCAGCAACTTTTCGCCGACCATTTCCCCCGCAAGCCACAAACCGGCAGCTTCCGGCAGTTTTTCATGCCAAAAGGCTTTATCCTCATACATGCCTGCTTCGATGAAACAGCGATATTGGGCGTTTGTCACCGGATAACGGCTGATAAAGAATTCGGGCAAGGTTACATCATGGGCTGGCTTTTCGTCGTTGTAGCCCTCATCCCCTGTTGTCCCCATTTGGAATGTTCCCGCTGGAATCTTTGCCCAGTCAATGTCAGGGATAGTGTGTTTCTGCTCGCCCCGTTGACGCATGACAGGCAAACCGTTGACTTTTTTTACCGTCACACCGGGGCGCGGATCACCTATATCACTCAGGATGCGCCCCGCTCCGGCACGTTCCTGCATGTCGGCTTCGCCATTGCGCATCAAATCCTGCAAACCCTGCTGGACTTTGCGGGTCATGCGGTTGCCCAGTACCGTCACACCCACGTCATTCAAAGCTTCGCCCGCAAACAGGATATGGCCTGACTCACCAATGGCAAGCAATTCTTCCAGAATGCCGTTGGCTTTTTCAGGGGCAGTGTTCACCACCGACATGACCCCCAGCGACAGCAGCAGGGTTTCTTTCCAGTGTTCCGGTTGTTGCAGCAGTTCAGGGATGGTTTCACACAAGGCTTTTTCAGGCTCCAGTGCCAGACCGAAACCGGCCAAATATTCCTCAAACGTCAGGTGGATGAAGCCATACTGTCGATGGCCTTTTTCGATCAGCAGGTTGGAGTATTTATGGACAGAATCAAGGAAACCCTTTGACTGCTCATCTGCCTCCTTACGGGTATAACCATCTTCCTGATAGTAATCCAGCAGGTAATCACGCATGGCGTCTTCGTGGATCAGACCACCTTGCGGATTGGTTTTACGCAGATGCAAGGCCAGTTTCGCCAGCAAACGTTGGGTCGGGGAAAAGTCGATTTCCGGGCCGATAGGTTGTTTGTCGAGGCTACGGCTGCGGTTCCAGCTACGCAGCAGCGTTCCCATGTACAGGTTGTAAAGTTCTACCCGACGGTGTGGCAGCGTCACTCCTTGCCGCTTGATCAATGCCAACAAGGATGCCAGTAACGGGTTGCCCGACAAACGCCGGATGCCGGTATTATTGCCAATCACTTGCAACAGGGATTGCAGTTCGTTTTCCGCCAGACGCTGGGCGTTTTCATGGCTCTCACCACCCGCCCATGCCAATTCAGCCGCCAGCGTAAATGCCTGGAAAAACCGCCCGATTTCCTCCTCATTCCAGTCATTCAGGGCAACTGTCTGCCAGCGCGGGTCACGCAGCGGGTAATCGCGGTAGCCGACAAACCGGCTGGTGACAACCATGCGGTTGCCGCTTTGTTGCTGGCTAGCCGGGTCAGGAATCCACGCCCGCACGAAGTCTTCTACTTGTGAGACGACCTTACCCCGGTTATTACCAACCTCATCCAGCCCATCCATCAGCACAACCGCTTTTTGCTGCTGGAGTGCTTCGGTGAACAAGCGTTGCAGCTTGTCCCTGTCCAGTTGGGTACGCTTGCACTGGAAATAGTCAGGCAGGAAATTTTCAAAACTGATGCTGTCGCGCTCCAGTTCCTTGCTGTAGGCATTCAGGGGCAACAGGATGGGCAACGGCGCGTTGTCACGTTGCGCCAAACCTAATGCGAGCCGTTTCATGCTGGTGGATTTGCCGCTACCGGGGTCGCCGAGGATCACCAATGCCTGCTGGTTGTTGATCCATTGTTCAACGGGCAACGCAGAGGCTTCAGCTTTCAGGATTTCCTGTTCCAGTGCATCAGGGTCACTGCCTGCCATTGCCTTGGCTCCACAATAATAGCGCCCGCCCAAACGATGCCATGACTCGCCATCCGGCGTATCCAGCCGGGCACGGAGTGGCACATACACCGCTTCCAACGTAACGCCGCTGGAGCCTTTCACCGCTTCGGCAATGCCATCAATTCCCTTGAAATCCAGATATTTGTAGGTTTCAACGATATAACGGCGATATTCAGCAAGCTGCTGCTGCAATTCCTCATCGGTAAACTGCGGGCTGGCCTGATCACCGTAGAGGTTGATCACCAGTTTTTCGATGGTGTTCTTGTCACCCTGCACGAAATCCTGATCGACTTCGACCTTGCCTTTGAAGAGCGTGTTAGCCTTGTCCAGCATCTTTCCCACCGTTTACCGTTTTGTTGCCCAAGGTAAGATCACCACCTACCAGAACATCTTTACGGAAGGTTGTCGTTGTCACATTGCCAGCCTGGGCTTTATCTGACTGCTTACCTTCGACAAAATGCCAGACCGCCGCAAAAAATGTCAGAATTACACCCAAAATTCCCAAACCTTTAGCAAGCATTTCCTCAATCTTGAGAATCCGCTCCATCCCCGCCGGATCAAGTGCAAGAACATGCTGGGTCAAGGCAAAGATTTCATCCGAGAAATGGAAAGCCACCCCTACCAATAGCGCCAATACCCAAATAACCGCAATCAACCTCCAAACCATGACAACACTCCTTTCTTCGCCTCCTTCAAAAAACCCCGCACCGCGCCACCCAAGACAGGATGCGGAGTCACTTCGCTATTTGACCGGAGGGCAAACCGTCGCGATCCGGGTCGGGGCAAGCTGGCTATTGGTCATTGCACCACCGTCGGCTATCCGTGGATACACCGCTCTGCCGAATGCAAGCCGTTGACTATGGAGAACTCACTCTCCCAACACTACTCGAAACCCCAGATTGTTGTTTCGGTTGTTGGGATGATTCCTGTTACGAATAGCGCACCGCACGTTGTCGGTAGAATTGTTCCAGGAACCGCCGCGAGTTGCCCCAACCCGCCATTAATCTGACCGATAAGCGGCAGTTTTGCAAATAAAACTTCACAAGTTTTTTTACCCACAAAAAAACCGGCACGCAGCCGGTCTCCTTGTTTCAACAGGTGGCAATTACTTGCTATGTGGATCAGCCACTTTATCTGCCAGTGATTCTGGCAAGAAGCGCAACACCTTCACCCCGATAGTCACCATAACCAACGCGAGTGCAATACCACCAAGACCCAGCATCAACTCCCAAATACTTGGGGTATAGCTGTTAACCACACCATCAAAATAATCACTGGAAACTTCCGCACCAGGGAACAGCGTCAGCGGATACGCCTGCCCACCGACCAGAATCACATACAGTTGGGCAAAGCCACCCAGAATGGTGAAACCCGCTGCCAACAACAACGCCACACGGTTGTTCGCCAGCTTGCGGCAGAAAATCAGCGACAATGGCAGTAAGCTACCCAGCATGATTTGCCCTACCCAGAACAACTGGGTGTAAATACCGCCTTCAAACAAAATGAAGTAGGTTACACCCGCCCGTTGCGCGATATACAAACCAGTCAACTGACGCGCCAATTCCAGCAGCAGCACACCACCGATGAACACCGCCAACAGGTAACGCAAACGGTTCAGCACCGCATCACCCAGCGGGCGACCAGTCCAAGTGTATGCAAAATACAGCACCAGAATGAACACTGCCAAGCCGAAGGCAAACGACATCACAATAAACAACGGCGCCATGACTGCCGAGTTATAGAAATCACGAGCCACCAAGAAACCGAAGATGGAACCTGTCCCCAGCGTCAGGATCAAGCGCCAGCTAAACGCGAAGAAACCGGCTGGCTTGTAGAACTTCTTGGCATGGCGATCCATCATCGTCCACACGTAAACCGCAGCCAACGCTAGGAAACCGTTGTAGAGAATGATGTTCCACGCAAAAATGGATTTGAAATTGTAAGTCGTCATTGCCACGATCAAACGGTCAGGGCGACCCAAATCCAGTACCAGTACAATCAGACCACCGATCAGCAGCGACATCGCCACCAGTGCCGACAAACGTCCCATCGGCTGGTAAATGCCCTTGCCAAACACCGTACCGATCGAACCGACGTTCAATGCACCCGACGCCGCTACGATCAGGAAAATCGCAAACACGTGTGGCAACCCCCACACGATCTGGTTATTCATGCCGGTAACGTAATGCCCGTGGTGTTCGTTGTGGAAAAACGCCAATGCACCCAATGCCAGGAATGCACCCAATACCGCCAGCAGGATGAAAAATCCCTTACTTTCACGGGTTTCGCGGAAAGTGATAGATTGACTTGCCATGGATTACTGCCCTTCCGTTAAATGCCGTAGTAACGCACACCAGTGTTCAAATTCAGGTCAGCACGGATTTGCTTGCCGCCCATCGCTTTGAGCTTCTGGCTGATGGTGCTGTTCGGGTCGTTGAGATCGCCGAACGTAACCGCATCCGGTGCTGCTTGCACACACGCTGGCAACTGCCCGTTATCCACCCGGTGGACGCACAGATTGCAGGATTCCACCGTGCCAATACCACGCGGCGAATGCATTTTCTGATCGACCAGATGTTCATGCACAAAGCTACGCGCCTTGTAAGGGCAAGCCATCATACAGTAACGGCAACCGATGCAGATATGCTTGTTGACTTGCACAATACCGTCAGCCCGCTTCATGGATGCCCCTGTCGGGCACACATCCACGCACGGCGGTTGTTCGCAATGCTGGCACATCACCGGCAATTCAAAGCTGTTTTTGGTCAGCTTGTCGGTAACTTTCACCACCCGTGCCCAATGGGCTTTTTGCTCAGGGGCAGAATGCGGGTTGTTATCCCAACCATGTTCTTTCTTGCAGGCGGCAACCATGCCACGCCCACCATCAGTGAGCCTGGTAACGTCAATCAGCATCCCCCAGCGCTTGGCACTGGTTACAGCTTGAGCCGGGTCTTTGGCAGCCACTTCACCGGCAGCATGGGCTTCACGCAGGATGAAACCGGGCGCAACCGTAGCAACGGCAGCAGCACCACCGAGTGCCGCCACAAAACGACGGCGGTATTCGTCAACACGGTTCTCGCTCATTTCGCAGCTCCTTGTACAGGTTGCGCTACCATCTGGACTTCTGCCGCTGACGGTGCTTGTGCAGCCGTCACACCTTGCGTGAAATGATGGGCTTCCGCACTTCCGACCTTGTGCTGGTAGTCCTGCATATCTGCTGCCGGGCGGTCAGCATGACACTGGAAACAGTCGATCTTTTGCCCAACTGCTGCGTGACAAGTAGTGCAGAAATGCTCGTCGTCACCGTAACGCAACGGCGAACCGTCGGCTTTGACCGGGGCAACGTGGCAGTTGATGCACTCGTTCAGGCTGTGTTGCTTGGTACGGATACCTTCAATCATGGTTGCATCACGCTGGTGCATGAGCATGTCCATGTGTTTGGTACGGATCACGTTTTCCGGCTCAACGCATTCATTGGCCTTTTGCTTTGCTGTGGCAAGGTTGAGGTCAGCCTCGGTTGGGCCTTTGCTACAACCTGCCAGCAGCGTGGCTAAAGCCAGCGCTGATGCCAGAATTACCTTTGAAAACTTGCTAGTCATGCTGATTCCTGTCGAGCCTGCACTCAAGGCGCGGGTGATTACTCACCCAGACCCATTTCGATGTAGCCGGTTGGGCAAACGTCTGCACAGATATGGCAGCCGATGCACTTGGCGTAGTCGGTAGCAACGTAACGGCCCAGTGTTGCCTGTTTCTTAGGCACACGATAAACAGCCGTTTGCGGGCAGTAAATAACGCAGTTGTCGCACTCGAAGCACATGCCGCAGCTCATGCAGCGCTTGGCTTCCTTGACCACATCAGCTTCTGCCAGCGGGTTCATCCGCTCAGCGAAGTGACCCAGTACTTCTTCAGCGGTCGGCACGTCTTCAGTACGCAGGTTGCGGTCAACCTTGTTGAAATGCCCCAGGAACAGATCACGGGATGGCACGATCACATTCTTGGAACGGTCATCGTAGTTGTGTACTGCAAATTTCGCGTCGGAAGTACCGCGCAGGTCGTCAGCCTTGGTTGCTTCGTAGCTGGCTGGATCCAGACCAGCCTCATGCAGCTTCTGCATCAGGTCGAAGTGGTGCTTGTCCACTTTCGGGCGTTTTTTCAGCTCTTCAGCCTTCAGGAACTGGTCAATGGTCTGGGAAGCGATGGAAGCCTGACCGATAGCGGTGGTCAACAGGTGTGGACGGATAATGTCACCTGCTGCAAAATGCTTGGCTTTGCCTTTGACACGGTACAGGGCATCAGCGTCGATCTGGTTACGACCGTTGTTGAAAGCATCCAGACCATCCAGCTTGCCGAACTGACCGATCGCGGACACGATCAGGTCTGCTTCGATGATGGTTTCCTTGCCGCCTTCTTTTGGCTGCGGCATGTTGCCTTTCATCACGCACTCAACCACTTTCAGGCCGATGGCACGACCGTCAGCGCCAAACACGATTTCTTTCGGCATGACTTCGGTCAGGATGGTAACGCCTTCTTTCAGCGCGTCCTGTACTTCGTGTTCTGCTGCGGTCATTTGATCCAGCGGGAACAGGGTGGTCAGGGTGACAGTCGCAGGCACTTTCTCGCCCACTTCACCGTGAACCAGCTTGCCAGTAGCGGAATCTTCACCGTTTTCTGCGTAGTTCGCCAATGTACCAATCCGACGGGAAACGGATACCACGTCGATGGAGGTATCACCACCACCCACACACACTACGCGCGGGGCAGTGTATTTCATCGTGCCTTTGTTGAAAGCTTCCAGGAAATCGACCGCAGAAATGCAGTTGGGTGTTTCGGCAAACTTTTCAACGAACAGGTCACGACCGTTCCAGCAACCCACCGTCCACAGGATCGCGTCGAAATCGCTTTCCAATTGCTCAACGGTTACATCAGTACCTACTTTGGTGTTGCACTGGATGGTAATGTCGCCCATGTCGATGATGCGCTGCATTTCTGCCGCCAGCTTGTCGCGTGGAACGCGGTAGCCAGGGATGCCATAACGCATCATGCCGCCCAATTCAGGGTGCTGTTCAAACACAGTGGAGGCGTGACCCATACGGCGCAACTGGTAAGCCGCTGCCATACCTGCCGGGCCACCGCCGATGATGGCGACTTTCTTGCCGCTCAGTTCTGCACCTGCTTCAAATTTGAAGCCGTTAGCAATGGCAGTATCGCCGATGTATTGTTCAACCGAGTTGATGCCAACGAAATCGTCAACGTCGTTACGGTTACAACCCGTCTGGCACGGTGCAGGGCAAACACGCCCCATCATGGACGGGAACGGGTTGGCATTGGTGGAACGGCGGAAAGCGTATTCCTGCATGGTCATGCCAACCGGTGGCTTCTCGATGCCGCGCACAATCTGCAACCAGCCACGGATGTCTTCACCAGACGGGCAGCTACCCTGGCAAGGTGGTGTCTTGTGGATGTAAGTCGGGCATTTGTGACTGGTATCAGCGACAAAAATCTTGTCGTGCATACTGTCCCATTCATGGTCGCCATCCTTGAAACGGCGGAACGTGAGACCATTACCTTTGAGCTTGCTGTCGTGAGCTGCGGTTGCCATGCTTACTATCTCCTGTTGGAAAACCCGGACAATACCGGATCAATCAATACTTAAAACGTTATCGGATCAGAGGAAAGCCAACGTCTTATGCGTCGTCGTCCTCATCCTCATCATCATCTTTAGGCCGTGGTGGAATCACGGACTCCTGGCGTTGCAGGATGATTGCATTGCTCACCAACTGGTGGACGCTGACAATCTGATCCATGGTGAAACCGTAGTACGGCAACACCTTCGTAAACTGGGATTTGCAGATGGCGCAAATCGCTGCCATGTGCGTCACACCGTTGTGCAAGGAAACATGCCGCAGGGCTTCCGCACGTGGCTGGATGCCTTTCACCCGCAGTTCCATCAGGTCGTCGGTTAACAAACCGCCACCGCCACCGCAACAGAAAGTCGCGTCATGAATGGTATCGGCAGGCATGTCCACGAAGTGGTTACACACGGCTTTGATAACATTACGCGGAATGTCGAACTGACCGCCGGGGTAATCGCCCATACGGCTACCACGCGCCACGTTGCACGAGTCGTGGAAAGTCAGCACCTTATCGTCATTCTCGGTTTTATCAATTTTCAACGTGCCTTTTTGCAGCTCACCCCAAGTGTATTCGAGGATGTGTTGCGGAATCGGGTAACGCTGATCCAAGAAATCGAACGGCCCAGCCAGGGTATTCAGGAAGCTGTACGCCACGCGCCAGGCATGACCGCATTCACCAAATACAATGCGCTTGACCTTGAGCTTGATCGCCGCCTCACGCACACGCAGGGAAACCCGACGCATATTTTCGTAAGAGCCGACAAACATACCAAAGTTGGCGGCCTCGGAGGCGTGTGAGCTAAACGTCCAGGTTACGCCGGTTTCATGGAATACCTTGCCGTAACCGATCAAGCCATCAATGTGTGGCTCAGCGAAGAAGTCGGCTGATGGCGTCACCAGCAGGATTTCTGCACCTTCCAGATCCAGTGGGTAGCGCACCGCGATGCCGGTATCTGCTTCCACGTCTTCTTCCAAACCTTCCAGCGTATCTGCCAGCGCCATTCCCGGCAGGCCAAGGTTGTTACCGATCTTGAAAACCTTGCCGATGATTTCGTTGTTATACTTGGAACCGTAACCAACATGGTCGAGAATTTCCCGCGCTGCCATCGAGATTTCAGCGGTGTCGATACCATACGGGCAGAACACGGAACAACGGCGGCATTGTGAACACTGGTGGTAATAGTTATACCAGTCCTTGATCACATCTTCGGTCAGGTCAACCGCGCCCACCAGTTTCGGGAAGTATTTGCCCGCAAACGTGAAGTAACGGCGATACACCTTGCGCAGCAAATCCTGACGCGCCACTGGCATGTTTTTGGGATCGGAAGTACCGATAAAATAATGACACTTGTCAGTACACGCACCGCACTTGACGCAGATGTCCAGATACACTTGCAGGGAACGGTAACGGCCTTTCAAGTCAGCCATTTTTTCCAGCGCACGTTCTTTCCAGTTGGGAACCAGCTCACCGACTGCCGCAAAGTCAGTCGGAAAACCCATCGCTTTCTGGAAATCCGCCTTGGCGATAAACGGGCCAGAACCCTTCATGGTATCTTCTTTGACTGCCGGGACTTCGGTATAGCCTTCCCCAGTCAGTTTTGGAATCTCGTAATCAGCCACGATAGATGCCTCTTAAATCTGATCCGTACACGCAATTACTTGTTCAGCTCGCTCAGGAATGTCTTACCCTGGCGTTCCAGTTCCAGTGCCCAAGGGGATATGTGGCGTTTTTCACGCGGGTTATCCACCTGATTACGGGTCGGGCTAAAGAACACACCCGGCGCGTGTAACAACTTGCTGATCGGGAAAATGATCATCAGGATGGCGACCAGCAACAGATGCACCAACACAATCGGGTCAGCAGGCAAAGCACCTTCTGCACCAAAGAAACCGAAGGTCAACATGCCGCCAAAGAATGCTTTTACCTGAGTTACGTCAGCGTGGGAAACAAAGCTCATCATCAAGCCGCTCATGCCAATACCAATCAGCAGTGCCAACATCAAATGGTCAGATGGCGCGGAAATGTAACGCACGCGGTCAACCAGAAAACGACGCGCCCACAAGCCAGCCAACCCCAGCACCATCGTAATGCCTGCGTATCGGCCGAATGGCTGCATGAAAGTCAGGATTGACCCCATTTCCATGAAATAACGGGTATGACGGATCAATACCAGCCACAAAGAGATGTGAAACAGGAATGCAAACAGCCATAAAACCTTGTTGGAACGGAACAGGCTCTGGAAAAAAACCACTTCCTTGAACATGCGCCACACCACCCCACCTTGAGTCACAGGTGCTGGTGTAGTCGGAATTTTCAATGGGGCTGGTGTGTTCCAGTATTGGCGGATTTTCATCCCTACACCAATAACAAGGATCAATGTTGCCGCCCAGAACAACAGTCCGTAAAGGATACTTACGAATGTCACTGCGTACTCCTGGTTCCTAGATTCTCTCTTCTGAAAGGTTCTACCCCTCACCCCCCTGCCCCCTCTCCCTCAAGGGGCGAGGGGGAGCAAGAAGGTTTTTCTCTTAGCCTTTCTTCCCTTGAGGGAGAGAGGTTGGGGTGAGTGGTAAACTCTTTGAGAAGAGGCTCCGGCAAGCCGGAGCATTCTTCGTAATGCCTTATACGCAACCAGTCGGCTTAGGCAGACCAGCATATTTACATGCTTGCTTGCCAGGGCCGTATGGGAACAGGCTGTACAGGTACTTGGAGTTACCCTTGTCAGCACCCAGACGCTTGCCAACTGCTTTGGTCAAAACGCGCACGGCTGGAGCGATTTGATACTCTTCATAGTATTCACGCAGGAAATTCAGGATTTCCCAGTGTTCGCTAGTCAAAGTCACGTCTTCTGCGTTAGCCAGTGCTTCTGCAACTTCTGGAGTCCAGTCGCTCAGGTTTTCCAGATAGCCTTCTTCGTCCAGCGCGATGGATTTACCGCCTACTTCCAGTGCCATGATGGCCTCCTGTTAAAAAATGTTTAAAACTTATAACCAGCTTTGGGTAGTGTCATTGTTGGCAGTCAGGTCAACAAAACCTGCATAGTCAACGATAGTTACCCCTTCCATGGCTTTGCCTTCCAAGCCGCGTGCTGCGAGATCAGGCCCCAGCACATACACAGACTTGTCAGCCATCGCCGCCTTTACTTTACCAGAAAAGCTCGACCCAGCGACTGCACCGACCACGGCATCTTCAATCATCAGGATCGCATCACCTGCACTGGCGTGAGCCAGACAGCTATCAAAAGCCACACGTTCAAACGGGGACTTGTTGACAATATGTAACATAGCCATTTATCAATTCCTCCGCTTAGAAACTCAGGATCACTTCTTGCTCAGCCATCATGGCAGCCATTTCCTCGCGGTTGACCAGAATGATGGAAGGCTTTTCAGCGTAATCGTCGTCGGCGTCTTCGTAAGTCAGTTCCATCAGGTCATCAACCGTCAGGCCACGTTCTGCCAAAGACTCGGTGGAGACATACAGCTTGGTAATGTCATAGTCACCCAGGGCACGGTAAGTCGGCGAGAAGTTTTTCATGCCGATACCTTTGCTGTTCTGCCCTTTGGTGATCTGGTAAACACCGTCATCAATGAAGGCCAGGCTGACGTTTTGCTCGAATGCAGCGGAAATCAGTACAACTTCCAGTGACTCCAGCGCGTAAACAGTGCCGTAAGGAGCTTTGCGGTTTACGAACAGAAAATTCTTGGTAGACATCGCAGTTCTCCTTAATCGCCAAATACGACCAGACGGTCAGACTGGATACCACCTTCCACCAACTGACCCAGACCGGAAATGCGGAAACCGGGGGCAATGTTGTTGGCGTCCAGACCCTGACGCTTGGCTTCGTCTGCATCCATGATGCCGCGACGTTGTGCCGCTGCAATACAGATGACCAAATCCAGACCGTGCTTTTCGGCCAGCTCTGTCCAGGCTTTCTGGATCAGGCGGTCGTCAGCCGGTGGGACTGTCAGGCGCGTACCGTTGTTGACACCATCGTGGTAGAAGAAGACACGAAAGATTTCGTGTCCCTTCTCCAGCGCGGCACGGGTGAACTGAAGGGCGGAATCAGCAGCTTGGTGCTGATAAGGGCCTTCGTTAACCAGAATTGTGTATTTCATTCCGTCGATTCCTCGTGCCGTTCCGATCAGAAGCGGATGTGCGTTGAAGAGTTCAGGTTCGCACGCGCACCACGCCAGTTGTCGATGTGGTACTTGGTGAATGGCAAACCAGTGACTTCAAAGAAACGCGGCCAGCCGATACGCTCAACCCATTCGTTGATACGTTCCCAGTCTTTTGCACCTTCCTTGTAGCAAGCCAAGATCTTTTTAACGATCGCAGTCGCTTCAGGCCAGCGTGGTGGGTTGTTCGGGATACCCGCAGCAACCAGACGCTGGAAGGTAGGCTTGCCACGCGCATTGGAGTGATTACCACCGATCCAGATAGCCAGTTGAGTGTACTGGTGGTCGTTGATCTGCATAGGTGGGCATGGTGGGTAGCAAGCACCGCAGCAAATGCACTTCTTCTCGTCAACTTCCAAGGAAGGTTTACCGTCAACCATCGCAGGGCGGATCGCCGCTACTGGGCAACGAGCTACAACGGAAGGACGTTCGCACACGTTACCCACCAGCGCGTGGTTGATTTTCGGTGGTTTGACGTGCTGGACGTTGATTGCGATGTCACCTTGACCGCCGCAGTTGATCTGGCAGCAGGAAGTGGTGATATGCACGCGGTTAGGCATGTTCCAGGCTTTGAACTCAGGCAGCAGCTCATCCATCATCGCCTTTACAACGCCGGAAGCGTCAGTACCAGGGATGTCACAGTGCAACCAGCCTTGAGTGTGGGACAGTGAAGTAACCGAGTTACGTGTACCACCAACAGGGAAACCAGCATCTTCCAGTGCTTTTACCAAAGGCTCGACTTGCGCTTCGGTAGCAACCTGAAATTCGATGTTGGAACGGATAGTGAAGTGAACATAGCCGTCACCGTAAGTATCACCGATGTCCATCAGCTTGCGCAGGGTGAACACGTCGAGGATACGCTGCGTACCGGCACGAACAGTCCAGATTTTTTCGCCAGTCTTGGAAACGTGAACCAATACGCCTGGGCGTGGGTCTTCATGATATGCCCACAGACCGTAGTTACGGCGCATTACAGGGTGCATGTACTGGAAACCGTCCGGGCATCCAGATTCAATAGGATCGCGCATTTCTGGTGCGGCCATTGCAAAGCCTCCGTCAGAGAATAACTTTATAAAATATCGTAAAAATCCGGGCTGACAGGGCGGTTAATCCACCCTGCCCGCGAATGCGACTACGCAGCTTTTTCTTCACGCTTGCGGTTGAACCAAGCTTCAGCAGCTTCATCCCAACCATCAGTACGCACGTAAGAAACGTTACGTGGCTGCTTGATCATGTTCGGATCTGGATCAATCTCAATGCCTTCCAGGAAGTTCACCAGACCGATACGCTCAATCATTTCACCGCAACGCTCGTGTTCCAGACCATTTTCAGCCCAGAAGTCGATAATGGTTTGTGCCAGCTCGACAATGCGCTCGTAATCTTCTTCGGTATCCAGCTTCATGAACGGAATAACCACCGTACCCATCAGGTCGCCGATTTTCAGGGTACGCTTACCACCGATCAGGATGGTAACGCCCTTGTCATCACCCACTTGCAGTGCTTTTGGCATGACGTTCAGGCAGTGCATACAACGCACACAGTTGCTATTGTCAACCGTGATGGTGTCGTCGTCGTTCAGCTTGATAGCCTGGGTTGGGCAACGGCTGATAACATTGTCAAACATGTATTGGCGGCCTGCGGAACGATCACCTTCTTTGCCAATTTCCTTGGCTTTCTTCATGATCATTTCTTTAACGGCCTCCTGGTTGACCTTCATGTCGTCGCGCCAGGTACCAATCACAGCGAAGTCGGAACGCTCAATCGCGTTCTGGCAGTCGTTCGGGCAGCCGGAAACCTTGAATTTGAACTTGTAAGGCAGTGCCGGACGATGCACGTCATCAGTGAAGTTGTTCAGCAAACGGCGGTGAATGGCGTGTTCGTTGCAGTTGGACATTTCGCAACGCGCTGCACCGACGCAAGACATGCCTGTACGCACGCACGGGCCAGCACCACCCAAGTCCCAACCGTATTCATTGATTTCATCAAAGAAATGTTGGTAGTTGACGCTGTTCGCACCGATGAACATGATGTTGCCGGTCTGACCGTGGAAAGTTTGCAGACCTGAACCCCACTTTTCCCAGCTATCCGCCAATTGGCGCAGCATGGAAGTGGTGTAGTAGTTGCCCGCTGGTGGCTGTACACGCAGGGTGTGGAATTCCTTGGATTCAGGGAACATGTGACCGACTTCGGAGAAGCGTGGAATGATGCCGCCGCCGTAACCGAAGACAGAGATAGTACCGCCCTTCCAGTAACCCATTTTGGTTTCGTAAGAGTGCTCCAACTGCCCCATCAGACCGTTGATGACGGTACGGATGCGCTCATCTGGATGCTCATCACGCAGTTTCTTGAAGCCGCTGATGAAGCTAGGCCATGGGCCTTCTTCCAGGACATCCAGCATCGGCGTTGGATAAAGTTTCGTTGCCATACCTGCCTCCTCAGTAAACGTATACGATGGCTTTCATTCCTGGCTGTGCTCTACATAAACCGCCAACCAGGCTGAATCAGTAAAAATTGCAGAACTTGGGTTGCTCAAGTTAAGAGTGTGCTAAGTGTATGCGTGCCCTCTAATACATAGAATCTCACCCATGGGGTGCTACCGAAAATCCAGTATATCTCCAAGGGGATAGGCCATCAGCATAATCAAAAACTGCTCTCTCTTAACGGTACAATAGCATATTCTGATTTTTTAATATTTCAAATAGGCAAACCTTTCATCAGGAATTGGATAGGCAGCAACCATGAACACTTCCCCTTTCAACATCAATGAGCTGGATAGTTATCTGACATGGCGCAGCAGCAAACTGTCCCCCTATCCATTGAATGCTGACACCCTGTTTACCCTGATTGCCGACCCGGCACATCCGAGCGTGGCAGAACTGGTCAGCTTGCAACAGACTTGCCGCCAATACAATCTAGCGTTGTACCGTTTCCAGCAAGGCGACCTGCGCAGCAAACGCCATGTTCACCAACTGGCAAAACAGCTTGGCCTTACCCACATTGACAGCAATCTGTGTGCCGATGAAGACAGCCTCACCTCATTGCACGTCACCAGCCATGCTGGGCAGCACGATTACATTCCGTACACCACCAAGCAACTGAGCTGGCATACGGATGGCTATTACAACCTGCCCGCAGAACAAATCCACGGCATGTTGCTGCATTGCGCCCAACCCGCACAAGCAGGCGGTGAAAGCTGGCTGATGGATCATGAAATTGCCTACATCCTGTTACGTGATGCCAACCCTGCCTATATCCATGCCCTGATGCACCCCAATGCATTTACCATCCCTGCCAATGTGCTAAATGGTGAAATGGTGCGCCCGGAACAATCCGGCCCGGTATTCAGCGTGGCAGCGGATGGGCACTTGCACATGCGCTATTCTGCCCGCCAGCGCAATGTCATCTGGCGTGATGACCCGCTCACCCATGCAGCCGCGCAATTCCTATTGAATTTATGGCAACAGGACTCACCTTACAAAATACGCTACACCTTGCAGGCAGGCGAAGGTCTGGTGTGCAATAACATCCTGCACTGCCGCACAGCCTTTGTGGACAGTGATGAACCCGCCCAGAAACGCCTGTTGTACCGTGGGCGCTATTATGACCGGGTAAGCAATACCGATAGGGAGGAGATAGCATGTTAAGTTTGAGCCAGATTCTGATGGCAGAAGGTGAATCCATCAGTTCCTTTGACGAGTTGAAAACCATCGTGCAACAACGTGCACTGGAAACCGGCTCGATTTTTTTCCAGATTGACATCGAGCCACCCGGCTACAAAGATCGCCCGGAAGACTGGTACGACCAACTGGAAATTGCGTTTTCATCCGCGAGGTAAGCCATGTTCTGGCAAGAAGACGAAGACAAAACCTTGCCCTGGCAAGCACCGGATGACGTGCTGGATGTGAGTTTTGCCATCCAGTGCAAAAAACTCCCACTGGATCATGCCTGGGCATTGTCACAAGCGGTGCAGCAAGCCCTGCCCTGGTTTACCGACGAACCTGCCGCAGGTGTGCACACCATCCACGTCGCCGAAAGCGGTAACGGCTGGGAACGCCCTGACGACCACACCAACCAGTTCCTGCTGCCGTCGCGCCGTACCCGCATGATGTTGCGTATCCCCAAACAACGGCTGGCAGACGCTCAACACCTGTGCGGCACAACACTGGATATTGATGGTTACGCCCTAAGCGTGGGTGAAGCAAAGGAAAAGGTTCTGCTGAACGCATCCGTGATTTTTGCCCGCTACGTCTTGTCGGATACTGGCGAAACCGAGCCGGAATTCCTCCAGCGCATGGCTACCGAAATACGCCGCATTGCCGATTTCAAGGTTAAAAAGATGATGTGTGGCAAAAGCTATACCCTGCACACTCCACAAGGTGACTTGCACACCCGTCACCTGATGATTGCCGACCTTGACAACGACCCATCGGTAAAATTGCAGCAATACGGCTTAGGCGGTGGGCGCAAACTCGGTTGTGGCCTGTTCATGCCCCACAAAGGCATCAAAACCCTGAAACCCACCGAGTGATTACCCCTCACCCCCAGCCCCTCTCCCTCAAGGGGAGAGGGGAGAAAACCCAACGTATCCCTTTTGAGGAATAGGAGGGGTGTAACGATTACGTATAATTTTCCGGTCAAGAATTTCATCGAATGGCAACATTCACTAGTTATGAGGAATTGAACATGGCTTACGAAGTAAACGGCAAAACCATCGAAGCGACCGAAGCTGGCTATCTGGTTGACCTGAATGACTGGAACGAGGAAGTTGCCCAAGTCATCGCCAACGAAGAAGGCATTGGTGAACTGACTGAAAAACATTGGGACGTACTCAACTACCTGCGTGACCAATACATCAACAATGGCGGCAACCAGCCAATGGAACGCATTATTCAGAAAGCGATGGCTGAACAATGGGGTGATAAAAAGCTGAGCAGCAAGGACATGTACAACCTGTTCCCACGCGCCCCCAGCAAGCAAGGTCTGAAAGTTGCTGGCCTGCCAGCCACCAACCGCAAAGGCGGCTACTAATTCCTACCCGAAAGGGGGTATTCCCCCTTTCACCCTAACCCGTTTATCCTGCCAACAGGATTTTGGTTTTATCTAGAGAGGCATCGGACATGAGCAGAAAGCAAGAGCTGATTAGCGAAATGCTGGACATGCAAAAGAAATTCATCGCATACGAACAGTCTGGGGAATTCAACGCAGAAGATTACTACGTTGGAGAGTGGAAAGCCTACCGTGAGCGCTACCAGGAACTGGCTACAGAAGTTCGTGAAATTGCTTCTACAGAAGCCAATTTCTGGAAATAAGCGTAACAACCGCAAGCATCACAGTTTGTCGTTACAGGAAAAGCCGCCTGCGAAGTGCGGCTTTTTTCTTACCTATCGTATCAACGCCCCGCTGAACGCAGCTTTTCAACCCTTGCCCAGACTTTTCCACCTGCTTCTACCTGAACTTCATGCAGCAGGACAGTATCTCCTAGTTGGAAACCACCCATAACACGCTTGCCATGTAGGGTTTCATACAAGCCGTGAATGGTCTGCGTGCGATAACTGCGTCCCAATTCCGGCAAACCGGACTTGGGGGGAATATGCAGTTTCTGCCCATACCAGCCGTAATCCCGCAACTCGCCGATATACACCCACGCGACCACCCCTACGGGTGTTGGTGCACCACCATACGGTTTCTCTGGTGCAGTGGTTTCTGACTCGTCCGGTAAGGCTACTGGAGCAGCAACAACATCAGGTACAGAAACGGGAATTGCTGGCAATTCCGATTGATTGGCAAGCGCAGTTGGGTCTGTTCCAACATCAACCACTACTACTGGCGCTGGTTTGCTGGCGGCGACTGGCTTACTGGTTTTTTTCTCTTCCGATTTTTTATCAACAACCTTTTCCGTCACTTGGGGCTTCTTCTCTACTACGGCTTCTGGTTTGACAGGAGAAATGGCAGCAACGGCAACAGGTTCAGCGACATCAGCCTGGGTAGTTGCCTGTGAGGGCGGCTGAAAACTTTCCCCAGCACGCATCATGTCATGGGTAGCAGGCACTGCCAAAGCAGCATGGAGAGGAACAGGAGCAGGACTTGGCATACTCCGGTCTACCAACACTGGCTGTACTTCAACCTCAACCGCCGGAGCATCGGCAACAGAAGCAGGCTTAACTGTGGATGGAGCAGAGGCTACGGGAGAACTACCGACCGAATTTTGTTCAATATCGCTTAAACGATTGTAGAAATACCCCAAACCAGCCAATGTCCCGGCCTGTAAACCAGCGATAGGTATCCAGAACATGGCGTGTTTCGCAAAAGGCGTCGACCACCAAGGTGTCCTTTTGACCACGAGTTGTGCCATGTGAAAGCTCCTTGTATCCATAGCGGAAATCCGAGAGACATTTTCTCTGTAAAAACGCAGATTTTCCAAGAAGCATTCAGATAAAAAAAGAGGTTTTCCTGCCTAATGGCGGGTATCTATCAAACTTCGCTCCACATCCGCAGCAAATTGATATGGACGGTACTGATATTGGCAGCTTCATCTGATTGTGGCAGTTTGGTCATGACGCCTTCGCGGGCTTTGGCTAACTGGTACAACAATTCGCGGCGCTGCGGGTCTTTCACCAGACTTTGCGCCCACGTTACCGCCACCATGCGAATCCCTCGGGTCACTTCTGCCACTTTGTGCCAACTACCGGAATCGTACACCACCGCGTCACCAGCTTCCCCACGAATTTTCTCTTCCCCGTAAGCAGTACGGATGACGATCTCCCCACCGTCATAATCGTCATTAAGGAACACAGTAGTCGAAACATCGGTACGGTAGCGCCCGGACATTGGCCCCATCACCGGATCATCCACGTGGAAGCCATACGTCATGCCCGGTAAATAGCGGGCGTAAAACGCGGTGGCTACCCGCAAAGGCAATACGGCAGCCTGGTATTCCGGGTGTTGCACCAGTGGCGACATCACCAGTGCATTCAAACGGCGATGCAAGGGGCTTTCCGGGGCAAGTTCCTGATTGTATTTGACCTTGGCAGCTTCCATTCCGGCGGAAAAGCGCCCGTCAACAAACTCCCCATTGGCGAGCAGGGCTTGCACTTCCTGAATACGCTGCGGGTCAAGCACGTTTTTGATGAGTAACAGCATGGCATTTCCTTTCAGGGCTGGAATCGGGTAATCTGCCCGCGAAACAGACAGCATAGGTCGCAAGAGTGATGCAATTACGGATACAAATCAACGACACCACACGTGATATTGACGTACCCCAATTTGTACTGGACGAGGCGGACGATTTTTTCACGCAAATGGATCGGGACATGGATCGCGGCTACCAGATGAGCCGCTTGTGGGTGGACAACCCTGATCAGGAGCAGCGTTGCCAGATTGTTGCCGATAAAATCCTCACGGCACTTTCCAACGGCAATCAGAAAAGTGGCACACTGATGGCGGCTTACATCCTCAAACGGATGCCGCACATCCGCGAAATCCACCTCAATACCGAAGGGGATATAAGCGGGCACGACCTGCTTTAATAACGCACAGCGGGCGTTTCAATCTTCAAACCGTTGGAACGCGACATGATGTATGCCCCCAACAGCTTGCTTTCTTCGGCATCGGGGGCAAATGGCTCTGCCCGCATCAGGGTCAGACACTGTTTGATGCGCAGGTCGACATTTGCCATTTCCCCGGTATCCAGCCGGTAAGCAGGGAAACCATTGCCCTGCCCTTGGCTGATTTTCTGCCCCCGGATAAATTGCCCCGGATAGCTGTCATGGCAGTGGGCGCACGACATGTCAATCAAGCCGAAGCGGACTTTATAGAGGTCTTCGCCTTTTTTCAGCAAGCCAGCCATTTCACCATCGGTTTGCACATTGACTGGCTCACCCACTGCCAAATGGCGTACAAAGGTTTCCAGTGCCAGCAATTCTTTGGAATACGCCGGGAATGGCTTTTCACCCGACTGTTTTTCACGGCAGATATTGATGCGGTCATCCAAACGTACAATACCACCCAATGCCTTGTCGTAAATGGGGTAGCGGGCAAGGCTTTTTACCTCCAGCTTTTTGCCGTCATCACCGTGGCAACTACCGCAGGATTTACCAGAAGCAGGCTTGCTAGCGAACAACTCGCGCCCTTGCTCCACCGCAATGAAACCGGGGTTCTGGAATTCATCGTCCTGCATGGCACGGGTTTCTTCCTTGACGAATTCGTAACCGGATTTGGCAGGTTTGGGGGCATCTGCCCACGCTACACCAGCCATGACCAGCAAACTGAGGGCGAGGTGATATTTCATTTCAGCGTCCCCAAATAAGCGATAACATCTTCCACATCCTGCGCGGCAAGGAATGTCCGACCTTCATAGCCTTTGCCGGGGCGATTGATCAGGCTGGGGTCACGGTAGAAACCCGGCATGATCGAATTGGGGTTGAGATGGCGAGAATCCACCACCCGTAGCCGCAATTGTGCTTCCGATAACCGATTGGCAATGCCTGACAACGGCGGAGCAATCGTGCCGTAGGCTTCCACACCTTTAATAGGCAGTTCGTGACAGGCCAAGCAATTCCCCTTGGCAGCATCCGAGACGAGCTTTTCGCCACGCACAGCGTCACCTTTCAGCCCACACAGGGGGGATGGAATGGAATAATTGGTCATCTCCCATTTGCAGTACGCTTCCGGCGGTGGCGGGACACCTTCTGGCTCAGCCGCTGACGCAGAAGCACTAACAAATAGCAGGAATATCAGGGTGGTTACAGTTTTCATCCACTCATTCTAGGCAATATTCACTGCTACAAGTTGATATAAATCACAAAGGTTTGATCTAATCAAAAAGTCATCAATTACGCGAAAATCACCCACGTGGTGGCGATGTATTTTGCCCCTGACTTGACGATTCCGGCGCGGTGTTCGTGCGTCCAAAACGGTGGGAACAAGATCAGCTTGCCTTTTTTCGGCTGCACACTGAGGTTCTGGAACAGGAAATCGGTCGTACCACCAGCTTCCACCGGCACATCATTCAAATACCACAATGCCACCAACTGGCGCTCGGCGAATTGGTGGCTGCCACCGTCGATGTGCCAATGGTAATACTCACCCGGCTGGTAGCGTTGCAGGTTATACCCCATGTCCTTGAACGCGCCTTTGAAATACGGGTAGGTTTCACGGAATTCGCGTAACGCCAACGCCAGCGAACGGTGCAGGTTGTTGTCCACATCCTTCCAGTGTGGTTTGTCATCACCGCTGACGAAAATGTCGGTGGTTTTCTTCACGTTCTGATTGAAACCCGTGTCCTGCCCCAAACGCCCGGCATACTGGTCAGCGATATTCTGCTCGAAACGCGCCACCATGTTGTCGCACAGGAAACCGGGGATAGCGTCTTTTTTCTCAAAAATAAAGGAATTGGGCGCAAGTTCGTGCAAGGTTTGCAGCGGTGGGCGTGAGTCAGTCATGGTGCTTGCCTGTGCTTGTAGGGTAAGCAGGCAGTATAAGCAAGGGCTAATGGGTTGTCATTATCCCCACCCTTACACCCCTGCCAGATATGGGCAAAGGCATTGCTATAAAAGCCCTATTGTAACTACAATCAATGCAATCAAGACAATGCAAGCGAGGAACAGGCTAAACGCACAACACCTTGGAGATAGCCCATGACCGACTTGAGCCAAATCACAGACCGCGAACTAGTGCTGGAAATCTACCGCCGCATCAAGGGCGAAGACGAAATGAGCGTCTACCGCAATTACTGTTACCGTGCCGTGTTTCGCCCTATCGTGTATGCTTTTGACAAAATCAACGCCAACGAATCCAATATCCGTATGTATCAAATGCCGGACTGGAAGAAAATTGAAGACGAACGTGACAAGGCATTGGAGCATTTCCCCGATTAACCAAGGAGTTCCTCATGTTAGCCAAACTCGCACCAACGGATTATGTGTGGCCGGAAGAGTATCTGGCAGAGGAAGAACTTGCCACGGAAAAGCACGAATACCTCAACGGCTTTGTCTACCCCTGCAATATGGCAGGTGCGGGTGATGCCCATGTCAAAATTAGCCTGAATGCGGCGGCACTCATCAAAACCCATTTGCGCGGTTCGGGATGCAGCACCTACATTTCGGATATGCGCGTCAAGGTGAATGCCAAAGACAAGGCATGGTTTTACCCCGATGTGATGGTGACGTGTGACCCCGACGACCATGAACGCAATACCATCAAACATAACCCCATGCTGGTCGTCGAAGTCATGTCGCCCAGCACCCGCGATTACGACCGGGGCGACAAGTTCGTGGTTTACCGCCAGCTTGCCAATTTGCGGGAATACGTGCTGATTGACCCGAATGAATATGCCGTGGATGTGTTCCGCCTCAATGCCCATCAACGCTGGGAGTTGTTCACCTATAACGGCGCTGATACGGTGGCTGAACTTACCAGTATCGGCTTCCAATGCGCGTTGCAGGATTTGTATGAGGATGTCGGGCTGTAAACCATTATCCCTGCACCCCGCGAAGAGCGCGGCTGACTCCAACAAACGCTGCGGCTACTCCGATAACGCCGCTGCCTTTGTCTACGCCAGCCGCGCAAGACTTGCCGCCTCCGGAAGGCTTTGCGGCTACCGCCGCCCTGCATGACTGTAGCTCACTGACCTAGGGCAAGGCGAAAACCAATGCTGAGGAGGCGATCACCCGGAACAGCGTTGAGGCGAAAAGCAGACCGGCAAACCCTGCCGCCGTAGATCCAAGAGCCACCGCGCAACACGCGGGCAGAGCCTGAATTGCCACCTTTAGGATTTCTTACTGCCCTTTCAGAATAAGTACCATACCAATCTTGACACCACTCCGACACATTGCCGTGCATTTCGTACAACCCCCAGTCGTTAGCTGGAAGCGATTTGACTGGAACAGTTTCCTCCCTATATTCCCCCTCCTCACCATCATCATAAGGAACTTCATGGTCACAATTCACCTCCCAATCCGTGATGTTGTCACCAAAAGAAAAGGGGGGTCAGTCCCTGCACGGTGTAGCCTCGCATTGGGTGGTGACAGGCATAAACATAGACTATGGACACGAAACGATCAACAGACAATCGTGAGTAACCACAGCATAAGCAAAGGCTAATGGGTTGTCATTCCATGAATGCGTATTGACAAGACATCATGCCACTGCAAAACTATTGCCACGTGACAAAATGACACATGGTCAAAGAGGATATTTTATGAATGCCACACTCCCCCGTATCACTGCACGGGTTGATCTTGATGTTCAAACATTACTGAGCCAAGCTGCTGCCATCGTTGGTATATCCAGCATCAATGCCTTTGTTCTTAATGCTGCGATCGAAAAAGCCAAGCTGATTATTGAGAAAGAACAAACCCTCAAACTGAGCCAACGCGATGCAACATTGCTGGCACAAGCACTGGACTCTCCTGCCAAAACACACCCGCGCCTACAACAAGCTGCCCAACGCTATCGGGAACAGTCTGCTGTATGAAAACAGTCCCTCTCGACAAGGACAAACACGACCGCAACACGTTTGATTGCGGCATTGAGGCTCTGAACAATTACCTGCGGCTTATGGCAAACCAACAAGCCAGCAAGGACAATACCCGCACTTTTGTGTTGGAAGACCCCAACCAACCCCAGCGCATTAGGGGATACTACACTCTCACCATGACCCCGGTTGACTTCAATGCGTTGCCAGCAAAGTTACAAAAGAAACACCATCATGCACAATCCGGCGGGCTAATTGCACGGCTAGCTGTCGACAAACGTGAGGCCAAACAAGGTTGTGGCGCATTCCTGTTGATCGACGCCATGCAAAAGCTACTGACCGCCAGCGCGATTGTGGCATTTCCCCTGATCGTGGTGGATGCAAAAGACGGTGCTATCGCGTTCTATGAAAAGTTTGGCTTTACCGCTTTTAACGACACGCCTAACAAGCTATTCATCACGATGGCGGATGTCCGCAACAGCTTGGAAGTCCCACCTTGACCCTCCCCATTGATGCCGTCCTCGACGACCTCAAACACGCCTTGCGCACCCGCCATGAAACCGTGCTGGAAGCCCCGCCCGGTGCGGGCAAAACCACCCGCGTCCCGCTCGCCTTGCTGAATGAAGCGTGGCTGGCTGGCAACAAAATCCTCCTGCTCGAACCGCGCCGTATTGCCGCCAAAAACGCCGCACACCGCATGGCAACCCTGCTGGGCGAACCGGTCGGGCAAACCGTCGGCTACCGGATGCGACTGGAAAGCAAAACCAGCCGTGCCACCCGCATCGAAGTCATTACCGAAGGCATCCTCACCCGGCTGTTGCAACAAGACCCATCATTGGCAGGCATCGGCCTAGTGATTTTCGACGAATTCCACGAACGCAGCCTAGACGCCGATCTTGCCCTGAGTCTGTGCCTGAAAGGACGCGAACTATTCCGTGATGCCGCCAACCCGCTGAAACTGCTGGTCATGTCCGCCACGCTGGATAGCACTGCCATTGCCACACTGTTGGATGATGCGCCTGTGATAGGCAGCGAAGGGCGCTGCTATCCGGTCGACATCCGTTACGGGCAAGCCGCCAAACCCGGTGAGCGCATTGTCGAGCGCATGGTTGCCACTCTCAAACAAGCCATCAGCGACAATCCTGACAGCAGCATCCTCGCCTTCCTGCCCGGTCAGGGCGAAATCCACCGCACCGCCGATGGATTAAGTGAATGGCTGTTGGAACGTCGCTTGCGTGACGTGCAATTGCACCCGATGTACGGCAACCTCACGCTGGACGAACAACAGCAAGCCATTGCCCCCCTACCCGCCGGACAACGTAAAGTCGTGCTGGCAACCAATATCGCCGAAACCAGCCTGACCATCGACGGTGTGGATGTGGTGGTGGATGCCGGGCTGGTACGTGAAGCCCGTTTCGACCCCGGCACGGGCATGACCGGCTTGCATACCGCCCGCATTTCCCGCGCCTCCAGCACCCAGCGAGCCGGGCGTGCCGGGCGGCTTGCCCCCGGTGTTTGCTACCGCTTGTGGACAGAAAGCCAGCAAGAGCAACTCGCAGCCCATACCACACCGGAAATCCTGCGTGCTGACCTTGCCCCACTCGCCCTGTCTGTGCTGCAATGGGGTATCAATGACCCCGGCGAATTGTGCTGGCTGGATGCACCGCCCACCGCCCCCTGGCAACAGGCACTGGACTTGCTGGCAACCCTGGGCGCAATCACCCGCAAGAGCAACGCCACCGTGCTGACCGCTCACGGACAAGCAATGGCAAACCTGCCGGTACATCCGCGCCTTGCCCACCTACTGATTTGTGGCGCACAAGCCGGGCAATTACCCACAGCAGCGAACCTTGCCGCGCTGCTTTCCGAACGCAACCCGTTCAGTCGGGACAACCCCGACATCAGCCATCCAATGGAAATACTCGCGGGCAAAAGCCGTTGCCCTGCCCAGCAGCAAGGCTGGTTACAACGTACCCGCCCACTGGCCAACCAGTTTGTGGAACAAATCCGCAGCCAGAAACTGCCTGAAAGCAAACTAACGTTCCTATTGCCCGCCAACACCATCCACGGCTATCTGTTAGCTTGCGCCTACCCTGACCGGATTGCGCGACGACGCCATTCCGGCGGCTACCAACTTGCCAACGGGCGCAGTGCCGATCTGCCCGACACACACGCCCTCGGCAAGCAGGCATGGCTGGCGATTGCCGAAGTCAGCGGCATGGCAGGCAAAAGCAGTGACACCATCCGCAGTGCCGCTGCGCTGGATGAAACGCTGTTCAGCAACGCACTCACCGACCAGGTACACCAGCAAACCGTGGTGGAATGGGATCAGAAAGCCGGGCGTTTCATCGCCGAACAGCAGCACAAAATCGGTGCACTGGTCTTGCAGCGCAAAGCCTTGCCCCATGTGCCCGCAGACGCCAAAACCACCGCCCTGCTGGGTTTCATCCGCAAACAAGGGCTGGACGTATTGCCCTGGCAAGCCGAACAGGAACAATGGTGTGCACGGGTCAACCTGTTGCGCCACACCAAGCCGGAACAGCCATGGCCCGATGTCAGCCGTGAACACCTGCTGGCAACACTGGAACAGTGGCTTGCGCCGTATCTGGATAACGTCAACACACTGGCTGATTTCAAAAAGCTGGATCTGGCAAACATCCTCCGCAACCAATTACCGTGGGAGATGCAGCAGCGCCTCGAACAGCTTGCCCCCCAACGGTTGGAAGTACCCTCCGGTCACAGCATCGCCATTGATTACAGCGTATCACCACCCATACTGGCGGTGAAATTGCAGGAAATGTTTGGCTGTCAAACGACCCCAACCATTGCTAATGGCAAAGTAGCGTTGCTGATACACCTGCTTTCCCCGGCAGGCAGGCCGTTGCAGATAACGCAGGATTTGGCGGGCTTTTGGCGCACGTCCTACCACGAGGTGAAAAAGGACATGAAAGGGCGTTACCCCAAGCACCCCTGGCCAGACAATCCGCTAGAGGCAATTGCCACACGCAAAACCAAAAATGCCGCAGGCTTAGGCTAGCGCACGCTGCCCACTGGCCTGCCAGCGCTGCAACCACAACGCACACCCCAGCGTCAGGCTGTAAACCAGCAAGGAACCGACCACGATTCCGAGCCAGCCTTGCCACGCCCAGAAGGGAGCCAACACAAACCCGCCCGCACTTGCCCCCATGTAATAAAATACCAGATACAAAGACGAAGCACTTGCCCGCGCTTGCAGGGCATGTTGGCTAACCCAGCCACTCGCCAGTGAATGGGTAAGAAAAAAACCGAAACTGCTGACCATAAAGCCCCAGACAATCGCAGACAAACTGGGCATCAGCGTCAGCAAGCTGCCAGCCATCAGGAACAGGATGCCCAACGCCATGCCAACCGGTGCAGACAGATACTGTACAATCCGCCCGGAAATGGCCGCAGCAAACGAGCCGGTCAGATAGGTCAGGAACAGCATCCCCAACGCATGTGGTGACAAATGATACGGCGCATCCGCCAGTACAAAGGTGATGTAGCTGTACTGGTTCAGGAACACCATGAAATTGCCAAACGCAATCAGAAACGCCGCCAGCAACACGGGGTTACGCAAATGCCCGCCCATATCCTGCGCAACATGCAGTGGATGCAAGGGTTTGGGATGAAAATGCTGCGATTTCGGCAACAACAGGACAAACACGGCGACGATCAGGGCACTGAGTAAACCTGTTGCCGCAAACGCTGCCGCCCAGCCGTAATGTTCCCCGACAAAACCTCCCAGTATCCGCCCGGTTACGCCCCCCAGGCTGTTGGCACTGATGTAGACTCCAACCGCCAGCACCACGGCCTTGCGGGTAAATTCATCACCCATGTAGGCAATCGCAATCGCAGGCAACCCACCCAGAAAAAAGCCCTGCAACCCGCGTAACAGCAGCAACATCGGGTAACTTTCCACCTGCGACAAGCCCAACGTGACCAGCACCGCCCCCGCCATTGTCACCACCATGATTGGCTTGCGCCCGATTGCATCCGACAGCGGCCCATACACCAGCAACGACAACCCGAGAGTCAGTACCGTAATGGTCAGGCTCCAGCTTGCCTGTAATTCACTGAGTTGAAACTGTTGCGCCAGTGTCGGCAGCAACGACTGCACCACATGCAGATTGGCAAAAATCATCGCCGAACCAAGGCACAAAGCCAGCGTGGCAAAACGGAATTCACGGCTACCGGATTCAATCATGATGTTACCCTCGATGAAGAACCCACAGCATAGTTGCGCCGTAGTAATTGATAAAATATATAGTGGGAATGGTTTCGATAACGTTTGTTTACCGATGAGATGGCTATGGACTTCAAACAACTGCGCTATTTCCACGAAATCGCCCGGCTGGGCAGTTTCACCCGTGCGGCGGAAGCACTCTACGTCGCCCAGCCTGCGGTCAGTGTTGCCATCCGCAAGCTGGAAGCAGAGCTGGATTTGACCCTGTTCCACCGCCATGACCGCAAGGTGACGCTGACCGACGAAGGTGCACACCTGCTGCCCCATGCCCAGCGCATTCTGCAAGCGGTCAGCGATGCGCAACTGGAAATGCAGGAGCTGAAAGGCTTGACGCAAGGCATGGTGAGGGTTGGTATTCCGGGAATGCTGGGGTCGTACTATTTCCCGCCGATCCTGATGGCGTTCCGTCACCGTTACCCGCACCTGAGCCTACAAGTGGTGGAAGGTGGCACTTGGCAATTGCAACAAATGCTGGAAAGCAGTGAACTGGATTTGGCGGTGATCGTGCGTGATTTCGTGCCGGATGAAGTCGAAGCGCAGACCTTTCAGCGTGAGGAAATGCGTGTGATTGTGCCGCTGGAACACCGCTTTGCCCACCAGAACAGCGTCAGTCTGGCGGATTTTTTCAGCGAGGAACTGGTGATGTTCCGCCCTGGCTATTTCCACCGCAAAATTATCGACCGGCTGGCGCAGCAGGCAGGCGTTACTCCCAATATCGGCTTTGAAACCAACCTGTTGCCGCTGATCAAATCCATCATCAAACAGGGCTTTGGCATTTCCACCCTGTTGACGATGGTAGTGAAAGAAGACCCGGAACTGGTGGATTTGCCGTTTGAACAACCGTTGTGGCTGGATTTGTGCATCGCCTGGCGGCGTGACGGCTATTTGTCACGGGCAAACCGGACTTTTGTGGATTTTATGCTGTCCCAAACATCACCTGACCGTGAATGAAGTAACACCAATAGCGCGATTCACGGCTCCATAGTATTATCGGACGCTGTTCCGCTACACTTGAAAATTCTACTAAACCAAGGAGAAAGCCAGATGAGATCCACATTGCTTGCATGGAGTGTTGCCATTGCACTTGGCCTGGGCATGACCACCGCCCACGCCGCTGATGCCGTCACTGTCAAGATTGGTCAGTCTTCCCCACTGACCGGGCCACAAGCCCATATCGGCAAGGACAATGACAACGGCGTGCGCTTGGCGATTGACGAAATCAATGCCACCAAACCCACCATTGGCGGCAAGGCGGTAACATTTGAAGTGATGAGCGAAGACGATCAGGCTGACCCGAAAACTGCAACGATTGTGGCGCAACGGATGGTGGATGAGGAAGTCGCGGGTGTCATCGGTCACTTGAACTCCGGTGCAACCATTCCTGCTTCCAAGGTTTATTCCGATAACAACGTCCCGCAGGTATCCCCTTCTGCCACTGCCATCAAATACACCGCGCAAGGTTTCAAGACTGCCTACCGCGTCATGACCAACGACGAGCAACAAGGCAAGGTGTTGGGCGCGTATGCTGCCAAGCTGGGCAAGAAAGTTGCCATCGTCGATGACCAAACCGCTTACGGGCAAGGTCTGGCGGCTGAGGTAGAAAAAGCAGCAAAAGCTGCTGGCGCAGAAGTGGTGGCAGTCGAACACACCAATGACAAGGCAACCGATTTCACTGCCATCCTGACTTCCATCAAGGGCAAAGAGCCGGATGTGATTTTCTTCGGCGGGATGGATCCACAAGGCGCTCCAATGGCAAAGCAAATGCGTCAGTTGGGGATCAAGGCGCAATTCCTCGGTGGCGACGGGATGCAAACCCCGAAATTCATTGAACTGGCAGGTGCAGATGCGGAAGGCACGATTGCCTCCATCCCCGGTCTGCCGCTGGACAAAATGCCCAAAGGTACTGACTTCAAGCAAAAATTTGAAGCCAAATACGGGCAAATCCAGTTGTATGCACCGTATGCCTATGACGCTGCCTACGTGATGGTTGATGCGATGAAACGCGCCGATTCCACCGACCCCGAGAAATACCTGCCCGAACTGGCGAAAACCAGCTACGAAGGTGTGACCGGCAAAATCAGTTTCGATGCCAAGGGCGACCTGACTTCCGGGCCAATCACGCTGTATACCGTGAAAGGCGGCAAGTGGGAAACGCTGGAAACCATTCAGCCGTAATTTTTCAGTTCAACAGGTACGACGGTTCGCATGGATATTTTTGCACAGCAGCTTGTAAACGGATTGGTGCTGGGCAGTGTGTACGCGCTGGTGGCGTTGGGTTACACACTGGTTTACGGCATTCTGGAACTGATCAACTTTGCCCACGGCGAAACCACCATGATGGGGGCAATGATTTCCCTCGCGGTGATCGGGGCGTTGTTCGGGGTCGCACCGGATTTACCCGGCATCGTGATTGTATTGACAGGTCTGCTGGTAGCGATACCGTCGTGCATGTTACTGGGGTATGGCATTGAGCGGGTGGCTTATCGCCCGCTGCGCCATGCCCCGCGTCTTGCGCCACTGATTACTGCAATTGGTTTGTCTATCGTGTTGCAAAACGTGGCAATGCTGATCTGGGGCAAACAGTACATCGCTTTCCCCACCACGTTGCTGCCACAGGGGCGGCATGAAATTTTCGGCGCAACCATTACGGATGTGCAGATCATGATTTTGGTGCTGACTGTCACATTGATGGCTGGGTTGGTGACGATGGTTAACCGTTCCCGGCTGGGGCGGGCGATGCGGGCAACTGCTCAAGCGCCTGCGGTAGCGCAATTGATGGGGGTGAATATCAATGCAGTCATTTCCGCCACCTTTGTGATTGGCGCAGGTCTGGCTGCCATTGCCGGGGTGATGGTGAGTGCCAACTACGGACAAGCCCATTATCACATGGGCTTTTTATTGGGCTTGAAAGCCTTTTCCGCCGCCGTTTTAGGTGGTATCGGCAACCTAACAGGGGCAATGCTCGGCGGGATGTTGCTAGGGATTATCGAGGCGTTGGGAGCAGGTTATATCGGCGACCTGACCGGCGGTTTCCTCGGTAGCCATTATCAGGATATTTTTGCGTTCATGGTGTTAATCCTCGTATTGACGCTGAAACCATCGGGTCTACTGGGGAGCAAAAGCGTTGAACGTGCTTGAGGCATTAAGAAGCAAAGTGTGGCTGTCTGCCGGTTTGTTGCTGATCGGTTTACTGCTGTTACCGTTTCTGGTGGAAGCCGGTCTGGGTAAATCGTGGGTGCGGATTCTAGATTTCGCCCTGTTATACATCATGTTGGCGTTGGGTCTGAACATTGTGGTTGGTTACGCTGGGCTGTTGGATTTGGGCTATGTGGCGTTTTATGCGGTGGGGGCGTATTGCTGGGCATTGCTGGCTTCGCCGCATTTCGGGCTGAACTTGCCGTTTTGGATGATTTTGCCAATGGGCGCGGCTTTGGCTGCCTTGTTTGGGGTGTTGCTGGGAGCGCCGACGTTACGCTTGCGCGGTGATTACCTTGCCATTGTCACGTTGGGTTTCGGGGAAATCATCCGTATTTTTATGAACAACCTGAATTCACCGGTGAATATCACCAATGGCCCACAAGGGATTACCCAGATTGAACCCGTGAGCCTGTTTGGTTTTTCGTTAGGCAAAACCCAAGAAGTCTTTGGTTTAACCCTGTCATCCCCGCATTTGTATTACTACTTATTTTTGGTATGTGTGGCGCTGGTGGTGTTTGTGTCCATGCGATTAGAAAATTCGCGTATTGGGCGGGCATGGGTGGCCATTCGTGAGGATGAAATGGCTGCGGCAGCATCCGGTATCAATACCCGCAATGTCAAACTGCTGGCCTTTGCGATGGGGGCGACGTTTGGTGGTTTGAGTGGCGGTCTGTTTGCGAGTTTTCAGGGTTTTGTCAGCCCTGAAAGTTTTAATCTGATGGAATCCATCATGATCCTTGCCATGATTGTGCTGGGAGGCATGGGTAATATTTGGGGCGTTATTTTAGGTGCCATTCTGGTGACAATGATTCCCGAAGCCTTGCGTTATACAGGCGATTTGCAACGTGCCCTGTTTGGTCAGGTGTATGTTGACCCTGCCGATTTGCGCATGTTGTTGTTCGGGATTGCCCTAGTACTGATGATGATTTTCCGCCCGGCAGGTTTGTTGCCTTCCAAACAGCGCAAACGCGAATTGGCGGAGGAAGCCCCATGAAGGATTTATTGCGGGTGGAAGCCGTCTCCAAACATTTTGGCGGCATCAAGGCACTTACCGATGTCAGTTTCACGGTGCGCAAGGGTGAAATTTTCGGGGTCATCGGCCCGAATGGTGCGGGTAAAACCACCCTGTTCAATGCCCTGACGGGGTTGTATCAACCCGATAGCGGCGCGATTGAGCTGGATGGCGTGTCACTGTACCGCCGCAAACCGCACCAGATCCTCAAGACCGGGTTTGCGCGTACCTTTCAGAATATTCGCCTGTTTCACAATATGACCGCGCTGGAAAACGTGATGGTCGGGCGGCATACCCGTACCACTTCCGGCGTGTTGGCGGCGTTGCTGCATACGGCGCATAACCGCAAGGAAGAGCGTGATTGCGCTGCTTACGCTATGCAATTGCTCAACCGCGTTGGTATCGGCAAACACGCGCATTCGCTGGCGAAAAATCTGTCCTACGGCGACCAACGCCGTCTGGAAATTGCCCGTGCCTTAGCCAGTGAACCCAAATTGTTGGCACTGGATGAGCCAGCCGCCGGGATGAACCCAAATGAAAAAAATGCCTTGCGTGAACTGATGGTCAGTTTACGCAGTGAGGGCTTGACCCTGATGTTGATCGAACACGATGTCAAACTGGTGATGGGGATTTGTGACCGGCTGGTGGTGCTGGATTACGGCGAAAAAATTGCCGAAGGCACGCCGGAAACCGTGCGCCACGACCCCAAAGTGATTGCCGCCTATCTGGGTGCGGAGGTGGCAGCATGAGCCTGCTTTCCGTGCAAAACTTGAGTGTGCATTACGACAGTATCCAGGCGGTGAAAGGTATCAGCTTTGAGGTGCAACAGGGCGAAACGGTCTGCCTGATTGGTGCAAATGGTGCGGGCAAAACCACCACCCTTAAAACCCTGAGCGGCTTATTGCCCGCCTCTGCTGGTGAGATTAGCTTCGATGGCAAGCGTCTCAATGGGATGCCTGCCTTCCAGATTGCTGCGTTAAACCTTGCGTTAGTCCCCGAAGGGCGTGGCATTTTCACCCGCATGACAGTGCTGGAAAACCTGTTGATGGGTGCGTACAACCGCACTGACCGCGACAATGTGCAACGCGAAATCGACGAAATTTACACCTTGTTGCCCCGTTTGCAGGAACGGCATCAGCAACAGGCGGGGCTGCTTTCTGGCGGTGAACAACAAATGCTGGCGCTGGCACGCGCCATGCTGTCCAAACCGAAACTGTTGATGCTCGACGAACCCAGCATGGGACTAGCGCCGATTATGGTACAAACCATTTACCGCATTATTCAAACCATTGCACAACAAGGCATCACCATTTTGCTGATTGAACAAAACGTGCGGTTGGCACTCGGTATCAGTCAACGCGGTTACGTGATGGAACACGGCGAAATCACCTTGAGCGGCGCGGCACAAACACTGGCAAACGACCCAGCGGTGCAAGCGGCTTATCTGGGCGAGTTCTAACGCCATGTATACACCCGCCTTACAAAATCTGTGCATCGTCATGGTGGAAACTTCGCACCCCGGCAATATCGGCTCCGCCGCCCGCGCGATGAAAACAATGGGCATCAAGGATTTGCGTCTCGTTACACCGCGCAAGCCGTATTCGCAAGAAACCTGGGCGTTGGCTTCCGGTGCGAACGACATTGTGGAACAGGCGAAAATCGTCCACAGTCTGCCAGACGCCTTGGCGGATTGCCATTACGTCATCGGCGCGAGTGCGCGTTCCGAACGCACCTTGCGTTGGACACAGATGGATGCGCGGGAATGCGGCACAACAGTTGCCGAACGTTTACCCAACCAAAAAGTTGCCCTCGTGTTCGGGCGCGAACGCACCGGATTGACCAATGAAGAACTCGAACACTGCAACGCACTGGTACACATTCCGATGGCATTCGATTTCCTTTCACTCAATATCGCCATGTCAATCCAGGTGTTGGGTTACGAATGTGCGATGGCAGTGCGTGAACCACCAGCACCAGCCGAGCCAGAAGAAACCTTGGCCAGCAGTGAAGCGATGGAAGGCTTTTATACCCATCTGGAACAGACACTGGTTGACGTGCGGTTCCTCGACCCCGAAAACCCGCGCTTGCTGATGCGACGGATGCGACGACTGTTCGGACGGGCAAATATAACGACGAGTGAAGCAGGAATGTTACGTGGAATGCTGGCAGCGTTCGCTGGTCGCAAGTTTCAACACCGTTCATCGTCAACAACATGAAAAGTGCTTGCCAATAACAACACCTTTCTATAAAATTCGCGCCTCTACCATGCCGGTATAGCTCAGTTGGTAGAGCAACTGACTTGTAATCAGTAGGTCCCCAGTTCGAGTCCGGGTGCCGGCACCAAACAAAACAAAGGGTTGCAATCATTCTTGATGCAACCCTTTTTTATTTCCGTTCTTCACACCGTTTCTTAGTCACCACTTTAGTCACGCGATTTGTTGGCTAGGTGACGTTTACCATCATAGCGGTACAGGTAGCGCCAGTATTTGCCGTTACGGGTGATGTATAAAAAAAGCCCTCCCCCATCGGTCAGGGTAGCGGGTTTCCCCGTCAGGTTTGGCTTTGGCCTTCTTAACCTTTGTATCTGTTAACTTTCTTTCCATTTGGCTGCATCCTCATGTTGCCGTTGCTGGTATGCAGACAATAATGCAGCTAAATCCGTGGGATGCCATGAGACTACATGGGACAACAGGAAACACAAAAGCCCTTGCAGATTGCGGCCTGCAAGGGCTTTTGGGACATCATGAAATACCATGAAACAATTTGTTGGCTCCTCGAACTGGACTCGAACCAGTGACCCACGGATTAACAGTCCGTTGCTCTACCGACTGAGCTATCGAGGAACTGTCGGTGTTGAGGCGCGAATATTAAAGATCGTTACGGCTTCCGTCAAGCAATTTTTTTGACTGCTTCACGCAAAATTTCAACACCCGCCTCCGACCTGTGGGCGTTCTCGCTCAGATAGCGCCGCCAGCCCCTTGCCCCCGGCATTCCCTGAAATAAGCCAAGTATATGGCGCGTCATATGGTTGAGAGGAACGCCAGCGTTACGCTGTACTTGCACAAAACCCAGCAAGGCTTCCAGAGCCTCCTTGCGCTCATGGAAAGGTGCAGGTGTGCCATAAAACAGCGGGTCAACCTGCGCCAGCAGCCACGGGTTGTGGTAAGCCTCTCGCCCAACCATCACCCCATCTACGTGTTGCAGATGCTGCTGGCACTGTTCCAGTGTGGTAATTCCACCGTTGATGATGATTTCAAGCTGGGGAAATTCCTGCTTAAGCTGATAAACCAGTTCGTAACGTAGCGGCGGAATCTCACGGTTTTCCTTGGGACTAAGCCCCTTGAGCCAGGCTTTGCGAGCATGGATGATGAAGGTTTGGCAACCCGCCTGCGCTACTGTACCGACGAAATTACGCAAGTCGGCATAATCTTCCTGATCATCAATGCCAATACGGTTTTTGACTGTGACCGGCACCTGCACCGCAGACCGCATGGCATCCACACACTCGGCAATCAACCCAGGTTCTGCCATCAGGCACGCCCCGAAAGCACCTTTTTGCACCCGTTCACTGGGGCAGCCCACATTGATGTTGACTTCATCATAGCCATAATCTTCGGCAATCCGGGCGCATTCCACCATGTCCCGTGGCTCACTGCCACCGATTTGCAAGGCAAGCGGATGCTCTACCGGATCAAAGCGCAAATGCCGCTCCCGGTCGCCATGCAAAATAGCCCCGGTTGTCACCATTTCGGTGTACAAAACTGTATGATTTGTAAGCAATCTGTGGAAATACCGACAAAAACGGTCAGTCCAGTCCAACATGGGTGCAACGGTAAATTTTCTGTTCATCTTCTTCATATAACATTTTAACCAGAAAGGTACGTGTCTACTGACGTACAAAACGGGTTTGCACAACAACACAACATAGAGGGCACTCTCATGCTGGATCTCGACACCTTCACCTATTTCCTGTTCGGAGTAGCCATTATCGGCATTCCGGCTTTCGTCTTCTACCGTATCGGCATGGATATTGGTGTGACCAAAGGTATCCGCAAGCAATTGCTGCGCGAACTCATGGCCAACGGCATTCTGGAAGAAGCCGACATGAGCATCAGGAGTACCGGTCGGAATTGACTCAGAGGCAAGCCGCAAGGCGATGCTTCGGCTACGCTCAGCAACCCAGAGTGTGGCACACTGGCTCCGCCTGACGAGCGTGAGTCAACCCTGACAAACCGGACAGAACCAGGTAGAACGCTGCCCCTGGGTAATTTGCCGGATGGGCGTGCAACAAGTCGTGCAAGGCTGGTTAGCCCGGTCGTAAACCTTCAGCTCAAGCTGAAAGTACCCCGGCGTCCCGTCTTCACGTACAAAGTCGCGCAAGGTAGTTCCCCCGCGTTCAATGGCGTAGGCCAGAACCTGGCGGATGGCTTGCGCCAAGGCAAGATAGTGTTCGTGGGATACACACCCGGCAGCACGGCGTGGGTCGATGCCAGCCAGAAACAGGGCTTCATTGGCATAGATATTACCCACGCCGACAACGATGCGGGCATTCATGATGAATTCCTTTATGCTGACCGTGCGCGAGCGTGATTGCCGGAACAAGTAATCGCCATCAAACGCATCCTCCAGCGGTTCGGGGCCAAGACCACACAGCAGGCTGTGTTGCTGCGGATCATCTTCCGTCCACAGCAAAGCCCCGAAACGGCGCGGATCGTGGTAACGCACCGCCCTGCCATTTGCCAGCACCAGATCGAAATGATCGTGCTTGCGTGGCTCCATACCCGGTTCCACGATCCGCAAGCTGCCTGACATGCCCAGGTGGATCAGCGCCACACCCACTGGTGTATGCAACAGGATGTATTTGCCACGCCGGGAAAGCTGCTGCACAACCTGCCCAGCCAGACGCTGGATTTCTGCCGGTACAGGCCAGCGCAACCTGGGTTGGCGGACAATGACAGCCTGAATTTGCTGACCTTGCAGGAAAGGTTCAATTCCCCGCCGGGTGGTTTCTACTTCCGGCAATTCAGGCATAAATACCTTCCACTTCCACCATCAGCTCTGCACGGCAAACATCGCCTTGCAAATACAGCACTGCCGTGCAACTGCCTGCCAGATAGTTTTCCAAGTGTGACTGGATGACTGGCAGGCTTGCCTGATCATGGACATAGACTTTCAGTTGGGTGAGTGAGCGTACAACACGTATTGGCAAACCCAGCGTAGCATCCCCGTGTCCCAGCAATGCCTCCAGATTGCGCAAGGTTTCTTCCAGTTGCGCTGACGGGTCGCCAATGTGCAGGGTTTCATGTCCGACAATACTGGTTGTACCGGAAATATAAACATGTTTGCCCTGCCCCCAGTCTTTCACGGTAGCACGTGAAAATGCAGGGCTAACCGGGCCATACTGACGTGGGTAAAGGAAAGCGCTGGTCTGACGCGGGTTTTCCAGTTGCATTCCCGCTTGCTTGGCTGCGATGAAATACAGTTGCAGCCCTGCCTGTTGTGTACCGATGGCGGTTGCTGCTGGTGGGGCGTAAGCAAAATTGCCGTGAACATCCAAAGCATCCTGCCGCCCCAGACAAAATGTCTGGTAACGGTTCAGTTCACCCTGTTGCATGGTAATTGCCGGAAAGTAATTCCACATGCGCAGCAAACAAGAGTAGCCGGACACCTGCAACAACTCGAACACATGCCGATAGGCCGTTTCACTGGCAACACGCAAATCGGGAAAATCAGCCTCTTCCAGCAACAAGTGCCCAAACAGGACTGTACCGTTTTCGCTCCAAGTGATGCTGGCATGTTTGCCATACGTGACCGGAGTTAGGCTTGACCACAGCTCGGTATATTCATCCCCCGTCAGTAACGGCAAACCGACATTGAACACCGGGCGACACTCATCCAGCACACGGGCTTTGCTGGCAAAACCAATGGCAGCCAATACATTCAGCCCATCAGCAACATGAGCTGAATTCTTTTCCGCCAGTGTGGTGACAGAAAACGGTAGCAGGCTGGACTGGTTCAGAGCATTTCTCACGGACTTAACGAGCCAAAACTGAAAGCGCCCGATTATGGCATGTTTTCATGCCCAATGCCTTAAGCGAAATCAGACCGGCGTGCCAGACTCACTGACTTTGCTCAAGGCTTTCAATACATCCAGACGGGTAATGACACCGACCACCCGGTTGTCTTCTACCACCGGATAACGGCGATAGTGATCATTCATGAACATGTTGGCGACAGCCAGGATGCTGTCATCGGCATCCACGGTGCGGATGTCACGGGACATCCGGTCTGCCACTGTACCGCGCCAGCCTGAGTGATAACCGGAACGCAGGGCAACATCAATACAGTCTGTCACGGACAGGATACCCACCAGATTGCCCCGATTATCGACCACCGCCCCACCAAACAGGTTACGCTCGGTAAAAATTTTCACGGCTTCGCGGATGTCCTGGTTTTCCCGCAACGTTGCCAGACGGTTAGACATATGATCACGGACAGATAATGATACTTCAGACATGTTGGGACTCCTCCTTCGGCGATTGTTCGGCAGCGGCAGTGCGCTCTCTCAGTGCGGCTTCTTCTGCCATTTTCTGTTTGCGCTTTTCACAGGGATTAGAACAGGAACACTGACTTTTTTCCATGCCCGGAATGGATGCCAGACCGCCACAGCTTCCTTTTAGGCTGCGGTTATTAAACAACCATCCCACAGCCAATCCCAACACTGCCAACAGGAAGATACAAAAAGTTAATAGAAAGAGTTTCATAAATACCTGCCGTTAGTCCCGGAAAATAACAAGATCATTATGCTGCGATGCAAAAAATGTTTCGCCCCACCTATTTTTGGGCTACTATTGCAATGGGTCAGGCAACTGGCCCTTTTTCCTCCTAGCGGTTTGGGGCGGCTTTTTCCGCCCCACTTTTTTACTAGGATTCAACAGCTTGCAAGAAAAAGCCACTAACCGCCAAAATCATCCAGCAAAATATTGTCACGCTCAACACCAATGTCCAATAACATGCGCACAACCGCCGCATTCATCATCGGTGGCCCACACAAATAATACTCGCACTCTTCCGGTGCAGGGTGATCCTTTAAATAGTTTTTATAAAGGACATCGTGGATAAACCCGACATAGCCTGTCCAGTTATCCTCCGGTTGTGGCTCAGATAGACCCATGTGCCAGGTAAAGTTGGGATTTTCAGCCGCCAATGTGTCAAATTCGTCCACATAAAAGGCTTCCCGCAAACTGCGTGCCCCGTACCAGAATGACATTTTGCGCGAGCTTTTCAAACGGCGTAACTGGTCGTAGATGTGCGAACGCATCGGCGCCATCCCTGCACCACCACCAATGAACACCATTTCGTTCCCGGTTTTGCGGGCGAAAAACTCGCCGAATGGCCCGGAAACCGTCACCTTGTCACCCGGTTTCAGGTTAAAAATGTAAGAGGACATCTTGCCCGGCGGCACATCATCCCTACCCGGTGGTGGCGTAGCAATACGCACATTCAGCATGACAATCCCGTCTTCTTCAGGGTAATTGGCCATCGAATAGGCACGCAATACCGGCTCATCGACATGGGATTCCAGTTCCCACAGCTTATATTTGTCCCAGTCGTCCCGGAACTTGGGTGGAATGTCAAAACTGGAATACTTCACATCATATGGCGGGCACTCAATCTGGATGTAACCACCAGCACGAAAGTCGATCTTCTCGCCTTTGGGCAACTCCACCACCAGTTCCTTGATGAAGGTAGCCTTGTTGTCGTTGGAACGCACAGTACATTCCCACTTTTTCACCCCGAAAACATCTTCCGGCACTTCGATTTTCATGTCCTGCTTGACGGCAACCTGACAGGCAAGGCGTTCACCACAAGCGGCCTGACGACGGTTGATGTGGCTTTCTTCGGTAGGCAACAGCGTCCCGCCACCTTCCAGTACTTTCACCTTGCACTGCCCGCAAGTACCGCCGCCACCGCAAGCGGAGGAAACAAACAAGCCTTTGTCTGCCAATGCCCCCAGCAGCTTGCTGCCGGGTTTGACGACCAGATCTTTTTCGCCATTCACCAGCAAATGCACATCACCTTCCGCCACCAGTTTGGAACGGGCAAACAAAATGCCGTACACCAGCCCGATGATCATCAGGGTAAACAGGGCTACGCCCAAAATAACGGTTGTCATGACGTGCTACCCCTTACAACTGGATACCGGAAAAAGACATGAAGCCCAGTGACATCAGCCCTACGGTAATGAAAATGATCCCGAGACCTTGCAAACCGGCGGGGACATCGCTGTATTTGAGGCGCTCGCGCACCCCTGCCAATATTACGATCGCCAGCATCCAGCTAAAGCCGCTACCAAAACCGTACACCACACTTTCTGCGAAGGTGTAATCGCGTTCGACCATGAATAACGCCCCACCCAGAATCGCGCAGTTGACCGTAATCAGCGGCAAAAAGACCCCCAATGCCTGATAGAGTGCGGGTACGAATTTGTCCAGCACCATTTCCAATACCTGGACAATCGCCGCAATCACTGCGATGTAGCTGATCAAGCCCAGAAAACGCAAGTCCACACCCTGTAACAAGGCGCTGTCTTTCAACAAAAGATTAAGGATCAGGTTATTGGCAGGCACGGTAATGGCTTGCACAATTACCACCGCAATTCCCAGCCCCACGGCTGTTTCGATCTTTTTGGAAATAGCAATGAAGGTGCACATTCCCAAAAAGAAGGTCAGTGCCATGTTTTCAATGAACACGGCCTTGATAAACAGACTTAACATGGCTTCCATATCAGCGATTCCCCAGACCGTGTTGCTCATGAATCTTGAAGTCGTGGACTTCGCACTGTTCCGGGTATTTGGTACGGATTACCCAAATCAACATGCCGATGATAAAGAATGCACTCGGCGGCAACAGCATCAAGCCGTTGGGTTCGTACCAGCCACCATTCTTGACCAGTGTGAAAATTTCATACCCCAGCAGTGAGCCGGAACCGGACAATTCGCGGATGACCGCCACCACAATCAGTATCAGGCTGTAACCCAGACCATTGCCAATGCCATCGAGGAAGCTCATCCCCGGTGGGTTTTGCATGGCATAGGCTTCTGCCCGTCCCATGACGATACAGTTGGTGATGATCAGGCCGACAAATACCGACAATTGCTTGGCAGTGCTGAAAGCATAGGCTTTCATCAACTGATCCACCACGATGACCAGTGAGGCGATGATGGTCATCTGCACGATAATGCGGATACTGCTGGGAATGTGGTTGCGGATAGCACTAATGGATGCATTGGAAAACGCCGTCACCGTGGTCAGTGCGACTGCCATCAACAACGCCGTTTTCAGCGAGCTGGTAACAGCCAGTGCAGAACAAATACCGAGAATTTGTAAAGTAATCGGGTTATTGGCGACCAACGGGGTCGTAATCACCTTGCTGGTTTCAGGCTTCATGCGCCACCTCCCTTGCGGAATTGTTGCAGGTATGGGCCAAAACCATCCGCACCCATCCAGAATTTGACGAGGTTGTTGACACCATTGCTGGTCAGAGTTGCACCGGAAAGCGCGTCGATTTCGTGCGCGGCTTTTTCGCCTTCGGTCGCTGCCATCTTGGTGACACGGATGGCGAGGTTGCCACTGGCATCAAATACCTGCTTGCCCGGCCATTTTTCTTTCCATTGCGGGTTATCAACTTCGCCCCCCAACCCCGGTGTTTCAGCGTGCTCGTAGAAACCCAGACCCACCACCGTATTCGCATCGCCTTGCAGGGCAATGAAGCCGTGCAAGGTTGACCACAAACCGTAGCCGTGGATCGGCAGGATAATTTTCTGCACCTGGCCTTGCGGGTTTTTCACCAGATACACCGTGGCGTATTTGGCGCGGCGTTTGATGGAAGCAATATCTTGCTCCTTGGTCAGCACCACGTTTTGTTTGGGGTCAATGGCGGCGGCACGCGCATCGAAGGTATTGGCATCAATCCCCTCCACATAAGCACCGGTTTGCAAGTCAACCACTCTGGCTTCCACCTGTTTGAAGGCTTCTTCCACCGATTGCCCCGGTTTGACTAACCCGGCGATTTGCAGGATGTTCTTTTTCTTGTCCAGCAACTTGTTTTCATCCTGTACCGGCTTTAATGCCACGGCAGCGGCTGACACCGCGACCGAACACACCAGGCACAACAACAAGGCAACGCCGAAAGTTTTTGCCTTGCTGTCATTGGGCAATGCCAGAAACTTGCGTAACAGACTCATGGTTTCACCCCCGCTGCCTGCCGCTTGATGCGGCGTTTGATGTTGGCTTTCATCACCCCATAGTCGATCAGGGGTGCAAACATGTTGGCAAACAGGATGGCTAGCATCATGCCTTCCGGGAAGGCCGGGTTGACGACACGGATCAGTACCACCATGACTCCGATCAGCACCCCAAACCACCAGCGCCCGGTATCAGTATGTGCCGCCGTCACCGGGTCGGTCGCCATGAACATCATGCCAAATGCAAACCCACCCGTGACCAAATGCCAGTACCAGGGCATGGCAAACATCGGATTGGTCTCACTGCCGATGGTATTCAGCAGGATCGCGGTCATGATCATGCCAAACATGACCCCGGAGACAATGCGCCAGTTGGCGATTTTGGTGAACAGCAGGAATGCACCACCGATCAGGACTGCTAGCGTGGACGTTTCCCCCAGTGAACCGGGTTCCAGCCCGATGAAAGCGTCCCACCAGCTTACCGTCACTGCCGACATCCCGCCTGCGGCTGCCTGCGACAAGGTGGTTGCACCGGAATAACCATCCACCGCAACCCACGCCGTATCACCGGACATGAACGCCGGGTAAGCAAAAAACAGGAATGCCCGCCCCGCCAGCGCCGGGTTAATGAAGTTTTTACCCGTACCGCCAAACACTTCCTTGGCAATAATGACCCCGAACAGGATGCCCAGCCCTACCATCCACAATGGAATATCCGGTGGCAGGGTCAGCGTGTACAGGATGGATGTAACGAAAAAACCCTCATTAACCTCGTGCCCACGCACCAGTGCAAACACCACTTCTGCCAACCCACCCACAATGAACGTGGTCATGTAGATGGGCAAAAAATACAGAAAACCGTGGAAAAAGTTGTCAAAGAAGCTGTCAGGATCATAGCCAATCATGTCCATGATCACGCCACGCCAGCCTTCGGCGTGTTCCAACCCCAAGGATTGCATGGCCAAGTTGGCCTGATAGCCAGTGTTGAAACATGCCATGAACATCACCGGGAAGGTCGCCAGCCACACATAACCCATCACCCGTTTCAGGTCGAGGGCATCACGCACATGTGGCGCACCAATGGTGCGGTTGGGCGGGCTGTACAGCAGGGTATCGACCATTTCAAACAGGCCGTAATACTTGTGGTACTTGCCGCCTTTGGCAAATTTCGGCTCAATTTTGTCGAGCCAGCCGCGTAATTTATCGCTCATCGCTTATTCCCCCCGTTCCAGCATCCGCAAGCATTCGCGCAATGCCGGGCCGTATTCGTACTTGCTGTGGCACACAAACGTACACAGCGCGAGGTCATCCTCATCCAGCTCCAGTGCACCGAGTTGCTGCGCCATTACCGTGTCACGTACCAGCAGGGAACGCAGCAACGGAGTGGCTAGGATGTCCAGCGGCATCACTTCCTCATAATTACCTATGGGAACCATCGCACGGTGGCTGCCGTGCTGGGTAGTGGTCATGGCGAATACCTGCTTGCGCATGGCCGGGCGCAGGAACACATTCAGCACCGAAAACTGTTGCAGCCACGGGTTCAGCCAGTGCAGGAAAGTACGTGGCTGCCCTTCTGCCACCACTGCCACTTGCACCGTGTAACGCCCAAGGAAAGCGCTCCAACCGGCAGCACGAAAACCTGCCAGCAGTGAACCGGCAATAACCCGGCAGTACTCGCCGTTCAATTGCCCATCCACGATGTCATCGGTACTGGCTCCCACACGGGTACGCAGCAAACGTGGCTGGAGAACCGTAGGCCCTGCCAATGAGATCACCCGTTCCACGTACAGCTTGCCGGTCGTAAACAGCTTGCCAATGGCAATCACATCCTGATAACCGATATGCCACACTGTCTTGTGTTCACCCACCGGATCAAGGAAATGGATATGAGTACCAGGCAAACCCGCCGGATGCACCCCTGACCACTCGTGGTAGCTGATGTTGGTAGCGGTGGCTTTGGGGATGGCAATGCCTTCCTGGTGATTGACGAATACCTTGGGGGCAAGTTTGGCAATCAGCAGCAAGCCTTGCAGGAATGCCTCTGCTTGTTCAGCAATGATCAGCGCCGGATCAGCCGCCATCGCGTAGGTATCAAGCGCCGTAACAAAGATGGAGCTGGGAGTGCTGTCCACTTTGGGAATTTTGCTGTAAGGGCGGGTACGGAATGCCACCCACTGCCCAGAATCCAGCAATTGCTGACGGATGCTTTCAGCATCCAACGTGGGCAATTGATCAGGCGCATAAGCCGTAAAACTGATGTCTTCCTCAGCATCATCCAGTGCGATGACCACCGAGTTCAGTACCCGCTTCGCCCCCCGGTTGATGGACTTGACCACGCCGCCCCCCGGGGAAGTAAAGTTCACTCCCGGATTCTTGCGGTCGGTAAACAGAACCTGCCCGCGTTTTACCCTATCGCCTTCCTGTACCTGCATTGCCGGGCGCAAGTCGTGGAAATCACGCCCTAGCACGGCAACGCTCTGCGGTTTAGGATGCGCATAAATCGTCTGTTCCGGTTTGCCGGTAATGGGCAAATCCAGACCTTTAGTGATTTTCATGTGCTGCACCAACGCTCTAATGGGGGAGGTGCGCCTACCGCAAAAGCAGGCGCTAAACGTTGTGAATTATCGGGAAATGTCGACAATGTTGCAAGCGCACATGTAAAAATTTCGTAAAAATCGTCTTTTTCGAGAGTATTCATCAACAAAGTGTCGGCATCTTGGCAAAACAGCACAGATCCCCCACCAGGAGCAGATAAACTTGCGATTCCTTAACGCCCCCTACTCGGGCATAATTGCGCTTGCTTGTTCTGGAGATGTTTCTGTCCGCATGTCACCCACCACGCGCCTTTATAAAGGGTTAGGATTTCTCAGGCGGACACTGATCAGTTTCCGCGCCAATCAGGGCATCCTGCTTGCGGGAGCGATTGCTTATTACACCTTGTTATCCCTGATCCCTTTGCTGACACTACTGATTGTGGGTCTATCGCACCTGATAGATGAGCGTGAGCTGCTGCATATTATACAAAACAACCTGAGCCTGATTTTTGGCAATCAGGCATCGGAAGTCACCAACCAGATGCATATTTTTCTGGAAAACCGCCATACTGTGGGGAGTATCGGCTTGGGCGTACTGGTATTTTTCAGTTCAATGGCGTTCACGGTACTGGAAAATGCCATGTCGGTGATTTTTTTCCACCGGGTCAAAATCCACCGGCGACATTTCCTGATTTCAGCCATCATTCCTTATTTATACATTCTGTCCATAGGCGCTGGCATTCTGATCATCACCGTGGTGAGCGGTGCTCTCAGCATTCTGCAAGGACAAGTAGTAACCGTTTTCTTCTGGACACTGGAACTGGATAGCGTTACCCGAGGCATCCTCTACCTGTTTGGCGTGGTTGGTCTGACCCTGCTGCTGACTTCGTTTTACATGGTTATGCCAGTGGGGAAAATCTCTTTACGCCATGCCGTGTTGGGCAGCTTTTGCGTCACCGTCATGTGGGAAGTCACCCGGCACATACTGGTCTGGTATTTTTCTACCCTGTCGATGGTCAACATCATTTATGGCTCATTGACCACCGTCATTCTGGCACTGGTTTTTCTGGAAGTGGCAGCCATCATCCTGTTGCTCGGGGCGCAAGCCATCGCCGAATGCGAACGAGCCGAACATGAGGAAGCTGATCAAGAGATGCGTACCTGACACTTTGCCGCTATAGTTGCCAGTCAGACTGACTCAAGGGGATAACGCCCATGCAAAATTCCAATTTCTGGATCGGTAACGGCTTGCTGGCTGTGGCGATGATCATGTTGTTGTTCATGGATTCGCTGTCGCAGATGCTGGGGCTTGGCGCTGTATTTTTGTGGATGATCGCAGCCGCCGCTGGTGTGTATTTCATCATGAAAAGCTGATTGCCGCAGGCATGGCGACTACCCACCAAAGGTAGCCGCCATACTGCTGTCAGCGCGGGGCTGACAGTTTTCTTTCCAACTCTGCCATCCCGCTAGGCAGATCAATATCCGCACCCGCTGCCCGCATACTAGAACCCAGTGAGTGCAGGGTGCGGAACAGGTTGTGGGCACGGCTTTGTTCCCCCATCTGCCCGATACGCAGGATATTGAGGCCAAATGCCCCGGAAATTTCCACCTTGTGTACCTTGGACATGTGGGCACGGACGGCATCAGCAGATACATGATCAGGCACAACAATCCCCACCACGGAATTCAAGCGGTGCGGTTTTTCCACCAGCAAGCCCAGCCCCATGGTTTCAATCCCGGCTTGCAAGGCTTCGGAGCAGCGCTGATGGCGTTCAAAACGCTGCGGCAGGGTTTCCTCGCACACCAGACGCAAGGCTTCATGCAAGGCGAGGATACCGGAAACCGGTGCTGTGTAATGGTAGGATTTCTGGTTCCAGAACTTGTCTGCCAGTTGCGCGTCCAGACACCAGTGGAACGGCAGCTCTTCCCGACGGGCGATTTTCTTTGCCCAGGCTTCTTCGGAAAAAGCCAACAAGGAAACGCCAGGAATGGATGACAAGCCTTTTTGCCCGCCCGTAATGATGGCATCCACCTGCCAGTTATCCATTTCCAGCGGCATGGTGCTGAGGGTACAAACCGCATCCACGATCACCATACAGCCGTAACGCTTGGCAGTACGGGCAATCTGGTCAAGGCTGGTGTTACACACGGTATTGGAGGTTTCGCCCTGCACCAGCGTCACCACATCGTATTGCCCACGCTGAAGCTCGCGCTCCACCATTTCCACCGACATGCGTTCGTTGCGAGGTGCTTCCAGAATGGTTGGCTCTGCCCTGACTCGCCGCGCCATTTCCGCCAGACGCTGGCTGAAATAACCGTTGGTAATGCACAGCACCCGCGAACCAGGCGTGACCAGATTGGCAATCGCCATTTCCATTGCCGCCGACCCCGGCCCACTGACGCCCATCACATGGCTGGAAGAAGTCTGGAACACATAGCGGCTCATGTCTTTGACCTGTTCAATCACCCGGTTCATGGTTTCGCCGAGATGGTTGATAACGATCGAGTTGGCAGCCGCGACTTTTTGCGGAATGGGCACTGGCCCCGCGCCCATCATCAGTAACGGTTCATCCGGCAGGATGTGTTCAAGCGGCACGATACTGGGTGCAGGAAATGCTTCGATCATGGATACGTTGTCCTTCAAGTTCTAAGTCTGTCAAAAGGGCGCATACGTTAGCGCCAAGCGCCCCGCAAGGGAAGCCTTATAGCTGTACACCGATGGTCACACCGGTACGCGGAAACCAGGGGGAATTGAACCCATCGTAGCTGTTACGCTGGTTGTTGCGCTGTACCTGACGCGACTGGCAAATGCGGAAACCATCTTCCCAACCCAGCTTGTATTGGGGGTTGTTGGCATTTTGCAAATTCTTGGCGTACTGGAATGTCGTGTTGCCACCTGCCGACAAGCCACTCTGGCAACCATCACGGTAGCCATTGACGAACATCGGCGGTTGACTGGATACCCCCGCTATTTCCCTTTCCAGCACTGCCCCCGGTGGGGTACTGGCACAGGCTGACAGCAACATGACCGAAAGACAGGACAATAGGTACTTGCTTGCCATGACGTATATCCTTGTGCATACGCACGCTGTTAATTTCTTAAAGGAATATTACAGGGAAATACCTTAACACATGCCAAGGAATTCCCGATGTAACTGTTTTGTGCATTTCATTGCCCCACAGGTTCATTGTTTGCGGGCAGCTTCCAACAAGGCATCCTGCCGTTCGTAGGCTTCTACCTCCAAGGGTGCGGTGTCATAACCCAGCACTTCCAGCTCGGTCAGGTAGCGGCGCATGAAGGTTTCGCGCCCCATGCGGTCATGCTGGGCAATATGCACCAGTTCGTGGGCGATCACGCCAGGATCTTCGTGCAGGTAAGGTTTCAAGAGAATGGCATAACCCATCGTGCGGGCATCTTCCTTGCCCATGCCACTGGCTTCAGCCTCAGCTCGTAATTCGACGTTATCCGGCAAGGGAAATGTTTCCAAGACCACAATCCGCACTTTGTCGGGCTGCCGGATATGCAGGGCACGGGCAATATGCAATTCCAGCCGACTGAGCGGGCGACCTTGTGCTACCAGCCCGGTTTCGGCTTTGGCGTACCAGTCCAAGAGCAGGGGGAGGAAATGTTCAATTTCCTGTGTCACTTCAGATGCAGGTGATGCCAATACCTGTTGCTGGGCAGCACTCAACTCGGCAGCATCAGCCTGGCCTCCCAACAGCAGGCAATACACCCCTATGGACAGAATAACGGCTCGCATGAATTCCACACTCATTGCCCTAAAAATGGCTTTCATAACCTGAAAGTGCCAGCACGCAGGAATGGTTTCAGATTAGCGGTACCCCTGTTTTATCGAAAGAAGATGCCTCATGAAGATTTTTAAACCACGCTACCTACGCTATGCTTGATAACAACCCCATAACCCCCATCAAAAGGACTTGAGCCATGCCCAACGGCTACACCGCCCGTATCAGACAGGCGCTGCTGGTATTGACTGTAATCCCGGCACTGTTTACCAGCCATACCTTTGCTGCTCCCACTGCCACGCTCGATATTGCGCAGATTGCCGCCACCATCAAGGCTGCCCGTCCCAAGGTCAGTGACCCGCAAGGCTGGGCGAATGACATTCTGGAAGCACTCCGTGCCAACAACCTGCCCCGTACCCCGGAAAATATTTGTTCGGTAGTTGCTGTCACCGATCAGGAATCCGCATTCGCTGCCAACCCCGCTGTCCCCAATCTGGGCAAGCTGTCACAAAAAGCCGTGATTAGCCGCCTCAACCAGTACCCGTTACTGGGCGGCAAAGCTGAAACCCTGATGTACCAGCTTCCCAACCCGCGCCAAAACTTCATGACACGCATCCGTCAGGCCAAAACCGAGCGCGACCTCGACTGGGCATACCGTGATCTGATCGCCAGCATCGCCCAGGCATACAAGATCAGTTTCCTCATGAACAGCGACATGGCACGGGATTTTATTGAAAGTCGCAACGAAATCAGCACACTGGGAGCCATGCAGGTGGATGTAGGGTTTGCCGTGCAGCAGGAAACTGCCCGCCGTGGACGCGCCTTGTCGCTGCAAGAGATTTACCAGTTACGTGATGCGCTTTATACCCGCAAAGTCGGCTTGTATTACGGGGTCGCCCGTCTGCTGGGCTATGAAACCGGCTACGGTCAGAAACAGTACCGCTTTGCCGACTATAACGCTGGGCGTTACGCCAGCCGCAATGCAGCTTTCCAGACTGTCGTAGCCAGCTTGGCGAAACAGCCACTGGCAACTGACGGGGATTTGCTGATTTATGACCGAAACGGGGCAGCCACAGCCACCATCAGCAACACCGAACAAATGGTAAGGCTGGTAGCCGACAAATACGGCCTGATCTTGCCCGAATCACGCATCCGTAGCGATTTGTTGCAGGAAAAAACTTACGCTTTCAACCAGACATCCACCTACCATACCGTGATGGAAGCCTACCGACTGGTGAAAAAATCTGCCCCACCCTATGCAGTCGTGCCACGCATTGGCCTGCGCAGCAGCAAGACCTCGCGTTTGCTCACCACCGAACGCTACGCCAACATGGTCAGCAAGCGTTACCAGCGTTGCATGGCACAACCTGCCCGTACCACGACCACCACCACAAGCGTGCAACAGCCACAGCAGATCAAGCCCCCGCCAGCACCAGTGGCAACTGATCCACGTCCAGCCCCTTCATTTCTGCAAGACTGGGTAAATCGTCAAGCGATTTGAGGTTGAAATAATCAAGGAACTGACGGGTTGTACCGAGCATTTCCGGCCTGCCGGGCAGTTCCTTGTGCCCGATCACCCGCACCCAGTCGCGTTCCAGCAAGGTTTTGATAATGCTGGCATTGACCGCTACCCCCCGAATTTCCTCAATCTCGGCGCGGGTGATCGGTTGTCGCCAAGCAATCAGCGCCAGCGTTTCCAGAAAAGCCCGTGAATACTTTGACGGCTTTTCCTCATGGTGGCGTTGTACCCAGCTTTGGAACGCTACACGGGTTTGCAGACGGAAACCGCTGGCTGTTTCCACCAGTTCAAAACTCTGCCCGTCACAACTGCCCTGTAACTCCTGCAAGGCGGAACGGATGGCGGAACGGGCAATATGCTCTTCCGGGGCGAAATACCCTTCCAGTTGCTCCAGCGACAGGGGCTTGTCAGCCGTCAGCAGGATAGCCTGCAAAATGGTTGCCAGTTTCATATTCCAGCCCCCTCCAACACAGCCCCTACCGGTCGCACATACAACGGTGCATACGCTCCCTCACTTTGCGTCACATCAATCAGGTGCGCCTTGAGCAATTCCAACACTGCCATCAATGTCACCACCACCCCACGCCTGCCCTCTTCCAGACGGAACAGGCTTTCAAACGGCACAAAGGCTTTGCCCTGCAACAAGGCCAGCACATGGGTCATGCGTTCACGGATGGAGAGGTGTTCACGGCGGATTTGGTGGTGGCTGAACATGTCTGCCCGTTTGAGCACATCCTGAAACGCCAGCAACAGCTCTTGCAGGGAAACCTGTGGTTGTGGACGGGGTAGTCTGGGGAAATCGGCGGCAGTTTGTGCTAGCCAGTGGTCGCGTTCCAGACGCGGCAAGGTATCCAACTCACCAGCAGCCTGCTTGCACTGCTCGTATTCTTGCAACTGGCGCATCAATTGGGCACGTGGATCTTCTTCCTCATCTACCATGGCCTGGCGTGGCAACAACAGACGCGACTTGATTTCTGCCAACATCGCTGCCATCAACAGGTACTCGGCGGCAAGATCAAGGTTGAATTCTTTCATCAACTCGACGTAGGCAACGTATTGCTCGGTGATGTGCGCAATCGGGATGTCACAGATGTCGAAATTCTGCCGCCGGATCAGGTACAGCAGCAAATCCAGCGGCCCCTCAAAGGCTTCCAGAAATACTTCCAGCGCATCAGGCGGGATGTACAAATCCTCCGGCATGGCGACGATTTTCTCGCCGCGCACCACCGCAAACGGCATTTCGGTCTGTACCCCCATCCCCCCTTGCGGAGGAAGAACTGGGGATGGGGTGAAACCCGTCTCCATCATTAATAATGGGTAAACCGTGCCGCTGACATCACTTCTGCCATGGTTGCAGCCGCCACCTTGCGGGCAGCTTCCGCCCCTTCCCTCAAGATGTCTCGTACCCGCGTGCGATCGGCTTCAAACTCGGCAGCTCGTTGCTGGATAGGAGCCAGTTCAGCTTGTACAGCAGCAATCACTGGCTGCTTGCAATCAATGCAACCGATACCAGCACTGCGACAACCTTCCTGTACCCACTGTTTGGTTTTGTCATCGGAATAGACCTCGTGGAACTGCCAGACAGGGCAACGTGCCGGATCACCGGGATCCGTGCGGCGCACCCGATTGGTGTCGGTTGGCATAGTGCGGATTTTCTTTTCCACATTTGCTGGTGTTTCCCGCAACGACAGCGTGTTGTTGTAGGATTTGGACATCTTCTGCCCATCCAGCCCCGGCATTCTGGAGGCTTTGGTCAGAGCTGCCTGTGGTTCAGGCAGAATGATCTTGCCGGAACCTTCCAGATAACCCAACAAGCGTTCACGATCGTCTGCACTGACATTATGCTGCGCTTCCAGCAACGCATGACCTGCCGCCAGGGCTTCTGCATCGCCTTTTTCCTGATATTGGCGACGCAAGTCACGGTAGCGTTTCGCATCTTTCTTGCCCATTTTACTGATGGCCTGTTCCGCCTTCTCCTCAAAGCCTGTCTCGCGCCCGTATAAGTGGTTAAAACGGCGGGCAACTTCGCGGGTTAACTCAATATGTGCCACTTGGTCTTCGCCAACAGGGACTAAATCCGCCTTGTAAATCAGAATATCTGCCGATTGCAACAAGGGGTAGCCAAGAAAACCGTAAGTTGCCAGATCGCGTTCTTTCAGTTTTTCCTGCTGATCCTTGTAGGTCGGCACACGTTCCAGCCAGCCCAGCGGGGTAATCATCGACAGTAACAGATGCAGCTCAGCATGTTGTGGCACGTGTGACTGGGTAAATACGGTAGCAAGTTTGGGGTCAATTCCTGCTGCCAGCCAATCAATTGCCATGTCTTCCACATGCAGGGAAATGTTATCGGGCGTTTCATAATGGGTGGTGAGGGCGTGCCAATCTGCCACGAAAAAGAAACACTCGTAGTTGTGCTGCATTTCCACCCAGTTTTTCAGAACACCATGATAATGCCCCAGATGCAGCAAACCGGTCGGACGCATCCCGGACAGGACACGCTGTTTATGCGAAGGCGTATTACTCACGTGGCTACCTTTCTATAAATCAAACAATAATATCTATCAACAGGCTGTAAAGGACATCAATAACAGGCCACATGACCCGATCAAGTACCCCCAGCAGCATCAGGCCAATCAGGATCGGGAAACCATACGGCTCAATCCTGTCCAGCAAATCAGCCACCGAACGTGGAACCAGACCTGCCAATACCCGTCCCCCATCCAACGGCGGGATCGGCAACAGGTTCAGTACCAGTAGTACCAGATTGAAAACCAGCCCGATCCTTGCCATGGTGATGAAACCGTCACCGATATTTTCATCGGGAATGGCATAGGCAAATACCGCCAGCATCAGCACCCAGAAAACCGCCATGAGGAAATTGGCCAACGGCCCGGCAATCGCCACGATAGCCATGTCCCGGCGTGGCTGACGCAGGTTGCGGGTATTGACCGGAATCGGCTTTGCCCAACCAAACGCGAACGGTTGCCCAATTGTCAGCATGGAAAACACCAGCATCCCCAGCGGCAAGGCAACCGTACCCACCGGGTCAATATGCCGCAACGGGTTGACCGTCAGCCGTCCCAACATTTTCGCAGTACTGTCACCCAGCTTGTGCGCAACCCAGCCATGCGCTACCTCATGCAAGGTAATCGCAAACAGCACAGGAATTGCCCCCGCCGCAATCAGGCGGATCAGATAACCAATGTCGATTTCATCCATGTCTTAATGCTCCACCAACCAATCGATGCTGCCCTTGCCCTCCCTGCGGACTACCGGACGGTCTTCCAGCAAATCCACCACCGTGGTTGGTTCATACCCGCAGAAACCGCCGTCGATGATCAGGTCGACCTGATGTTCCAGCGACAGGCGGATCTGGTAAGGGTCAACCATTGGCAACTCATCACCGGGCAAAATCAGGGTACTGGACATCAACGGCTCGTTCAGTTCCTGTAAAAGTGCCTGAGTGACAATATGATCCGGCAAACGGATACCGATTGTCTTGCGCTTGGGGTTTTGCAAACGGCGCGGCACTTCACGGGTCGCTGACAGAATGAAGGTATACGGCCCTGGTGTCAGCGACTTGATCAAGCGGTAATTGATGTTGTCGATGATGGCGTAAGTGGAAATTTCCGACAAATCACGGCAAACCAAAGTGAAATTGTGCTTGTTGTCAAGACGGCGGATACGCTGGATACGTTCCATCGCAGCTTTGTCCCCCAGATGGCAGCCAATGGCGTAACTGGAATCCGTGGGGAATACCACAACGCCACCCTCACGGATGATCTGTACCGCCTGACGCACCAAACGTACCTGGGGGTTTTCGGGGTGAATTTGAAAATACTGACTCATTGTCCAATTATCGTTTAGAATGCTTAACTTTAACCGATTATACCAACTAGCATGAAGTTTCTGTTCGACTTTTTCCCGGTTGTGCTTTTCTTTCTGGTGTACAAGTTCTTCGGCGACCTGCCGCCTGCCTGGATCGGGATAGCCAATCAGTTTCCTTTCATGTCACTTAACCAGAACGAACCCAAAGATGCCATCCTGTTGGCGACATTGGTCATCATTCTGGCGACCATCCTGCAAAACGTGCTGTACTTTGCCATGCATCGCCGCTTCGAGCGTATGCACCTGATCACCTTGGGCATCCTGCTGGCATTCGGCACACTGACCCTGTTCCTGAAAGACCCGCTATTCATCAAATGGAAAGTGAGCATCATCAACTGGGCATTTGCCATTGCCTTCATTGCCAGCCAATACATTGGTACGCGCAAAACACTGGTGGAGCGCATGATGTCGCAAGCCATCCAAACCACACCTGACGTATGGAAGCGGGTCAACCTGATGTGGGCGGTGTTCTTTGTCGCCGTTGGCATCCTGAACCTGATCGTTGCCTACGGCTTCAGTGAGGATGCCTGGGTTGACTTCAAACTATTTGGGGTATTGGGACTGACATTTGTCTTTGTCATTGCCCAAGCCATCTACCTGCAAAAGCACGCCACAGAAAGTGGTCAATAGTTACTAAATTGTAAGGATCATCATTCATGTTATATGTCATTATCGGCGAAGATGTGGACGGCAGCCTGGAACAGCGGCTGGCAGCACGCCCCGCGCATCTGGAACGCCTGTTTGCACTACGCGATGCAGGCCGCCTGTTCGTGGCAGGCCCCAACCCGGCGATTGACAACAACGATCCTGGTGCGGCTGGTTTCACAGGCAGCATCATCATTGCAGAATTTGATTCACTGGACGCAGCACAAGCCTGGGCAGATGCTGACCCCTACAAGGCAGCAGACGTATACCGGCAAGTGACCGTCAAACCCTTTAAGAAAGTACTACCTTAAAAACACGAGGAAAACCAACAAAATGAAAGCTAACAAAATCATCGCAACAGGACTCGTTGGGCTAAGCCTGCTGGCAGGTTCCCTGTACGCCGAAGACGCTAAAGTGGTGGCAACTGTCAACGGCACCAACATTGACAAGGCAACACTGGATAGCGTGAAAGAAATGGTACGTCGCTCCACCCAAGGCGACCAAGTTGACAGCAAAGGCATTCTGGATGACCTGATCATCACCGAACTGGCACGTCAGGAAGCCAACAAATCCGGTCTTGCCGAACGGGAAGATGTCAAAAACAAGGTCAAGGATTTCACCGACAAACTGGTGCTGAATGCCTGGACTCAAGAAAAAGCAGCGTCATTCAAACCGTCTGATGATGAACTGAAAAAGCTCTATGAAGAACGTACCAGCACTGACAAACAGGAATACAAGGCTCGCCACATCCTGATGAAAACCAAGGAAGAAGCTCAAGGCATCATCAAGGATCTGGAAAACAAGGTGGATTTCGCGGATCTGGCCAAAAAATCTTCTGACGGCCCATCTGCTGCTATGGGTGGCGACTTGGGCTGGTTCAAGCTCAGCACCATGGTGAAACCGTTTGGCGATGCCGTTGCCAAAATGGAACCCGGCACTATCACCAAGGAACCCGTTCAAACTGAATTCGGCTGGCACGTCATCAAACTGGAAGAACGCCGCGACGTAAAACCACCTGAATTCGATGCCCTCAAACCGCAACTGGAACGCGAATACCAGCAGAAGAAAATGCTGGCGTATATGGAAGAACTGCGCTCCAAAGCTGATGTGAAAGTCATGCTGCCAGAAGAAAAACCGGAAGAAAAGAAGGCAGAGGAGCCAAAAGCAGACACCAAACCTGCTGAAGCCAAGCCAGAAGAGAAGAAGTAAAACCCTCACCACCCCAGCCCCTCTCCTTCTTCAAAGCGAGAGGGGCTTTAAGGCTTCTCGACATCATCTGCAACAAGCATTATCTTTCCAGCAAAGCCCACCACAATCAAACACAGCAAGGGAGCATCCATGAAGCCTGAATGGAAAAATTTTCTGATTGATTTCGGCGCAGAATTTGAGGGTGATTCACTCGTTTCTTTCGGCAACCCCGAACGGGAACGTCGTATCCCCCCACAAGGTGCCATCCTCTGTGATCTGTCACATTTCGGCCTGATCAGTGTCAGTGGCGCAGATGCCGAAGCCTTTTTGCAAGGCCAGTTGACCAATGACATCAAACAGGTGACAGACAGCCTTTCCCAGCTCAGTGCCTATTGCACGCCGAAAGGCCGCGCACTGGCAACCTTCTTTGTCACCAAACGCCAGGGCGTGTATTACCTGAGCGTGGCGCGGGATCTGCTGGAACCGATCCTCAAACGCCTGCGCATGTATGTGCTGCGCTCAAAAGTCGTGCTGGAAGATGCCAGTGCCAGTCTGGTGCATTTTGGCTATGCCGCGCCCGATGGCGACCAGCAATTGCTGGAAATCCTTGGCAAAGCCCCTGCCCACGCCTACGACACCGTACAGGTCGGCAACCTGACCATCATGCGCCAGCCTGCACCTATCCCGCGCTTCAAGATTCTGGGCGAACTGGATGAAGCCATGAAGCTGTGGCAACGCCTCAACGTCAATACCGCCTGCGTAGGCCGCAGTAGCTGGGAATATTTCAACGTGATGTCGGGCGTACCGATGGTGACACTTGCCAGCAGCGAAGCCTGGGTTCCGCAAATGATGAACATGCACCTGATCAACGGCGTCAGTTTCACCAAAGGCTGTTTCCCTGGTCAGGAAATCGTTGCCCGCCTCAAATACCTGGGCAAGAGCAAACGGCAGATGTACCGCATCGGTATCCCGCATTGCGTAAAAACACCGGCGGTGGGAACCAACATCACCAGCAGCACTGACCCGGAAGCCGGAACTATCCTCAACGCCACCCTCAACCCGGATGGTTATGTGGAAGCCTTAGCCGTGATGAAAATTGCGGAAGCGGCAAACCCGCTGCATCTGGGGGAATATGCGGTGAAAGTGCTGGAGTTGCCTTACGAGCTGGAAGCAGAATAATCCCCCCATCCCCGACCCTTCCCCCGCAAGGGGTGAAGGGAGCAAGAGGGAAGGAGGGTTTGTTTTAGCCGTTACGGACTACGGGCGTCCAGCTCCGCAGCCGTAAAGCCCGACATCCGCGCTGCCATGATCGCATTGGTGAAGGTGGCACTCGGGCGCATCACCGCTTTGGTCTTGGCAGAATCAGCGAAGAAATAGCCACCGATATCAACAGGATGCCCTTGGGCGTTCTTCATCTCGGCGAGGATGGTTTCTTCATTGTCTGTCAGGATTTGCGCCAGCTTGCCGAAATGTTCCGCCATTTCCGGCTCTTCGGTTTGTTTGGCGAGTGCTTGCGCCCAATACATCGCCAGATAGAAATGATTGCCGCGCGTATCCAGCTCACCCGTTCTCGGTTTCGGTGACTTGTCATTCAACAATACATTACCGATGGCTTCATCCAGTGTTTCAGACAGCACTTTGGCTTTATTGCTGCCATATTGTCTCGCCACCTGTTCAAAGGAAACCGTCAATGCCAGAAACTCACCCAGCGAATCCCAGCTCAGGTGGTTCTCTTCCAGCAATTGCTTGACCAGCACTGGCGCAGTACCACCTGCACCCGTTTCATACAAGCCGCCGCCCTTCATTAACGGTACAACCGACAGCATTTTGGCACTCGTGCCCACTTCCATGATTGGGAACAGGTCGGTCAGGTAGTCGCGCAGAATATTGCCGGTCACAGAAATGGTGCTCTTGCCACGGATAATACGCTCCAGGGTGAAACGCATCCCGCGCAGTGGCGACATAATGCAAATATCAACATCCGTCAGGTCGTAATCCTTCAAGTAGGTTTTGACCTTTTTGATCAGCTCGGCTTCGTGCGGACGGTACTCATCCAGCCAGAACACCGCAGGCAATTGCGATTCACGCGCCCGTCTGACAGCCAGCCCCACCCAGTCACGTATCGGCAGGTCTTTAGTCTGGCACATGCGCCAGATGTCGCCAGCTTCCACGTTTTGTTCAATCAGGACATTGCCCTGATCATCAACAATACGCGCCACGCCGTCTTCGGGAATTTCAAAGGTCTTGTCATGCGAACCGTATTCTTCGGCTTTTTGTGCCATCAGCCCGACATTCGGCACTGTACCGAGTGTGCGCGGGTCGAAGGAACCGTGGGTTTTACAGAAATTGATAATTTCCTGGTAAATACGCGCAAAGGTACTCTCCGGCATCACCGCCTTGGTATCTTTCAAACGACCATCCGGGCCGTACATTTTGCCACCATTGCGGATCATCGCTGGCATGGAAGCATCGACAATCACATGGTTCGGGGAATGCAGGTTGGAAATGCCTTTGGCGGAATCCACCATCGCCAGTTCTGGGCGGTGTTCGTAGCAGGCATGAATATCGCGCTCAATTTCTTCGCGCAACGAGGTTGGCAACATGGCAATCTTTTCATACACACTGCTCATGCCGTTGTTCGGATTGACACCGATCTCTTTGAACAAGTCACCGTGCTTGTCGAATAGCTCTTTATAGAAAATCTTGACGCAGTGACCAAACACAATCGGGTGCGACACTTTCATCATGGTAGCTTTGACGTGCAGCGAGAACATCACGCCGGTTTTCTGTGCATCATCGATCTGCTTCTCGTAGAACTCGCACAGCGCCTTTTTGCTCATGAACATGCTGTCAATGATTTCACCTTCCAGCAGGGAAACCTTGGGCTTGAGCACGATGGTGTTACCGCTTTTCGTCACCAGATCCATGCGAACATCGCAGGCGCGATCCAAGGTCAGGCATTTTTCACTGCTATAGAAGTCGCCGCCATGCATGTGTGAAACGTGGGTGCGCGACGCTTGGCTCCACTCCTTCATTTCGTGCGGGTAGGTTTGGGCGTAACGCTTGACCGCAGCAGGTACGCGACGGTCGGAGTTACCTTCACGCAGTACAGGGTTGACTGCACTGCCCAGCACTTTGGAATAACGGCGCAGAAGAGCTTTTTCTTCTTCAGTTTGCGGGTCTTCGGGGTAATCCGGCAGTGGGTAGCCTGCGGCTTGCAGTTCCCTGACTGTTGCTATCAGTTGCGGTACAGAGGCACTGATATTGGGCAGCTTGATGATATTGCTATCCGGCTCCTGCGTCAGTTGAGCCAGCACCCCCAGATCGTCAGAAATCTGTTGCTCTGCTGTCAGGTAGTCAGAGAACTCTGCCAAGGTACGGGCAGGCAGGGACAAATCGTTTTTGATGATCTTGATGCCAGCACCTGAAGCAAAGGTGCGGATGATGGGTAGCAAGGAACAAGTTGCCAGCAGTGGCGCCTCATCCGTCAGCGTATAAATGACCTTTGGTGTTTCATTATTCATATGCGCTCCTTCCTAGCGGCGGTATTGTAAGACAATTTTACATATAACACCCAACAATCGCTACAAAATCCGCGTAAAAAACACAAATTGTCGACATTTTAAGGTGATGATGGGTGTGACCGGAAGTGATGCTCTTTTTGCGGCTTCGCCGTTACCCCTCACCC
>ERZ761609.166-NODE-166-length-90273-cov-92.660400_pt1 | contig 90273 bp, 86 predicted proteins | sample MGYA00511163_ERZ761609 | MGnify/ENA primary metagenome ERZ761609 (study PRJEB28899, sample SAMN02445070) | bioreactor sludge metagenome | biome: EBPR sludge | place: Australia: Brisbane, Thorneside Wastewater Treatment Plant | collected 2011-12-16 ...
AGCGCCGTGAAGCCTTTTCATCCGCCGCCGCGGTCAGAGCCGTGAGCGTGACGAAGGAGCGCGACCGGCGAGGGCGTGGCATTGGGCGCGGCGGCGGATTCGGGAGCAGAATTGACGTGCCCGCTTCTCGCCGCCAGAGGGTGCCGGCGAGCGGCGCAATATTCCAAAGCTTCTGGAATCCTTGAGAACTCGTTCAATCAGCTGACGTTAGGGCGTGGGTTACGCAAGAAAGAGCGACATTCGCTCGGAGAATAGGCGTCAATCCTGGGAACAACACCGCAGGTTCTTCGCGGAACGCTGCAGGTTCTGCAAGGAACACCGCAACATCTTCAAGAAACACCGCAGTTTCTTCGAGAAACACCGTGTCTTTTTCGAGAAGCACCGCAGTTTCTTCGAGAAACACCGTGTTTTCTTCAAGAAACACCGCAACATCTTTGAGAAACACCGTGTCTTTTTCGAGAAACACCGCAGTTTCTTCGAGACACACCGCAGGTTCTTGCGTTTGTTCCGGTGCTCCTAAGGATGTCTACGGCAAGTAGAGAAGAAAAACCAGCAATCTGCAGGCCCGATTCGCCCGAAATCGGCGCGACCGCCGCCGGGCCCGAAGCCTCTCCCTCTGCTTTTTTCGAGGTGATGGCTCGTCGCAGGAACTTACCGATTGCTCTGACAGCAAATCGGACCGTTAGAATGACCACTTCCACAAAAAACAGAACCCCTGGCCCAAGATTGGACTAGGGGCTCTGTCCTTCAGCGCGTTCTAGCGGCGGGGGCGGAAGCGGGTGTTCACGTCTTCGGCGTCGCCGCCCTTCTTGGGGAAGGAGTCGGGGATGTTGGGGGCGCGGTCTTCGCGAGGAGGTCGGTCGCCTTGATCCGGTCGGTCCGAAACAACGGCGCGATCTCCGCCTCGGTCGCCACCACGGTCTCCGCCACGATCACCTCGGTCATAGCCGCCTCGACCGCCTCGGTCACCACCTCGATCTCCACGATCACCTCGGTCATAACCGCCTCGACCGCCGCGGTCATCTCGACCACGACCACCTCGGTCTCCGCCTCGGCCACCGCGGTCGCGGTCGCTCGGCGTGGGGCGAGTATTCGGGTCCGCGGCTTCGTTGCCTGCGAGCGCAGGCAAGTCTTGCTTGAGCCCAAGAGCGGTCAGGTTGACCCGGCCCATCGAATCCACTTCATAGACTCGAACATGGACGACGTCGCCCGCCGAAACCACGTCGTCGGGTCGGCGAACCTTTTCGGTCGTCAGGAGCTCGGTCGGAACAAGACCTTCTTTGCCCGGCATGTATTCGACCATCGCGCCTCGACCCATCAATCGCGTGACCGGCCCGCTGAATTCGGCTCCGACTTCGGCGGTGGCGGTCAGGGCTCGGATCGAATCGATCGCGATTTGGGCGGAATGGCCATCGGCCGCCGCGACAAAGACGCGCCCATCTTGTTGGATGTCGATCTCGGCACCCGATGCGGCTTGAATCTTTCGGATGGTGCCGCCGCCTGGGCCGATGACGGCCCCGATCTTCTCGGGATCGATTTGGATCGTCGTGACGCGCGGAGCGGTCATGGCGAGTTCGGTTCTCGGCGCAGCAATCTCGGCCTCAATGACGTCCAAGATCTCAATTCGGGCATCGTACGCTTGGTTCAGCGCATCTGCCAGGACCTTGTCGGGGATGCCTTCGAGCTTGGTGTCCAGCTGAAGGGCGGTGATCCCCTTACGAGTGCCGGCGACCTTGAAGTCCATGTCGCCACAGAAGTCTTCCATCCCTTGGATGTCGGTGAGGACCTTGAACGTCTTGCCGTCGCTCATCAGGCCCATGGCAATACCGGCGACCGGAGCCTTGATTGGGATGCCTGCATCCATCAGCGCCAGCGTCGAACCGCAGACCGAAGCCATCGAAGTCGATCCGTTGGATTCGAGCACTTCGCTGACCAAAAGCAACGTGTACGGGAACTCGGGGTCGTCCAGAGGGATCACCGAGCGCAAAGATCGCTCTGCCAACGCGCCGTGACCAACTTCTCGTCGTCCTGGGCCGCGCATGGGGCGAACTTCACCGACGCTGTACGGCGGGAAGTTATAGAAGTGCATGTAGCGCTTATCTTCTTCTTCTTCCAATCCATCGAGCGTTTGGGCGTCCTTTGGAAGGCCGAGCGTCAGGACCGTCATGACCTGCGTTTGGCCACGCGAGAAGAGTCCCGAGCCGTGAACGCGAGGCAGAAGTCCAGCGATGGCTTCGAGTTTGCGGATTTCGTCCAGCTTTCGACCGTCGGCTCGCTTGCCGTCCTTGATGACGAGCTCTCGAACCGCGTCCTTGATCGCCTTGTCCACGGCTTCATTCAGCTGAGCAAGAATCTCGGGCTTGTCCGCGTAAACTTCTTTATAGCGCTCGACGATCTCTTTGGTGAGCTCGCTCAGGCCAGATTCTCGGGAAGCCTTGTCAGGATCGACGATCGCGGTCTTGATTTCAGACCAGCAGTCCTTCTTGATCCGCGCCATGAGGTCGGCATCGACGAGCTTGCAGATCGGCTCTCGCTTGGGCTTGCCCGCGATCTTGGCGAACTTCTCGAACTCGATGCAGATCGTCTTGATCGCTTCATGAGCGAACTTCAGGGCAGCAGCCATGTCCTTTTCAGAGACCTCGGTGGCGCCGGCTTCGACCATCGAGATCGCGCCTTTGTGCCCGGCAACGACCAGGTCGAGGTCGCTCTCGGCGATTTGGGAGACGCTCGGGAAGAGGATCAGCTCGCCGTCGATTCGGGCGACGCGGACGCATCCAACGGGACCATTGAACGGGACATCGCTCAGGGCAAGCGCCGCTCCCGCGGCATTCACCGCCAAAACGTCGGGTGGATTTTCTTGATCGACGGCGAACGTCATCGCGATGACTTGCACGTCGTTGCGCATGCCCTTCGGAAAGAGCGGGCGAATGGGTCGGTCGATCAGTCGGCTGGTCAGGATCGCCCGATCACTCGGACGGCCGCCGCGCTTGATGAAGCCGCCTGGGATTTTCCCGACGGAGTATTTGCGCTCTTCGTAATCGCAGACGAGAGGAAGAAAGTCGATGCCTTCGCGAGCAGACTTGCTCATCGTGGCGGAGCCGAGCAGGACGGTTTCGCCCATGCCGAGCAGGACCGCGCCGCCCGCTTGACGAGCTACGCGGCCAGATTCGAGGCTGAGGGTCTTGCCCCCAACTTCGAAAGTGTGGGTGTGAATCATGGATGCCTCCGAGGGTTATCGAGGCCGAACTTCGCGGATTCCGAGACTTTTGATCAGCTCGCGGTAGCGAGTGATGTCCTTGTTGCGGAGATAAGCTTCTAACCGTCGGCGCTTTCCGACGAGCAGCAAGAGGCCGCGTCGGCTGTGAAAGTCCTTCGGGTGAGTCCGCAAGTGGTCGGTAATCTGAGCGATCCGAGCTTGCATCACGGCGATCTGGACCTCAGTCGATCCAGTATCCCCTTCGGCCCGAGCGTAATCGCTCACGACCTTTGACTTCACCTGCTTATCTAACGGCATCCTAAAGTTAATAGCCTCCAAAAGTTGGCGGCGCGCCGCGCCGCACGGGGCCTGCTGATTCGATGCCGCTCTGCGCAATCGCCCAGGGGCGACTGTGAACAACGGCAGACGAGACTCAGGCCGGGCATCAGAATACCCGAACCCCGGCCTGAAGTCAAGATCAAGCGCGAAACCGGACGAATGAAGGCCCGAGAACGATTCATCGGACAGGCAAAAGCCGGGTGCGGGGCTCAAAGCGAGGCCCCGAGGTCTCGATCTCGCCCAAGAGGTAGCCGTCGCGGTCTTCGTCCAAGCGAACCCAAACCACTTGGCGCTTGAGGCTCGGCGAGCCGGCAAATCTGACTTCGAGATAGTTGTCGGTGAGACCCTCCAGCAGACCCTCGGAGGTCGTTTTGCCTTCGACAATGACCCGGTGAATCTGGCCCAAGAACCTCTTGCGATGGGCGGCGGCGGTTTCGCGCCCAACTTCGGCAAGCGCCAGGCTCCGCACTTGCTTTTCGGCGTCAGGCACTGGGTCTCCCCACTGGTCGGCTGGAGTCCCATGCCTTGGGCTGAACCGAAAGACGTGCGACTTCAGGTAGCGAGCTCGGCGGGCGACGTCCAGGCTGTCCGCAAATTCAGCCGGCCCTTCGGTGGGAAAGCCGACCATGATGTCGGCGGTGATCGACATCGGCTCAATGTCGGCGTAAAGCCGGTCACAAAGCGCCAAGTAGTCCTCCTTGGTATAGGGTCGATTCATGTCGCGAAGGACCTGAGACGAGCCGCTTTGCAAAGGAATATGAAGGTGTGGAACGACGAGCCCAGACTGGATCAGCTCGATCAGTCGAGGCGTCACTTGGCGCATCTCAATCGAGCTGATGCGAATGCGCTCGATCCCTTCGACGCGGGCCAACTGCTCAACGAGCGTCTCAAAATCTGGCCCCCCTGAGCCGGAATCCGGACCGTAGGCCCCGATCAAAACCCCGGTCAAGATCAGCTCGCGATAACCAAGGTCCGCCATACGGGAGGCTTCGTCGAGCACGTCGGTGGCGGGCCGTGAAACGAGCCCCGGACGAGTGTATGGGATCGAGCAGTAGCTGCACATGACGCTGCATCCGTCTTGGACTTTCAGCGTGGCTCGCGTCCGCCCGACAAGAACCGGCGGCGCGGCATGCGGTTCGGCCGCCACCCAGTTCGCCATCTCGGGAAACGCTCGATAGAGGTAGTCGAGGGCTCGCAGCTTTTCGGGATTCGGCACAACAACATCCGCGCCTTCGATCGCCTCGGCCTTGTTGAGCGACATTTGAGCGGCACAGCCGGTGACGACCACCTTCGCGCTGGGGTTGTTTCGGGTCGCCTTTCGGATCGTGTATCGGCTCTTGCTTTCGGCCGAAGACGTGACGCTACACGAATTAATGACATAGACGTCTGCGGATTCGCTGAACGGGACGACCTGGAACCCCGCTTCCTCGAACGACTCGAGGATGCGCTGGGTTTCATACTGATTGACCTTGCATCCCAAGGTGGTGAAGGCGGCTTTGGGCATGGCGTACGCCCTTCATTGTAGCAAGCCTCGGTTCAAAGTTAGTAGACTTCGCGTATGGTTCAAGCGACCCTCCCGGCTTCCTTGCGGCAACTTCGAGCGATCGGGTGGTGCGAAGGCACGTCCTATCTCTTGCTCCTCGGCGTCGCGATGCCGCTGAAATATCTAGCAGACTGGCCGCTGGGTGTCACCTGGGTCGGGACGGCCCACGGAGCGCTCTGGATCCTGTATCTGCTCGCGATTGCTCGGTGCTGGATTCAGTTCAAGTGGAAGTTTCGAGACGCTTTTTGGGGTGGGGTCGCTTCCGTCTTGCCATTCGGGCCGTTCGTCTACGATTCCTGGATCATTCGCCGCGAAGTTGCTTCATCACGCTGAGCACGTTGCTGTAGTCGTCGGTCCAGACCCCGATCTCGGGGCGGGTTTCCGCCTCGAACCAAGGCTGTTTGTTTTGCAAAGACTTGAGATCGGTCCCAGATCGGGTCAGCAGGACGTAGTTCGTATCGCTATAGCCCAAAAGCCGCTCGTCGAACGAACAGACGACGTATTGGCTGAGCGTTTGTAGCCCCAGAGCCCGGCCGATGTTGCCGAGCACCGGCTCCAGGTTCAAGAACCGATTCGAGATGTGATAAAGAAGAATTCCATCGGGCTGCAGCCGGTCCATCAGCATCTGGACCGCTTCGCGAGTGATGAGGTGGATCGGGATGGCGTCCGAACTGAACGCGTCCACCACAATGATGCCGTACGAACCCGGGGGCTCTTGCGCCATGGTCAAACGAGCATCGCCCAGAGTGATCTTGATCTCGGCTTTGGAATCCGAAAGGAAGGAGAAGAGTTTGGGGTCTTGGGCGATCTCAACGATCTGAGGGTCAATCTCGTGGAAGTGGAAGACTTCGCCGGGCCGGCCATAAGCCGCCAACGTCCCGATGCCGAGTCCGATCAGCCCGACGTTTTTGCGCTTGGGCGACCCGGCGTAGTGTTGCATCACCTGCCCCACTCCGCTGCCCGTCCAGTAGTACGTCAGAGGAACGTTCCGCCGCGCGAGGTCTAGGCTTTGTTGACCGTGTGTGGTGTTCCCGTGGACGAGCCGGTGGTATCCCGCGAAGTCGGGCGAGGCCCCCGAGAGCAGAACTCGATGGACGCCAAAGAAGTTACGACTCGCGAAAAGAGTTTCACTCGGGCTATTGAGCCGAAACTGGGCGATCATCAACAAGACGGCGCCGATCGAAAGTCCAAACCGCATCGGGCGGTCCACGGCAAAGAAGGCGGCAATCACTGGCAAGCCGATACACCACAAGTTTCGAAGAACCCGGGAGTCGATTCGGTCGGGTCCGCCATTTTCGAGCCCATAAAGCCAGCCTCGAAACACCTCGGCGTCCATTCGAGGGAAGCTGACAATCAGAATCGCCGTAAAAGCCGCGATTCCCACCGGATAAGCCCAGTCGGCAAGTCCATTCTTTTTCCCGGGTTGGGGCCAAGGCCGAACCAGGCACGCCAGCACGATCATCAGCGGGTATTCGCTGATCGACTGAAAGAGGATCGGCGCGCCGACGGTGTTGAAAAGACCCCCCAAAACACCGCCGACCGACATCCACAGATAGAACTCGGTCAGGTGTCGCGGGCTTGGACGCTCGTCCACCATCCGGCTGTGGCATACCAGCGCCGCCACAAAAAACGTTAGCAAATGAAGTCCCCCCACCAGCAACAGATGCTCGTCGGACTCAATCGCAAGCGCCAAAACGATCGGCACCACCAGCATCGGCAAGAGCCGACTCGCCCACAGCGTCGGGATCCAGCGCCTCCGCGCAAAGGCGAGAATAAAGGTCAGCAAGTAAAGCGAGAGCGGGATGACCCACAGCAGCGGAATCGGGGCGAGGTTCGTCGTGAAATACGTCGTCAGGCCCAGCATCAGACTCGACGGGATGAGGGCGTACAAAACCCAGCGGCCGCGCTGTCCCCAGGTCGGGGCCACATCCGTGGGCGGCTCTGGGGCCTCCGAATCGGCGGAAGAGGCAGGCTCCGCAAGAGACTCTGGGGGCTTCGAGCGCAACCCGAGCACCCCGATGCCGATCATCCCGAAAACCAAAACGCCATACAACACCCGCCAGAGCTCGGACTGCTCAAGCAGGGTCAATCGGGGTTCGACGAGCGTCGGATAAGCGATCAGCGCAAGCATCGAGCCGACATTGCTGGCGGCGTACAAAAAGTACGGATCGCGGGCATGGGGGTCGGAAGTCCGGGCAAACCAACCCTGGATCATCGGAGCCCCCGCCGACAACCCAAAGAACACCAAGCCCACCCCCAGTGCCAGCGACGCCATGAGCGGCCCCAAGGGTGAGCCGCTCCCCAACGCGCCCAGGCCCGCCGGAATCGCAATCGGCAGAGTCAACAAGGCCCCCGCCATCAGAACCAGATGAACGATGACCTGAACTCGGGGACGGAGCCACCGGCCGCTCAAGTGAGCATACAGATAACCGAGGAGCAGCACCGCTTGGAAAAAGAGGATGGAGCCGCTCCAGACCATCGGGGTCCCGCCGAACCTTGGCAAGACCATCTTGGCCACCATCGGTTGCACCAAAAAGAGCAGGGCCGAGCTCAAAAAGAGCGTTATCGTAAAGATCAGCCGCAACCCATTCCCCGCATGACCGTCGTAGCATACGCTAGAGCGAGCCCGAACTTCTTCCCCCGTGGGCATCTCTTCTCGGCGAAGGGATCGGCCGAGGCTCAGGTGTCACAAGCCGCCCAGGGACGCCGATGGAAGGGGTCGAACGACTCGCAGCCTCTTGATTTCCAGCCGTTGTCGCCCGCGCAGGCCTTCGTGGACCGGATCCAGAAGGAACGAACTGCGGGACGCTGTGAGCGGCGGGGCGTCACACTCGGCGCTCGGCTTTGCGTACAAGCAAGATGACCAGCCGAGCGCATGGCGAACACGACAACAAAGCTGGCCCAATTTTCGGGGAACTGGTCAGTTCATGGGTTGAGAAGTTCCAGATTTGCGCGAAAGGCATATACCGAGGCGGCGCGGCTTTGGCCGGGACGACCGCAGCTGGCGACGTGCTGGGGACATCGCCCTTCCGAGTGCCAGAGTGGGCGAAGATCGAGGGAGATGTCCCCGCATCTGGCGACGCAGGCGCAGAAAACGAAGCCTCAACTGAAACCCAAAGCGATGCGCCGAACCGGAGCGACTCGGGGTTCCAAGCCAACGCCCCGGAATCCACCGAAAGGGAATCTCTGCAATCGCAGTCCCCGCTGACCGAAGGTCCCGCCGAAGAGGAATGAGCGGAGCGAATCGGGGCGAACGGAGGCAGGGTCGCAGCGCATCCCCCTCATTCCGCGAAGCGGCATGAGGGGGGCAGGGGGGAGTCAATAAACCCGCCGCCCGGCCCGAAGCCTCGCCCTCGGCCTGGACTGAGAAACGCGACAATCTGAGGAACAGACATGGCCTCCGCCCCGGGCGGCGGAGGTGGATATCTCCGGGCTTTCAGCCCCCGCATGATCCTTTCTGGCCCGTTGGGTCTTTCAGTTTGTAAAGAACTTGCAATGATTCGGCGAAGCTGCATGAGGCGGACAAAAAGGGGAGTCGAATTCCCTCCGCCCCGCCCGCTCCCCCACAAATGAGATCGTTGTATTCTTGGGTTCGCAATTGACGAAGATGAAATGTAGTCAATTCCGCTTTTCTAAGAGACCAAAACTACAGATTTCCTTCTCATCTTGATATGTCCCGTTTAAGGACTCATTGAGGCCTTGAAAACACCCCTCGGAACGACCCAGGCCCACGAATCACCTAAGTTCCGGAGCCGGCCAAGGCCTCTTCGCCCATGATCTCTTTGACGATCTTGTTTTGGTTGATGCGATATTTACGCGGGCGAGGGGCGATGTAGCTGACGTCGACGGCCTCGCTAAAGTCGAATGTCGGACCGTTCGCCGCCCAGGTCGCCTTGGTGGTCTTCAGCCAAGCAGAGTCGTCTCGATCTGGTGTATCCATCTTAAAGTGGGCTCCGCGGGATTCGTTGCGTTCGATCGCGCCGCCCACAATCGCCTTCGACATCTCGATCATGTGCTGGATGGCCCGCGTAAACGGAACGGCCTGGTTGGTCCAGCCGCTCGCATCGAGCAGGTTGCATTGGCGCGCTCGGGTCGTCAGGTCGTCCAGTCGTTCTCGAGCCGACAAAAGGTCCTTTTGCGTGCGCCAGATGCCGCAGTTGTTCCACATCACGTCGCTAAGCTCGGCATGCAGGCGATACGGATTCTCCGACCCGTTCGACTTCAGCAAGGCGTCATATTCGCTTTGGCGCTGCTTGCGGGCGTCGTCGACCAGGCTGGAAGGCAGCTCGTCGTAGCTGGCCTCCATCGACTTCAGATAAGCCGAAACGCCCTGGCTCGCGAGCTCGCCGCCCGTCAAGCAGCTCAGCAAAGCGTTCGCCCCCAGGCGGTTGGCTCCGTGATATTGGTATTCGCATTCGCCCGCGGCAAAAAGGCCCGGGATGTTCGTCATCTGGTTGCGGTGGCTCTCGATGTCCAGGGCGCCTTCGTGGCCCTTTTCATAATCCACCCAGAGCCCGCCCATCGTGTAGTGGACCGCCGGATAGATGCGCATCGGGTTGTCGATCGGGTCCTCGCGCATGAACTTTTCGTAAATTTCCAGCACGCCTTCGAGCTTGTCGTTGATCAGCTCTCGGCTCATGCCGCGCTCCTTGTGGAGGTGCGTGATGTCGAGATACACCTGCTGATTGCCTTTGATGCCCTTGTTCATACGGCAAACGCAGTAGATCGCAAAGCTGACGAGGTCGCGGCTGAGAAGGTTGCCATAAACCGGGTCGAGCTCTTCGCAGAAATACCAGCGCTCCGTTTCGGGGATGGAAGTCGGATGGCGGGTGTCGTTGGGGTCACGCGGCGTCCAAAGTCGACCGCCCTCTCCGCGCACCGATTCGCTGATCAATCGGCATTTGTCTTCGCCGGGAATCGCGGTCGGGTGGATCTGGACCATTTCGGGGTTGCCATAGGTCGCGCCTTGTTGATAGCAAATGCTCACCGGCGAGCCGGTGTTGATGATGGAGTTCGTGCTGCGGCCGAAGATCAAGCCGTTCCCGCCGGTCGCCATCACGACCGCATCCGCCGGAAAGGCTTCGATCGCCATACTGCGCAGGTTCTGGGCGGTGACGCCTCGGCATCGTCCCTGGTCGTCCTTGATGATCCCCAGGAACTCGTAGCCTTCAAACTTCTCGACGAGCCCGCTGGCCTCGAATCGGCGGACCTGCTCGTCTAAAGCGTACAGGAGCTGCTGGCCAGTGGTCGCGCCGGCGTAGGCGGTTCGGTGCTTGAGGGTGCCTCCGAACCGGCGGAAGCTCAGGAGCCCTTCGGCAGTGCGGTTGAACGGCACGCCCATTCGGTCGAGCAGAAAGATGATCGCCGGGGCTCGCTCGGCCATGCGCATGACCGGAGGCTGGTGGTTGAGAAAGTCTCCGCCGGTGATCGTGTCTTCAAAGTGGAGGTAAGGCGAGTCTCCCTCGCCTCGCAGGTTCACCGCTCCGTTGATCCCGCCTTGCGCGCAGACGCTGTGGCTGCGTTTCACCGGGACAATGCTAAAGAGTTGAACCTTGACGCCTGCTTCCGCAAGCTTCATGGCGGCCATGAGACCCGCCAATCCTCCACCAACGACGACGACTTTTCGCTGTGATGCCATAAACCTATTCCGATTCTACGGTCCGAGCTCAGACCTTGTCTTCCGGATTCTACCGGAGCCGACCCCCCGGGCCGTCATGACATTTAGAACGAAGGACCGAGAACGCCTGGATCTGCCGCGCTCTCCTCTCCGGGCTCATCCTCCTCATTTCGCTTCAAAGAGTCAGGGGGATACAATGGGAAGGTGAATTTGACTCAGGCGCCGGATCTTGCTGATGTGGACCAGTCTTGTCTGGTCGTGGTCGATCTGCAAGAGTCCTTTTTGAGGCCGATTCCGGGGGCCGCGGGCGTTCTCCATCGGAGCGCATTCTTGGTTGAAATCGCTCGCCTTCTGGATGTTCCTATCCTCGCTACCGAGCAGGTTCCCCATCGAATGGGTGGAACGGTAGAGCAGATCGCGCGCCTGCTCCCTGGGCCCGCCCTTGAGAAAGCGTGTTTTGGATGCGGCGGATCGGCCCACTTTTTGGACGCGGTCCAGTCCAGCGGGCGATCTCAGTTCATTTTGGTCGGCATTGAAGCCCATATCTGCGTCTGCCAAACGGCGCTTCAGCTTCGTGAGCAGGGCCACACCGTCTTCGTGGCCCTAGATGCGATCTCGGCTCGAAGCGCACTCGCCCAGGAGGCCGCGCTCGCCCGAATGATTCATTCAGGAGTCACGGTCACGCATACGGAGTCCGTGGCCTACGAATGGATGCGCACGGCCGAGCACCCGAAATTCCGGGAGGCGCTGAAGATCGTCAAGGAGTATGATCGAGGAGAAGATTTGTGATGGCAATCGTCAGTGAAATTTCCTCCCTTTGGGTCGCACAAATCGGATCGTTGCTCTTTTTTGGGATTCTTTTTTGCCAGAGTGGTCTCGACAAGGTCACCGATTGGTCGGGGAATTTAGGCTGGCTCAAAGGCCAATTTGAAAAGTCACCGTTCCGGAGCCAGGTACCGCTCCTCTTGGGAGTGATCACGATCTTAGAAGTTTTGACTGGATTGATCTGCTTTGCCGGTGCGATCCTGACCGTCCTTCGGCATACTCATTCGGCCACGATCAGCGTGATCGCGTTGGCACTGAGCGCGCTTTCGTTGTTGTTTCTGTTCATCGGACAGCGCATCGCCAAGGACTATCCTGGCGCCTCAACCTTAGCGATCTACTTTGGCGTGGCTCTGATCGCGCTCTCGCTTTATGCGAAGTAGCGATCGTCTTCGAGTAGCGCGTGTCGCCAGCCCCGGACGCTGACCGAACACCCCAGAACGTGGAGGCACTGTAAAAAGCGCTCCAAAATGAGGCTCCCGATATGAAGAGTTCGCTCTCGGCCGGGCTCGATGCCCGTGATCTCAGCGCGCTCACGGTCGCTTAAATCAAACATCCAAGCCACGGCTTTGCTGACCTCTTCAAAGTCCAAATAAGCCCCATGGACCCTCTCGGGCTGCCAGCTCGTCATGCGTTCGCGGATGGAGATCAGGTTCGTGCCGGTCGCGCCGAGGGTGACGGCATGACCCGCAGTCTGGGGCAGATACGCCATGCCGAGCAGGTCGTCCACCGCTTCGACGGCACGCAAACGGGGCCCGAAGCCGGGCGATTCGTCGCTCAAGATGGTGTCGCGCAGGCCCAAAGCTCCCACCGGAAAGCTCCTGCGGAAAAGCACGCCTTGCCCTCGATCCGCGGTCACGAGCTCGGTGCTGTTGCCGCCCGGGTCGATGATCGAGATTCGACGATGCTGCGCAAACGTGGGGTCGTTCAACACGGCCCGCAATCCTAAATCGGCCTCGTCTTCCCCCGAAAGAACGATCACGGGCGTTCCTTGTTGTCGGGCTCGGTCCAAAAACTCGGGCTGGTTTTGAGCCATCCGAACAGCCATCGTGCCCGCGGCCACGCACTGCTCGGCTCCGGCTTCGCGTGCCGAGTGGAAGAACTCTCGGAGCGTCGCCAAAGACTGGGCCATGGCGGATTCGCTCAGCAGGCCAGTAGTGAGAGTGCCGCGCCCGAGTCCGGTGACTTGGGTTCGCTCCTGCAGGGGCACCCAGTGCCCCTGTTGCAGTTCGCTGACGAGCAGGAGCAAGGAGTTGGATCCGACGTCGATGGTGGCTCTTTTCATTCGCTGGGATTGAAGTTACTGTAGAGGCGACCCGAAATCCACGAGCCGAGGACGGCGAGGCCAAGATTCACCGCCACAATCGGAAGGGCGGAGATCAGCGGCGAGACGTTGAAGCTTGAAAAGACGACATACAGGATCGCCGGCGGCACACAGAAAACAAAGATTCCCAACATCGTGATGAGTCCGCGAATCCCACGTTGGGTCGGGTCTTCGATGTCGGGCAAGATCAAGATCGCCAGGAAAGAGACCGCGCAGATCGTCACTGCCAGGCTCAAGGCCACGAGCGCGCTGCAGATGATCGTCACGCTCATCGTGGGGACGAGGCTGATCATCGCGACGGTCGCGGCGAGCACGGGAATCAGGCTCACGAGCGACTTTCCTGCGACTTCGGCAAAAACAGTTTGCCAGGCGGCAAAGGGGAGCGGCTTGAGAAGATCGATCCGACGAAGGGTCTCCAAAAAGCCAGTCTGCGAGACGTTTGTGGCCGAAATGAACGCGACAAAGCACAGCGCCAAGATCGGGACGACACCTTCAGATCGCGGCGCGGACTGAGAAACCAATCCGCCCATCCAGCCGATCAGGACCCCCAAGAGGCCCGTGAACAAAAGGGTCATCGTGGCGGTCCGAATCGCCAGGAGCGCCTCTTTCCAGAGCAAACCTCCCATCTTGCGGGGCGACCATCGCATCAGCCAACTGGCGCGAGCGAACCGGGCCTTCCCCGAACGGGCTCGCGATGCAACCGCCCCCATGTAATCCGCATTTTGCTGGAAACTTCGAGCCTGGGTGGTCGAGTGGGCCCGAAGCGAGGCGATGTCATAAAACCAACTGGATTGGGCCATCGCAAGCTGAAATCCGAACACGCCGACCCCCAGCACGACCGCCAATCCGAGCAGCCCTGCGCCCCAATGGGTCGTGAGTGGAGCCAGCGCAAATTCGGCCGCCGCCGTTGCGGGAAACAGAGCCATCCGCAGCCACGTTTGCTGAGACAGCTCGACTAACCCGGCCGCCCCTTGGCCCAAGAAAGAGACGTAAAGACCTGCTCCCAATCCAACAAAGATGAGGAAATAGAGCCCGACCGCGAGACGGTGCATCCATCGTGCCCGGGGGATCGGACGATTGAGCACCAGCGAGACTCCGTAGGCAAACGTCGTCAGACAGATGCCTAAAAGAAAGTAGGCGATCATCGACGTTCGAAGAACCGAATCGGCCCCAGTCGGATTGGGAAGATTCCGAAAAATCATCGCCAGAGATCGATCGTTGGCCTGAAGCAAAAGAATAGCAAAAAAGAGAGGCACCAAGAGCTGAACTAATGCATCCCGAATAATGCGAAACACGATGACGATCTTAACCGAAATCGGGGTTGGAAAGAGCGTATCAACATCGGCCTTTCGGTACGTCACCGAAGGGCTGAAACACTGCGCCGTAAACAGTAAGAATACGAACAAGAAGATCGCCAATGTGACGGCCTGCACTACCTCGATCGGCGGGAAAGGAAATCCCTTAAACACGTCGCGAGAGACGGCAGGGGCCTCGGAGCGCCCGCCGGTAAAAAGGGTGCGCAACATGAACACGCAATAGCCACCGAAGAGGACGACTCCCAGCATCCGCTTCGGCGACAAAACCGCCCGCTTCACCCCGTTGACCATGCTTCGCGTCGCAAGAAAGACCAGCGCGCGCACGTCCTTTTGCCAGGTGCGAGTCCCGTTCACTGCTGAATCTCCGGGGGTGCCTGGAGGGGTGTTTCGTCGGTCAACTTGAGGAAGATCTCTTCCAAATCGCTCGCCGCGCTATTCGTTTGCTCGCGAAGCTCTTCGAGTGTCCCCTCGGCCAGCTTTCGACCCCGAGCCAGAATGATGACTCGGTCACAAAGTTTCTCGGCGGTGTCGAGAAGGTGAGTTGAGACAAGAATGCAGCATCCGGCGTCTTTGGCTCGTAACAACTCTTGCTTAATTTCGTGCACACCGGCCGGGTCAACGCCGATGAGTGGTTCGTCAAAAAGAACCACATTGGCGCGGTGGACAAAGGCACAGGCGATGGAGAGTTTTTGACGCATCCCTTTGCTGAGGGTCGCGACGAGCTCCTTGCGTTTTTCAAGCAAGTGATAACGGCTCAGAAGTTCTTCACCTTGGGATTCAAAGACGTCCATTGAATCATAACAGAGGGCGACGAATTTGAGGTGCTCTTCGACCGACAAGAGTTCATACAAAGAGGGTAACTCTGGGACAAATGCCATCCCTTGCTTGGCGGCCGACGCTTGGTCGACAATGTCGTTGCCATTGATCAAGATCTGCCCCGACGTCGGACGCAAGATGCCCGATGCGCAACGCAAAGCAGTGGTCTTTCCGGCTCCGTTGGGCCCGAGGAGCCCGACGATCTCCGAAGGCCGAACCTCAAAGCTCAAGTGATCAACAGCCCGAAATTTTGTATAGTCTTTGACAAGGTTTTGAACTTGAAGCATGATTATTTCTGGTTGGGGGCGGACGAGGGGGCCTCGGCACGAGGGCGTCGACGAATCCAGGGATCAACCACGACCCAAAGTCCCGCCAGCAAACACACGTAGCCAAAGAGCCAGCGGTTTCGCATCGCATCCGACCGCTCGGGGGTCGGCAACTCCACGCGCATCGGCACGGTCTCGCGAAGACGTGCCCGCACCAGGACGTTGCCGCGAGAGTCGATGGCTGCGCTCGGACCCGAAGCCGCCGACCGAACGACCGGCAATCCGGTTTCGACAGCGCGAAAAATCGAACCGGCAAAAAGCTGCTCTTGGGCGGTCGTCCCTAAGTACCAGTCGTCGATCGCCATCACCGCGAGAATCTGGGCCCCCTGAGAAGAGTGCCCTTCGGCGACATCAGCAAAAATCCCCTCAAAACAGATCAGCGGCCCCATCCGCAGACCAGCGACGGTCATCGTGGTGATCGTGTCAGCAGGGACAATGTCGCCATCCGGCAGGCCAAACAGCTTTTGAATCTGGGGGAATTGGCGACGGAAGGGGACGTATTCGCCGAAGATCACGAGCCGAGTCTTGTCGGCGACTTGCCACTGGCCATCGTAGGCGTAGGCGCTTTGATAGATCTTTTCGCCGTCTCGTCGTTGCCCGCCAAAAAGGGTCGGAATCGGTGGCGTCATGCCAAACGGGGTCCGAGGAGGCAGGCAAGACCCCCCCGACACGAGGCCCTCCGGCAAGACCAAGAGCCGACTGCCTTGGAGGACGGCCCCCGCCATCAGCTCGGAGCAGGCCGCTCGCAAGAGCCGGGCCTCTTCTTCGGGCTTCGTGAACGCCATATCGACCCCTGGTTGGCCGACGGTGATGACTTCTCGTCGGGTGTCGGGCGGCGATCCGTATCGCGCAATCGAGATCATCAACCCCGCCAAAAAGACCAAGCCCATCCGAAGGACGAGGCGAGGGGTGTTCGCACTGAATTCGTCCTTGGGGCGCAGCATTTCGGCCAGGGCAACATTGGCCAGAACGATCCAGGCAGAAACAAAGTAAATGTTGCCGATGGCGGCATGCTGGATGAGCATGGGCTGGGTCGCGAGAGGCGTCGCCAAAAGGCCCCAAGGAAAGGCCAAAGAGGGAAAGTAAGCCCGGATGATTTCGACCAACGCCCAAATCAGCGGGATGAGCCAGAGGCATCGACTTCGATAACACCGCTGGATGAGCCACCCCAACAGCCCGAAGTAGTTCATCATGATCAGCGAGGCCAAAAGCCAAGGCACCACCGCCAGGCCGAAGCTCCCGGTCCAACGGGCGACAAACGGCACCAGAAAGTTCATCTGGTAGAGGGCGAAAACAAACCCAAAGAGAAGCCCGCTGCGAAATGCTTGAGGCCCGCTCAGGGTCCGTAGATGCAAGAACCAAGGCACCAGGGCAGCGAAGACCACTAGCATCAGGCTCAAGGGCGGAAAGGCCGCCGATACCAGCAGCCCACTCAGCACCGCCGGCCAGGCGTTACGAACGGCTTGGCGCATGATCATCGACCATCGGGCGACTCGGCTCGACGAGGTGGGGCGTTTCGGCAAAGCGAACGAGATGAAAGACGCCGTGATCGGTTCGCCTCAGCTCGGTCACAGCGGTATTTCCAAATCGAAAACTTCGCAAAGTCTGAGGGGTCGCGGCGATCAATCGCGCCAGCAAGGTCGCGCACGTCCCGCCATGGGAGACGATCGCCAACGACCGGTGTGGGCTGGATTGAATCTGTTCGAGGACGCCGTCCAGTCGGTTCCAAACGTCGAGGGTGGATTCACCGCCTTCGGGTCGCGCGGCCTCGATGGGAATTTCTGCTTGGGCCGCCAGCGTGTCGAGTCGCGCCCGGACTTCGGCAAAGGCTCGACCTTCCAGCTCCCCGAATGAGCGCTCGCGCAAGCGAGGGTCGATCTGAATCGGAGCCCCCGTTTGGCTCGCTAAAAAGCCCGCCGTGACTCGGCAACGGGTCAAGTCGCTGCTCCAAATCTCATCGAGCGGGGCGGTCCAATGATCGGCCAGAAGTCGCGCTTGGTGAAGACCGACTTCGTCGAGCGGCTCATCGAGATGACCTTGGGCGACCCCTCGCTCGTTGGCCGCCGTCTGTCCGTGCCGAATCAAATAGAGCCGCATGAGCCTCAGTTCTACCCAGTTCGAGCCGGACCGCGTTGGGTCGGTACACTGGGAGAGCCGTGACTTTCGAGCAGCAACTAGAACTTTTGCGACGGGGAACATCCGAGATCATCAGCGAAGAAGACCTCCTCGCCAAACTCCGACTGGGGCGACCGCTCCGGGTGAAGCTCGGCGTCGATCCGACCGTCGCCCATGTGACCTTGGGCTGGGCAGTAGTCCTGCGCAAGCTCCGGGATTTTCAGCGTTTGGGCCACACCGCTTGCCTGATCATCGGCGACTTTACCGCCCAAATCGGGGACCCCAGCGGCAAAAGCAAGACTCGACCCCAGCTCACCCGAGACGACGTCGTGCGCAATGTCGCCGCCGTCAGCGAGCAGGTTTACAAAATTCTCGATCCCGACAAGACCGAGATTTTCTACAACCGAGACTGGCTGGGAGCGATGACTTTTGAGGATGTGATTCGACTCGCGAGCCGGACGACCGTCGCGCGGATTCTGGAGCGAGACGACTTCACCAAGCGGCTCAACGAGCAACGCCCAATTGCCCTGCACGAGATTCTCTATCCGCTCTGTCAAGGGTTTGATTCGGTCGAAATCCAGGCCGACATCGAGCTTGGAGGCAACGACCAAAAGTTCAACAACCTCGTCGGCCGCACCCTGATGCAGCAATATGGCCAAGAGCCCCAGGTCGTCATGCTGTGCCCGCTGCTCGTCGGCACCGACGGCAAAGAGAAGATGTCCCAATCGCTGGGCAATTACATCAGCATCATCGATTCACCGAGGGATATCTATGGGAAGACCATGTCGATCCCCGATGAGCTGATGGCGAACTGGTTTGAGCTCTGCACCGACACCCCGCTCGACGAGCTGCGCGAGATCGTGCAGGCGTGTGAATCCGGGCAGATGAACCCCCGAGATGCCAAGCGCCGCCTCGCCCAAGAGATCGTCGCCCTTTACCACTCGCGTGAGGCCGCCGAGGCCGAAGACCAATACTTCCTGGAAACCTTCAGCCAACGATCTCAGCCGGTGGATGCTCCGGAGACGGCGATCCCCCGAGAGGTGATCCAGGACGGCGGCCTTTCGGTGCCCGGGCTCGTGGTGGCGTTGGGGCTCGCCAAATCGAATGGGCAAGCCAAAGACCTGATGAAGGCAGGCGCAGTCACGCTCGATGGGGTCAAGCTCGATGACCTCACCCAAAAGCTGACCGTCTCCGAAGTTGAGGGGAAAATCCTCAAGGTCGGCAAGCACCAGTTTCGAAAGCTGGTCGGTCCGGGTTCATGACTCACCCCCGAGCCTTGAAGCCTGGCGATCGAGTCGCGATTGTTTCGCCCGCGTCGCCGATCGTGCCCGAGAACCTGGAGCCCGGCCTGGCGAAACTCCGCGCTTGGGGGCTGGAGCCGGTGCTCATGCCCCACGCCCTCGATCAAGACTTTTATCTGGCGGGAACCGATGCTGGCCGCGCCCAGGACCTGATGGACGCCTTTTTGGATCCCCAATTCGCCGCCGTAATCTGTTCGCGAGGCGGCTATGGCTGTGCGCGGCTGATGCCCCACTTGGATCTCGATGCCCTGGCGCAATCTGGGAAGCTTTTCGTCGGATTTAGCGACGTGACGACCCTGCATCTCGCGCTCAATCGTCGGGGTTTGATCACCTTCCACGCGCCGATGCTCTTGACTTGGGTCAAAGAGCGTCCGAGCTGGGTGGAGGAGTCTTGGCGTCAGGCCCTCATGGGAGGCGATCCGCTTCAGGTGGGGGCGCCGGCGGCGCGGACGGTGGTGTCAGGGTGCGCCGAAGGTCTCTTGACGGGCGGGTGCCTTTGCCTCTTGACCGATAGCTTGGCGACGCCGGATGCGCTGGATGCCCGAGGCCGGTTGGTCCTGATCGAGGATGTTGACGAGAACCCCCATCGAGTCGATGCGATGCTAACCCACCTAATGTTGAGCGGAGCTCTCTCCGAGGCGGCGGGCCTGGTGATCGGCGAAATGACAGGCACCGACTCCCGCGCCGACGCCACGATCGGATCCAAGCCTTGGCGCGAGATCGTCATCGAACGACTGGGTCCGCTCGGTCTGCCGATGGTGATCGATTTTCCGATGGGCCACGCCGAGGCGATGCTGTCGATCCCGCTCGGGGTTCGGGCGCGGCTCGACGCCGACGCGGGTACGCTCACACTTCTGGAGTCGCCATGCGCCGCATCATCCCCTGTCTAGTCATCGTTCTTTGGGCCGCGACCGGCTTTGCCCAGGTCTGGGAGAAGCTGGTCCAGCCTGGCTTGACGTATCGGATGGAGGTCGATTCTCGTGTCCCGAGGATTATGCATGCCCTTCGGTGGAGCCAAGGGGCCCCTGAGCTGGAAGCTCGGAGCGAGCTCGCCGGTCCGGCCATTTTTGACAGCTCGGCCGACCGGGGCCGCGAGACCTTGACGGCGATGGCCCGACGGGTCGAAGCAGTTGCAGCGGTCAACGGCGACTTTTTTCCGTTCACCGGAGACCCCCTCGGGGCGATGGTTCGACGCCGAGAGCTGTTGAGCCGTCCTTGGCCGGGGCGGCCTGTCTTTGCCTGGGGGCCGCAATCGAGCGCAGTCGCGACCCTCAGCTGGCGGGGCTCGATCGAGTCCGATCCCCCCAGCCTCAAGATCGACCTCGATGGATTCAACGAAGAGACGCCCAACGACGGGTTGACCCTGTTCACTGAGGCTTCGGGGCTGGCCTTGGCCAAGCCGGCTTCGGTCTACGTAGTCCTCAAGCTCGGCGAGGGAGCCTGGACCCCCACTGTCCATCGGACGGCCGAAGTGTTGAGCATGACTGCCGACGTTGAAGCCCTCGCGATTCCGCCCGGAGGCGCGATTTTAGCCGCTCGGGGTCGAAAAGTCGCTGAGCTCGCCAAGTTCGTCCCCGGGACGAAACTGAAGGTGATGTATGAGACGTCCGGACTCGATTGGTCCCAATCCGAGCACGTGTTGGCGGGCGGGCCGACGCTGGTCTCGCGCGGTCAAGTTCGGGTGGATTGGCAAGCGGGAGGATTTCGAGACACTTTCGCGTTGCGGCGACACCCTCGGACCGCGATCGGCCGAACTCGTGAAGGCGACATCTGGGTCGTCGCCGTCGATGGTCGTCAACCGATGAGCGAAGGCGCGACCTTAGATGAGTTGGCGGGCATCATGCTTCGCCTCGGATGCACCGACGCCATCAACCTCGACGGCGGTGGCTCGACCGGGCTCAGCCTCCAGGGTGCACTCATGAATCGACCCAGCGAGGGCTCGGAACGCAAGATCAGCAACGGCTGGGTGCTGGTCCGGACTCAGGCTCCGGTGGTGCCGGTCCAAGCTGAGGCCGCGCCCGTTTTTCAAGGGCCCAAAGCATTGACTCTGGGCCAAAACCGAACTTATGCCGTTCTTGGCCCGGACGGAGCAAGGATCACGAACCTGGAGATCCTCTGGTCGGCTCAAGGCTCGATCTGGGTCGACCAAGATGGGGTCGTCCGGCCTTTCCGCGAGGGCCCCGGGCGACTGGTCGCCGTGGTCCGAGGGCAAAGGATCGAGCTCGACGTGATTGTGGAGCCAACTCCGAAACCGCCCGTCTCCCGCCGGTCACCCTAACCGAAGCCGGATCAGTCCCCGAAACTTAGGACTAGGCGCTCGGCTTGTGGGTTTATTGGCACTGGGTTTGGGTTTAGGGTGGGCACTGATGCCCTGGATTTGCTTGCGTGGACCGTTGGTAGCGGCGCAAGCGGCCCGGCGCTGGACCCTGTTCAACCTCGCCGTCCCCACGGCCTGCTGGGTGATCGCGTGCCTCTCGGTGCCCCAGAAGCTGCCGCCCAGCATTTTGCTGGGGCTCTTAGGACTGGGGCTCCCGGTCTTGCCGCTATTGGCCCAATTCGGCGTCGCTCATCAGCTGTACCGATGGGACCAAGGGGTCATGAAGCAGCGATTCTCGCGCCCGGACTTCATGCACCAGATTCTCTCTCGCATTGGAGTCATCGTCTCACCCCCGGGCTTGGCGCTCGGCATTCTCGGGGCGATCGGCACCTTGGTCGTTTCATGGCCCGACGTCCAATCAGTCAGCTTGAGCCTCCTGGTGCTCTTTGCCCTGGTCGGGCTCTGGACGTTGATGTGGAATTCACTTCGCGAGCTCGGTGTTCCTGGCAAAATGATGCCCTTTCCGCTGGACGCATGGAGTGATGACCTCTTTCGATTGGCAGCTCGAATGCAAGCTCCGCTTCGGACGATCTTTCTTTCGCAGACTCAGCAGAGCCGCATCGCGGGGGCTTATAGCTTCGGCTCGGGCAAGGTCGGGCTGACCGACACTCTCTTGGCCCACTTAGAGCACGAAGAGTTCTTGGCGGTCATGGCCCACGAGCTGCGACACCTCACCCACGCTCGGGAGACCGTCCGACTTCTCATTGCAGGAACGATCAGTTCGACCCTCGTCGGCCTCGCGGCCTTCCAGCTCCAGCACCTTGTCCCGAGCGCACTCGCGGGGGCGGTGGCTTTCGCCCTGATGATGTTCGTGGCGGCGTTCTTCTTGCGGAGGCTGGTCGGGATCAAACAGCGACACGAGGACGAGGCCGACGATGCGGCCGTGGCCTTTGTCGGCGCGTTGCCTTTGATGCAAGCCCTCGTGAAGGTTTACATCCTCAACGACATTCGCAGGGATCGTCGGACCACCCGATATCGCAGCCTGAACGGACGGCTTCAACGGCTGGCCAAGTTAGGCCGACTGCCGGATGAATCGGTGGAGCGCGTCGTTCGGCGAGTCCACCTCCAGATGGGGGCCGAGGGCCGGCTCGACGAGCGGATGAGCCCGACGAGCCTTTCTCTAGCCTCGGCCTAACTTACCAACCGCGCGTCGCGAGAAGCTCGCCTTCGGGCAGGCTGCTGACGTTGATGCCGACCATCGGTGCGCCCAAGCCTCGGCTGATCTCAGCCAACTTGGCCGGATCCTTGTGGAAGAGAACCGACTCGACAATCGCTCGCGCTCGCCGCGCTTGCTCTTTGAGCCGCTCGGAGCCATCCAGGTTCGGGCTCGACTTGAAGATGCCGCTCCCGACGAAGCAAGTTTCGGCGCCCAGCTTCATCATGAGCGCAGCGTCGGCTGGAGTCGCGATTCCACCGGCGCTAAAATTCGGGACGGGAAGTTTGCCCAGTCGCTTGACTTCGCGGACGAGTTCCAAGGGGGCCTGAAGCTCTTTCGCATGGACGTAGAGCTCGTCCTCTCGCGCGTTTTGGACCGTTCGAATCTGGCTCATGATCGTGCGCATGTGCCGGACCGCCTCGACGACATCGCCGGTCCCGGCCTCGCCCTTGGTGCGGATCATCGCCGCCCCTTCGGCGCATCGTCGGAGCGCTTCGCCTAGGTTGCGAGCGCCACAGACGAACGGCACGGTAAAGGCGTGCTTGTCGACGTGGTTTTCTTCATCTGCTGGAGTGAGAACTTCGCTTTCGTCGATGAAATCGACCTCCAGGGCTTCGAGAATTTCAGCCTCGACAAAGTGGCCGATTCGGCATTTGGCCATGACCGGAATCTTGACAGCGGCCTTGATCTCCGAGATCATTTGAGGATCGCTCATTCGAGCCACTCCCCCATCTCGCCGGATGTCGGCGGGAACCCGCTCCAGGGCCATGACTGCCACCGCGCCCGCATCCTCGGCGATTCGCGCTTGCTCGACGTTGACAACGTCCATGATCACGCCGCCCTTGAGCATCTCGGCCAAGCCGACCTTCTCTCGCCACGTCTTGGCGATCACACCATTTTTTGATCCAATACTCATCGCAATCTCATCGGCGCTGGCTGCGCCTCTTCCTTTCTACGAATCGAACTCGCCCGAACTCCGCATTTCGGAGGCTCGATTTGGGTTCAATTGTACCTGAGCTGATCCCCGAACTTCGAACTCAGCCCGAACGAACCCAAGACGAAGCGAGGCCTCGGCCCGTCTTTTCGAAGGAGCTTTGCCATGATTCGCGAACTGAGCGTTGAGAACATCGCCCTTTTGGACCAGGTTTCGCTGGATTTGCGGCCGGGGTTTACCGTCTTGACGGGCGAGACCGGAGCGGGAAAATCGTTGCTCATCGACGCCATCGGATTGGCTCTTGGGGGTCGGGCCGACTCGGACCTGGTGCGGCAGGGTGCGACCAAAGGCTCGGTCCATTTTGCCGTCGATCTGAGCGACGCGCCGCCGGGGTCCGCGCTTTGCCAAGAGCTCGGGATCGACGTTGAAGACGATCTGGTGGTGATTCAACGCGAAGTCCACGCCGAGGGTCGATCGTCTGCGCGCATCAACGGCAAAATCGTGCCGCTTTCGACGCTGAGAAGCTTGGGCGCACTCTTGGTCGACCTCCACGGCCAGCACGACCATCAGGCCCTGCTCGACCCGAGCACCCATCTCGGCTATCTGGACGCCTGGGTGGGGCCGCCGGCCTCCGATCTCCTCGTCCAAGTTGCCGATGCCTTTGCCGACTGGGAACGGATTCGGCGAGAGATGCAAGCCAGCCGGATGGATGAGCGCGAACGGGAGCACCGACTCGACTTGCTCCGATTTCAGATCCAAGAGATCGAAGAGGTCGCCCCTCAGCCCGGCGAAATGGATCAGATTGAAGCTGACCTCAGACGACTGACCCATGCCGAAAAACTCCGCGAGGCGGTCCAATCCTCCCTGGCCACGCTTGCGGATGATGAGGTCACGGCGCTCGACCATCTGGGCCAGGCTCGCAAGGGGCTCGAATCCGCGCTTCGATTGGACCCTGAGCTGGAGTCGAGCGTCGAGACGCTCCGCCAAGCGCAGGTTTACGCCGAAGAGGCGGTCCGATCGCTTCGGGCCTATTTGGAGCCGCTCGATGGCGACCCAGTGATGCTGGATCAGCTCAGTCAGCGACTCGATTCGCTCCGTCGCCTCATTCGAAAGTACGGCGAGTCCGAGGCGGCGATCTTGGAGTTCCTGGCGACGGCCCGGCGAGAACTCGATCAGCTGGAGAATGCCGAATCGGATGCAGTTCGACTCGCCGAGCGCCTGGCGGAAGCGGAATCTCGATTTCGCTCTTTGGCGGCAGAACTCAGTCGGCTGCGCCGCGAAGGGGCGTCGAGCTTCACCCAGAGGGTTCAGGCGGAAATTCGCGAGCTCGCGATGGAGAAAGCCCTCTTTGAGGTCAGCTTCGCTTCGGGCGCCCCGGCCGCGACTGGGCTCGACCAAGTCGAATTTCTCTTTAGCGCGAACCCCGGCGAACCCGTCCGACCCCTCGCCAAGATCGCGAGCGGGGGCGAGATCAGCCGGGTGATGCTCGCCCTCAAGGTTTCCTTGGCCGGAAAAGCCGGAGTGCCGACCCTGATCTTTGACGAAATTGATTCGGGGCTGAGCGGCCGAGCGGCGGCCGTCGTCGCCAAAAAGCTGGAAGAGCTCGCTCGATATGCTCAGGTCTTGGTGATCAGCCATCTGCCGCAAATTGCCAGCCGGGCCGAAGCGCACATCCGGATTCTCAAGGAAGAAGTTGCCGGTCGGGTGGCGACCCGCCTTGTCCCCCTTTCCAGCGAAGATCGGGTGCTCGAAATCGCCCGGATGCTGGCCGGAGAGGAGCTCGGCGCGAAGGCTCTTGAAAACGCCCGCGAGCTGCTGCGACGATGATCGACACTCGGCCGGAGGTCCCCGGATCTTGAGTGTGATTCGGCTGGATTCGGGCTGGAGCGTTCGGGCGGCGTCCTGGAAACCGGGCGTCGAGCTCCCCGCCGAAGTGCCGGGGACGATCTTTCGCGACCTCCATCGTCATGGCCTGATCCCCGACCCGATGCGGGGCGTCGCCGAGTTGGGGCTGGAATGGGTCAATGAAGAGACCTGGATCTACACGTGGCGAGGTCGGGTGCCCAGTTCGGGTCCTGAGCAGACTTGGCTTCGGTTCGGGGGCCTCGATACGTTCGCGACGGTGCGATGGGGTGGCCAACAGATCGGCCAGTCGGAGAACGCCTTTTTGCCGGTCGAATTCGAAATCACTCCCTCCTTGACGGGCGAATCGTTTGAGCTTGAAATCGAGTTCAAATCAGCCACCCAGATCGGGCGCGCCCGCAGGAGCGAGTACCTGGCCCGGGAGGGCCTGCCCGATTCGATGGCTTGCTTCGACGAGCGTGCGTTCGTGCGGCGACCTCAAGTCTCGTTTGGGTGGGACTTTTCGCCGCGCATGGTCGGATGTGCGGTCCTGGAGGCTCCGATTCTGCTCTTTGGAGAAAATCGCTGGCTGGGATACTCCCCGGAAATCATTTGGAAACCGAACGGTTCGGTCGAAGTCTGGGCCCACGCCGAATCGCTCGGCGATCGCACGTTGGAATGGCGCCGCAGAGGCCCGGGCGAAATCTGGACCCGAGCCACCGAGCCGCTCGTTTGGGCGAGAGGCGATTACGTCCTGTGGCCGCATCAACTGACCGAGGTCGAGTTTCGCTGGCAGGGCGAGAACGAGATCGTGGGGTGCGGCCCAGTCCCGTTGCGGACCATCGAACTCGACCAGAGTCCCGACGACTGGGGCGAGTCGTTCCGCTTCGTGCTGAATGGGGAGCGGATCGTTGCTCGCGGAGTGAACGTCGTGCCGCACTTGCCCACCACCCGACCAGATGGGCCCTATTCGGGCCTCCCCGCGCTCCCGGCGTTGTTTAATATGATTAGGATTTGGGGCGGAGGCTGCTATTTATCCTCTGGCGAGATGAGCCAGTTCGATCAGAGAGGCATTCTGGTCTGGCACGACTTTGCGTCGGCTTGCAGCTACATGCCGGACGATCCGGAGTCCATCTCGGCGATTGCGGCCGAGGCGCGCCACCACGTTCGGCGACTTCGGGCCCACCCAGCCCTCGCCTTGTGGTGCGGAAACAACGAGAATCTCATGCTCCACCAAGGGCGATGGGGCGGCGAAAAGAACGTCGCCGAACGGTTCTATGGCGAGACGATCTTCGAACAAGTCTTGCCGAGAATTGTAGAAGAATTCTTGCCAGAAATTCCCTATATCTCCAGCTCTCCGGTCGGATCGAGCCTCGATCCGAGAGTCACCCTCGGCCCAGGCGGCGAGCCGAAGGGGACGTGCAACGAGGCTACCAGTGGAGACTGCCATTACTGGGATGTGTGGCACGGACGGGGCGACTGGCGGCACTATTCGGACTGCCGAGCCCGATTTGTGTCCGAGTTCGGATTCCCCAGTTGGTCAGCCCCGCAGCCCGAGCCGGGTTGGATCGAGGTCGCGAACCGAACGGGCAAGCCTCACGAGGAGTTCTTAAAGCTCCTACACCTGCACCAGCCACCCTCGGACACGCTGGAGGAGCTTCGCTATCGAAGCCAATTGAACCAGCGGGACGCCATGCGCCACGCACTCATCGAAATGCTCGGATTTCCGGGCTGCGACGGGGTCTTGGCTTGGCAGTGGAACGATGTCGCACCTGGGCTGAGCTGGGCTTGGACCGAATGGGACGGCACCCCGAAGATCGTGGCCCAATGGATGGCTCGCCAGACCCCCGCGCTGGGGATGCTTCGCCGCGACGGGGGGTTTCTGGAGATTTGGGTTTGGCCCTGGTCACGCGAGGTGGAGTGGACCTTGGAGTTTTGGTCTCCCGAAGCTGAGAGCTGGCAAGTTCGCGCCCAGGAGCAGTGCGGCCTTCAGCCTCGCCTAACGAAGGTCCGGCAGACTCCGATCGATGAATCTGATCCGGGGGTGGCCCAGTTGAGGATCGACGGCCACATCCTGGATGCGGCGGCTTGGGGCGACCGCCGCGCGGGCGCCTGGCCGGTGCTCGATGTTTGCGAACCCCAAGGGTGGCGGTGGCAACCCATCGGCCCAGCGAAGCAGGAAATGGATCCGTCCGAGCCGAAACTCTTTGGAACTTAACCCGATCGGCAGGAGCTTCGCGCCTCTCAGATTGTTCGAATTTCGAACCATTGGTATGCTTCCTGCTGTCTACGGACATATTCAGATCATGCGAAAACGACGCTCTGCCTTCACGCTGATTGAGCTCTTGGTGGTGATTGCGATCATCGCGATCTTGGCGGCGATCTTGTTCCCCGTTTTTGCTCGGGCCAAAGAGTCTGCCAAGAAGACGGCTTGCATCGCCCAGGCTCGCCAACTTTCGGCCTCGGTGCAGATGTACGCGTCGGACTACGACGAATTCTTTGTCTGGTCCACGAATTACGATGTGCCGACGAGCGACCCCAGCCGAATCTGGTCTCCGCTCATTCAGCCTTACCTGAAGAACAAAGAGATCCTGGTCGCCCCGGGCTCGACCGGGAAGGCGGCGGAAAACTGGGACACGCGCAATCAACAGAGCATCGGATATAGCGGTGCAACCGCAATCGACACCAGCGCCGCCGGATGCGATGATGGCGTCCCGAATCAAACCGGATGCGAAGGCTTTACGTCGGCGGTGAGCTTTGTTCGGATCGAAGAGAGCACCCGAGTGGGACTCTTCGCCGTCACCCCGGTGGGGCCGATGGCGCAGAAGTATCGCGGCTATGTTTTTAGCCCCTACAACGGACCCGAGCACCCGAACGACCCGAAATTGAGCGCGCCGCTCGCTGCCGATCGCGACTTGGTCAAGGAACTGGGCGGTCCGCCTCAAAACCTGCCACCGAAGTTACTCAAGCCGATCTACGCGATGTATGGGCGCGACGGAAAGGGGAATGGCGTCACGCCGATCATCTTTGCCGACGGCCACACCAAAGCCTTTTCCGCCAACGCGATCACCGGATTCGGCTCGCAGATCATCTGGCGCTTTCGCTAGGCGCTTTCCGTCGGGCCTGGTTCTGACCTCGGGGGCCCCGAAAAGGGCTAAAATGAACTTATGAGTACCGTTCAAGCCCCTCCAGCAGCTCGCGAGTTGATTCTCCGGCTGATACCCCAACTGAGTCGATTTGAAGGCTCTGACCTGATCGTGACAAGCCCGACTAATGGAGCTGAACTTGCGCGACTTCGATTCGATACGAGTGCCGAAATCGAAGCAAAGATCGCGGCGGCGGTGCGCGCTTTCGAGGTCTGGCGGGAAGTGCCCGCTCCACAACGGGGAGAGCTGATTCGCCAATTCGGCAACAAGCTCCGCGAGCACAAGGAGGACCTGGCTCGGTTGGTGACCCTGGAGTGCGGCAAGATTCTCGAAGAAGGCCGCGGCGAAGTCCAAGAGATGATCGACATTTGCGACTTCGCGGTCGGGCTCAGCCGGCAACTCTATGGACTGACCATCCAGAGCGAGCGGCCCCATCACGTGATGCAAGAAAATTGGCTTCCGCTCGGACCCGTCGGGATCATCAGCGCGTTCAACTTCCCGGTGGCGGTCTGGTCTTGGAATTCGTGCTTGGCGCTGGTGTGCGGAGACTCATGTCTTTGGAAGCCGAGCGAAAAGACCCCACTCACAGCGCTCGCCACCCAGGCCCTTTTTGAGTCGGTGGCGCAGAACTTTCCCGGCGCCCCGGAGGGGCTGAGCAGCGTCATCCTCGGCGCGGTCGAACAAGGCAATCAGCTGGTCGAAGATCGGCGGATCCCGCTCATCAGCGCAACGGGTTCAACCCGAATGGGCAAGGCCGTCGGCCCGAAGGTTGCGGCTCGCTTCGGGCGTTCGCTCTTAGAGCTCGGAGGCAACAACGCCATGATCGTCACCCCGAGCGCAGACCTCGGCGTCGCGATCCCCAGCATTCTTTTCGGGTCGGTCGGCACGGCGGGTCAAAGGTGTACTTCGACGCGCAGAGTCCTCGTCCACCGCTCGCTGATCGACAAAGTTTTCGAAACGCTGAAGTCGGCGTATCTGCAGATCGGTAGCTCGAAGGTCGGCGACCCACTCGACTCCAGCACGCTCGTGGGCCCCTTGATCGATGAAATGGCCTTCGACGGCATGCAAAAGGCGCTCGATGCCGCCCGCCCGCATGCGGTCGAGATCGTCGGCGGACAGCGCGTTTTGGCGGACCGATACCCGGGTGGCTTCTACGCCCATCCAGCCCTGGTTCGCCTGGAAAAGCAGATTGCTTCAGTTCACGAAGAGACGTTCGCCCCGCTCACCTATGTGATCCCGTACGACACTCTCGAAGAAGCCATGCGCATGCATAACGAAGTCCCACAAGGGCTGAGCTCGGCGATCATGACGACCGATGTGCGTGAGGCCGAATACTTTAAGCGGCACAGCGATTGCGGCATCGCCAACGTCAATATCGGCACCAGCGGAGCCGAGATCGGCGGGGCCTTTGGGGGCGAAAAAGAGACCGGCGGCGGACGAGAATCTGGGTCGGACAGCTGGAAAGCCTACATGCGACGCCAAACCAGCACGACCTATTTCGGCAAAGATCGGCCCGCTCTCGCCCAAGGCATCCGCTTCGACGTCTGACCCTCGTCCTGGGACGACGCGGCTGCTTTCGGGTAAACCGGGCGCATGAATGACAAGCTCCTTCAGCGCCTGACCGAGGCGGCCGGTGTTCCCGCTCAAGAAGACGCAATTCGCGAGATCGTCCGGTCGGAACTCGGCAAGATTTGTGACATCACCGCCGACCGGATGGGCAACCTCATCTGCGTCAAGCGAGCCACCACGCCGCCCAAAAAAGGCGAGCCCAAGAAGCTCATGCTCGCGGCGCATATGGACGAAATCGGGTTCATGGTGAAGTACATCGAAGACAAGGGCTTCTTGCGGCTTCAACCTTTGGGCGGCTGGGATCCCCGCCAGATGGCGAGCCAACGAGTCATCATCCACACCGCCAGCGGCAAGCTCCATGGCGTCCTCATGGCGGGCGTCAAACCCAAGCACATGCTGACGCCCGAAGAGGCCAACCGCTCGGTTCAGATCGAGAACTACTTTGTCGACTGTGGGCTGAGCGGCGAAGACGCGAAAAAGCAGGTCGCCCTCGGCGACATGGTGACCATGGACCGCACGTTCATGCGCATGGGCAAGCTCGCGACATGCAAGTCGATGGATGACCGAGTCGCCGTCTACACGATGATCGAAGCCCTCAAGGCGGTGAAGTCCCACGGCGTGGACGTCTATGCTGTGGCGACGGTTCAAGAAGAGGTCGGGCTGCGAGGAGCGGCGGCGGCGGGCTCGGCGATTGCGCCTGACATTGTCGTCGCAATCGACATCACGCTCGCGAACGATTTTCCGGGAATTCCTGACTCCGATGCGGTGACTCGCCTGGGCGAAGGGACCGCCATCAAAATCATGGACGGGAGCCTCATTTGCCATCCCAAGCTGGTGGCTCACTTCCGAAAGGTCGCAGAAAAGAACAAGATTAAGTATCAGCTTGAGGTGTTGCCGATGGGGGGCACGGACGCGGGTGGCGTGCAGCGGCTGCACGGCGGAATCCCTGCGTTCACGCTCTCGATCCCGACGCGCTACGTTCACACCGTCAACGAAACCGTCCACGAGGACGACGTCGATGCGAGCGTGGCGCTGCTGGCCAAATACATCGAAGACGCTCACAACGGCGACTACTCCTACTGATCGCGGGCGAAACCCTCGCGGATTTCAGGGGCCGCGGCACCAACTTTTTGGTTCAAAGTTGCGTCTAACGATCAGCCTTGTCGAGGCGAAGGTCCCTCTTTGCCCTCCCCAGGAGCAAAAAGGGACCTCCAGAAAGGACACATGATGTTGGGATTGAGTTTGAAATCGCGGCCTTGGGCCGTTTTAGCTTTGCTGGCTTGTGCGGGTTCGGGGATGGCCGAGCCGATCTTGATGCGCTCGGTGACGTTTGACCCGATGGTCGAGGGTTCAAGGCTCCGATCGGACCTTCGAAACGCCAACGAAATGCCGCTCTTGGTGCAGCTGCGCTCCGAATACACGATGTCGGATCGGGAGCTCCTCGAAGCCGAGGGCGTCGTCGTCCATGCTTGGTTGCCGGTGAACACGCTGGTGGTCCGGGCCGACCGGGCCTCGCAACGCGAATGGCTGAGCAAGTGGGCTCGAGCCCAATGGATCGGGGCCTACGAGCCGGCTTATCGGCTCGACCCCGAACTGGGGTTGCGCAGTTTTTCCGATCCCGACCGACAGCTGGAGACGTTGCAGGGCATTCGCCAAGCCACGGTGGTGCTTTTAGAGGGCCAGGACTCCGAATCAGCCCGAGCAGGAGCCCTGCGGTCCGGGCTCGAGATCACTTCTGAGTCCCAAGCCGGGCCGCGAACCTATCTCGAAGTCCGCGGAACTTTGGCGAAGATTCAGGCTCTGGCAGTCCATCCGGACGTTTTTTGGATTGAAGAGACTGGCGAGCGACGATCTCGTAACGATGTCGTGACCTGGGCGATCCAGAGCAATACGACGAACGTTCGTCCGATCTGGGCCCAAGGCCTGCGCGGCGAAGGGCAGATTGTCCACGTCATTGATGGCCGCCTCGATATCAACCACAACCAGTTTCGCGACCCGAGCAACAACACCGTCCGGGCGGACCACCGCAAGGTCGTCTATTACTGGCCAAGCGTGACGACGAGCACCGACACCCATGGGACTCACGTCAGTGGAACCGTTGCTGGCGACCGCGAGCCCGTCAACGGACTCACCGCCAACAACGGCATGGCCCCCAAGGCGAGACTCGCGTTTTCGAACCTGAGCAGCATGGCGTTTACGGACTTTTACGTCCGGTCGGTCGCCGCCATCGGGGCCGGAGCGCGAATCCACACCAACTCGTGGGGCGACGACGGAACCACGGCCTACACCGCGCTTTGCCAACAGATCGACCAGCTGAGCTGGGACTATGAAGACAACCTCGTGCTCTTCGCCGCCACCAACACGTCGACTCTGAAGACCCCTGAGAACGCGAAGAACGTTCTCGCCATCGGCTCGGCGCAAAAGCCGCCCAACCAAGGAAGCAAAAGTAGCGGCGGCACGGGCCCGACTTCGGATGGCCGCCGAAAGCCTGAACTCTTTGGGATCGGGGCGGGCGTGTCTTCGGCCCAGCGTGCGACGACCGACTCGTTCACTTCGTTGACCGGGACGAGCATGGCCACTCCAGGAATCGCCGGATCCGCCGCCCTCCTCCGCCAATACTTGGTGAACGGATGGCTGCCTTATGGAACCGCGAATCCGTCGCTCGGGTTCACCCCATCGGGGGCGCTTCTGCGCGCGGCGCTCATCACGAGCGGAGTCGATATGACCGGCATCACGGGTTACCCCTCGAATGGAGAAGGCTACGGGCGCGCCTTGCTGGACAACGTCTTTTTCTTTGCCGGAGAGACCCGCCGCACCTTGGCCTACGACGTCCGAACCGCCGGGACCGGGCTCACCGCCGGACAGTCTCGCAGCTATACGATCCTGGTCCGCGGCACCAGCACCCCGCTCGAAGTAACCATGAGCTTCACGGACTTTCCGGCGGCAGTGAACACCACCAGTGCGGCGGTGAATAACCTGAATCTGACCGTCACGTCGCCGAACGGCACGGTGTATCGAGGCAACAACTGGTCGAGCGGCCAGACCGCCAGCGGCGGCACCGCCGATGCGATCAACAGCACCGAAGTGGTCTTGCGAACAACGCCCGAAGTCGGGCGATGGACGATCACGGTCACCGCGGCCACAGTCAATCCGACCGCGGTCCGCCAAGGCTTCGGATTGGTGGTGAATGGACATGTGTCTCCGGTCGGCGTGGCCGGACCGTAATCCGAACGAGCCATAATCGATCCGATGAACGTGCTGACGGTCCCGAACTGGTCTTTTGGGCGAGATCGGGACCTTCTGATGCGTTTTGAAGAGGTCTTGGCGACTCCGAACGACGAGGGAGAGACCCTCACGGTTCATTATCTCCAGGGCGACATCGATCACAACCGCACGGTGAGCGCCTTTTCGGGACCGATGGACCTCGTCTTTTCGCGGCTGGAGTGGCTCTGCGAAGAGGCCTTCCCGAGGATCGATTTGACTCGGCATGTCGGCGTTCATCCCCGAATTGGAGCGCTGGACGTGTGCCCGATGGTCTTAATCCCCGGACCTGGGCCGGCAGTCTCCTTGCCCGAGCTGAATGAGCGCATCGAGCGGTGGGCGAGCTCGATCGCGCGGCGATTCGATCTCCCGATCTACCTCTATGAAAAGAGCGAGCGGGGGCGTCACGAGGCGGATTTGCCGAGCCTACGACGCGGTGGGTTTGGAGCGCTGCTTGAGCGCGAACTGGACCCGGACTTGGGCCCGCCACGAGCCCACGAGCGGCTGGGAGTGACGGTCATGGGCGCCCGGGACTTCTTGATCGCGATGAATGTCAACCTGGCGACCGAGGATCTCGACGTCGCACGGCGGATCGCCCGAACGATCCGCGAACGCCGAGCCGAAGGCGACCCCGACTTTTTGGGAATTCGCGCCTTGGGCTTTTACTTGCGGTCGCAAGCCTGTACTCAAGTCTCGCTGAACCTCACCTTGCCCGACCTGACGGCGCCAGACTCGGTGATCGAATGGATTGAGCTCGAAGCGGGAAAGCGCGGAGCCACAGTCGCCCGCACCGAGTTGATCGGGGTGATTCGCGACCTCGATCTGCCTCGGGCCACTCGACTGAAGATTGATCCTCGCCAAATCGTTCCGATGAGCCCTCATGTGTCATCCTCGGACTTAGCATGACCCGAGGTTTTCGGATAAGTGTTTGGATCATCGCGATCTTCCCTCTGATGGGCTTTTGGCTCACTGGGCTCTTTGACCTGGATGAAGGGTTTTACTCGGCGATTGTCGGCGAGATGATCCGCCGGGGCGAATGGATTACCCCATATTACAACGGCGAGCCTTGGTTCGAAAAGCCGATCTTGCTCTATTGGATCAGCAAGCCGTTTGTGATGCTCTTCGGCGAGGTCTGGGGGCCTCGAATTCCGGGAGTGCTCTGCACCCTCGCCTTAGCAGGGGCGATTTGGAGCTTTGGCCGCCGGATGTTCAACGAATCGGCGGCGATTTGGGCGATGCTCATCTGGTCAACATCGTTGTTGGCGGTCGGGGTCGGGCGGATGATGATGACCGACATGCCGCTCGTCCTGTGTTTTACGTTGGCGATGCTGACGTTTTATCGCTCGCTCACGGATGGCTGGCGATGGCGAGTCTTATCAGCTGGATTCTTAGGGTTGAGCGTCCTCGCCAAAGGCCCGGTCAGTTGTGCGCATTTTGTCCTGATTGTGGCGATTTTTGCCGGGATGGAGCCGACGCTCCGGAGTAAGTTTCGGGGAGGATGGCTCCTCGGGACGGCGCTCTTTCTCGCGGTCGTTGCGAGCTGGTACTTGCCTTGCTACCTCGCCAATCGAGACCTGTTTGTACAAGAATTCCTGATTAAGCAGAACATAGGACGCTTCGCAGGGGGAGACAAGGCCCACGGAGTGCCGCTCGCCCTCACGTTCATTTATTACATCCCGATCTTACTGGTCGGCATGGCTCCTTGGAGCTTTTCGCTCTTTCGAGCGTGGCCGAGGCGGGGCCAGGCTGAGCCGGCCGTTCGCTACGTCGCGATTTGGTTTGCGGTGGTCTTTTTGTTCTACACCGTCAGCGGGAGCAAGCTGCCTCACTACATCTTGGCGGCGCTTCCGGCGGCGGCCCTGCTCATCGGCGATTGGATCGGTCGAAGAAAGCCCGGGGCCGAAGCCACATTGAGCCTGCGCTCGCTCCGGTTCCCGGCTGGAGTCGCCCTCATCGTCGGGTTGGTGGCGAACCTCGGGATCGGGTGGTGGTATCAGGACACCCACGCCCAACTCCATTCAGTCACGCGATGGGTAAGGGCGCAAGGGGGGCCGGTGGTGGAGTACCAGTTTTCGCGCCGCTCTGAAGATCGAGGCACCGGCCAGCTCAAGCTGATGGAGACGAGCCACCCCTCGATCAAGTTTTATCTGGATCGCGTTGTGCCCGAGTTGGAGACGCTCGATGAGCTCGCTCGACTGCGGGAGTCGACGTGGGTGCTCACTCGCGGAGACCGGATTTCCGCCGAAGATCTCCGTCGCGCCCCCGAACTGGGAATCCGGCTGGAGCCGGTCGCCACGCCGTCTTCCCCGGCCCCGCAACCCAGCCAACCGACGGGAGACTACGTCGTCTGGCGGGTTACACCGGTCGCCGGGCGATGAGGTGAAAGACGTGCCAGTGCTTGGGGGTCCCCATCGCCGTCTCGCCGTCGCGCTCGACCTCCTCCCGGAGGAGGATCTCCAGACCCGAAAGATCGCGATCGACCCGGGCTGCGTCGTGAAGGACGTAGCCTCGGTCTTTCCATTCGTCGTTGAGCCCGAGGAGTTGCCCACAAAAGAGGCCGCCGGGAGCGAGGGACTGGAGCATCCGAGGGAAGAACTCTTCGAACGTGGGCGGGTCGAGGAAGAAGAGTGAGAATCCCGCCACGATGAGGTTCGGCTGCCCCAGGTCGATCGACTCCATGGGCGCGGTCTCGCAACGCAGACCTGGGGGATTGCCGGCTCGCTGGCAAACGATCTCAAGCGCCTCGGGGTCGGCATCGTTAGCCAGAACGGACCAGCCTTTTTCGAGAAGCCAAAGGACCCCGTGCCCGACCCCGCATCCTAACTCCACCGCTTGCCCCGGGGGGCCCAGGAACGGCTCCAGCTGCCGATACATGGGGTGCAACGGTTTTTGGAGCGTGGCTTGGTAGTACTCCGTCCAGGGCTTTACAGTTTCAGAAATGGTCGATACCTCTCCAGGCGCTGGGGGCCCATCCCCTTGACGTAGCGCAGTTCGTCGATCGAGGTGATGCCCAGCCGTTGGTTTCGCCGCTCGACGATCCGTTCGGCGAGGGTTCGGGTCATGCCGATCTCCATGAACTGCTCCACTGTGGCCTCGTTGACGCTGATCGCGTCGGGGCGATGTCCGTGTTCGGCCATGTAGGTCATGACCTCGGCGGCGGTCATGCCCTCGACGTCCCGGGCTGGGGCGTTGCTAAGGGACCGAACTTCGGTGCGCCCCAAGCCAGTGGGCTCTTCCGGGGCCTTGGAGTCGAGGTAGTGCTTGCCCACCACCGCGCAGATGGCCAGCCCGAAGGCGGCCGCGCCTCCAATGAGAATCTTTCCCCAATTGGATTTTTGAGACTCCATCTCCCGTTCTCCCAGCGATACCTAAAACCTGGAGCGAATTTAGCGAAAAATATCCGGGAGGTACATCCGAGATAGCATGCTGACGCCGACCCCGGCCACCAAAGCCACCGCCGGAATCACAATCGCGATCACACCGTTCGGGTGCCCCTTTTGATTGGCTTGGACTCCATAGACGATCCCAGCAATGCTGACGAATGCACAACAGAAGAAGCCGATCACCGAGCAGATCATGGCATTGCGGAACTCGCGGTCGCCTCGATCCATGGGGCCGGTCATGGTGGGTGCGTTCATCCAAGGGCTGCCTGTGGGCGGAGTCATCGGGGTGTACGGAATGGACCCCGAGGATGAAGGGCCCGAGAAGAATAACCCCGGGACTGACGCCGCCGTCAGTCGATTCCCGGAGGTGTCTTCGAGCTCGCTGGTGGGCTGAAGCCGACCTTCATTGATCCAGAGCTGGAGGGTGGCGACGTCGGCCGGACCGTACCGCTGGTTTTCGACAAGAACGTAATACTGCATGGCGTTAGACTCGAACGGACTCTATGGGGCTCGCGATCTGAGGGTCAAGAAGATTCCGGCCCCGATTGCGAGCATCAGCATCAGCACCGAATAGATCATGGCATGGCCCGCCCGAGGATGACCTTTTTGAAGGGCCATGGAGGCCAAAGCGGTGGCGAGCATGGCCGCCGGACAGATGAGAAGGCCCAGCGTCGCCAAGATGTAAGCCCATTTCACCTCGCTCGATCCGTCGCCCGCCCATTTGAAGTCGCTCAGAGAGGGGTTGGGGAAATCCGGGGTGGCCGGAGGCACCAATTCGGGTGGGTGGGCCGGATCGGGAGTCGGCTGGCTCATCCGAAGCCTCCCGCCGCAACGGCGAATCCAACGAGGGCCGCGTACCCCGCATAGCCAAGGATACTCAGAATAAAGAGGATGATATTGAGGGTTTTGGCGAGTTGGGCACCGGGATATTCGGCCGCCACCGCCCGATTGGCAAAGAAGATGCCCACGCCGGGGAGCACCGGACAACACCCTCCAACAAACGTCACCCCAAAAAAGACCCAGGCGAGAATGAAGTCATTGTTCCCCTGTTGGCTCGCCGAGCCGGCGCTTCGGGGATACGGGCTCATGTTCGGGCTTGAGGACCAGTTGGGTGGCGTTCCCGGACCGGGGGTGCCGTACGGCTGATGAACGGATGGACCCGGAGATCGCGGCTGAGAACCCGGTTGAGGGCCCAAAGGTGGAGCCATGCTCGGCCCGGTGGGCTGGGTGAAGATGATCCCCGGGGCTTGGGACGCCATCATTCGAGCTCCGGTCTCTTCAGACTCTAAAGTCGTCGTGGGATTGATCCGATTTTCGGCCGCCCACTGGGTGAGGGTGTCCTCATCCGCAGGTCCATATCGGGAGCCGTCCGGAGCAATCACGTAATACTTCAAGCCAATCTTCCTGCCTTTGGCGTCATTATGCAATGGGGGACGAATTCATGCAAGGCCTGGTTGCAGAAACAGTCCACTTGACCTGATTCTCCGCCCCAGTTTCGCCGAAACTTTGAGTCGAAGACCCACACCATGCTGAACGAGATTCGCCGCAACATTCTCCGCCACGGGGCCCCCGTGACGGTTACTCTGGTGGGGGCTTTGGCCCTCTCCTTTTTGATCGCCTGGTTCAGTCGACAGTCTTGGATGGGCACGGACTTGATGTTCATTCCGAGCGAGGCTTTGGGCCGGATATGGACGTTCTTGACCTATCCTTGGGCCTCCTGGGGCGACGGGACTGGCTTCATCGGCCTTCTTTTTGGATGCCTCTGGTTGTGGGGTATTGGGGCGGCAGTGGAGCGCGACCTTGGTCCCCAGCGCTACCTGGTGCTCTGGGTCGTGTCGACTCTGTTGGGCTCATTGGGGTTCTTTGCGGGCAGCTTTTTGGTCGGAGCCACGCCGACGCCCGTTCTTTTTGGCGCGCTCGTTCCCGTGGCCTGTGTCAGCGTGGTTTGGGGCACTCGAAATCCAACTTTGCCCGTAACGTTGATGTTCGTCTTGCCGATCCAGGGTCGGTGGATCGCTTGGATCTCGGCGGCCTTGGTGTTTTTCAGCACGAACAACCCAGCAATCGCCCCGTTCGCCGCGATCAGCTGCTTGGTCGCATGGGCGTTCGCCGCCGAAAAGTTGCCGTTCTGGCCCTATTCGCCGCATCGGCGCACCGGCACCACACGCACCGGCAAGCAAGAATCCAAGCGGGATCAAGAAGAGTTCGAGAGATACATCGACCAAGTCCGAGACCGTGAGAAAGACCGCGAGGAGCGCGAGCGGCTTCGGAAGCTCTTTGAATCCAGTTTGGACGACGACCGAAAATCCTCCTAAGTCGCTGGACCCAGCTGGCAAAAGAAAAAAGGGGATGTTGCCATCCCCAGATCGATTGCAAAGAAGGAATCTCCTTTCGGATCGCGTTGCCGCGATTCGACACCTTCTATGATATGACGCTTTTGGCCGAATCGAGCAAACTTTCTTTAACAATTCAGTTTCGGCCCGTGCATATCTCGCAATTTTGCCGGGTCTAGGAGCTCGTTGAGCTTGAAAGTGAGGCTGCTGTTGCTCACGACCTGGTCGCATCCTGACTCGACGCCATAGGCCAAAGGACCCTTTTCTTTGTGTCCAGCATGGCCGATGGTCGAGATTCCGGCCGCATGGAGGGCCTCCACGACCGTCGTCAGGTCGCCCGGAGGCTCCCCGAGATTTAGGATGGCAAAGTCTGCCGAAGGGAGCTGATCGGGCCAAGCGGCCAAAACGATCGGCTCGTGTCCGAGGGCTCGGGCCGACCGGACCAGTCGGCCACTCCAGATCAGATTTCGTTCGAAAATGAGGATCGTCATCGTCTGTGCGAGTGCTCGCAACGAATGGCTTCGGTGCGGGTGGGGCTTAAGGCTACCCGCTTGCCGTCAGCCCGAGATCGGGCGCTGAATACATCGCAATATGCCGTCCGCAGCGTATTAACATCGGCCAAGGTCAGCTCCTCCAAGCGGTTGGCAAAGTACATCACGTCGGCGATTTCGGGGCTGTGGCCGGCGATCCCGAGCGCGTGGCCCATTTCGTGGACGGCGGTCGCCCGCAGGTCGGCGGCGGTGTAGGAGTCATTCGAGTCCGGCGAGTCGATGGCCAGCTGGATTTGGGCATCGATCATGCGGCCAGTCACGACCTCGAAGGTGGACGACGTCAGGCCCACCGTTCGGCCGCCCAGCTCGCTTTGGGGGACAAACTCGACGCGAATGTCGGCCTGGTCTGGGTTCGAGACGAACTGGAATCGAACTTGATTTGGCAAGGCCGACTCCCACCGCGAGAAGCCCTGCAGCGCGGCAGCCTCGCGTTCGGAGGACCAGGGCGCAGTTCGGTCAACCCAGATCGTGATCGGGAAGCTGTCCCAGCTTCGAAGCCGAATCGCGGAGGTCGTGTTTCGCATCTCGCGGACGTAGTTCGGCTGAAACTCATCGGCGGTGCAGCCTCGGCCTCCGGCGGTATCGCCCGAGGTTCCGCCAGAAGTTGTCCCGGTGCTTGTCCCCGTGGTTGTCCCATTGTCGCCGAGAGTGCCTGCGCCGCCTCCGGCGCATCCGATCCCGACCGCCGCCACAAGGAACACCCCCCATCCCAACGCCCAGCCGAACTGCTTTTGCTTTCTCATCTCGACTCTCCCCCGCAAGATCCAGGCCAAAACCTCGTGACGTTTTTGACTCTGCTCTGACCGCGAATGGGTTCGACATCAGATACGGCGTTGGCAAACCTCTGGCGAAGAGGCAGTGAAAGCACCTAGGCTGTCCAGACAAACGGGGCGGAGTCGGTGAGGATGCGGGCGCGGGTTTGGACCGCTTCGACCAGGTATTCCGGCAGGGTCATGCAGGCGTGGTGGAACCGAGGCGTGTAGTACCGGTTCTTCACCCCTCGCTCGGCGAACCGGCGAGTGATCTCGTCTACGGTCAAAGCATGAGGGTCGTGCTTCTTGCTCGCTAGGACAAATCCCCAGGGCTGGAAGAACGTGTTGACCAAGCCATAGTAACCCGCGACGTGGGCGAAGCAGTCCATGCTCTCAAGCGTCTTGATGCAGCTCGCCATACACTCGGGGTAGTTCTCGCTGGCAGTGCCGGCTTGCATCGCCAGCACGCCGTCGTCGCTCATCGCATCGGCGCAGATCTGGAAGTACTCGCGGGTGAAAAGCATTTGGCCGGGGCCTTCTTCGTGCGGGTTCGGCAGATCGCTCAGGATCACGTCGAAGCCGTAGCCCTTGCGCTCGGCGAGCCAGGCCCGAGCATCGGTGTAGTGCATGGTGTTGCGCGGGTCGTCAAAGGCGCCTTGATGCCACTCCTTCATGTGGTCGCGGACCATGTCCACCAGCTCTTTGTCGATATCGACCATATGGCTTTCGACGACCGTGTTGTGCTTGAGCGCCTCGCGGAGCGTCGCCCCTTCGCCGCCACCGGCGACGGCGACCTTTTTTGGGTTTGGGTGCAGCGTCATGGCGGGCTGGCTCATGCACTCGTGAAAAATGTATTCATCCAGCAAGCTGGTCTGGATGTTGTAGTCCAAAAAGAGACTCTTGCCGAACCGCGGGATTTCGCAGATCTGATAGGTCTGGAACTGGGTCTGACCTTCGAGCAGCATCTTGCTCACGCGAAACTGCCAGATGGCAGCGTCGGTGTGGGTCTCGTTGATGAACATTCCGGTCGGGCTTGCGTGGCTCACTGATTCTTGATTCTCCGGGGGCAAAGTGTGACAGGGATCCGAGCGCCGATGCACGGGCCCGCATCAAGATTTATGCAGAAGCGACGGCCGACTGCTCGCATGTTCGACCCGGGTAAATGGCCAAGGCTCGATGAAGTGCGTCCATCGCCCGGCCGAGGTCATTTTGGTTCAGAACATAGGCGATTCGGACTTCGTCCCGGCCGTTTTGCGAGTCCAGGTAGAAGCCCGTGCCAGGAGCCATCATGACGGTCTGATTGTCGTGGCGAAACTCCTCCAGCATCCATTGGCAAAAGCGGTCGGCGTCGTCAATCGGCAGCCGGACTTGGGCATAAAAGGCTCCGTCGATGCGGGGGCACACGACGCCGTTCATGGCGCCCAACCGTTGGACGAGGAGATCTCGACGGCCTCGGTACTCTTCGACGATCGCTTGGAAATATGCTGGCGGCGTGCGCTCCAGTGCCGCTTCGACTCCGATCTGCTCCAGCATCGGAGGTGAAAGGCGGGCTTGGGCGAACTTCGTGGCGGCTTGAATAATCTCGGCGTTGCGCGAGACCAGGAATCCGATTCGCGCTCCGCAAAGTGAAAACCTCTTGCTCACCGAATCGACCATGATCGCGTGGTCCTCGAGCCCAGCGATCTGCAAAACCGATTGGATCGGCTGATCTGTGTAGTTGAAATCGCGATAAACTTCGTCGGCCAGCAAGAAGAGGTGATGCTTTTTCACCAAGTCGGCAAGCTGGGCCAGTTGGTCTTGGCCATACACTCCCCCGGTTGGGTTGCTCGGGTTGCAGATCAAGATCGCCTTGGTGCGCGGGGTGATCCTCGTCTCGAATTCGGCCGTCGCGGGCAGGGCGAAATTTTCTTCGATCCGCGTTGGAATCGGGACGACTTGGATTCCCGCTTCGACGGCAAACCCCAAGTAGTTCGCATAGAGCGGCTCAGGGACAATGATCTCGTCGCCTGGGTTCAAGGCGGCCATCATGGCGAAACGAAGGGCTTCACTTCCGGCCGTGGTGACGATCAACTGGGGAGCGGTGACGTCGATCCCGATCTTTTGGTACCAGCGGGCGACTCCCTGCCGCAAGGTCACGTTCCCGATGCTGTTCGAATACTCCAGGACTTTGTACTGAGGGTTGCGGACGGCTTCCCAAAATTCGGCGGGAGACTCGATGTCTGGCTGGCCGATGTTCAGGTGAAAAATCTTGACGCCTTGGGCGACGGCCGCTTCGGCAAAAGGCATCAGCCGCCGAATCGGTGAGGCCGGCATGGCGACTCCGCGATCCGAAAGCGGAGGCACGGCTAGTGAGCCCTCTCCTTGGCTTTCGCGGCTCGCTCCCACTTCTCGATCGTCCGGATGTCTTGTCGGCGGCGATCCATCGCCTGGTCGATCTTGATCATGAGCATCTCGTAGACGTCAACCCCGGGGGCGTTCTTTTCGATGTAATCGAAGGCCCCGCGCCGCATGCACTCGACGGCGTTGGAGACATTGCCGTAGGCGGTCATGACGATGACTTCGGCAAAGAGATCGCGGGCAAAGGCCGCATTGAGCACTTGCAGGCCCGCTTCGGGCTCCTCCATGCTCATGTCGGTGACGATGACGTCATAGGTCTCTTCCGATTCTTGGATCGTCTTGATCCCCTCGGCGGCGTTTTCGGCAGAAGTCACCTTCGCGCCGTGGCGTTCGAGCCGCCGAACCAGCGAGGCTCTCACACCATCTTCGTCTTCAATCACCAGAACGTGCATCGAACCTAAATTATATCCGTTCGCGTCCCTCTGGCGTTGGGTCGAGATCGGGATTTAATGCCGAAACCTTCGAACTCCGGTGAGAACCATCGCCAGGCCCAGGGCATCTGCCGCCGCGATGACATCCGGGTCTTTCTTGCTTCCGCCCGGCTGGACCACGGCCCGGATGCCAGCTTGGGCTGCGGTCTCGATCGAATCTGGGAACGGAAAGAATGCGTCGCTGGCCAAAACTGCGCCTGGGGCTCGGTCTCCCGCTTGCTCCAACGCCAGGCGGACCGACTGGACGCGGTTCATCTGACCCGCCCCACACCCGTACATCGCCTGGGGACCGCCCACGACAATCGCGTTCGATTTCACATGGGCCACGATCGCCCATTGAAAACGCAGGGCAGCCCACTCGTCGTCCGTTGGAGTGCGCTGACTGGCGACGGTCCACTCATGCTCAGGCAGTTCGTCTCCGGATTGGACCAGCCATCCTCCTCGGATCGCTCGGATATTCAGATCAGCTTTTCTTGGCGAAACTTGAACACAGACGAGTCGGACATCGTGGCCCCAACCACTCCGAGACTGAAAGACCTCCAGCGCGGCCGGGGTGAATCCGTCTGCCAAAACGACCTCAAGAAAATTCCCCTTCTCCGTTGCGGCGAGGGCACCCTCTTCATCCAACTCGCCATGAAAGGCGGCGATTCCGCCGAATGCAGAGATCGGGTCGGACTGCCGGGCCAAGCGATAGCTTTCGCCGAGCGACGACCCGAGCGCGGCCCCACAGGGATTGCCGTGCTTGATGATCGCGCACGATCCCGGGGGCAGATCCGAAACCAGCTCCCACGCCGCGTCGCCGTCCAGGAGGTTGTTGTAGCTCAGCTCTTTGCCCCAAAGTTGCTGGCCGTGAGCCAGGCCCGCTTCCGCCAGTGGAGACTGATAAAGGGCAGCTTCTTGATGCGGATTTTCGCCGTAGCGAAGTCTCTGGCGAAGTCGGCTGCCCCGCACCAAGGTCGGCTGGAACGGAGAATCTCCGAGGCGATCGCTCAGGTATTCGGCAATGATCGAGTCGTAGTACGCCGTGTGGCGAAACGCCTTCGCCTGCAGGCTTGGTCTCAGGCTCGCCAACGAGCTAGTCCTAGCGGCGGCCAGAACGTCGTCATAATCGGCCGGATCGGTGACGACCGCGACATGGGCGGCATTTTTGGCGGCGGCCCGAATCATCGCCGGCCCTCCAATGTCGATCGACTCGATCGCCGCTTCGAATGTGTGAGGCCCTTGAACGGTCTTTTCGAATTGATAAAGATTAATGACTAAAACTTGAATGGATTGCAATCCAGAGTCGGCGAGTTGGCGAACATGATCCGGGTTGTTGAGATCGGCCAAGAGTCCGGCATGCACCGCTGGATGGAGAGTCTTCACTCGGCCATCCAGCATCTCGCCAAAGCCGGTCAGCTCGCCGACCTCGGTCACCGGGAGGCCCGACGTTCGAAGGGCTTGTGCAGTTCCTCCTGTACTAAGAAGCTCATAGCCCAGCTCTTGGAGCCCTTGAGCCAGCGAGACAATGCCGGTTTTGTCGGTGACGGAGAGGAGCGCGCGCAGCTTCATGGGGCGAGTTCATTATGGCCATACGGACTGGGGAAAAGGAAAAGCCCCTCGACCCGAGTGGAATCGAGGGGCTGATGAGGGGCGAAAACCTTAGTCTTTGTAGCCTGGAAGTCGGCGGCCTTTGTAGTAGCCATCCGGCGAGGCGTTGTGCCGCTTGTGCAGCGGGAACGAGGTGCCTTGTTGGCGGTTGAGCGAGACCTCTGGCATTTCGGTCACGTAGTGAGTGCGGCGCTTGGCGGTTCGAGCGTGGCTATGGCGGCGTTTTGGATTCGGCATCTCGTCAGTCCCTTACTTCTTCTCTCGGTGAACGGTGTGGCGGCGCAGGTCCGGATTGTACTTCTTCAGTTCCAGTCGGTCCGGGGTGTTGCGCTTGTTCTTGGTCGTCACGACGTAATGCTTGTTGTCTTCCGTACACACCAGCCGGACGATTTCGCGGATTTCGCCTTTTTTCTTTGCCATACCGAATCGAGTTCCTTTGAAAATGGAGGCGGTCTCGCACTTTCGTCGAGCCGCAAACCGAGAGTATAGCCGATACTTTTGGCCCGGTGCAACCGTCTTACCCTCTTCCGGGTAAGGCCTGAGGATCGGGCCGGGGCTTGGGGCACCAGAGGACTAGGGCACCCACGTAAAACGCGAAGACCCATCCGACGCCGAACGGCGGGACGCTGATCGCCGACCAACTGGGATCGCCCATCGCTCGGACCATCATGATGAGATAGCCGGTCAGGGGCTCCACCACCAGCCGCATCAAGCCCGCTCCGATCGCCTCACCGAGTGGGGTCAGTCCGCTGATCAGCCACGCTCCCAAAGCCGCTAGCATGATCGGTAACAGCACAAATCCAATCGCCAGGTTCGCCACGATCGAAATCAAACTCACCCGACCAAAGATGAACGCGATGATCGGGATTGAGGCGACCGTCGCAACGAGACTCGCGACCAGACCGAACCGAGCGGATTGAACGAGGCTCGACAGGTAGTCCTGGGGCGATGTCTCCGGCAGTCTCGCAAAGAAAACCAGCGATCCGACGATGGTGAACGAGAGCTGGAAGCTAATATCGCGGAGCACTTCGGGAATCCAAATCAGGTGCAGAACCGCCGCAAACGCCCAAGCCGAGATCGGGTCGCCCTGCCGCCGAAAAAGATAGGCCCACGCAACGAGCAGCGCCATGAGCACCGCCCGAACCGCCGGAGCTCGGAAACCGGCAGCGGCCGCGTAGAGAAACAGCAATCCGGTCAAAATCAGCAACATCACCCAACGAGGGACCGGCAATGGCCGAAGGAGCACGCCCAACGCCAACGCGACGATCATCACATGAACGCCCGAAGTCGAGATGATGTGAATGGTTCCTGAGTTTGCCAGAGCCTCGCGAAACTCGGTCGATAGCTCGGCATCTACGTTGAAGCACAGCGCGTCGACGACGTTGGCCGCGCGGTCTTCGAGCATCGCATCGGTGTAACTGACAAACCGATGCCTCAGATCGAGCCCCCATCGCCAGAAAAAGAGCCCCCGTTGGAGCACTTCTGGCGGCTCGGTCGGCTGAAGAGTCGCGGCGACTCCCCAGTTCAGCCAGTATTTTCGAGTCGGAGTCGGAAGAGACTTGAACTGGCCTTCGATCCGAACGAGGTCGCCCAAGCTGAGATCGGTTCCTCGCTCGACCTGCAACAGGAGCCGCTCGGACCCTGAACGGACGATCATCCGCATGCCTTTGCGAGTGTTTTGCGGAACCTGGACCACCTGGACAACCCCCCGAAATTCACCGAGGTCCGTGCGCTCTGTGGGTACCGGAGCCGGGGCTCGGATCAAACCCAAGATCAGACCCAGTCCCAGCGCGAGCCAGGCGGAGCGAGTCCGACAAAGGAACGCTAATGCCGCCAGTCCCACAATCGCCGCCGGTGCCTGACGAACGAGCATCCCGAGGATGAGGGCCAGAAGAAGGAGGAGCAACGGACGGGCTGACCACTCGCGGGCTCGTTCGGCGAAAGGTCGCCACGTGAGCAGAGCGTCCACAAGGGCTACTCTTCGGACTTGGCCGGGAAGTTCTTCACGCTCACGCGAAGATCGTTGAACAAACGAGCGTCGTTGGCTCGGTCGTTGAGCCGGGCGAGCAAGGTCTCCTTTCGGATTCGAATCTCGTTCGCCCAGGCTGATCCGGTCGCGGCAACAAAGAGTACGCCTCGGTCGTATTTTTCAGGCTGGGCGTGGAGATTCAGGGGCTGCCCGAGAATCTCGTCCCAGCCTCGAAGGGCGAGTTGGGCGCGTCCGGTTCGAAGAACTTCTCGTTGTTCCAGAGCATGACCCATCAGGTCTGAGAGCTTTCTCATTCCGACACTTTTCCTTGCTCAATGACGATTCGGCGAGCGTGCGAGCCGAGCTCGGCGCCTGCTTGAGCGGCGTCAGTACAGGTTAGCACGACTTGTCCGGCTTCTTGGGCAACAATTTCGATCAATTTTTGTCGCCGGTCGTGGTCGAGGTCGGAAAAAATGTCGTCGAGCAGCAGCACAGGCGATTGGCCCAAGCTTTGTTCCAGGAATCGAAAGACCGCGAGCTTGAGCGCGATCACGGCCGTTCGCTGCTGGCCTTGAGAACCGTATCGGCGGGCGTCTTTTTGGTCGATGCAAAGGATCCACTCATCGCGATGCGGCCCGAGCGACGTGCTCCCCCGCTGGATGTCTCGTTCTCGAGATTCGGCCAGTCGGTCGGCGATCTCGGCGGCGTCGAGTCCGGCCAAAGTGCTTTCGAGCTCTAAGGTGATGCTCTCGCCCGAGCCGAGCTGGGCATGGCGAGCTTGAATCTCCGGCTTGAGATCGGCCAAGTATCGCTCTCGATGGAGGGAAATATGCTCGGCCGAGACGCTCATTGTCATCTCCCAGGGAACAAACAAGGAGGCTTCGACGGGTTCTTTCTGGGCGAGCTTGAGGAGAGAATTTCGTTGGGCTAGGGCCTGCTTGTAGGCCGAAAACTGGGTGAGATAGCGAGGGTAAATCTGGCTCAAATGGAGGTCCAAAAAGGCGCGTCGCTCGCTCGGTTCACCTCGCAGGATCGGGAGGTCGCTTGCGCTGAAGGCGACGACTGGGACTCGTCCCAGAAGGTCACTCGCTTTGGGCAAGCTTTGGCCGTTGATACTGGCCGACTTCCGTCCACTCAGGAAGATGTCAAGCGAGACCGAAGTTCGCCCTTCGGCCAAAGTCACCTCGATATGAGCCGACGAAGCTCCCTGCCGAATCGCCTCATGATCTCGCATGCCTCGCAATCGCTTGCCGGTCCCGATGAAGTAGATCGCCTCCAACAAGTTCGTTTTTCCTTGGGCGTTCTTCCCGACGATGAGGTTGAATCCCGGTTCGAGCTGAAGATCCAGGGCTTCGAAGTTTCGAAAATCTCTCAGCTTCAGTCGGTCGAGGTGCATGAGATTTCCCCCGTTCTCTTTCCCCAAGAAAAGAGAGAATTGAAAAGATAGATTGTTATTAAGGGAAAGTTGTCGTGTGGAAAACCGAGAACGTCCGAGCCTAGGCATCGAAAAGAAGAATATATATTGAGCCTAGAGGAGGCCAGTATCAGTATTCCTACGGTGTGGAAAACGGTGTAGAAAACTAGAAAAGCTTTCCCCGTTCTGTCTGGGTTTCCCCCAACCGGAAGCATGGGGAAAGTTTGTCCACCGCGTTTCCCCATCTCTCTCACAAGAGCCCGTGGATTCGGCCGTACCGCATGATGACGGCCTCCATCAGGTAGATCGGGTGGACGTTGGAGATCGGGTCGATCTGGTGCTTTTTGGCGAACGGCTCCCAGATTTCGGCAAGCATTCGCCGCTGAACGAACGGGCCGAGTTCGGGAAATCGGTCGCAAAGCCGCTTGATCGCGAAATACTCTTCTTGGGTCATGCGCCGTAGTTCCCCGACATGGGCCTCAAAAGGGTGAAGCCCGAACTTATGGGGAGAAGGGGCAAACCGAGGCACCGCTTTTGGTTCGGTCACCACCAACGTGCCGGCGGCGAGATCGCCGAGCCGCTGGGATTTCCGATTCATGAAGATGGTGATGATCCCGACCCCATAAAGGACGGGCAGAAAGTCAGCGGGCCGGAGGAGGTTGCGAAAGAAGGCGGCGGTAAAGGTGACCGGTGTCCCATCCACCATCCGAACGCGGATCGATGCAGCTTTTTTGCCCAAAGTTTGACCGTTCCAGAGCCCTTCGAAGAGGCTATTGTAGATCAGAAATCCGAACGTCGTGGCAAACGTCAAGATGCCCAGCGCGAGTCCCTCGGAGATCATCCCCAATAACATCGTCAGTCGCATCAAAAGATAGAGCAGAAAAACAACGACGATGATGTCGATGATCGCCGCCATCGCTCGGCTTCCGAGGGATGCGAGTCGGACTTGGACCACCACCTTGTCGGGTGTCAGCAAAGAAAAGTCGTTGACCACCACCTTCAATCTACCCTTGATTCCTGGTTGCGGTTAAACTAACTTCGAGAAATGATTGTCCCGACTCGCAAGACGCTTTGGCTGTTCGCTGCGGGATTCTTGTTGGCCCCTTTGGCCTTCTGGATTCCGGGGGCGGAGAGGCTCTTGTGGGCCTATAACGGGGTCCTGCTGATCCTGGTCGTGGGAAGCTCGCGACTGGTCCCGCCGGCGTCGGCGATCTCGATTCAGCGACGCTTTGACCCCGTGCTCTCAAACCGAGTTGAAAACTGGGTGCACATGACGCTGGCCAATGAGAGCCCCGTGCCGTTGCGAGGCCGGATTCGGGACGAAGCCCCCGAGGGATTTGGGGTGGAAGGCAACGAACGAGACTTCTCGATTTCTCCAGGCAAAGAGGCTCACTGGAGCTATAAAGTCCGGCCGTTTGTTCGAGGTCCGAACGAATTTCGGGGCACTTATGTTCGGCTCAAGGCTCCGCTGGGGCTATGTGAGGTCGATCGTCGGATCGATCCGGGCCAACCGCTTCGGGTTTACCCGAGTGTGCTCGCGCTCAAGGAGTTTGAGCTCCTGAAGCAGCGGGGCCGATTGAACCTGATGGGGATCCGTAAGGCGCGCATCAAGGGCCTTGGCACGGAGTTTCAGTCTCTTCGCGATTATCAGGATGATGACTATCGCCGAATCGACTGGAAAGCTTCGGCTCGGCGGAACAAACTCGTGGTTCGTGACTATGAGGTCGAACGGAACCAGGCCGTGTTGGTGTGCTTGGATGTCGGTCGGCGAATGCTCAGCGAGGTCGACGGCGTCGCCAAAATCGACTTCATGCTGGATGCGGCGCTGATGCTGGTACATGCGGCGAACGTGGGCGGGGACCAGACAGGGCTGATCGTCTTTTCCGACGCGGTGAAAAGGTACGTGCCCCCAAAGAAAGGTCGCCATCAATCCGGCGTGATTTTGGATACGATCCATGCCTTGCTCGCCGAGCCGGTGGAGTCAAATTACCAGGCGGCGATGGCGTATTTAGGCTCGCGGTGGAAGCGCCGCTCGCTGGTGGTCGTCTTTACGGACGCCGAAAACGACGATCAAGCGCGAGATTTGGTCGCTGCGCTGAGCCCGATTGCCAAGCGCCACTTGGTCTTTGTCGTTCGGGTCTCGGACCCGCGGCTGAAGGAGATGGCAGAGCTGCAAGTGACGGGGATGGACAATCTGTATCAGAAAGCGGCCTCATCTTGGTATTTTTCTGAGCGGAGGCAAGCAGATTCTCGGCTTCGCGCGGCCAATCTTCAGAGCATTGAGGCCGAGCCCCAAGACCTTTCGGCTGCGCTCGTCACGGCCTACCTTCACGCAAAAGCAACACACGCGATCTAACGCTCGTCTTTAACCCCAACCGATGTCCACCATTCGAGATGCCCAATCGTTGGGCGACCTGCTCCGCCGAAATTGCCAACTTTGGCCCGACCGAACGGCCCTTTGGGTCCCGATCAAGGGCGACTTCGACAAAGTCACCTATGGAGAGCTTTGGGAGCGCGTTTTGGGAATGGCGGGGGCCTTTCGAAATCTCGGGCTGCAACAAGGTGACCGCGTGGCCATCTTCGCTGAAAGTGGCATTAGCTGGGCGATTTCGGATTGGGGCGCGCAAGTTTTGGGGCTGATCGTGGTGCCGATTTATCCGACTTTGCCCGGCGATCAAGCGGCCTACATTGTTCAAGATTCTGGCGCAAAGATGATTCTTGTCGGCAATTCAGAACTTGCCGGAAGAGTCGAGGGGCTCGTTGATTCGCAGATCGTGGGCCTTGGGCCGGTCGGCAATCTGCCGAATGTGGAGCAGCTGGCGAGCGCCCACGCGCTTTCCCAAAGCGAGGCGGAATCGGCGCTTCGCTCGGTTCGGCGGGATGACCTCGCGACGATCATCTACACGAGCGGCACCACAGGGAACCCCAAGGGCGCGATGCTCAAGCACGACTCATTCCTTATTCTGATGGAGGGAGTTCAAAAGAACCTGCCGGTCGGTCCCGACGACACGTTCCTCAGTTTCTTGCCGATGTCGCACGTTTATGAGCGCAGCGCAGGGCACTTTTTGCCGATGGCGATCGGGGCGTCGGTGGCGTATGCGGGCTCGCTCGCGACCTTGGCTGGCGACATGGTGAAGGTCAAGCCGACAGTCATGCTGTGCGTCCCCAGATTCCTCGAATCGGTTCGGGCGCGCATTGTCGATGCGGTGGAAAAAGATAAACCTTTCCGACAATTCTTGTTCAGAGCAGCGCTCTCGCAAGGACTCAAAAGGAGCCAAGGCAAGTTCGCTCCGATGGCAGGTCTGCTCGACAAACTGGTGGGGGCGAAGATCCGGGCCCGCACCGGGGGTCGTATCCGGTTCTTCGTCTCGGGGGGCTCGGCACTTCCTCAGCACATCGCCGAATTCTATATGGCTTTTCGGCTCTTGGTGCTCCAAGGATATGGCTTGACCGAAACTTGTGCGATCACGAGCGTGAATCATCCCGATCGGAGCGACTACACAACCGTCGGTGAGGTAATCGAAGGCGTCGAGGTGAAGATCGCCCCGGATGGAGAGATCTTGATTCGGGGTCGCGGAGTGATGGCGGGATACTACGGCAAGGACGAGGCGACCCGCGAGGCCATTGACCCAGAAGGATGGTTTCACAGTGGTGATATCGGTCAGTTTGTGGGCCAAAGGCTCAAAATTACAGACCGAAAGAAGGACCTCTTGGTTTTGGCGAATGGAAAAAATGTCGCCCCTCAGCCGATCGAGGGCAAGATTCGAGAAGCTTCGCATATCGCCGAGGCGGTCCTTTTTGGCGACAACATGGAGTACGTTTGCGCCTTGCTGATTCCCGATTTTGATGCGCTCAAGCGCCATTACAAGAATGCCGGGCGAGACTATCCGGGCGATTCCGCCGCCGCCATCGACCCCGACGTGCGCAAGCTCCTGAAATCGGAGTTGGACGAGGTGAACCGTTCGCTCGCGGACTTCGAAAAGGTCAAGAAGTTCGAGATTCTTGACCACACCTTCAGCATCGAATCGGGCGAACTGACGCCCAGCATGAAGGTGAAGCGCAAAGTCGTCAAGGAGCGCTACGCCGACCGGATCGACTCGATGAAGCGCTAGAATGAGGCGTGGGAGTCTCCTTCGAATTTCGGCTCGTGACCCTGAAGAAGCGGTATCCACTGGCGATCAGTCGCGGGATCAGCTCTGGGTCCAACAATCTCTTTGTCCTGGCTCGTGATGGCGATTTGGTCGGCACGGGCGAAGGGGCTGCTGGCGGCCATTACTCTGAGGCCGACATTGAAGCGAGCCTCGACCGACTTCCCGCCGTGATGACGGCTGAGGTGCAAAGCCAGCTCTTGCAGCCAGATGGAATCGCCCTGACTCGGCTCGCGAGCATTCCGGGCTTTGCCGATCTCCCGGCGCCGGTTCGGTGTGCGGTGGAGGTCTCGCTGTGGGACCTGATGGCCCAACAAGCGGGCCTGCCGTTGTTTCAGCTTTTGGGATTGCCGCGAAGCCAGGTCCAGAGCTCAGTGACCATCGGGTTGAATCCGAGCGAACTGCTTCGGGAGCGAATTCCGGAGATTCTCAGCCGAACCGGGGCCCGGTCTTTGAAGATCAAACTCGGTTCGCCCGAGGGCTTGGACCGCGACCGAGAACAATTTTCTGTTTCTGCCGAAGTCGCCGCTCCGTTTGGCGTGAAACTGCGGGTCGATGCGAACGGGGGTTGGGACCTGAACCAGGCCATCGAGATGATCGACTATGTGGCGCAGCGCGGGTGCGACTATGTCGAGCAGCCGATGTTGCCCGAAGAGGACGAGTTTTTAGGAGATTTACGGGACGCGGTGTCGTTGCCGATTTTCGTCGATGAGTCGGTCCAGACCGCGCGAGATGTGGTTCGGCTGGCCGACCACGTGAACGGCATCAACCTGAAGCTCATGAAGACCGGCGGCATTTCGGAGGCTTTGGCCCTGGTCGCGACCGCTCGGGCTTGCCGGCTGAAAACGATGATCGGTTGTATGGGCGAGAGCTCGGTTGCCATCGCTGCCGGAGCTGCTCTGGGCTCACTTTTCGACCATATTGACCTCGATTCTCACCTGAACCTGGATCCCGACCCGGCCGAGGGATTGGGCTGGGACGACGGGCGGCTGGTTCCGGCTCGGACGCCGGGCCACGGCACGAGGTTGAAGGCGAATGCTTAACCCAGGCTCGCGACTGGCGATCTATATGGAGGGGGCCGTGGGTGAGTCCAGCGGCAAGATGGGCTATGGATTGTTGCGGTATTCGCCGCATGAGATCGTTGCCGTCATCGATTCTCGCCACACGGGTCGAGATATCCAAGAGCTCACCGATTCGCCCCGGTCGGTGCCGGTGGTGGGACGCCTGGTCGAGGCCGTGGCCTTGGGGGCGGATGTGTTGGTCTTGGGGATCGCCCCGTCGGGCGGGCTGATTCCGGAGGAGTGGTGGCCGGTGATTCGCGAAGCGGTCGACCAGCTGGGCCTGAGCGTCGTGAACGGCTTGCATGATCGAATCGGGCCTCACTTTCCTTCTCTTCGACAAGGCCAATTCGTTTGGGATCTTCGTCAGGAACCCGAAGGGTTGGGAGTCGGGACTGGGGCGGCGGCGAAGCTGGGCAATCGACGGATTTTGTTCATCGGCACCGACATGGCGATTGGCAAGATGACGGCCGGGCTCGAAGTTTGGCGCGTGGCCCGCGAACAAGGGATCGACGCTCGCTTTGTGGCTACCGGTCAGATCGGGATCACGATCATGGGCGATGGGGTGCCTCTGGATGCGGTGCGGGTGGACTATGCCAGTTCAGCCATCGAGCGCGAAGTCCTCAAGCATGCCGACGCGGAGTGGATTTTGATCGAAGGCCAAGGGGCGCTCTTGCACCCCGGCAGCACGGCGAACCTACCGCTCCTGCGAGGGAGCTGCCCGACGGACTTGATCCTTTGTCACCGCGCGGGTCAGGAGCACCTGATGAAATTGCCAGAGATTCGAATTCCAGATTTGGCGGGCTATGTCCGGCTCTACCAAGACCTGGCGGAGGTCGGCGGCACCTATCCTCGCCCTCGGTGGAGCGGGGTGGCTTTGAACACTTCGGGCCTGGACGAATCTGAGGCCCGAACCGCTTGCGAAACTTGGGAAGACGAGCTCGGCGTCCCCGTTGTCGATCCCATTCGCCATGGCGTGACGCGGCTCGTGACGGCTTTGCGATAGTTCAGAATTTTTCCTTGTTCTTAGAGCTTTTTTCCGCTATGATAGTACAGGGAGGGCCTCGCGAAAGGCCCCGAGAGGATAAACATGATTCATATCGATTTGGGAAGTAACGTGCGACGCCGACTCATGATTTGGTCGATGTTCGTCATGGTCGTTTTGGCGGGAGTGGTATTCGCAGGAAGCTTGACGCCGCCTCCGGGGCCAGTGTCTCCGACGATGAAGACGCTCGACCAAGTCGAGCCGAGTCGACCAGTGGAGATGCTGGCGGGTTCAGGTGCGGCGGTCTACGTCATTTCACAACCGGGTGCGTATCACCTCACGCAAAACCTCGAAGCTCCAGTCGGGAAGGACGGCATTCAGATTAACTCTAGTAATGTCCGTCTGGATCTGCGCGGATTTCGAATCAGGACCGTGGATAACACCAAGTTTGCCGTTCGATCTGACGGACCCATTGACGGCGTTCGAGTTGAAAACGGTTCTGTGATGGGCTCTGACATTGGGATTTACTTGCTAGGTCGTTCTCACACCGCAGACAAGATTTCCGCGATGGAGTGTCGGGTTGGAATTGCGATTGACTACAGCTCTATTGTTTCAAATTCAGTCGCTCGCGGTTGCGGAGAAGGCTTTGCACTTGGTAAGGCATCCCTCGCGTTCAATTGTACTGCCTCCAATTGCGATACTGGATTTATTGCTGGGTTTCAGAGCACCGTCAGAAACTCGGTCGCCGGAGCTTGTACATTTGGGTTCTCGGGCTTTGAGGGTTCAACCATTCGTGACAATCAGATCGGTGAGTGCATCTTCGGAATCTTTACCACCCAAGATCGAGTGACCATCACAAACAACACCATTGATAATTCCGTCACGGGAATACGAATCGAAGGCAACCAATGTGTAATTGGTGAGAACAATGTTTTCATTGGAACCAATGGTGTTTCTGTAGCTGCTGGAAAGATCCGTAACTATATCTATTCGAATCGGGTCACCGGCGCGACAACACCCTTTACGATCCCAGCAAACAATTCATTTGGTCCACTCGTGAACATCACGTCCGTAGGAGCCATTACGGGAGTTGCCAATGCGAACCATCCCCAAGCCAACTTCATCTACTAAGTCAGTCCGCTGGGGGCGATGGTTGGGTGCGCTCGGAGTTCTCAGTTTGGCGAGTTTGGTCGTCGCTCAGATCTCGTGGGGCAAAATCTCTTCGACGGCGAAGTATGCTTGGGCGGAGAATCTGGGCTGGTCGAACTGGGCTGATGCGAATTCAGGCACTCAAGGGGTTGAAGTTCGCTCAACCCATTTGCGCGGATGGATCTGGCTTGAAAACGCGGGTTGGATTCGGCTCAACTCAGGGGCCCCCTTGAACGGTTCAACCTTTATGAACCGAGATTCTTCGGACTACGGGGTCAATATCAGCCCCAAAGACGAGCTCTACGGTTACGGCTGGTCCGAAAACTTGGGCTGGCTCAACTTTGACACTCGCTCAAAAGGGACCCAGCGAGCGCGATTTGATCGAGCGACGTATCGGCTTCGTGGGTTCGTTTGGTCGGAGAATGCAGGCTGGATCAACCTCGAGAGTGGCCCGGGCGGGCTCCAAGTCGTGCCCACTCCTCGAGCCTCGGGAGCTCCTTAGGGGTCGAAGGCTTGGCGGTAGTGGCGGAGGCCGCTTCGGTCGATGGCGATGAGATCGAAGCGGCATTCGGCTTCGGGAAGTCCGACCTGAGCGAGGTAATGGCGGGCCGCATCCACGAGGCGAGTTTGCTTGTCGCGGGTCAGGGCTTCTTCAGGAGTTTGGGCGCTTTTCAGGCGCTCTTTGACCTCGACAAAGACGATGATCGAGCCGTCCAGGGCGATGAGGTCGATCTCGCCTCGCCCGGCTTTGAACCCTCGGTGAACGAGGGTGTAGCCCTGGGCTTGCAGGTGCTGGGCCGCCCGCAGTTCGGCTGCGCTTCCTAGTCGAGGCCGATCAGGCATGGTTGGTTCGGCTCGATCCAGTTTCGGACCGGAGCAAAAGAACGTCGGTGGAGGGGGCAGGGGCCGAGCTGTCGCAGTCGTTCCAGGTGGAGCGGGGTGGGATAACCAAAATGCTCTTCGAATCCGTACGCGGGATATCGGGCAGCCCATTCCACCATGATCGCGTCCCGGGTCGTTTTCGCGAGGATCGAGGCGGCCGCGATCTCGGCGAAGTGCCCATCCCCCTTGATGACAGCCTCGACCGGGCAGGGGCAGTTGCTCGGAGTTCGGTTTCCGTCCACCCAGGCAAAAGCTGGCGCTGGGCGGAGGGAGACCAGCGCCCGCCGCATGCCCTCTAGGGTGGCCCCCAGGATGTTGAGCCGGTCGATCTCGGCGGGTTCGACGACTTCCACGGCCCAATCAGCTCCTTCTCGTATTCGGGTCGCGAGCTGAGCCCGTTTTTCAGGGCTCAGCTTTTTGGAATCATCGAGCCCTCGTGCGTCGAACGATTCGGGGAGGCATACGGCGGCGACCACAACCGGCCCGGCCAACGGACCTCGCCCGGCTTCATCGACGCCCGCTCCTCCTGCTCCGAGTCTCTCTAGCAAGGGTCGTGCTTAGCGCCGAGTCCGGGCCAGGACGCGCATGGTTTTGATCGTGTCGCCCCGGACGATCGCATCGACCACGTTCATCCCTTGGGTGACCTTGCCGACCACGGCGTATTTGCCATCCAGCCGGGCCGAATCTTTCTTGATGATGAAGAGCTGAGAATCGCCTCCGACCCCCGCTCCGGTGCTCGCGACCCCGACGACGCCCCGAAGGAACGAGACCTTCGAGCCTTCAAACGGGAGGGCCTTGCCCGATCCACCTGAGCCCGCGCCATCGAGACTCTTCCGGCTCGTGGGGTCGCCCCACTGGCTCACCCAATCTTCGACGCGATGAAAACGAATCCCATCGTAGAACTTCGCGCGGACCAACTCGGTGACCCGGGCGACAGTTTTGGGCGAGGCCTTGGGGTCGCAGGTGATGACAAACGACTTGTTGTTGCCCATCGTGACCTGGATTTGGGCTCCCGTGGGAGCATATGAGGTTTGGCCAAGCAGGGCGATAGCGCAGAGTGTGGTGACCATAGATCTTTCAGTATGCACGACGAGCCTTGCCGAGAAACAGGCTCTAATGATGTTGCGCTGCGGTGTAGAGCTCCAGGAAGTATTCGTCCACCCATTGGGCACGAAGCGCCATGGTCAGCGCGATCTGAGGCAATAGGTCGTGCTGATAAACGGTGTTGGGCAAGAAGGCTCGAAAAGCGAGCTGAGTCCCATGAACGCACCAAGAGCCGATCATGTGGCTTCGCTTCCATTCGTGCCGCTCGTGCTGATTGAGCTGGAGCGCCAAATGGGCGCACGGTTCCGGGGCGAGTTCCAAAGGCAAGGTCAAAGTCAGGTGGAGCCCATTGCCAAGGATGGGGTGCGGCTCATGGCACGTACACTCCAGCACCTGGGAGAGATTCGGATTGACCCGCCAATCGAACGTCGCTCGCAGAACCGACTGGTGGTCGCATTCGAAGGTGACGGCCTGGCGCTCCATATAGCGCTCCATGTCGCGCCATTCGGCGGCCCCGAGCCAGTGCGAGGGCTTTTGACCGAGCGGCTTGAACCACTGGTCGAGGGCATGAAGCATCGGGTCGGGTTCGCGTCGCATCCCGCTTTGGGGATGTTCGCTGACTGCGGGCGTGGCGTGGAGCACTCGGGCGAGGTCGTGGACAATGGAGTTCGCCTCTGAAAGTTGGAGGACGGCGGCCGCCGGGAACAGCTTTGAGAGCCACTCGGCGTTGTCAGAATTCAGAAACACGCTGCAGTGCAGACGATAGGTGTCGTCCGTGTGGTCATACACCACCGCACTCATGCTGCTCGAATCCATCTCCTTTTCGAGGGCGACTTCAAACTGGTGGGCCTTGCCGCGTCCGCGGAGAAGGTCCGTTTCAATATGAAGTCGATACGTCGCGGTGGCGTTGTGATAAAAGCCCTCTTCGGCCCAAACTCGAAACGCAAAGTCGCTGGCCCACCAGGTGTAGCCGCGCGCCTGATCCGTCCGCCACTGGTTTGTGATTTTGAGGGTGTCGTGAGCCTTTTCGATCACTTCGAGCCCTAAGTCCGATTTATCTCGCCAACCCAATTCTTCTGCACCTCTCCAAAGGAGTTCATTCACTATAAGCGATTTTACGGGGCATTGGTTGCTTCATCGTGAGCAGAACAAGTTGAACCTGCCGGGAATCGTCGGTCAGCCGGGCCCGGCCCGCCCGGCTCGAACGGCGGCGAAGAAATGAGATGCCTTCGGCGAGCCAATCTTACCGAAAGAGGGCGAGTCGGGCTTCGATTTTGCTGAGCTTCTCACGCAGTTCCGTGGCCGCGGCTCGTTCGCGCTCGACCACTTCGGGCTTGGCTCGTTCGGCAAACATGGGGTTCGAGAGCCTTTCCTCAAGTTTGGTCAGCTCGGCTTGGGTTTTCGCCTTTTCGCGCTCTAACCGGGCCGATTCTTGGGCGGGGTCAATCAGGCCTTCGATTGGCAGGTGCCAATCGACCCCCGCCACGGTCGTTGAGACGGATCGACCCTCGGCCGGCTGACCAGGAACAAGCTGTTCGAACCAGGCTTGGCTGGCGATGACGGCCTCGCCGCCTTGCAAATCTCCCTCAAAGTAGACCGCCGGCACGGTCTTCATCGCAGCGAGATCGACCTCAGCTCGGAGCGCGCGCAGCCCTCGAGTTTGCTCAAACCATCGCTCGACTCGGCTTTCGACGTCTGGATTCAGCCATTCTCGCGGGATGTCGGGCCAGGAGGCTTGCATCAAGAAACCTTTCGTCCCTGGGAGGTGGCTGTAGACCTCCTCCGTGAGGTGCGGCATGATCGGGTGGAGCATGGTCACAAAGGCCCGTAGAACTCGCAGTAGCACCCATTGCGGAGTCGCTCGCTGCTCCGGATTCTGGAGTCGGGACTTCGAGACTTCGATGTACCAATCGCAAACCTCGCTCCAGAAAAAGTCGTAGAGCGTCGTCCCCGCCAGTTGCATGTCGTAGCCGTCATAGGCTTGGCGCACGATGGCCTCGGTCCGGGCGAGGCGGCTTAGAAGCCATTGATCGACTGGCTCCAAGGGTCCTGACTGCGCGGGTCCCTCGCCTTCGACGTTCATGAGTACGAATCGAGAGGCGTTCCAGATCTTGTTACAGAAGTTCCGGGCGTCGGTGGTCTTCTTTTCGCTGTAACGAATCTCTTGGTTCGAGCCGGCTTGGCTGAGCAGAGTGAACCGCATGGCGTCCGCGCCGACCTTTTCGATGACCTCCATCGGATCGACCCCTGTGCCGAGCGATTTGCTCATTCGCTGGCCTTGCTCGTTCATCACAGTCGCATGGATATAAACATGTTTGAACGGAATTTCTTGAATAAAATCGAGCCCCATCATGACCATTCTTGCCACCCAAAGGTTGATGATGTTTCGGTCGGTCACGAGGACACTGGTGGGATAGAAGGTCTTGAGATCGTCGGTGGCTTCGGGCCAGCCGAGCGTGGCAAATGGCCAAAGTCCACTGCTGAACCACGTATCGAGGACGTCGTCATCTTGTCGAACAATCTTGGCTTCGCCCGCTTGAGCTTGGGCGTCGTCCCAACTGAGGGCGGCAAAAGGTGTTCCTTCTTCGGTGTAATAGACCGGGACTCGGTGGCCCCACCAGAGTTGCCGGCTTACGCACCAGTCGCGGATGTTCTCCATCCAGTCGAGGAAGATGCGATTGTATCGCTCCGGGAAGAACTGGATCTCGCCTTTCTTGACCGCATCGATGCCCGGTTGTGCCAATTTGGTCTGGGCCACAAACCACTGTTCGCTGAGCAGAGGCTCGATCACCTCGCCGCTTCGCTCGCTGACGATCAGCGCGATTTCGTGGTCCTCGATCTTCTCCAGAGCTCCGGCTTCTTCGAGGTCGGCGACAATTTTTTTGCGCGCTTCGTACCGGTCGAGGCCTGCATAAGGGCCTCCGAACTCATTGACTTTGGCCCGTTCGTCGAGCACGACCGGCATCGAGAGTCCTTGGCGGATCCCGACCTCGTAGTCGTTGGGGTCATGAGCGGGAGTGATTTTGACGGCTCCCGTGCCGAATTCGGGGTCGGGATAAGGGTCGGCGATCAGCGGAATCTCTCGATTCATGAGCGGCAAGATCAGGGCCTTTCCGATCTGGCCTTCGTATCGTTTGTCGCTTGGGTGAACCGCGACGGCGACATCGGCGAGCATCGTCTCGGGCCTTGTGGTTGCGATCGTGACATGCCCGGAGCCATCAGCGAACGGGTATCGAATGTGATACAGCTTGCCTTGAACGACTTTACGTTCGGTTTCGATGTCACTGACGCTGGTTCTTAGGACTGGATCCCAGTTCACGACCCTCTTTCCTCGATAGATCAGGCCGCGGCGGAACCAGTCGATGAAGACGCGCAGCACCGCCTCGGCGTACTTGTCGTCGAGCGTGAATCGGGACCGATTCCAATCGAAGGCGCAGCCGAGTGACCGGAATTGATGCAAGATCGTGTCGCCGGAGGTCTTTCGCCACTCCCAGACTTTTTCGACGAAGGCTTCGCGCCCGAGCTTGACGCTGCTCAGCCCCTCTTTCTTCAGGTTTTTTTCGACGACGGATTGGGTCGCGATTCCGGCGTGGTCTTGTCCTGGCAAGATGAGCACGCGCTGGCCTCGGAGCCTTTGGTAACGACCGAGGAGGTCTTGGATGGGATAACAGAGGGCGTGGCCCATGTGGAGCGAGCCGGTGATGTTCGGCGGAGGGATGGTGATCGAGAAAATCGGCTTGCTGGGGTCGTTTTCAGGCTGAAAGAGGCCTGCTTCTTCCCAGAGGGCGTACCATTTGGACTCAACTTGGGACGCATCATAGCGCGTCGAGAGGCTCGATTCTTGCATTTTCGGGATCACCTTTCCTGTCGTGAAAGCTGACCTTAGGATACCTGTTCGGCGGGTTTATTCCGGGCGAACAGGTCGCGAATGACCTCTTCGACGGAGACCTCTTCGATGCCGATGTCGGCAACGTCGTATCGCTGGAGAATGGACCCGGTGATCGCCGCCGTCTGGTCCCGGGGAACCGAGAGGACCACGGTGTTGGCCTCTTGTTCGACCGGCTCCCCGAACTCTTGAGCGAATCCGGCCTGAATTTCGCTGGCAAAAGTGATCCGCAGGCGCTTCGACTGACTGTACTCGGTCATCAGGCTCTCAAGTCCACCATCGAAGACAACGATGCCGTGATCGATGACGATGACCCGCTCGCAGAGTTCTTGGACGTCTTGCATATAATGCGACGTGAGGAGGATCGTGGAGCCTTCGTCCCGATTCAGGTCGCGCAAGAACTCGCGGATCCGCTTTTGGCTGACCAAATCGAGCCCGATGGTGGGCTCATCCAGGAAGACGACTCGGGGATTGTGGATCAGGGCAGCGACGAGCTCGCATTTCATCCGCTCGCCCAGGCTGAGCCTGCGGACCTGGGTGTTGACTTTGTCGGTGAGTTCAAGCTCGGTCAGGAGCCGTTCGATCCTGCGGTCGAAGACTTTCGGGTCGATGTCGTACATCTCTCGGTAGACGATGAAGCTGTCCCAGGCGGGCAGATCCCACCAAAGCTGGTTCTTGTTGCCCATGACCAGGCTGATTTGGCGGAGCATTTCGGGCTTTCGGTCGCTGGGGTTGAAGCCCAGGACGCGACATGAGCCCGCGGTAGGATAGAGAATTCCGCTGAGCATTTTGAGGGTGGTGGTTTTTCCGGCCCCGTTCGGACCCAAGAACCCCACGAGCTCCCCGGGTTCGATCTTGAGATCGATACCTTGCACCGCCTTGACTTCGGTTTTTTCCCGAGAAAAGAGCCCTTTGACTGAGCCCCAAATCCCGGGTTGTTTTTTGACCTGAAAGTAGCTTTTTTGAAGCTGATTGGCTTCGACAATGCTCATGGCGAGGTTTGAGGATACCTGGCTTGCTCTGGGCCGCGTTTCACGTGAAACCCCTACCCCGCCGAGCGAGTGAGGAGCAGCAGCGCGGCCACAAAGGGGGCCGCGAGCAAGAGCGAGTCGATGCGGTCGAGAATGCCGCCGTGGCCCGGCAGGAGCGAGCCACTGTCTTTGAGCCCTGAGGACCGCTTCAACGCACTCTCTAAGAGATCGCCGAGTTGTCCGAGGACTCCGGCGAGAACTCCGCAAGCCAACCCCAAGCCCCATCCGATCCCGAGGAACGAGCCAGCGGCGGCAGCGACGACCACCGACGCCACGAGCGATCCTGTCGCCCCTTCCCAGGTTTTGTTGGGAGAGATCTGGGGGGCGAGAGGTCGCTTACCCCACGCTTTGCCGACAATGATGGCGGCGGTGTCGCCTGCCCATATCGGCAAGACGAGCATCAAGACTAAGTTCAGCGCAAAGGCGGAGCCCAGCGGGGCTCCGACGCCGCCCGCCTGAAGCGCTACCATCGCCAGGAGTGGGCCCATCAGCCAGCCACTGGCGAGTCCGCGTAGCGGCAGAGCCCGAACCCCTTTCGCAAGCTTGAGGAGCGCGATCACGCCTCCTAACGTCATGAGCGAGGCGAAGACGAGCACGAACCGAAGCACGTCGGGCGTGGGCTGAAAGGCGATGATGGCGGTGCCAGCCATCATGAAGGGCGATGGGATCGCCACATTCGACTTCCCCTTCGAAACCAAGTAGGTCAGTTCGCGCATGCCGAGGTAAGCGACGAGAGTGGCCAAGACGGCGGTGGGCCACGGCGACCGGGCAAGCAAGACTCCGAGGACGACCGGAAGCAAGGCCAGGGCTGTGAGGACTCGGGTCTTCAAAGGTCGAGCCTACTCCTGAACCTTCAGGAGCGCTCCAATTTTGCGCTTCACCCGCTGTAGCGCGTTGTCGATTGACTTGGTCCGACAGTGAAGCTCGTCACTCATCTCCCGGTACGATTTGCCATCTAAATAGCACTTGAGAACGCATTGCTCCAGCTCGCTGAGCGACGTCTCGACGAGGTGATCCAGACTCCGGGGAAGCTCTTGGGCGAGGGCTACCTGCTCCGGACTCTCGCTCCTTTTGTCCGGCAAGACGTCGATGAGCGAGCCTTCGGACTGATCTTCGCCAAAGCCTTGATTGAGCGACACCGATGCGTTCAGGACGGCGTGCTTATGGCGAGTGGCTGTTTTGACGGCGGTGATGATTTGGCGGGTCACGCAGAGCTCGGCAAAGGGCCGAAACTTATTCAGTCGATCTTCTCGAAAATCCCGAATCGCTTTGCAAAGGCCGATCATGCCTTCTTGCACCACGTCCTCGTGGTCGGCCCCGAGGACGAAGTACGTTTTCGCCTTGCTTTCGACCAGAGGGCGATAGCGATTGATGAGGAATTCAGCTGCTCCAGGGGCCCCTGATTTGGCCAGCTGCACGATTTCTTCATCGTGCATCAGCTGGAATTTATTCGGACAGGGTTCAGCCCACGCCATTCTTTTGGTTGCCAGGCCTGCTTTCACACAGCCTCAGCCATCCTCTACCCTTTAGTGTAGGGGATTTTTGTTACGCACGTCAAGAAAAAGCTTGTCGGTTTCGACGAGTTTTCCGATTTTCCTGCTGAATGCCAGAAAAAAGACTGATAGGCATTTGAACCTATCAGTCTTGAATGTTGTACGAACTCGTGATCGCTTATGGATTAACGACGACCTTGATGGTTGTTGTGTGAGGCTTCTTGAGGCCATAAACGTCGCTGATCGTGAGCGTCACCGTGTAGGTTCCAGCCTTGCGGAACCGGCGGCGCACCGACTGGCCTTCGGCGTCGGTTTGAATTCCATCATTGGAGTCGAAGTCCCAGGAATATCGGAGCACCGAGGCCCCGCCGGACCCTCGACCGATGAATTCGATCTCATCGCCCAAGGCCAGATTCAGGTCGGTGTGGTTGGCTTGCCCATAGATCGGGGTCGAATCGTTCAGAATCTTCATCTCGCCGATGAAGAAGGTTCCGACGGAGTCGGCGCTGATGGCGACCTCTTTCACCTTCTTATTCGAGGCGGACAAGCCTCGAATCGCTTGGAGCGGCACTCCGACGGTGCGCCATCCGCGCTGGCCTGCGCTCGATCCGGTCGAGATCGGAAGATAGATTTCGCTCTTTTTGTCGTCGGTGGTGGTGATGACCAGTCGCAGATTGCGGATCGTGGGCCCGGTGGCCGCGACGGTTCCCCCGGCTGCGCCTTGGTTTTCACCAGAAAGGTTGTTGTTGCCGAGTCCGACTCCGCCGGCACCTTGTCGGCCTCCGCCGCCGCTGCCCGCCAGCGGTGGAGTTTGATCATCATCTCCGCCTCGGCCCCCAGCCGGGTTCGTGTTGCCACCGGCAGGTGCCGATCCTGCGACTTGGAACTGGATCAACAGAAGATTGTTTTGGTCCCCGAACGCCGATTCCCAGTCGACCGGGTTGGCGTACATCATTCTTCCGCCTTGGAAGAAGTTGCGGGTTGAAATGCGGATGGACTTGGTGCCTTCGAGGGCGACCTCGTCAGATTCGGCGATGCTGCCGCTCCCCCAGGGTCGGAGCGAAATCCCTTGGTCGGCAATGGCGCGCCCCGCCAGATATAACGAGGCCTGGCCAAAGCTCAGCGCCGAAAGTGCCAGGGCGAGGGTGGTGCCTATCCATTTTTTCATGATCGTTTCCTTGTTCAATTCGGGACTCGGTCGGGCCTAGCTGGCTTCCATCGCAATGCGCTGGATCGACCAGGCTCGGCCATCTTCTTTTCTGACGTCAATGATAACCCCTCGGATACTCCCGATGGAATTGGCCACCTCAAATCTTTGGGGCATTTGAGTCAGAAACCTTTGCAAAATAATCTCTTTGTCCATTCCCAGGACGCTGTCTTGGGGGCCGCACATGCCGACATCGGTGATGTACGCCGTCCCGCCCGGCAAAATCTGTTCGTCGGCGGTGGTCACATGGGTGTGAGTGCCGACGAGCGCGGTCACGCGGGCGGCCACATACCAGCCCATCGCAATCTTCTCGCTGGTCGCCTCGGCGTGGAAGTCTAAGAATCGGTGCGGGGTGGTGGAAGAGGCCAGCTCCTCGTCGATCCATCGAAACGGATCGTCGTAAGGTTCCATGTAGACTCGGCCGCAAAAGTTAAACACATCCAGCTGGATGCCGCCTCGATTCAGGGATGTTTTTCCGCAGCCGGGGGTGCCCGGTGGCATATTGCCGGGCCTGATGATCGGGCGGCCTTGGTCGAGATACGGGGCGATGTCTCGCTTGTGAAAGGCGTGATTTCCGAGAGTCAGGGCGTCGGCTCCGGCTTGAAAGAGCTCTTCGGCGATGTCGGCGGTGATCCCGACTCCACCGGCGCTATTTTCGCCATTGACGATCGTGAAGAGCGGCGAGTAAGCCTCTTGCAGGCTCGGCAACAACTCCTGGACCGCTCGTCGGCCGGGCTTGCCAACAACGTCTCCTAGAAAGAGAATTCGATAAGAATCTGACATGAACTTAAAGTTTTCCTGAGGCAGCCAGGAGCCTTTCGGTGAATTTGGCGAGGACATCAAACTCAAGGTTGACGAGGTCGCCGGGCTGACGCTCGCTCAGGTGAGTGGCTTCCCAGGTGTGGGGGATGATCCAGAGCCGGAAGACCGAATCGCGCGGCTCGACCAGGGTCAAGCTGATGCCGTCGACGGCGATGGAGCCTTTGTCGATCAGATATTTTGCGCCCTCGGCCGGGGCTTCGACAGTCAAGATGATCGCGGACGGGGTTGGAGTCACTTCTTTCAATGTTCCGACAGCATCGACATGGCCGAGCACGAGATGGCCTCCGAGACGGCCATTGAGCCGCATGGCTCGTTCGAGATTCACTCGTCCGCCGGGGCGAAGCTGCCCCAGGGCCGTTCGGTCGAGCGTCTCTTGGCTGAGGTCAAATTCGACCTGGTTGGCCTCCGACGTCACGGCGGTGAGACAGCAGCCGTTCACGGCGATGCTCTCTCCGATCTGGATCGGTTCGTCCGCCGTCCAGGCGGGATCAAAGTCAAGGGTGAGCCGGCCCTGGTTCAGGCTAGCCAGGCGACCGACGTGCTCGATGATTCCGGTGAACAAGACGCGCTCAGCCCTCGGCTCGCGCCTTGATCGCGCCCAAAACGCCGTCCATGTTTTTGATCACGATGTTGTGGATGACCTTTTTGACCAGCGCCCCGAGGCCGGGGACGTTGTATTCGTAGTTGACCACCGAGCTAAACCGGGTCCCATTGTTTTCTTCGACAAAGTTCCAAACCCCATCCATTTGATCGTAATCGCCTTTGAGCTGGCGAAAGGCGCAGGTTTTTGCGTCGTCGTTCCAGACGTCTTCTTGGGTCCATCGGACTTTGAGGCCAAAGGTCGGCACAATGCCAACCCAGTCGCTGACGACCCGGGAGCCGTCTTTTTCGGTGATCTCGACCGACTTGACGTCGGACATGAACTCAGGAAATGAGCCATTATCTTTGGCGATCTCGTAAACTCTTGCAAGAGGGGCCTGAATCCAGACACTCGTTTCAACGGTGGGCATGGTTTTGAGGAATCCCAGCAGGGACGCTTTGGGTTCGACGCGAAGTTTACCAGTGCGGTCCACGAGAAGAGTTGAGGAACGGAGTATGGAGGATCTTTGGTTCGAGAGTCGTCGATAGCCAGCCGCGTGATGGAAGCGGTCATTCTGGAGGCTCCGGGCCAACTGGCGCATCGCCGCGTGCCGATTCCGGTGCCCCAGGCCGGCGAAGTTTTGGTTCGGGTGCAAGCCGCCACGACGTGTGGTACAGACCTAAAAGCTTATCTGCGCGGCCATCCCCAGATTCCGATGCCGGGCGGGCTTGGACACGAATACTCAGGAGTCGTCGCGGCCGTGGGTCCCCATGCCCCTTTCACCGTGGGCGAAGAGGTGATGGGGGTCCACTCGGCCCCTTGCCAGACGTGCGCATGGTGTTTGCGCGACCAGGAGAACCTCTGCGAAAGCATCATGAGCACCAAGGTTTTGGGGGCTTATGCAGAGTATTTGTTGATCCCCGAGCATGTCGCGCGGCTGAACCTGTTCCCCAAACCTCCCGGATTGAGCTTCGAACGAGCGGCTCTCTTGGAACCTTTGGCCTGTGTGGCCCAGGGCATTGAGCTGGCCGCGCCAACATCGAACCAGAGCATCTTGGTGATCGGCCCCGGGGCGATCGGATTGATGTTCGCCAGCGTGCTCCACTTTTTAGGGATCGCCGAAGTGACGGTGGCGGGGAGAAATCCAGCCCGACTTGAGATCGCGAAGCGGTTGAGCGCTCGGACGGTCGAGCTGCCTGAGCTTTGTGAATCTTATCAAGGGGCTTTTGACATGGTGATCGAGTGCACCGGGCGTGAGGAGATCTGGGAAAAGAGTCTGGATTTTGTGACCCGCGGCGGAAAGGTGGTTCTCTTTGGGGGTTGCCCGGCAGGAAGTACGGTCACGTTCGACACTCGCCGAGTCCATTACGATCAGATCACCTTGATCAGCCCGTTCCACTTTGGGACTCGAGCCGTTCGCAAGGCTCGCGAATGGCTACTGGACGAGCGACTGGTTCTCGATCCGCTCTTAAGCGGGGAGCGTCGTCTCGACGAGGCGGCCCAAGTCTTTGATGATCTGCGCGAAGGGCGTGGCATCAAGTACGTTTTCAAGCCGTGAAGGTCGCGCGCTACGTCGGTGGGGGCCGGATCGAAATCCAGGACTGCGCGGAGCCGGAGTGTCCTCCGGGCGGACTCGTTGTTCAAGCATCGGCGAGCGGGCTCTGCTCGGGCGAGCTCATGGACTGGTACCTGGATCAAAAGTCGAATCCGATCTTAGGCCATGAAGTCTGCGGGACGATTTTGGAATCCCAGGACAACCGGTTTCCGGTGGGTCAGCCGGTCTTCGTTCACCACCACGCCCCGTGTCTCCAGTGCGAAATGTGCTTTCGCCGGGCGTACGTTCATTGCCGACAGTGGCAATCGACTCGGCTCGTCCCGGGCGGGATGGCCGAGCGGTTTGCTCTGAGCCGGGAAAATCTGACCGATAGCTTTCTGATTCCTGAGCTCCGCGACGTCGATGCGGCGCTCATTGAGCCTCTTGGTTGTGTCGCCAAGTCGATTCAGCGGGCCCGGCTTTGCCCGGGCGATCGTGTGGCCGTGATCGGCCTTGGATCGTTGGGGCTTGCTCATGCCTTGGTCGTTCAGAAGCTCGGCTACGAGGTCATCGGGTACGAATTGCGGCCTGATCGGAGGCAATGGGCCCAAGATCGGGGGATCGACGCACGCGCTCCCGAACAAGGCGAGAGAGCTGAGGTCATTTTTGTTTGTCCAGGCCACGAGTCTGCACTAAGGTTCGCGCTGGAAGGGGCGGCCCCGGCGGCACGAGTGGTGCTTTTTGCCCCGTTGCCCCCTGGTCAGCCGGTGGCGATGGACTGGTGCCAACTCTATTTTCAAGATTTGGAGATTGTCGCGAGTTATTCGTGTGGCCCCGAAGATACTCGGGAGGCCGCGGGTTGGCTCCGCGATGGCTGGCGGGCCGCGGACGATCTAGTCAGCGACTTCGTGGCGCTCGATGAGCTTCCCGAGGCGTATCAAAAAATGAAGCGGGGAGATCTCCTCAAGGCGATGGTGCAGTTCACATGATCCGAAGATTTGAATCCGGTCGCTGGACCGATGTGCCCCTGGATCAGTACAAGAATGAGCCAGGGACTTGGATGGAAGTGACACGGCAAGTGTTGTACTCCTCGGACCGGTCGCTGTTTGAAACTCGCTACTTTGAGATTGCACCGGGCGGCTATAGTTCGTTCGAGCGACATCAACATGAGCATTGCGTCCTCGTGTTGCAAGGTCAGGGCGAGGTTCGACTTGGCGATGACTGGTTTTCTTTGAAACAGCACGACGTCGTCCAGGTGGAGAGCGGGATGGCGCATCAATTTCGCAACGCCGGGTCGAGCCCCTTTGGCATCCTTTGCATCGTCGACCGCGAGCGGGATCGACCCGTTCATCTTGCCGAATCTCACGCCTCCGAATCGCCTCCCGAGGGTCCTTTGGATACGGCCCAGCCCAGCGAGGCGTCTAAAACCTTGTGACCGCGCTTCTTCTTGCTTCGATCTTGGGATGGAGCCATGTCCCCGCGGGCTCGTGCGGCCATTCTGGGCATGAATGTTGGCGCGCGGCGCTCCCGCCCCGGGCGTTGGCGGCCGTGGATCGGGTCGATCAAAGTCAGCCCGAGCCCCCTCCGGAGCGAGACCGACGGCATCAGGCTGACCTCGATGCGGACACCCGCCTGGGGAAGCAATACTCCGCCGAGATCGAGAAAGAGCTGAAGCTGACCACCAACACCGAGATGGCGCAGCGGGTTGAGAAGATCGGCCAAACATTGGCTGAGATCGCCAATCGCAACGTGGTCGAAGTGACTTGGGGCGACAAGCGACTGAACCCGTTTTCGTACTCCTTCAAGGTCGTCGAAGGCAAAGACGTGAACGCCTTCAGCATCCCCGGCGGATTCATTTATGTCTATGAAGGGCTCGTCAAATATGCCGAAACCGATGACGAATTGGCCGGGGTCTTGGCGCACGAGATTGCTCACGCATCACTTCGCCACATCGCGATCCGGAATCGTGAGCAGAGCAAAGTCGACAGCATCATGATGCCGCTGATTCTGGGGCTCCTACTTGGAAGGAGCGAAAGCTCGACGAACCTTGCGCTCGGGGCGCAGTTCCTTCGCCAGGCCTTTTCGAGCGGCTGGAATCTGAAAGCCGAAGAGAGTGCTGATTTCGCCGGATTTCAGTACATGCTGCAGAGTCCTTACAATCCGATCGGGATGCTGACCTTCATGGAGCGGTTGCGGTATGACGAGCGGCTGAACCCGAAGATCGACTGGGGAATCTACGCCACCCACCCGCCGACTCAAGAGCGGGCCATCGCGTTTTTGAACCGTTTGCGCGAGCGAGATATCGCCACGCGGCGCAGTTTGACCTCGACCAGCCTGCGAGCGGACGTCCGGCCGGGCGACGAAGGAACGGTGGAGCTTTGGTACCTGGGGTCCAAGGTGTACGCTTTCGGCGGTTCGGCAGCTCTTTCTCGGGCTGATCAGGCTGCTGAAAAGTTTAATTTTTTCATGGATTCTTTGCCACAACTCTTTGATGTCAAGGTAGATTCTCTGGGGAATCTCGTGGGCCGAAATCAGGTCCTTTTCGCGATTGCCGAGCCCGATTGGCTGGCCGTGGGCCACGATGAGTTTACGTTGCAAAATGAGACCACTCGCGCAGTCAAAGGCGCGATCTATCGCCTCAATCAGCGAGTCACTTCCCTCGGGCCAGCGAACGCAATGCCTCCGCCGCAGCTGACGCCACCCTCTCCGCCGTCTTGCGACCATGGAAGCTGAGCTGGGCTTCATACCCTCCACGGTCGTAGTCTTCCGGCTCTAAGATGTATCCGATCCAGCCGTTGACATGGCTGCAGACCAAGGTCCACCGAAAGCCCTCCCGGCGTCCGGCTTGTTCGATTTGTCGGCCCAGAGCCGAAGTTGGCTCACCGGGAACTCCAACTACGGCGAGCTTGCCGATGCGGAACGCCGTGACTTTGGCTTCGGGCGGGGCAAATCTTTGGACCAGATTTTCGGCCAAAGGCTGGGGCAACCCGTATTGCTGAGCAAAAGTCGGGTGAGGTTGCGGCGGATCGAGCGGGATTTGCGCCTCGGTCCAGCTGAACTTTTGCGGGTCGATCAGATCTCCCGGGTAGGGCCCAAAGACCTTGCTGATTTCGCGGACGAACTGAGAGGTCGCTTCGGCCGGGTTGCTTGCGAGCGAGGCCGGAGACACATCCCCGATCGGTCCGAGCAAAGCGGGCGCCTCATGGTCGACCATCCAGGCTCCGATCCAATCTCCACGAAGCCGCCTCTCTTCGGGCCCGTAGAGCGTTGGATGGGCGGCGTATTGCAGGAAGAATGGCATCCCGTCGGTGTCTTTCACGAGGCTGGCTCGGCGGTCTGGGTTGGCTCCGACTCGCCGAGGGCGGTTGAGATCGAGAAGCCTTACTTGGATTGAGAGCTCGGTTTGTGGCTCTGGCTTTGAGGTGGCAGCCTGGCGAATCGCCTGCCCGATTCGGTTTGCGGTCCACTCCAATTGGCGTCGCCGGTAGGTCGCTATCCCGGGCAGGGCGAAGGTCATCCGGTCGTTGAGCATCTGGCTATCGGGCGCGCAGTGGGTATGGGAGGCGGCGAGAAAGAGCCGATAGGGCGGCAGAATCTGTTTTTGAACTTCTCGAACCAGACTTTCGGGGGCGGTTAGCATTTCGGCGGACACCAGCGCGAGCCCGACCTCGCCTTGGCGAATCAAAATGACACGGGCTTGCAGATCGTCCCCGCCGGGCTCAAACGGAGCACTTTGGCGTTCGGTATAGCCTCCCAGAGGGAGCGGCTCGTCGGGCACCAACGAAATGGAAGCTCGTTGGAAGGTGAGCGATGGGGCTAAGGAGAGCGTGAGCGCAGCAAGAACCATTCTTGAGAGGATTATACGGGCTGGTGAGAATGCTAGAATACGAACGCGGATGAGTTTCGGTGTTCGCCTAACCCACGAGATCTTGAGCGCGGAAGCCGGGGCAAAAACGGCTTGCGGCATCGAGATTACGCATCGAGGTGAGTCGCCCGGGCAGTACGAAGTCAGCTTGGACGGGCTCGACGTGATGTGGGTGGCGATTCCGGAGCCGCAAGTCACCCTGGACCCCCACGATTCTCGCACGGAACTGGTCTTTTTAAGTCCGCCTCGCGAAAGTGAATCGGTCGCGGGGAGCTATCCGTTCGTTGCCCGAGTGCGGAATCTCGAATCGGGAGAAGTGCGGACCGCCCAAGGCGTGTTGGAGATCAAGCCGTTCCATCACCTCAGCGTGGACATCCATCCCAAACGAGCCGTGCTGGGTCCCTTCAACCCGGTCGCCGAAACCCGGGTGACGGTGATGAATTTGGGCAACACCGAGCATCAGGTTCAGCTTTTTGCGACCGACCCCGACGACGAATGCGCGTATGAGTTTGAGCAAGAGCGCACGTCGGTCGGTCCGGGGCAGACGAAAGAGGTCACCCTCCGGGTGGCCAGCGGCAAGCGGTCGATCGTGAGCCCGACCAAGCTCTATGGATTCACCGTGACCGCCCGGTCGGTTTCGGTGCCAACGGTGGCAGGATCGACCCAGGCCCAAGTCGAGAAGCGGCCGCTGGCTTCGCCGGGTCCTCTGATGGCATTTTTGTTCGGGCTCCTCATCTTATTGGCCTGGGTGATGATGATTCCGAAGCCGCCGACGGTCGAGGTCTTTACCTCAGACCGGTCCACTGCTTTGGTCGGAGATTCGGTTCAACTTGAATGGCAGAGCAATGCAAGCACGCGCTCGGTCCGGCTCTTGATGGACGGCGATCTGGTTGTCGACAACCTCGCGCCTCGCGGCAAGCGCTCGGTCACGCTGAACCGCACGGGTTCCGTCCGATTCTCGGTTGTGGCTCTGAGCGGCGAGCGGGTCGGCAGCACGAAGGACGTGGTGATCGAAGTGGGGTCTCCGCCGACGGTTCCGGATGCCCGAATTGTGCTTTTTGAGATCAAACCGACTCGCCAGCGGGTGGGTGAAGCGTTTGTCGTTCGATATCGAGTGGAGGGCGCGACCAAAATTCTGCTGGAGCCGACCGGCGTTCAGTTGGACCCCACGACTTCTGAGCGAGAGCTGACGGCCCAGCGGTCGGGCCGGATCACGTATCGGCTTTTGGCGCAAAATTCCGCCGGAAAGACGGTGAGCCGTTCGTTTGACGTGACCGTGACCGACGAGAGCCTGGCGGAAATCGTTCAGTTTGAGGCTGATCCGTCCGAGATCGACCCGGCGGTGGGGCTCATTCGATTGACCTGGAAGATCACCGATGCGACCCGGGCGATTTTGGCGGTGAACGGGCAAGCTCAGGAGATCGACCCGGCCGGCGGGACGAAGGAACTCCAATTGACCGAAGCGACGACGCTCACCCTGCGGGCGTTTGATTCGCAAGGCAAGGCCTCCGAAAAGACGATCAAGCTGCCGGTGAAGCGTCCTCCACCGCCGGACACCACCGGTGGAACCCCTTCGACTTCGGGCGATCCAGCGAGCACCTCTGGCAACGAAGCCACCCCGCCCACCACGACCACGGGCGGTTGAGGCTCATCGGGACGAAGGTTAACCTGTCCGGCCTAACGTGTGACTCCAGGTCGGAGCCACGCTCCTGAGATGAACTCGACTTCAAGGGCCCAGGTCGCTCTTGTAGCTCAGGCGGAGCTCGGGGTAGCCTGAGCGAGTTATCCGGGGGCTGAATCGAGACGCCCCGCAGAACCTGGGGATGTAGCTCAGTTGGTAGAGCGCTGCAATCGCACTGCAGAGGCCAGGGGTTCGAATCCCCTCATCTCCACCATAATTCTGGATCAGGCAATGAACCTGGCAGCAGGCGTGAAGAGGGCCAAATGTTCGCAGAGCTCGAACAATCTAGCCTATGACCACCTTTCGGAAGGTGACCGAGACCCGGCGTTTTCGTTCTCTTCGCGCCCCGCCCACCATGTCGAATTTCCTCTTTGCGATATCGTGCTTCCACACGTAGCGGGCTGGACCTCGCATCACACAAACTGAACCGACTGGCAACCAGATTTCGTGGGCGTCGCCCGTTTCAGGATGAGTCAACCGCATGGGGTATTCATCGCCCAGCGAAACCGTCGCGATTTCTGGCCCAAAACATGGCTCGCAGTCGATATGTGGGGCAATACCTTGGCCTGGAAGGTACTCGTTCACGATAGCTTGGTCCGGCACGCGCTCCATCAAGCCGTCGGAATGGAGTCGCTGGGCAAGAGAAGCAAGGAAGCTTGGAAGCGGGCCAAGGAATTCTTCGTAACGAATGGTGCGAGACTTGTAGTCGTATCGCCATCCGTAATGCTGGACGCGTCGAGACAAGTCGTCGAGCCATGGCAGAGCGTCAACGGCATGGAGCAACGCATCGGGGTCGACCAGAAAATCTGGAAGACAAAGGAGCCCCGGGATTTCCGGAAGATTATCAATTAACGAATTCACCGAATCCTCCAAACTTCATAGGCGTAGGCTCCAACAGGTTATGGAGCACCTTGTACGAATCGCTTGATTCTTGATGCGCGGAGTATGGCCCAGACATTGAGCAAATTTCTCGTACCACCCGTGCATGTCCGCTCGTGGCATCCAACTCGCCGAAGGGCCAACTGGATTCGTTGAGATCAAGGTCATTATTGATGGAGATAGGGCAGTGATTCATCTAGCAAGACCGCGAACAAATGGTGGAGTGAGGCTCAGCCCATGCAATCAGCGCAAAGATAGCTAAGGTTGCCAAACTCGGACTGCGGCGGAGCGATTCTAATGTCCTCGGGGCTTTGGTTCTGATGACAGTGCGTGCATGGAATCTTCATTTCATCGAGGTTGACTTTGAGGCCCAGTCCGGCGGGGAAGATTGTGTTGACGCCTGAACGTTTTCGAATGCCCTTGACGAGATCAATGCGCAAGTCAGCGATTCCGGCCCAAAATTCTCCGACCAAGGTGAGCTTCGGGTTCACTTCCTTCACGAGGTTTGTCACGCCGTTATAGCCGAGGTGAATTTCTTTTTCAAACATAGGGTCGACGAGTTCATTTGCATCGGGTTGGCTCGAGTGAGCAATAAGAATATCCACGCCCTTCAAGTGTTTAGCCAGGTCTGGAAAGTACTTCGTGTCACCGGTATAGCCAATGACGAGCTGTTGAGAATCTCTTTCATCGAAGAGAACAATGCGAAATCCTTGCGCTCCGGGCACGTCTTCTCCGTGATGAACGGGGAAGTGCTCAATATGAAAAGGGAATTCGTTTCGCTTTCCGCCGAACCAGTTTTTGTCCTCAAAACCACGACGCTCAAAGCGGCAAAGAGTGCCGCGATGATCTGCGGTCTGATTTGGAAATAGTTTATATGAATCGTCATCGACCATGAAGAGAGTTTTCTTTTCTTTTTCGGGTCGTGGATTGTTGGAGTTTCGATAAATCTCATAACACAGGTCATCTAAACTTCTGAGGTCGCCATTGTGATCGGGGTGGTCGTGAGAAACTGCGACCGCATGGACATCCAAAATGTGATAACCGGCTTCGTGGAAATTATCCAAGAAGTCAAAGCCTGGATCGATGACGAGGCCCTTTCCGCGCCACCGCAAGAAGTATCCTCCTCCGGGCCACTTGCGTCCGGTCGCGCCTTCCAAAAGGGTGACGGCGCTGCTCCACCCGCGGAGGATTTCTAGCTCGTTCGGGGGATCAGGGGTGGGCTCGTACGCGCCGATATATTCGTCGTATTTTGTGGTGCGGTCACGCACCTTTTCGAGCATTCGTGCTGCATATTCATCGCCCGGGACCGGTTGTTTTGCCTCGGCTTCGTCTTCTGGGCTTGGCGCGATGTTTCTGCGCTGCTGTTTAATCAGTTCGAGGATCACTCGAGCCCGCCTGTGCTCGTCTTCCGTATCGGGCTCCTCTAGCACCTGGTTTAATTGCGCTTCAGCCTCGTCGAGTCTTGAAGCCGCTCTCAGGCTGTTCGCCAGGTTGTTTCGGGTTAAGTGTGGTCTATCATAGCCCGGGGTATCCAGGGCTTTTTGGTAGAACTCGATGGCACGGTCGTGATCACCCTTAAGGCTATGGACGATTCCCATGTTGTTGAGAACATTGCCTAGTCCGTCAATGCCCTGGATGTTCAGGGCACGATCATAAAATTCGATAGCGCGGTCATAATCCTTTTTCCTTGAATAGATCCGGCCTATCTTGTGAAGGATGCCGCCCAGATTTTCGCAACCCGGTGCGCCCAGGGCTTTTTGGTAGAACTCGATGGCGCGGTCGAATTCATTCTTGTTGTAATAGGCTAACCCCATGTTGTTGAGGGCGCTGCCGGGCCAATCATAGCCCGGGGTATCCAGGGCTTTTTGGTAGAACTCGATGGTGAGGTCGTGATCACCCTTCATGCTGTAGCAATACCCTTGCATGTGCAGGACGTGTCCTTCGAGCTCTGCAGGAATTTCCAAACTTGCCAAAACTTCGAGCGCTTCGTCGGCCGTTTCTTTTTTGACTGACAGCCGCGAGGCACGAAGAAGGGGCTCGCCCCAGGCCCACCCTTGAGCTTCGGCGAAAGAGAGAGCCTTTTGCTCCGCTTCGCCCATCGTCGAGTTGTCGGCGCGATTTCGAGCATGCTCGGTGCGAGCCTCCCAAAAGAGCTTCTTGAATTCTTCGATCGCTTGCGAGGAGGGTCTTTTCTTAGGCACAGTTCTGCTCCACCTTCTAATCTACCCCTAGCGGCTCCGATGGACTCTCCGGCGCGGGGATGGAACGTCGATTCGCGTCGCGATTGCCCTACGCTTGGGGGGCGGGGCCGAGCCAGGTTGTGTCGATTCCTTTCCCGATTAGGATTTCGGAGAGCTGACCGATGTGGCCGTGCAGGTGCCGAAGGCTGAGGATTTGGAGCTCGACCCTGGAGACGGCGGGGTACCACGTAAAGCCACAGGTTTCGGCGTCGAGATCGAGGGCATCGAGGCGGGCCTCGACTTCCGAATCGATCAGGTCGATACACTCCAGGATCTCAGCTTGAGTATAGGGCGCGACGTCCGGAGCCTCGCCTTCCAGGTACGTGCAATCTTGGCGATGCTTGGACCAAGGCTGAAACGAGTCGAGGTTAGGAAAGAGATAGAGGTGGGCATAGGCGGCCGCATGATAGGCGATCCGCCAAAAGCTGCGGGGATGCGGGCCCGAAGTCCAAGTTTCCGCGGGGCAAAGTTCAACACACTCGCGCAGCATGGCGAGCGCCGCGTGGGTTTGTCGCTGGAGAGCAAGCTTGACGTTCATGATCTCTAGGACGAGATAGATAGACAAAAGGTTGCTTTTCAGTAGACGCTTTTGGCAGAAGGATGTGGTCCCAATTTTGTTGCCATTCGTCACGAACTTGCTCGTGGAGCAAGTCAACCACGTAGAATGGGTGCTATGCTTCGCAGGCCGATTCCGGCTGGAACCGTCACGTTTCTCTTTTCCGATCTAGAAGGGGGTGCCCAGTTGTGGCAGGCGCATCCGCAAAAGCTGCGGGCGGCGCTGGAGCGGCACGACGACTTGATGCGAGAAGCGATTGTCGCGGCGGGGGGCTTTGTTTTCAAGACGATGGCGCACGCCTTCTTTGTGGCGTTTTCTACGGCGACGGAGGCGCTGGAGGCCGTCCTTTGTGCCCAGCTTTCTCTGGTTGCCGAGCCTTGGCCGGAAGAAGTTCCGATTCGAGCGCGAATGGCGCTGCATACCGGCGCGGTAGAGAGCCGCGACGACGACTACTTTGGGCCGCCGGTCAACCGCGTCGCGCGGCTGCTCAGCACGGCGCATGCCGGGCAAGTCGTGATGTCCCAAACGACATTTGACCTTGTGCGCGACCATCTGACTCCCGGGGCGACATTGCGAGACCTTGGGACGCACCAGCTCAAAGACCTCGCTCGACCTGAGCAAGTTTTCCAGCTGACGCACCCCAGGTTGCCTTCTGATTTTCCGCCGCTCCACTCGCTTTCGACGCACTCCAACAATCTGCCTCAGCAGCTCACGACTTTTGTGGGGCGGGAAAAAGAGAGCGAGGAGATCAAGGCCCTTTTGGCAAAAAGTCGCCTGGTCACGTTGCTCGGATCCGGAGGAACGGGGAAGACGCGACTCAGCTTGCAGGTGGGGGCAGACATCTTGGAGCGGTTTACCGATGGTGTCTGGTTTGTGGAGCTTGCGCCGCTCTCGGACCCTGCTTTGGTGGCCCGCGCGGTTGCCGAAGCCTTGAAGGTCAAAGAAACGGCGGGCGAGCCTATTTTGTCAACTCTTATCGAATCGCTCAAGTCGAAAAGTTTGCTGATTGTGCTAGATAATTGTGAGCACCTTGTGGGCAGTAGCGCCAGCTTTGTGGCGGACTTGCTTCGAAGATGTTCGGATGTTTCCGTATTGGCCAGTAGTCGAGAGGCCTTAGGTGTTTCCGGTGAACATACTTATCGCGTTCCTTCGCTTTCTTTGCCCGATCCCAAGAAGCATTACACTTCGCAATCCTTATCACAATTCGAATCCGCAAGACTCTTTATTGATCGGGCCACTTTGGTCAAGCCTGATTTCGAAGTGACGAACAAAAATGCGCCTGCTCTTGCTTCGATTTGTTATCACCTCGACGGGATTCCTTTAGCGATCGAGCTTGCGGCGGCTCGTGTCCGAACGCTCTCAGTTGAAGATATCGAAAGTAAGCTGGACCAACGATTTCGCCTTTTGACGGGGGGCTCGCGAACGGCGATGCCGAGGCAGCAAACGCTTCGAGCCCTCGTGGATTGGAGCTATGACCTTTTGAGTGAAAACGAAAAGGTGATGCTTTTGCGGGTGTCGGTTTTTTCAGGGGGATGGAGCCTGGCTGATGCCGAAGCGGTTTGTTCGAGTGGTTCTTTAGAAGAGTGGGAAATTCTGGATCTGCTTTCGTCGTTATCCGATAAAAGTCTTGTCAATATCGATTCAGATGGAGAAGAAGCCTCTTTCAGGTTGTTGGAAACAGTTCGACAATACGCGCTCGAGCGCATTCAAGAATCGGGCGAGCTGGAAGAACTTCGTCATCGTCACATGCGATGGATGCGAGAAGTTGCTCAACGAAGCGAGCTCTCTTTAAGGTCTCAGGAGCAAGCAAGATCGCTTGCTCTGTTTGACAAAAGGCGAGATAACTTTCGCGCAGCATTGGAGTGGGCGCTTGAAACAGAGAGCGAGGACGCTCTTTGGCTGGTCGGGTCGCTCTGGCGCTATTGGCACATTCGCGCCCACATCCGCGAGGGTCGAGTGTATACGGACAGAGCGTTGGCCATGATGCGAGACGACCATTCGGCTTTGGCGCGAGCGGGCGCTTATGTCGCATCAGGCACCATGGCGCTTGCGATCTGGGATTATGAGACCCATCGAGATCGGTTGTTGAAGGCTCTGGAAGTCAGCGAAGGGCTCGACGAGCCTATCCTTTTGGCAACCATTCACAACGGTCTTGGGATTGCCTATGGCGGATTAGCAGATTGGGAAAATTCGAATCAGCATTATGATCGCGCGCTTGTTCTTTTTGAGAAAATGGGTGACCGAATCGGATTTGTGAAAGTCTTAACGAACAAGGCAAGCAATACCAACAATGCTGAAAAGATAGAGGCTTATCGGCGAGCGCTGACGATGAGCGATGATCAGAGCAGCCCCCTCATGACGGCCATGATCTATGGCAATTTGGGAGCTGCATTAGAGGATGCGGGCGAACGCCAAGAAGCCAAGAGTTTTCACCAAAAGGCGCTTGCGCTCCGATTCAAACTGAATGAGCCTGCCGCCATCGCGGGTTCGTTGGAAGGAATTGGTCGTTATGTCGCGCTCGGCTTGGTCGGCGATGAGCGCGCCGCCGATGGTGCCCGGGTGCTGAGCGCCGCAGACCTCATTCGCGAGGAGACGGGTTATTTTGAATCTGACGATTTGGCCGAAGAGAATGTCAAAGCGAGGGATCAGCTGCTCGAAGCGCTGGGGCAAGAGGCGTTTGACAAAGTCTGGCTCGAAGGCCGAACCCAGCCGCTGGAGAAAATCGTCGAACTCGCGCTGAGCGTGTAAGGGCTGAGTCGCGAAACGACATCGCAAGAAGCCGGCAATATAAATTCACATCGATGCGAAACGTGGAGAGTTTCACTCTTGTGTGTCAATCCAGACTTTCTGGCATGAGTTCCATCATCGCATCAAAACGGCAGAACACGGATCGCAACGTAGTTTCAAATTGAAAGGGGCATCTTAATAGAGTTTTTTCAGAAGTCGATTCGGCTAAGATTTTTGTTGATCGACCGAAGATGAGGCATGAAAAGTGTTGTTGTCATGGGGGCGATTCAAGTTGCCTTTTGCGTGAGGAGTGATTCTGAATGAACTGGGTTTAGAAGCGAGCCTCTTCACGTTGGGGCATAATGGATTTCGGAATGTTCTCGGGATCGACATCTTCCCATTCAACGTCGAACGTTCCGGAGAATCCGAAGAGGGGCCCCCAGATGTCGCTCTTGACTTCGACTTCGATGTAATATTTCTGGGTTGCGTCATCGAACCAGACCAAGACATGGGCTCTTCCGGAGAAAAACATCGGGAACTTGAACGCGATGCGGCCTTCATAAAATCGCTGCTCGCCCGAAACAATTCGGAGCCCACCATTCTCGGCGACGCTGAGGTGGAGATCAACGGCGAGATGCTGATGAGTTCCCATGTAGTCCACGACCTGATTGCGCTTGGGGTCTCGAACCATGTAGGCGTCAAATCGTCGCTCGCGGCCGAGCTGAAAAGTTCGGAGTTCGGTCACGGTTTCGCGGCCCAGAGTGTCGATGTACGCCCAGTTTTCAATCGTAAAGGGCACGTTTTCGCCCTGTTCGGGAAACATGATGTTCCGCCATGTTCCGACCTTGAGAAATGGGAGTGTATAGAACCGGCCATGCCAGACGCGGGCCATGACTCCCCGTCCAATCGCCCGTTTGCCTGAGTGGCTATCGAAGCCAAATCGTTCTTGGATTTTGGGATGAAGTCGTTCGAATTCTTTTCCCATCACGGTTGCATAGATCGACTTACTCACGGATCGCTCCGACAGGAAGGAGTGAGGTTCGTCCATTCCAGGATCCATATTCGGCGATGGGAGAAAACCTGAGGGTGGTGAATTCGTGATGAAAGTCGCGACGGTCCCGTTCATTCATCGCATCGATATGACGCTTGGGTTGCTCGACGCTGCTGTGGCCTTGCACCATATTGATCATGGCCTGTTGAGAATTCCAGATGGAAAACGTCGCGACGGTTCTTGGATAACGGATCGCAGCCATCGAGAAAGTTGTTTCCGGGTGATCTCTGACCAAAATTTCGACGGGTCGCCCCCATCGAATGAAGCGCGGGACTTCGGGGAGCTTCATTCGTGCCAACGTGAAGGCTGCGACCGCCGCCAGAGGATCGGTCTCGCCGATTGATTCCGGCAAGTCGGCGAAGGCTCGAACCGAGCCCCACCGACGGAGAAACTTCATCCGCAGGTGCCACCCCTGGGCAATTTTCTGACCAAGTTTTGATCGGCAGAGAAACTCTTCAATTGCATCCTCGCTCGACCATTCGGCAAACATGACAAGATGGCCGAGCTGCATTCGCTCAAGCGACACGATCGGCGAACCGAGCTGCATCGCGGTGAGGCATTCAACATGGACGAGCCCGGGAACCTTCAACGATGTCGGTGGGCGAACGAGTGACGAGACGGTCAACGGCACTGAGGTCTTCGCCAGACCCAGCGTGAACACTCTCATGATTTTCAGAGTACACGGTTGGCCGGGTGGATTTCTGGTCGGGGGCGAATAGTGACGAATCAGCCCACATGATGAGCTGAAGCTTCAGGTTTGTCAGGAGCCGGAGGCGGTCGAGATCGAGTCGGTCCACAGCGTTCTTGCAATGAAGTTCCCGTGTATCTTTGATTCGGCCTAATGAACTCAACCAGCCTCGAACGATGCTGGATCAGACTGCCTGAGTCCAGGAGTCGCGGGGCCACCAGCGCATGACGGCGGCAGCCTGCAGGAGCCGAGATGGGAGCGTCATGGTTTGCGGGCCGGGGGTATCTGGGGCTCGAAGAGATGGTTCGTGTTGGGGCAAATGGAGTCGAATGGCTCTCTGATCCGCAGCGCTCGATCCCGGTCTTGTCGCTTTAGAGCTGGTTTGTTGTCGGCAGAGTGCGGATGTGTAAACTAGCTTCATGATGACGGCGATTGCGTGGGTTGTTTTAGCCGAGAGTCGGCCGTTTCGGATGGGGTTTACGCCCTGGCCTTCGGAGATGAGCGAGGCCGGGCTGACTCAGGCACGCCGGTTCATGGAGCAGAATGGCGACCTGACGGCGATCATGTTTCTCGGCGGGATTCCTTGGCAAGAGGCGCTGGAGAACAAGCCGTTCAGCGCCGATGTGCAAAAGCAGTTGGCCTATCGACCGCCGCCGGGGACCAAGGTCTTTCTCTCCATTTCGCCGCTCGCGATGAGTCGAAAGGACCTCGCGCCTTATTGGGGCGAAAAGGACAATATGCCTTTGCCACCGGAATGGCGGAACGCGGCCCTGGATGACGCAAAAGTAGTCTTGAGTTTTAGCCGATTTGTGATTCGCTCGGTCGAAGCCTTGCGGCCCGAATATCTGGCGATTGGAGTCGAAAGTAATGCGATGCTGACTTATGACCGAACCAAGTGGCCTGCCTATAAAAGATTGCATACTCAGGCGTATCGGAATGTGAAAACTAAGTTTCCCAAGCTTCCCATTTTCTTTACCACTGAAGTGAACCACTATTTAGGTCGAAGCATGGGCTCCAACGCCACCGATCAGGAGCGCGAAGTGGGCGAGCTCATGAAGCAGAGCGACTGGTTTGCGATGAGCTACTATCCTCACATGACGCTGGCCACTCCGTGGCCGATCCCAAGCACGGCGCTTGACTTCGCGAAGAAGTTTCGCAAGCCGATTGCGATGAGTGAAACTGGGATGAATTCGCAACCGGCGGTTTTCCCCCAAGTCACCCTGCCGGGTTCGCCAGAAATGCAGGATCAATACTATCAAGTTTTGCTGGATGCCGCCCAGCGAGATCGGTATCAGTTGATCGTGAACTTTTGCACCACCGATTTTGAGAAGCTGGTCGCCGTGTTGCCTCCCGGCGACCGTGAGCTCGCCTCGATCTGGACGTATTCAGGCTTGCAAACCAGCTCAGGCCAGCTCAAACCCGCCGGAAAGCGCTGGCAGAGCACCTTCGCCCGCCCCTTTCGGCGGTGAATTGGCGGTCAGTCGGCAAACGTCGATTCAGGGACGAGGCCTGCGAGAAAATCTGCAAAGGTGGGTGCGAGCTGGATATCCTCATCGGACTCTTGGTCGATCCAGACGACCGAGGGTGTTGAGCCCTGGCGATAATCCAGGGCAATCCACCAGTGACCGTCACCCGTAAGCAAGACGATATTTTGCGGCAGCTGCCACTCCTCAATCATGTAGCCAGTCATGAGAACATTCATCGACGATCGAATGTTTGGATCCAGGACAATGCCTGCGAGGTCTTCCAATGAAACGTATTGCGGATGCCAGCTCGTCGGGATCGTCGTCGGGAAGGCAAAGCCGAGCGTATATCCTCCGTTTTGGATGCGCAGAAGATCAATATACTCTTGAGGAAGTTGTACGCCCAAGATCGATTCGGCCTCTGCCAGAGCTTCATCGGTCAGCGGAGGGTGTTGATTAGAGTTGTTTGCCCAAAAGTTGTGTAGATCAATTGCCATACGTTTTTCGAGAGGATGCGTCAACTTTACTTGTTTTCGCCGGAGTAAGACTGCTCAAGGCTTCGAATTTGAATTTGCTGTCGATTGAACGACTGGATCATCAAGACTAAGGCAGGAATATATGGGATCCAGAGAAAGAACCGATAGGGCGAGGGGGTCACCAACAGGAGCGCGAGAAAGCTCCCCAGCAAGATCCATGCGATCACCGACGCCCGGAGCATGAACATCTTCTCCAGGGGGCCCTTCGTGCTTTTGATCGAGACGTACGTGCCCAGTGCACCGCCCGCGAGCCCGAGCAAACTGCCCAGAATACCGATCATCACTCCCAGTTCCATCCACGGACCTCCTTCGTGGTGGCGTCTTTTCTGGCCACTCACTTGATGCTACGCCAATAACAACCCCGAGTTGCAAGGTTTGAGGAGAGTTTTTTCAAGATTTCGGTGTGGCCCGTGGCTGGCGGAGACGACGAAAGATGGCGGCCGCTCCCAGCCCCAGAATCGTCCAGCTTGCAGGTTCGGGGACGGCCTGAATGCGGAAGTTATCCACGGCCAACGTGTGGTTTGCACCGGGTCGATCCAGCGCCTTCCAGCGAATCCAGAGCGAGTCACCGGCCGCCCATTGCAGGTTGCCGAGGATCCCCGAAATGGCCTGTTGATTCTCAGGAAGGTTGCCGTTGCGAGCTTGAATCGCTCCGGCTTGATGAACGGCGTCAAAGCTCATCGCCGGGACTTCGGTCCAGGTGCCGCTCTGCAGATCGGTCGCGCCGATTTGATAGCTGAAGCGCAAAGAGTCGAACCCATCGACACCTTGTCTCCACTGTTCGCCGATATAGTCCACAGCGATTGAGGAGAGTGTCGATCCCGTGGCGTTTAGGATTCGCACCCCAAAGAACATGGTTGGCAGGTTCGACGAAGGGGTCATGCCGAGCGCGCGGTCGGTCGAGCTGAACTGGCCTAAGCTCCACAGCGATCCGCCGGTCGCGGTTCCGTCGTCCACTCGGAAACGATTTTCAACCCCAGGAGTGCCGTCCGAGATCAAGGTGCGATACCACCCGAGCGCAGTCGAGTTGTCCACCCAGTTATCAAGGAAGGTGAATGCAGGTGCGGTGGGCAACGCGTCCAGCGAGTCGCTCAAAGGTGCGCCGGAAAAAACGAGCTGGGCCGGGGCGCTGGCCACGCCAACCAGCCCGCAAAAAATCAAAAGTCCTTTCTTCATGGGGCATTTCCGTCCTTCCCCTCCACTCTCCAGCGAACCCGAATCAAAAGGTCCAAGGAGTTATCCTCAGATAAGAGTCTGTTAACTCTGCTTGAATCTTAACTTCTGATGAGTCTCGCCTGAGCGGTTGAGAAGGTTCGAGACAGTCGACTTCATCGATTTGCAAAAAGGATGTTCGCCGAAAAAAAAGAGAGCGGCCCGGATTTCCCGAGCCGCCGTTCTGTTTTCCCCTCCCAAGTGAAAAATCAGGCTTTCTTTCGTCGGCGTCGAGCGAGCAGAGCTGCCCCGGCGCCGAGGGCCATCAGGGTCCCGGGTTCGGGAACCACATTGATGTTGGGCTGGAAGGACATATTCCGATATTGACCCTCAAATCCGGGTTCCAAGATGTCGTCGTGCGAATCCTGATTCCATGTGAGGTCCGAGGTCAGAATGTCGTAGATGCCGAGGCCCATATTCGAGATGTCAAGCGTCATCTGTCCGCTCCATCCACTAATCGTGCGCGTCGTGAGGCCCTCGAACTGGCTAAAAACCTCAACTGGCGCAAAGCTGCTACTGAAAACGGTGTAGTCGCCCGACCAATTTTGATCCTTGCGGAAGACCATCCACATGCTGGAGGACACGCCATCGATGTTCACCGAAGAGCTGGTGGTGCCGTCGATCCATTGCAGTTCGGTCCGGGTCCAAGTGTAGGTCGGGATTGTGAAGTTGATCGTCAGAATCGGCGTCAAGCCACGGTTCAGCTCCACCTGATTCGGGGCCGGGTTTTGGTCATAGGCGCTGCCATCCAGAGCGTCGAAGAGGAAGCTTCCGCTGGAGCTCGTTACCACCGGCCGGGGGGCCTCTTGGACTTCGATGCTGATCTGGGCCGGATCGCCATTGGAGTTTTCAACAACCGAAGAAGCAAAGCGGTGATCCGCGGCCGCTCCTCCTTGCCACCACATCGCCGGGTTCCAGGTGCCAAAGACGCGCCGTTCGCCGGGGCTCGCTAAGGACTCATTGCCCTCGCGATCCGAAGGCAGAAAGAAATCGCCATCAAGCGAAGCTTCGAACTTGATCATGCGCCGTCGCCAACCTTGATCCGGCATGTTTTGAGGCTTAAAGACCGAAGTTGCGGTCGAGCCAGCTCCACCGCCGACCTTCATGAAAATCTGGGTGCCGCTATCGAGTGGGCTGCCCGTGTAGGGGGACGAATCGGGATAGACGATTGTTCCTGTATAGCTGTCGGGGATGAGCTGGGCCCCGGCCATCGACCCAAGCGCGAGGGTCAATGCAGGAAGAAGGGTTCGTGAGAATGGGCGGGTTGACATGGTCGTTTCCTTTCAAGAGAGGGTCTGCCAAATGGGTGGCAAGAACTCAGAATAAGGATAGTCGAGACCATCGTGACCAAAGCGTGACGGTTGCGCGCTTATGCTCCAATTCCGTAAACTGCTGGCAAACATTGGGATGAACTGGACGGCAAGAATCGGACATTCGATCGAGGTCCGCTCGGGGAACCGCGATCTCGGGCCTGCGCCTCAAGCCAGCGTCGCGATTCTGTTCTTGGCGCTGGCCCGTCGGGGTGAGTCGTGGTCCGAGCGGAGCGAGGTCTGCGCCCAGCTGTACCCGGATCGCCCCGATCGAGCCGCTCTGCGACAAACTCTGGCCCGACTCCGAAAGTGGCTCGGCGAAGGTGCTTTGGAAGAAGATCGGGCTCGGTTTCGGCTGTCGCCGGGGCGATGGCGGATCGCGTTTTTCGAGCTACCCCTCGGCGGTTTGCGGCATCCTTGGCTCTTGGAGTTGCAGCAGGATCGCACGGGCCTGCCCCTTGCCCCCGATGAGCCCAGCCCGATCGGACCGGCCTTAGCTGGGGCGTTGCTGTACCTGGCTCGGCGCGACATCGAAGGCGCTCGGTCGATGCTGGTCGCGATCGGTTCGCTCGCTTTTTACATGCCACATCGGGAGATGGAGCGGCTTTTTTTGGACCTTCGACCCCGGGATCGCCGCGATTCGAACGCCACCGAGTTCTTCGAGCTCCAGGCCTATTGGGCGATTCTGCAAGGCCACCTGAGCAAAAGTATCGATCTTTATGCGCGGGCGCTGCGTATCGCTCGCCATCGGAAGCATCGCCCGAGCATCATCCGAGTCGAGTCGCTCTTGATTCTGGCCTTGCTAGAGGCGGGCAAGGTCGGAGAGGCCGCCCAGGTCCGTGCCGAATGGAGCTGCAACCTCAATGCTCGCTCTTCGCCGCTCTTGGCCCACAACACCGAGGGGATGTTCTTGTGGAATTCGGGCCTTTTCGAAGCCGCGGTGGCCTCGCTCAGCCGGGCGAGGCGACAGATTTCGAGCTCAGGAAGAGCCGAACGGCTCCACTTTCTTTCGAACTTTGCCGTGCTGTGTTCGGAGGCTGGTGCGTTCGACCTGTTGGATGAGCTCGTGACCGAGGCCGAGGAACTGCTGATCCCCGACATGGATTGGCTGGCCCGGAGCAACCTCGATCTGGCCACTGGGTTGGCGATGGCGGTGCGGGAACGCGACCCCGCCGGATTACAAAAGCTCCTTCGCTCGCCCCGAAGCCCGAGCCCAACTCTCGAAGCCTTGCATCAGCTCTATTTTCGCGAAGCCTCTGCCGAGGCGATGGCGGCCCTTGGGAAATCGGAAGAAGCGAGGTTGAATTGGGCTCGTTGCGTCGAGCAGCGACACCAATTCGGGGGCCGGCTGACCCCGCGCCTGATCGCCCGCCAGTCCCGAATCAAGCAGTGGGCTTAGAGTCCCTCACCGGTGAACACTCGTGGAGGCGATGACGTCCATGCTCGCCATGTGGTCAGCATGGATCTTGATGGGGGCCTGGGTCGCCGCTCCGGCTCCAGAAATTGTCCGGACGCTCGACGTCCCGTACGGCGACCGCCCCGTGCGACTGAGGTCGCTCGATCTCTATGCCCCATCGGGGGCCAAAAACCTACCGATCATGGTCTACATCCATGGCGGAGGATGGCGAGCGGGCGACAAGAGGGCCGTCGCCGAAAAGCCGGAATTCTCCATTCGCCAGGGGTTCTTGTTTGTGAGCTTGAACTATCGACTGGTTCCGGCGGTGGACATTCGAACTCAGCTCCAAGATAGCGCCGACGGCATCGGCTGGCTCAAAAAGAACGTGGCCCAATATGGAGGCGATCCGGCTCAGATACACCTCGTGGGGCATTCGGCGGGGGCCCATCATGTGGCGGTTTTGGCGTCGCAACCGAGCTTTCTTCAAAAGGCCGGGGTCGAGCTCGCACAACTGAAGAGCGCCGTCGTTCTCGACACCCAGGCGCTCGATGTTCCGACGCTCATGCAAGGCAATTCGAACCCGATTTACCAACAAGCCTTTGGCACCGACCCCGCGATCTGGAAGCAGATCTCTCCCCGGCATGGGCTCCAGCAAGGCCAAATGCACCCTCCTTTTTTGATCGTGGTTGCCGATGGCCGAGGACCCAAGCTCAAGCAAGCCGAGGCCTTTGCCGAAGCGGTCCGAAAGTTCGGCGGGCGAGCCGAAATCCTGGAGGCCCCAGAACACACACACGCTTCGCTGAATCGCTCCTTGGGCGCCCCGCGCGACAAGGTCACCCAGGCTGTCGCTCGGTTCTTAGCAGCGGTTCGGGGCGAATCTCCCCGCTCAGGAAAGGGCGACTCGCGGGCTCCAGCCGGGGTATAACTCTGGGTGCAGGTTTTTGGGGAACGCTCTTGGCTGATGCTATCGGACTCGAGCGGACTCTGCCCCAGCCTCAATCCGGGCGGTTAGCTCAGCGGTAGAGCACTTCGTTCACACCGAAGGGGTCACAGGTTCAAATCCTGTACCGCCCACCATTCAATTCTAGGTTGAACCGTTCTAGGTTCAAGTTCGGCACTTCGTTCACGGTTTCGGTTTCCGACCGACCACCAAAACGAGACCTAGAAACTTGCAAACAGCACTTCGTTCACTCAATTCCGATTCCATCATTGGGATCAATGATCTTCGCCGCTTCATCAAAGGATGGATTCTTGACGGGGAGTACCGTCAACTCAGCCCCAGAACCCTAGAGCTTCGCCGCCACTTCCTCAACAAACTGGTTTGGTGGCTCGAACATGAGGGTTTCGAGAGTTGCGGTACCTTCGAGATTCGGGCTTTCATCGGCTACGTTTCCAATGGTCACCAATCGGAAAAGGGCCGTTGGGGGAATCCGGCCCTAAAAACCGCCGTCAAAAGCCGAACCGTGAAGGACGTTCACGGGTCACTGAGAACCTTCTTTCGCTTCCTCGTTGCCGAAGGCTATATTCCGGCTTCACCAATGGAAGGACTACGGCCCCCAATTCATCGGCCCGACCAAATCCAACCGTTCACAGAAGAACAGGTTCAAACTTTGCTCAAAGCATCCAAGGCAAGTCAGCAATCCCGAAGGGATGAAGCTATTTTTCTGTTCATGCTGGATTCCGGGGTCCGAGTAAGCGAGCTTTGCGAACTAGATTTTCAGGACGTGGACATAGTCAATCGGAAGGCAGTAGTTCGGGGCAAAGGGAACAAGCATCGGGCGATCTATTTCAGCCGCGAAACCGGAAGGGTACTTTGGCGGTACCTACGCGAACGCGAACTAGAACCAGAATCACCACTATTTGAGTCGAAACGGGGTGAACGTTTGACCCGCTACGGAGTGCGTCAACTTCTGGAACGCTTAGGGGAAACCGCCAAGATTGAAGCCGTCCGATGTTCTCCCCACACGGTCAGGCATACGTTTGCCGTGATGTTTCTTCGAGCAGGGGGAAGTGTGTTCACGCTGAAGGAAATGTTGGGGCACACCGATCTAGCCATGACGAACCGCTACGTGACCCTGGCCCAAGCCGACATTCAGAACCAGCATCGGCAGTTCAGCCCAGTTCAGGCACTGAAGAGACGTTAGAACAGGGAGAAACCGGGTGGTTCTCGTGGTATCAGAGACATTTGAGAAAGGAACTTTCAAAGCTCCTATTGCTCCAGGAATCTACCCTGCAACACCCTGTTCCTCAATCTTCGTAAGCTGTTGATAAGCCCATCCGATCAAACAAAACTCGGTTTCTTTTCTTAGCGTCTTCGATCAGCTTATCGTAAGAAATTATCTCTACATACGCATTGATCTCTGGAGCTGTATTGTAACCAAAGAAACCTTGACCGTCGGGAGAAGGCTGGAGCATGGCACTTCTCGCAAACCTTTTTAGCTCAGCCGAGGCTATGTCACACACGATGAAAGCATAGGCTGGGACATTGCGCTGACTGAGTTGAATATATCTCCCGCGCTTGTCCTTAAACTTGGAGTCCCGAATCTTCTCAATCTGCTCATAGACTTGTGTGATGGGGTTGTCGTCTCCGTAGTCCATGTGGTTTGGCCTCTTAAATTCGACCACAACAAAGGAGTTCAACGGATAAGCAGTTCCTTCAGCCAGAACGTGCGTTCGGTCAAACAATCTACTATCAAAATCATTCACGACAAAAATATCCGGCCTTGTCAATTCTCCGCTATCCAATGGTTCCATTGACTTCAGCGACTTGTCAGATGCAAGGTAGACATGAAAACTGAGGCGTTCGTCCACAAGCCAAAGGTTCTGACTATCTAAAGTTACGTCTTCAGACGTTGTCTTCATCGGAAAGACCACACTGTGCAAAACCTTCTCCAACTGGTGTCTTCCCGTATCGGGGTCAATTGCTAGGCTCTTGTGCAAGAACTCAATAACAACTCGACGATGTGCCACGTACTCATGGTCTGCCCCCATTCGTGAAGACGTCTTAGGATGAGATCTCCGGGGTGGTTG